>Ga0208689_1000911_pt1 | contig 17555 bp, 19 predicted proteins | sample June2015DPH_8_15_FD_184700 | JGI IMG/M metagenome (GOLD analysis project Ga0208689, IMG submission 184700) | Peatland microbial communities from SPRUCE experiment site at the Marcell Experimental Forest, Minnesota, USA - June2015DPH_8_150... | ecosystem: Environmental > Terrestrial > Soil >... | reverse complement strand
CAGTTGCTTCTCGCGGTATGCCCGTATGTCAGTTAAGAAAAGATCGCCAAAAGCGATGTATTCGATCCCCGATTGAACAGCGGCCTTGCACGTTTCGCTCATGATGCTCTCGTAATCCGCATTCGAGCACGGCGAAGGCAAATCCACATCCCACAGAGGGACACCTGCTGCTTTCGCCTGTGCTTCGAGGAGGCTACGACGCACCGCATGCATAGCTACTCGATTCGCTTCTCGATTGAAAGTCGTGAGCAGCCCAACAATTTCGTACCTGCCCTGCTGCCGGAGAAGGTGAAGGCTCCAAGCACTATCCTTTCCGCTGCTCCATGAAAGCAATGTCCGTTTCATATCAGCCCCGTGATCGTCATCCTGATCTGCTCCCATCGGGCACCCCCGACTCCGGCACCGCCAGCACTGGGGTAATCGCGCCCAAATAGCCAATGTCGAACAGCATGCCTTCCGACACGATCCCTGCCATCTTGCGTGGCGGAAGGTTTACCACGAATAACGCTTGCTTGCTTCGATCTCCCGTGGATTTGCACGCTCTCGCTTCATCCCAGCCCAGACCGTGCGCACATGATCGCCGAAGTTGGCGCGGAGTGCGACCAACTTTTCCGAATTGGCAACACCGCTCACAGATTCGATGGTGCCAACTCTTATGTCGCTTTGGTTCAGTAGTTCGGGCGAGATCGTAGGCTTTACCTGCGCGGGTGTCATCTCGCGATTTTAGTCGGAAGCTCACCAGTTCGCTGCCCCCGAGCGTGGCGATCACAATTCAAGCGCATGATCCAGCGCATCATCGGATCGGGGCAGATTAGCGCAGCAGTGCCGCCACGTGGCACGCAGGAGCTATTCACGAAGTTCGGAACGGAGCCTAAATTGGAATTGAGCAGTTTTCGGGGGAGGGCTGTTCAAACGAGCGTCCCGCGACTCTAAACGGAGTCTGGGGCGCTTTCGTTTTTAGCCCGGCGCTAAACTCGGTGCAGACTGCCCTAAGCTTAAGACTCTTGAAGATCGAACTGCACTTGTCGAAGTCTGGTGGCTTTCTCCGGCTCCATTCCGGGCCGCAGATCGGTTTCCTCTAGGAAATAGCGCCAACCCGCCCTTCGGTTTTCCTCGCTCTGACACCAATCGAAATCATTGAGAGTTCTTTCTGCAGCCTCAGTTCCCTTGATGACGGCCACAACTCCGCCCGACTGGTAGGTTTGCTCGTTAAACCGAACGACCGCGAATGAAGACTCAGATTTGTCTGTCATGGGGTTGCCAGCCTAAGCATGAACCTGCACGGACACTAACTCCGGGATGCGCCGGAGCTTGACTTGCTGTGTGAACAGCGTTCAAAAAGTAGATGTGGCGCAGCGAGTGGATGAGCTACTTTTCCTGTATACAAATATACGGCTGCGCCACCAGAGGAACAAAACGACTGTGGGGTCGCATAGTTCCTTCATATCTGCCAAGAGAGTACAACGGTGACCTACTTGGTGACTGCTCAAAATTGCTCAGGTTTCGGAATATAGGTGTCCACACTCCGTGAGGGCTTCAGCGCGACCCAATGTCGATATGCCCGCTTCGACCTCAGAATACATGATCCAAATTGACCTGTAGACGCCCCGGACTCGTGAAATCATGGGTTATGGGTAAGAGAAAAACAAAAAAGCAATCGGACAAAGCGACACTCGCCGAAGTCGTCAAGGAAATGGCGAAGCCGAGAGTCGCTACGTCTGCAAGAGAGTAGAGTTCCGTTTCTTCGGAACGAAGTTCTAGTCGTGGAGAACGATGTTGAGGAGTGAACTGTGAACCTGTAATTCATCGCCAGCGTGATAATCAATGAACCCCAATTTCCTGAGGGGAATTGGGTGCAAAGATTGTGAGAGGGATACAATTTCCGCGCTGGAGGGAACGATGAACAGCAGGACGGGACGCAATGACCGAATATACATTTCTGCGTTACTGATCGCGCTTTCGTTTCTGATTGTGAGCATGCAGCCTCCCGTCGAGGCTCAGGGCACCAGTCCCGCCCCTAACGTTCAGAGCGCATCTGTCCAGATTCACGCGCTCAAGGTGACCCTACTATCGACCATGCTGGTGGGCAGTACAACAGGAGTGGGAGAGTGGGGATTTTCGGCGTTGATCGAGGCAGACGGTCATCGGGTTCTGCTGGATCCGGGAGCCCATCCCGATACCGTGCTGCAAAATGCACGCGACTTGAAGATTGATTTGTCCGACGTTAGAGAAGTTATCCTGACGCACAATCACTGGGATCATGTCGGTGGGCTGATGACCCTTCGCAAAGAGATGATGAAAAGTAACCCATCTGCATTGTCGGTAGTTCATGTCGCACGCGGCATTTTCTACAGCAGACCTGCGCCCGAAGGTGAGGATAACCGCATGATTGCAGTAAAGAAGGAGTACGAAGCCCGAATCCCGTCTCGACGCTTTTCCCATAGTAGCGAAGATGGCATCACTCTAGCGGAACCGCTTTCCGCGTGCGATGGTCCTTGCCTCTGTGTATACCGAACAGCCACTTATCGGTGGCATAGCCAACAGCCGAGCCGAGAGCGCAGAACGCTACGCGGTTAGAACCAAACATACGATCATTCGTATAGCCTTGGTCGTGGACCACTCGCCACAACATGCACGATCCCACCCCCGCCGTTGCGCCAAGCCAAGGGCGATTGGTGAATTGACCGACCATGGTCGCCACTCCCAAGCCCTGCAAGACGTATAGTTGATTGTCAAACCCGAGGCCGCTGGAAAAGGTATTATCCGGCTCGGCTGTGTTTGGTTGAGGCGCGTTTGGCAGACTGGGTGCTGTTGCGCTCGCGACTTTGAGGCTCTGGGCCTGAATGGCCACGCTTAGTAAGAGAATTGTGACTAGGTGCTTTTTCAACATTTTCTCCGGTACTAGAAGTTCAATGAAACGAGACTAAGTTAGTGGAGCGCCGGGGTACATGGCCCAATCTCGTAGGTTGGTGGCCTTCCAGTAAGAGTGACTTCGGAGTTCTTGGCGGATGGAACGGGGCCGGCGACGAACAGTTGCGGAAGGAAACTGTTTAGATTTCGAGGCCTAAAGATTGATAGTGCTGGAGTTAGACGTGAAGTGGAGCGTAATATCCGATTTTGAATCTGAGTCTGAGCCAACCGCGCCGGTTCAATTGAAGGCGTGAAACGCGATCACAGGCCATAACATCTCCTTCGAGTCTCACAGGTTCTAGGCGGAACTCAAGGAACGAATGCAGAAGTTCCAACTGGAACTGCATCCGGAAAAGGGGCGGCTGTTCGAGTTCGGACGCCATGCGGCGAAGAACCGAAAGCGCCCGGGTCTGGGCAAGCCGGAGACCTTCGATTTTCTCGGATTCATGCACCTTTGCGGGAAGACGAAAAAGGGACGGTTTCTGGTGCTTCGGCAGACGGTTCGCAAGCGCATGCAGGCCAAGCTGCGGCGTCCGATCTGCTGAAGCCCTACGATGCTCGGCAAATGCGGTGCTATCCCGTGAGCGTACGGATCAATCACGTGGCGAACGACGACGAGGAATGCTCCGCGCCCGTGGAACTCGCCCAGATTCAGAATCGGCTATTCTCATAGCACGATGACCAATGACGAGCGAATGCAGCGAGAGTCCAGCCTGATCGCTACCATCAGAAAGAAGCTTCCTGAGTTCGCGAAGGCGTGCGCGGATGACACGGAACTAGTTTTGCTTCACCAAGACGCCTTTGCTGCCGATTACCAAGACGACGAATACCTACTACTCGGCATGGCGGTCAAATACGCTGGTCTGCGTGGGAAAGAAGTGCGTGTGATTGGAAAGAACAGAAGCACCCTCGGCGAAGACGGCACGATCCAGTGAGGGAGATACTGGCTAACTGGATCTTGACTTGAATCCGCCATAGGTCAGGTAGATGCCGAGGACGAGCGAAATAGCCCCGTACACATAGAAAAGCTCTTGGTAGTGAAGCTGCCTGAGAAAAAACCCTGCTTCTAACTCTGGCGGCAGGAACAAAAAGAACAGGCTCTTGATCAGCGTTATCCAACCGACGAGGGTGACCACAACCACGAGCGCACCCCCCGACCAAATATTGTGCGCGAGAACCATCGCCAACCCAGCGGCTAGCGTGATTACGCCGAGGATCAACATCATCGATGGGTTCTGAAGAAGGGCGGTCACCGTCTCCACGATGGCTTGCTTGCGAGTCATCATGGATAGCGCGACGAGAATGCAGTACAGCCCGATCAGCCTGCTTAGAAAGATTGTGCGCGACGACATGGTGGCCTCCCCTGCTGGATGTACCAAGCGATTCGTCCTCGGCCAGTTGATCCCGGCAGCGCGTGCAAGGAACACCCTGCTGCTCTTGCCAACAGGCACAGAGTACCATGTGGGACATGAGCAGAATACGCCCACAATGCCTCGACGCGAACCCTTCGGATCGCTCGGCGCAAGCCGATGTCCTTCTTCGGGAAGAGCCAGACGAGGAAGAGGACGATGAGGAAGATGAAGGAAACGTTACGGACGATGAGGGTGACGACGATGAAGAGGATGACGGAGGCTACTCGGTGGAGGTGCGTCGTTTGTGTCAGTGGTGAAGGATGAAGCGCGAAGATTTCGTCAAGGTTGCAGAAGAGACTTTGGATTCGCTGCCGGGAGAGTTCCGCAGCCGCATCCAGAACGTCGCGATCCTCGTTGAAGATTTTCCGGCGAACCAGCGACCACCGAAGCTGGGGCAGCGCAGGCGACTGCTGCTGGGTGTCTTCCATGGCGTGCCCACGACCAAGAAAAGCATATTTAGCCTACCGTCAGGACCCGATCACATCGTGCTTTACCAGAAGAATATTGAGGCGGTCTGCTCCAACGAAGCTGAAGTCCGCGAACAAATCCGCCTGACTGTCATCCATGAACTGGGTCACTATTTCGGACTGGATGAGAACCAACTGAAGGATGTTTAGCGGTTTAGCGAAGCAGACGGCGAACTTGGCAGTTGGCGGCCAAGAAGCGCCGCACAAAGGGAGTAAGCTCGAATGTGTCCGATATAGTGCTGGCTTGGGGGTGATGAGTGTGGCAGAAATTCGACTGCAAGAAGGCGAGTCGTTGGCGAACGCCTTGCGGCGGTTCAAACGCAAGGTCATGACGGAAGACATTATTAAGGACGTGAAGCGTCACTCCTACTATTTGAAGCCGGGCGAAAGACGCCGGGTCAAACAAGCTTTGGCTCAAAAGCGTGCCCGAAAAAAGCTTCGCAAAGAGCGGGATTAAGTTGCAACCATTGCAGACGCAAAAATGCCCGAGATATCCTTTCGAATCTCGGGCACGCTATCGCCTTAGAAAGCGTCGTTACCTAGACAGGGGTAACGTTCTCCGCTTGCCAGCCTTTGGGGCCCTTGGTCACGTCGAACTGCACCTTTTGCCCTTCTTGCAGGCTCTTGAAGCCGCCCGCTTGAATCGCGGAGAAATGCACGAAAACGTCTTCGCCATTTTCACGGCTGATGAAACCATAGCCCTTGGCGTCGTTGAACCACTTCACTGTTCCCTGTTCTGCCATTGATGTTCCTATTCTTGTTTCCTGAAATGTGCTGAGAAGATTCGCTGCTGTAGACGGGGGTTGACGCTGGTTGGCGGTACCGGCCTTCAACTGCTTGTGAGTCATGCTTAGCGAATACTAATGTAGCACAATCAATCGGAGAGACTCTCGAAACTCTGCTGGGGGGGATGGTCTCCGGCCTCCCAACCTCCGGAGCAGAGGACATCGGCGTTGTCATCCGCGACAAATCGCTGGACGAGGAGTCGCCGATAATTGGTTGGCGCTGATTGATCCGTTCATCCTCTCTCACCTCGAAGTTCTGAAGCTATTTGCGGACACCGCCAAGTTCCCTGCTTAAAGACGGACTGAGGTACACGTGGCGGGCAGCCAATGAAAGACCGAGGATTCAGCATGCTGGCCCAGCAGTGCCGCCACGTGGCACGCAGGAGCTATTCACGAACTTTGGGACGGAGCCTAAGTTGGAATTGAACAGTTTTCGGGGGAGGGCTGTTCAAACGAGCGTCCCGCGACTCTAAACGGAGTCTGGGGCGCTTTCGTTTTTTGCCTCGTGCTGAACTGGGCTGGGCGTCTCTGTCACCTGCCTGACCTGCCCGCCTGTCGGCAAGCCTGCCGAAATGTCGGCGGGGGCTTCGGTTCGATACCGTGTGGCTCCGGAAACGAATCGTCTCCGGTATTGGTGGAATGTGGAACCTCGCTTTGGCATCAGGTTTGTGCCAAGCTGTGGGTATGGCAAAGAAACGCACCAAAGCCGACAGGTCACAGCGGCAGACTGAACAACTGGAAAAAAGGATAGATCGCCGTCCAGACGAGATCGAGAAAGAGCCATCAACACTCGCACCGAAGTCGGACGAGCCGACCGTCCTGATCCCGATTAAGCAGCAGATTCGCCAACGTGCCTACGAACTTTACGAGCAGCGCGGAAGGGATGACGGTCGCGATTTGGACGATTGGCTTCAAGCTGAGTGCGAGATAAAGGGCACACGGGCGAACGCGACAGCGGCATAGCTTCCAGCAGTCCTCAAGAGCGGTTGGTTAATTGGATGGGGGAGGCGAATTTAACGGAAAATTAACGCAGACGGGGCAGAGTTTAGCTCAGAATCAACGTTCGGATTCCTTATCGGCCAAAATTTCGTTAGAGGTGCCCATGATGACCACCCCAGCCAGTGCCATCAAAGATGAAGTCCGTCTGCTAATTAACATTCAAATCGAGACATTTGGACAGCCAGCATCTTTAACATCTCCCCAACTCCGCGAATTCCATCAACGGTCTGAGAAGATCAGCACGCTGTGCCAAGAACTGAATCGGATTGGCACTAGGAGCGTTTTAGAACAGCGGTTGGAGAGGGCGTCTTAGTCCAAGCCGCCATACACAGCGTTTCGCTGTCTCAATATCGAATCTACTGAGCAGAGTTGCGCGGCCATTGTCGCTGCTGCGGACTGTCTCGTGTTTGTGCCTAGCAGCGTGATCCTGACCTCCCGAAAATGGGGCAATCTGCCCGTACTTTTGCCAATAAGAATGGAACGTTTTGCCCCAGCGGCAAATCTCGTTTGCTAGACTGTGGCTCTCGCAAATAATTCTTGTTTGACATAAAAACGGAAGGTTCTTCACATGATCACCATACTCGGAGCAGGCGGGGCTATCGGCAACGAACTCGTGAAGCTCCTCTCTGCTCGGAAACAGTCGTTCAGACTCGTTGGTCGGAACCCACGCAACGTGGTTGGTGCCACAGAAGCTATTTCGGCTGACATTGCCGACAGAGAGCAGACCATTCGCGCCGTGGCAGGTTCGAGCATCGTACATCTCCTCGTCGGCCTGAAATACGATCACAAGCTCTGGGCGGGAATGTGGCCGCGAATCATGGCTAACACGGTCGAAGCGTGCAAACGCGCTGGCGCAAAGCTGATTTTCTTCGACAACGTGTACATGTACGGAAAGGTCAGCGGCCCGATGACGGAAGAAACACCGTTCAACCCGTGCAGCAAGAAGGGGGAAATTCGAGCCAAGCTCGCTACCTCGCTCATCAATGAGTGGAAGTCTGGCACCTTGATCTCAATGATCGCCCGCGCTGCCGACTTCTACGGACCGGACACACGAAATGGCGTGCCGAATATCTTAGTGTTTGAAGCATTGGCGAAGAATCGGAAAGCGTCATGGCTGGTGAACGATTCCGTGCCCCACACCTATACGTACACGGTCGATGCTGCGCAAAGCCTCGTGACGCTTGCCGAGAGTGAGTCCTCTTGGAATCAGACATGGCACGTTCCGACAACGCCGAATCCGCCGACCGGAAAAGAGTTCATTGCCATGGCCGCAAAGGAACTCGGTGTCGCGCCCAAATACCGCGTACTGAGCAGGCCAATGCTATGTCTCGCCGGGTTGTTTGATTCGACGATCAGAGAATCGTATGAAATGCTCTACCAGAGCGATTCGCCTTACCTATTCGACTCTTCTAAGTATGCAAGCGCCTTTGGTTTCTCCGGCACACCTTATCCCGAAGGAATTCGCGCCACTGCCGCTTCTTTCAGGAAAGCCACGTCGCTGGCGAAGTAAAGTCTTGTGTCGATGAAAAACCCTACGCTCATGTGACGAGTTGTGGCGTTGGCGTCGGAATGCCTCTGCGTTCCGTAGCTGTACGTTCCGCTAGGCAAAATGGAAGGAGACGATTGCCAGCGCACGTTATAGACCATCCGCCGATTCGTTCTGCTGTGACTCCGCTGGCTGCGGTCGCTCCGACTCCAAAACGGGTCTTGTCTTTTTAATCATCCCGTAACGCTCGGTGCGTAGCATTGGACACGGAGACAAATGTGTCCGTAGCGTTTCCATTGGCGCTGCTAGCGGTGTTCGTCATTCTCTTGGCCGCAATGCCGTGGCATCGTCCCCATCCCAATCATCAGTTCATGTTGGAATTATTACGATCCCAGTTGGACGACGAACAGACGGACTTGCATGATTCGCAGTAGGAAGGACGTGGGCATCACAGGTCGGAGTTTGGTAGAACTCTGATGTAGCTGCTCCTACAGGTAACGGCAACGAGTGAAGCCTTAGAGATTTCCGTGTGGAGCAACAAGGCCAGTGAGAAAGCCCGCTCCCGTGATTTGCAGCACTCCCAGAAATAGCCTGAAAGATGCCGAGGCACGACGATTGTCGCCCAGTGTTGAAGAACGCTTCATCTTCGTGGGGTCAGTCAGCCCCGGCAACGAAGGTAACTTCGGCCACAGTCCCTGATGGTGATGCTTTGAAGCTGACTTCAAGGCTGTGAGGAGTCTGCTTCGACTTGCCATCTGCGCCAGATCCTGGAGGAAGCCCAGACGATCGTCAGCGATGCACTGGCGGCGTCGCATACGAGGGAGAAATCATGACCGACCACACTCGTGTCAGCCACCCGATCTACAACCTTCTACCGACCGAAATCGAGGGATTCGATTCGCTGGCGGAACTTGCCTTGAATATGCGTTGGTCGTGGAATCATGCCACCGACGAAGTGTGGCGGCAACTTGATCCCATACTGTGGGAAATCACGCATAACCCCTGGGTCGTGTTGCAGACGGTCTCGCGTGACCAGATCGAGCGCGTGTTGGCGGATTCTGGTTTTCGCAAGACCGTCGATGGCCTGGTGCAGTCCAGGCGGCTGGCGTTGGAGACGCCCGCATGGTTTCAGCAAAAGCATCCGCAAGCTTCCTTGACCTGCGTCGCGTATTTCAGCATGGAGTTTATGTTGAGCGAAGCTTTGCCTATCTATTCGGGCGGCCTTGGCAATGTGGCCGGTGATCAACTCAAAGCCGCCAGCGATCTGGGTGTGCCCGTGGCCGGCGTGGGGCTGCTCTACCAGCAAGGCTATTTTCGCCAGGTGATCGACAAGAACGGAGAGCAGAAGGCTCTTTACCCCTACAACGATCCCGGCCAATTGCCGATCACGCCTTTGCGCCAGGCGAACGGGGAGTGGTTGCGGTTGGAGATCGCGCTGCCTGGATACTCGGTCTGGCTGCGCGCCTGGCAGGCGCAGGTCGGCAGAGTGAAGCTTTACCTGCTGGACAGCAATGACGCCGCGAACTTTCCCACAAATCGCGGGATCACCAGCGAGCTCTATGGGGGCGGTCCGGAACTGCGCCTCAAGCAAGAACTGCTGCTCGGGATCGGCGGATGGCGGTTGCTCCGCGCACTCGGCCTCAAGCCGGAAGTCTGTCACTTGAATGAAGGGCATGCGGCCTTCGCCGTGTTGGAGCGTGCCCGCAACTTCATGGAAGAAAGCGGGCAGCCCTTCGAAGTGGCACTGGCCGCGACTCGAGCGGGGAACCTCTTCACCACACACACGGCCGTGGCTGCGGGCTTTGACCGTTTCCCTCCGGCCCTCATCGAACCATATCTTGCTCGTTATGCGGAGCAAAAGTTGGGCATAACACTCCACGATTTGCTGGCCTTAGGCCGTCAGAATCCTAACGACGCCTCGGAAAGTTTTAACATGGCCTATCTCGCTATCCGGGGGAGCGGGGCGGTAAATGGCGTAAGCCGCTTGCATGGGGAAGTCAGCCGGCATCTCTTCGGGCCTCTCTTCCCGGGCTGGCCAGCCGACGAAGTGCCCGTCGGATTCGTGACCAACGGAGTGCACATGCCAAGTTGGGACTCGGCTTCCACCGACGATCTTTGGACGGCAGCCTGTGGAAAAAACCGCTGGATCGGGACGACAGAAAACCTGGAGCAGGACATTCGCCGCGTCTCCGACACCACGCTCTGGAAATTTCGCACTGCCGCCACCAAGTCTCTCGTGGAATACGCTCGCGGACGACTCTCCCGTGAACTCGACGCCTCTGGCTCGTCGCCTGAGGCGATTGACGAAGCGAAACATTTATTCGATCCCAACGCACTGACGCTGGGCTTTGCGCGACGCTTCGCGACCTATAAGCGACCGAACCTGCTGCTGCACGACCCGCAGCGGCTGCTTCGTCTATTGACGAATTCCGAGCGCCCGGTGCAACTCATCATCGCGGGCAAGGCCCATCCGGAGGACCGGGCGGGACAAGCCTTGATCCATGAATGGATAAATTTCATCCGCCAGCCCGAGACCCGCCCGCATGTGATCTTCCTCAGCGATTACGACATGCTGCTGACCGAGAACCTGGTACAGGGGGTGGATGTCTGGATCAACACGCCGCGGCGCCCCTGGGAGGCTTGCGGGACCAGCGGTATTAAGGTGCTCGTCAATGGAGGCATCAACCTATCAGAGTTGGACGGCTGGTGGGCGGAAGCCTACACGCCTGAAGTGGGATGGGCGTTGGGAGATGGCCACGAGCACGGCGACGATCCCGTGTGGGACGCTGTCGAAGCCAACGCGCTCTACGACCTACTCGAACGGGAGGTGATCCCGGAGTTCTACACTCGAGACCAGAGCGGCATTCCCAGGGCATGGGTCAAGCGTATGCGGGAGAGCATGGCGCAATTGACGCCGCGCTTCTCCGCCGACCGCGCCGTCCGCGAATACACCGAGCAACATTATCTTCCGGCTGCGACCGCCTACTGTGAGCGCGCGGCGAACAAAGGCGCAATTGGCAAGCAAGTGGTCGATTGGCAGCATGGAGTGGATCGGAAGTGGGGATCGTTGCGTTTCGGAGACTTGCGGGTCGAAACCAACGCGGACCACCACGCATTTGAAGTCGAAATCTTTCTGAGCGATCTCGACCCAGATGCGGTGCGAGTTGAGCTTTATGCGGACGGCAACAACGGCGGCGATCCCGTACGGCAGGAAATGAAGTGGGCGCGCCTGCTTCCTGGCGCGCCCGAGGGCTGTGTCTACCAGGCGACGGTACCCGCTGCACGTCCAGCGGGAGACTACACGGCGCGAGTGACGCCCCACTGCGACGGCGTTGCGACCCCACTGGAAGACGCTCGAATGCTGTGGCAACGATAATAAAAATGCTCCGCGCGCCCAAACTCGCAACCGGCGTTCGCAACTCCCTCCGAATCCTGAGGTGTTCTCTATGATCCGCCCTGCACCTGCTGCAAGAGCTGTTCATCGATCTGCTGCAGCGACGCCGGAATCTTTGCATAATGGAGTTGCTCCGCAGGGTCCTGCCCGCCCGTGATGATGTACTGGACGAAGCCCTTAACCTCCCCTGCCTTGTTGAGGTCTTTTGCTTGTTTTGGCACAAGCAAGAAGGTGAGGCCACTGATGGGATAAGCATCCGGCGCCGACGCCGGAGCATTCACGATTGGCGTGCGCACGTCTTTCGATAGCTCGCCGGAAAACGCATCGATAGCAGCGCTCGTTCCCGCAGCCGTCGGGCTCACGTATTTGCCCGCCGCGTTCTGGACCTGCGCGACTGGAAGATGGTTCTCCTCGGCATAAGTCAGCTCGACGTATCCGATAGCGCCGGGACTCTGCTTAACCACTCCGGTCACGCCCTCGCTCCCTTTGCCGCCGATTCCCAGTGGCCAGCTTACAGAGAGGCCTTGGCCGACCTGGCTCTTCCATTTGGGGCTGACGGCGGCAAGATAGGTGGTGAAGATGTTCGTGGTGCCGCTGCCGTCGGTGCGATACACCACGACGATGCCCTGCTTGGGAAGATTCACTCCGGGATTGTCCTTCTTGATCGCGGCATCCTGCCAATTCTTGATCGTGCCTAGATAAATACCCGAGAGTGTCTTTGCGCTCAGCTTCAGCGGCTCTTTGATCTGTTCCAGGTTATAGGTTATGCATACCGGTCCTGCGCTCTCCGGAATCTGCACCAGAGCAGGCATCTCCTTCAGCTTTTCGTCATCGAGCGCGGCGTCGGATGCGCCAAAATCCACCATCCCGTTCTTGAGCTGCTCGATGCCTCCGCCGCTGCCAATCGATTGATAATTGATCTGTAATCCCTGATGATCTTTTCCATAGGCTTGGACCCATTGCATCATGACGGGATAAACGAACGAACTGCCAGCGGCGGTAAGCTGAGCGCTATTGCGGGCGGCTACAGTCGTCGGCGTCCCGGAGTTACAGCCGGTTAGAATGATTGCGGCGAAGAACGGAACGGAGAGAAGACTGAATTTCATATACATCCTCTGTAAGTGCGGGAGCAGGTCGCGACCAAACGGGTCGAGTTCCTTTGTGATCAAAAACTCCAGCGCATCACTCTCTCATTCTCAACTCTTTCAGGTCTGAGCAATAGTAGACACTTCGCGGGCAAGACAATTATTTTCACGCCCCGTTAATAATTGAAAAAGCCGCCCACATGGGCGGCTTGACTTTTCAGATCGATTAGTCGTCTTACGCTGCTGCTCGAGCTTTTTCTTCCGACTTTTTGTGAGCCTCGGCGGAGCATGCGTGGGCCTTAGTGGAACATTCGATTGCCTTCTTTGATTGATCGAGAGCAGCGTGTTGGTTGCCCTTGTCGTGATACTCTGCTGCGGCGCGATGTGCTTTGGCTGCATTATCGTGCTCGGCTGCGGCTTTGTGATGCGCGTCTTTTGCCATATTGAGTTCTCCTTGGGATGATGCTGCAGGCGCTGAAATGACCTCACCGTGAGGCTTTTCTTGCGGGCGCCTCCAGACTGAACCACGCTACCCGCTAACGTTTTCAATAAATGTATAGTTTTATACACATCCGAAATTAGATCCAGGAAACGCTTGATTTGCTCACCGCTGTCCTTCTTTAAGGATCAAGCCCTTGAGCCAGAAGAGCCCCCCGCACCGTCACCGTGCCCGAACTGAAGAATTAACCTCCTTTTAACAATTCTCCTTTATATTTGCGCTCGACATAGGCCCCAGGCTGCTCTGGTGTGACGGCCGCTTTTTTCTCTCAGGCTCAACGGGTGGGCTCAATCGGTATACTCTTGACGATTCCGATGTCCGCCGAGCACACTTACGCCACCAAGCACCGCGTTTCGCGACCGGCCGGCAAACCACGGCAAGAAGAATCCGATCGAACAAGCCCGCGCGACGCTTCTTCTCTGGGCGATTCAAAACTCTACGTTAACCGGGAACTCAGCCTGCTCGCGTTCCAGAGACGAGTGCTGGAGGAAGCCCAGGACCAGCACAATCCCTTGCTTGAGCGAGTGAAATTTCTCTCCATTGTGGGCTCAAACCTGGATGAGTTCTTTATGGTGCGGGTAGCCGGTCTTAAGCGGCAAGTGGAGAGCGGTGTACTCGAATGCGATCCCGATGGTATGACGCCCAAACAACAGTTGGGCGCGATCCGTGAAAAGGCTTCGGATCTGTTCAAAGCCGCACACGAGTGTTTGCGCCGGCAACTCTTCCCGGCCCTTAAGAAGGCTGGTTTGTGCGTCGTGGATTATTCTCAGCTGACATCGGTACAACGGACGAACGTTAACAAGTATTTTTCCGAAACAGTCTTTCCTACGCTGACTCCTTTGGCGTTCGATCCTGGCAGACCTTTTCCGCACATCTCAAACCTCAGCCTCAACCTAGCCGTGCTCATCCGCGACCAGCAGGACGTTGAACATTTCGCCCGGGTCAAAGTGCCCGATGTCCTGCCGCAGCTCGTACCGATAACTCCGGTAGCCAAAGAAGGCGTGACTAAGAAAAAGAAAGCGCCTGCGCCACAGTACCTGGTGTGGTTGGAGCAGGTCATCGTGGCCAATCTGCAAAGCCTGTTTCCAGGAATGGAAATCATTGAAGCCCATCCTTTCCACGTAACTCGGGACGCGGACAGCGCCATCCAGGAGCTTGAGGCCGGCGATCTTCTGGAGTCGGTTGAAGAGGGGGTCTGGCAGCGGCGTTTTGCGGACGTGATCCGGCTGGAAGTGAACGATGACATGCCACCGGCCGTTCTGGAAATCCTGCAGAAGAACCTCGAAGTCGATCCCGATGATGTTTACCAGGTGGGGCGGCCTATTGCCTTGTCGCGCCTGAAACATCTTTCGGCGGTCGATCGTCCTGAGTTGAGGGATAAGCCTTTCCTCCCGGCGGTCCCGGCTGCACTGCAGCCTGAGGAAGAGGGCGAAGACATGTTTGCCGCCATCCGGCGCCAAGACGTTCTTCTGCACCACCCGTTCGATTCCTTTCAACCGGTGGTGACGTTTCTCCAGCAAGCGGCCCGTGACCCGGCGGTTTTGGCCATCAAAGTTACCCTGTACCGCGTGGGCCGTAACTCTCCGGTGGTAGAGGCACTGCTGGATGCCGTCGGCGAGGGGAAGCAGGTGGCCGCGTTGGTGGAACTCAAGGCTCGTTTTGACGAAGAGAGCAATATTGAGTGGGCCCGCGCTCTGGAGCGCGACGGAGTGCATGTTGTCTACGGTCTGCCGGGCCTGAAAGTGCACTGTAAAACCGCTTTGGTAGTGCGGCGCGAGGGCGATGCCATCCGCCGCTATGTGCATCTTTCCACCGGCAACTACAACAGCGTTACCGCTCAGCTCTATACCGATATTGGAATGTTCACCTGTGATGAAGCGATCGGTGCCGACTGTACCGATTTGTTTAATTACTTAACGGGTTATTCCGCCAAGGTCGACTATCGGAAGTTGCTGGTAGCCCCGGTGGACATGAGGCAAAACTTTGAGCGGCTCATCCGCCGCGAGATCGAGCATCAGCGCAACGGCGAGCGAGGCCAGCTTATCTTCAAGATGAACGCCCTGGTAGACAAGCGCATGATTCAACTTTTTTATGAGGCCTCACAAGCCGGCGTCCAGGTGGATCTTCTGGTGCGCGGGATCTGTTGTTTGTGTCCCGGGATAGCTGGTATCAGCGAAAACATCAGGGTCACAAGTATCGTGGGACGATTCCTTGAGCACAGCCGCATTTTCTATTTCCGCAACGCTGGACAAGAGGAGATTTACCTGGGCAGCGCCGACATGATGCCGCGCAACCTTAATCGCAGAGTGGAAGTTGACTTTCCGGTGCGCGACCCCAAGCTGGTGCGGTTTCTCCACGACGAGGTGCTCGCCATCTACCTTGCCGACGTGGTCAAAGGCCGCCATATGAAACCCGACGGAACCTATGATCGGCCTTCCAATCGCGACAATGCCCGCAGCATGAACAGTCAGGAATGGTTCATCAAGAAAGTCGCAGTCAGTTCCGGCAGCAACGAAAATCTGTCGGGTAATTCCACGGCTTGAAAGGTTCTCCGTAAGCCGATTCAGGAAACGATGACAACACCGAATGCGGATAATGCGACAGGAGCTTTGGTCGCCGCTGGAACGGCAGATTCTAAGGTTGCGTCGCCGTCCGCCAGCCCGAACGAGCGCCCGATCCTAACGAAGACGAAGAGCCAGAATATTCGTGTTTCGCCCGCAGTCCTCGATGCCGCCCGGAAGGACGGCGAAGAGTTGCTCCGGGACTTGCGAACGTCTCTCAATGGTCTGACGCAAGCTGAGGCCGAGCAACGGGCACGCACGACGGGTCCAAATGAGATCGCACAAGAGCGGAAGCAAGGCTGGCTCGTCCGCGTTCTGAAAATCATCCGCAACCCGCTGGTGATCCTGCTTTCGACTCTGTCGGCAATTTCGTTTCTTACGGGCGACGCACGCGCCGGCTCTGTGATGTTGGGTATGGTAGCGCTGAGTGTGGGACTCCGTTTCTGGCAGGAAGCCCGGGCGGACTCCGCCGCAGAGAAACTGAAGGCCATGATCCATGTGACCGCGACGGTGGTTCGGGACGGCGCGGCGAGAGAGATACCACTCCGGGACCTGGTGCCGGGTGACATCGTCAAACTGGCAGCCGGCGATATGATTCCCGGCGACGTGCGGCTGCTGTCCTCGAAGGATGTTTTCGTAAGCCAAGGCAGCCTCACAGGTGAGTCGCTCCCGGTCGAGAAGTTCCACGATCCAGAAACTGAAAAAGGGACCTCGCCCACGGAACTCAAGAACACATGCTTCATGGGGACGAGCGTCGAGAGCGGCACGGCAACAGCAGTCGTGGTGACGACCGGCGTACAAACCTACCTGGGCAGTATGGCCAGCTCGATCACCGGGGAACGAACTCTGACAAGCTTCGATCAGGGTCTCAACCGCTTCACTTGGCTCATGATGCAATTCATGGCTGTGATGGTGCCTCTGGTTTTCTTCATCAACGGTTTCACCAAGCACGATTGGAAGGGAGCCTTCTTCTTCGCCCTGGCTGTGGCCGTAGGCCTCACTCCCGAGATGCTCCCGATGATCGTTTCCGTCTGCCTCTCCAATGGCGCGCTCGTCATGAGCCGCAAGAAGGTGATCGTTAAGCGTATTAACTCCATTCAGAACTTCGGAGCCATGGACGTGTTGTGCACCGACAAGACGGGGACGCTCACCGAGGACCGCGTCGTCCTCATGCGGCATTGCAACGTCGCTGGGCGCGAAACCGAGGACGTGCTCCTGGCCGGATACCTGATCAGCTACTTCCAGACAGGCCTCAAGAACCTGCTCGACCGGGCGATTCTGGATAGTGCCGACTTCCACGGGAAAGCGATGGTCGAGAAGTATAAGAAGCTGGATGAGCTCCCGTTCGATTTCACGCGACGCATGATGTCGGTCCTGGTGGCCGACGCCGAAGGTAAGGCGATCCTGCTGACCAAGGGGGCTCCGGAGGACGTATTTCACCGCTGCTCGCAGTTTGAACTCGATGGCAAGTTGTCCGCAATGGAACCCGATCTGATGGTCGGGCTGAAAGCAGAGTACGACAGCCTCAGCAACGATGGCTTTCGCGTGCTGGCAGTGGCCTCGAAGGAACTGCCCGGGAAGCAAGTTTGCGTTAAGGAAGACGAGCGCGAACTCACACTGAGAGGGTATGTCGCGTTCCTGGACCCGCCCAAGGACACTGCCGCCCGCGCCCTCGCGGCCCTGGCCAAGCATGGTGTGGCCGTAAAGATCCTCACCGGCGATAACCACCTTATCAGCCGCAAGGTGTGCAAGGACGTTGGCCTCGTGCCCGACCCCATGCTGCTCGGCGACGACGTGGAGAAAATGTCCGACGCCGAACTGGCCGAGGCCGCGGCGAAGGCGACGCTGTTCGCCCGCCTTTCTCCCGCGGACAAAGAGCGGGTCATTCGTGTCCTCCGGGGCAAGGGGCACGTTGTCGGATTCTTGGGCGACGGAATCAACGACGCTCCCGCCTTGC
>Ga0208689_1000903_pt1 | contig 17636 bp, 22 predicted proteins | sample June2015DPH_8_15_FD_184700 | JGI IMG/M metagenome (GOLD analysis project Ga0208689, IMG submission 184700) | Peatland microbial communities from SPRUCE experiment site at the Marcell Experimental Forest, Minnesota, USA - June2015DPH_8_150... | ecosystem: Environmental > Terrestrial > Soil >... | reverse complement strand
GGCCGAATTTGTGAAAAAACTTCAGGCGCAGGGCGAACGCGTGGCGTTCGTGGGCGATGGCATTAACGACGCGCCGGCGCTCACGCAGGCCGACCTCGGCATCGCCGTGAGCCGCGCCAGCGACATCGCGCGCGAGGCGGCGGACGTCATATTGCTGAAATCGGAAATCGAGGCGGTGCCGGAGGCGCTCGGACTGGCGCGGGCGACGTTGCGGACCATCAAACAAAACCTGTTCTGGGCGTTTTTCTACAATGCGCTCGGCGTGCCGCTCGCTGCGCTGGGATTCATCAGCCCGATTTTCTGCGCGGCGGCGATGGGCGCGTCGGACTTGATTGTGATTGGCAACGCGCTGCGGCTGCTGCGGTGGAATAAGTAAGATCGCAGCTGATTTTCATGCGGCCAATTCAGCGCCGTAGGCGCGACAACTTTGTATTCCATTGGCCCACAAAAACAAGCTCCGTCAGGAGTGGAATATTCTCGATGCCGTTCCTATGGAGCTATTTTTTTGGAATTTTTCTACAAATATGCCGCGCCTACGGCGCTTGTTTGTTCCTGTTCACTTCTGCAACGCCGCTCGACAAAGCTTTTCCTTCACGCCATGCTGCGGTCATGGCATTTGAATCGGATTCGCCGCTCGACCGGCTTTGGCAGGAATACGGCCGGGCGTTTCAGGAATGGGATGACCTCACGCTCGCGCGCTGGCTCGCGCAAACGCTCGGCGAACTGGAAGGCAAATCGTGGCGGTTGTCGCATCCGCTCGTCGGCGCTTACCGGCTCGCCGCGCAACTGGCGCATGACCGCCAGATCTGGTTCAAGCGGTTGGCCACGCCGCCCGCCGCCTATGCTGAATCGCCGTGCTGCCGCGCCCCGTTCCTGCCGCTGCTCACGCGCGACGTGCGCGAGTCCGGCCTCATCTGCCAGCATTGCAGCGAAGCGCTCGTGCCGTTCGAGGAAATCCCCGCCGAACTGCGCGCCCGACTCGAAACCTGGGCGCAACAATACGAACCCGTCCACGCCGTCGCGCATTGGGATGACCGCCAGCGCCGCCGCGTGGGGAATTACGATGCCGCCTACGAAAATGCCGCGCAACAGGCCGAACAATTGCTCGCGCGCGCCGGACGCGAACTGGCGCCCACGTTGTTGAATTTTTACGCTGCCGCCGTCTGGGAGGACGAGGATGAATGCCTGGAAGTGCGGCCGGAAGACGTGGCGATATGATTTATGATTTGCGATTTACGATTGACGATTTCTCCCGCAACTTGGGCGCATTGCGCAAATCGTAAATCGTAAATCAAAAATGATAAAATGGCTTTTCAAATGGTTGTTCCGGCTGTTCCTGCTGGCGGTCGTGCTGGTGGTCATCCTGTTGCTGTCGCTCAACTCGATTCTGCGCGTCGCGGCGGAACATCAAATCCGCGCGCAGACCGGCATGGACGCCGAAATCGGGAAGTTTGCCGTCGGCCTCGTCGAACCGACGGTGGAGATTCAAAATCTCAGGCTCTACAATCCACCGGACTTTGGCGGCACGCCGTTCCTGAACATCCCGGAAATCCACGTTGAATACGACCGCGCCGCGCTCGCGCGCCGCGAGATTCATGTCACGCTCATGCGTTTCAATTTGGGCGAACTCGACATCGTGAAAAACGAGGCCGGCCAGACGAATCTCTTTTCGCTCCACGTCCCGTTGTCGGCGAAAAAGCCCGGCGGCGGCGCGGCTCTGTTCAAAAGCCAAACCGGCTACGACTTCAAAGGCATTGACGTGCTGAACGTTTCCATCGGCAAGGTCAGGTTCATTGACCTGAAAGACCAACGAAACAACCGCGAGCAGACCATCGGCATCGAAGATCTACCGGTTAAAAACGTGAAGTCGGAAACCGACCTGGCCGGTCTGGCCGTGCTGGTAGCGTTGCGCGGCAGTGATTTTTTTGCCTCGCTGCTGGCGCCGCCAAAACCGGGAGCCGGTGGAAATTGATTTTTGCATTTTCCGCACAGGGACTTGGTCGCATCAGATGCGGACTTGAAGTGAGTTTCATCACACGGTAGATTGCAGGCATGAGTGCAAATCAGCTTGCCGCTGTTATCGAGAGCAACCCTGAGATTCAGGGTGGCACACCGGTTTTTCGCGGCACGCGCGTGCCGGTGCAAAGCCTTTTCGATCACCTTGAAGCCGGAGATTCCATCGAATCTTTTCTTGAAGGATTTCGCAGCGTGAAGCGTGAACAGGTCATTAAACTTCTCGAAATTTGTCGCGCTGAAACACTGGCGCCCGCCATCTGATGCGGATTCTCCTCGATGAAAACCTGGACTGGCGCTTGAAACGTTCCTTGCCTGATCACGAAGTCGAGTCCGTGCAGTTGAATAATTGGGCCGGTATCGAAAACGGTGAACTGCTCGTCCGCGCCGAAAAATCCTTCGACGTGTTCATTACGATGGACGGGAACATCCGCTTCCAACAAAGCATCGCGAAGTTGCGACTTATCCTTATCACCCTCCGCGCGCCAAGCAACCGCCTCGCTGACACGGCACCGTTGATGCAAAAAGTGCTGGGCGCGTTGCCCGGTTTGCTCCCGGGAACTTTGACCGTGATTTCATAAAGACGGACTCACCTGCTACTTTTGCATTTTCCGCGCGCGGATTTTTCCCTAACCTCGGCGCGTGCATCGTGACCCGCTCAAAAACGCCGTTCGCCTCGTCGTGAAACTCGGCACCGGCGTGCTCACCGACAGCCGCAAACAGCCTGACCCGGCGCAACTCGAACAACTCGTCGCACAGGTCGCCGCGCTGCGAAAATCCGGCAAGGAAGTCGTCCTCGTCACCAGCGGCGCGGTCGGTGCCGGCATGGGCGCGCTCGGCTTGGAGAAACGCCCGACGGAACTCGCCGAAATGCAGGCCTGCGCCGCCATCGGCCAGTCGCGGCTCATGGCCACGTATGCGGAATTGTTCGCCCGGCACGGTCTCCACGCCGCACAGGTGCTGCTCACGCACGACGACCTCGAACATCATGAACGCCATCTCAACGCCCGCAACACGCTCGTCACGCTGCTCGACCGCGGCGTCGTGCCCATTATCAACGAAAATGACGCTGTGTCGTTCACCGAAATCAAATTCGGCGACAACGACACGCTCTCCGCGCTGGTCGCGTCGTTGTTGCCCGCTGATTTGCTCGTCATTCTCACGACCGTGGACGGCGTCATCGAAAATTTCGGCAAGGCCAATCCCAAAACAATAGCGGTCGTCGAGAAGATTGATTCCGCGCTGGAGAAGCTCGCGCGCGGCACGGACAGCGACACGGCCGTCGGCGGCATGAAATCAAAAATCGAAGCGGCCAAAATCGTCGTGCGCTCCGGCATCCCGCTCGTCATCGCGTCCGGCAAAAAGAAAGACGTGCTGGCGAAGATTCTCGGCGGCGAAGACGAAGGGACGCTGTTTGTCCCGGAACCCAAACGGTTGCAGGGCCGCAAACGTTGGATTGCGTTTTTCCATCATCCCCAGGGCGCGTTGTTTGTAGATGACGGCGCGAAACACGCGTTGCGTGAAAAGGGCAGGAGCCTGCTGCCGCCGGGCGTGGCGCGGTGCGAAGGCGAATTCGCCGCCGGCGACGTGGTGCGGATTTGCGATTTGGACGGGACGGAATTCGCCCGCGGCATCGCGCGGTTCGATTCCGCCGCCGTGCGCGCGCGCCAATTGCCCAAGGAGGAACTTGTGCACCGGGATGATTTGGTGATTCTGTAGCCGCGCTTGTAAAAGCGCGGTCGTATTCCGAAATTTTCCCGCACTCTCACGAGCGCGGCTACAGTTGAAGTGAAAAAGAAAGCTGCCATCAATGATTTGCTTCGAGTCATGGCACGGCTGCGCTCGCCCACGGGCTGTCCGTGGGACCGCGAACAAAGCCACCGGACGCTGCGCCGCCACGCCATCGAGGAGGTCTATGAATTGATTGACGCCATCGAGGTGGGCGACGACCACGAGATGGCCGAGGAACTCGGCGATTTGCTGCTGCAAATCGTTTTTCATTGCCAGTTGGCGCGCGAACGCGGCGCGTTTGACTTTGAAGAGGTTTGCCGCCTGCTCGTGAACAAGCTCATCCGCCGCCACCCGCACGTCTTCGGCAAAACCAAGGTCAGAAGCGTGGACGAAGTCTGGGCGAACTGGGAGAAAATCAAGCACGCCGAAAAACATGGTACCAAACATGCGCGCCATTCCGCGTTCGACGGCATCCCGAAACATCTGCCCGCGCTGCTCCGAGAAACTCGTGAAAAAGGCGCGCAAAGTCTTTGCCGATGGCCACCAAGCAGACAGCCACCGTTCAAAACGCCGGTTCACGAAAGCAGTGCTCGCCAGAGAACTTTTTGAACTTGCGGCGTTGGCCCAAACCCGCGGCTGGTCGGCGGAGGAATTGTTGGGCCACGAAGTCAAAAAGCGCGAACGCGAATTCCGGCGGAACGAAGCCGGCTCGCGCAAGACCTGAACCTGAAAACCGAAATTGAGATGGGGAGCGCACGCGCCCCCGCGTGCCGTTTTCCGCGCCCTCGCGGAAAACATCAAATGCATGACAAACGCGTGGCGCATGCGGGCGGAACCGTGCCAAAAGGGCTGGACGCGGGGCGCGTCCAGTCACACCCGATGGCGGGTGTGCTCCCCAACTCCGGTTTTCGGGATTAAGCGGGCGTCGGCCACGACACAAGCGCCGGTCTCCAACCCGGCGCTTTCCCTTGCATTCCTGCATCCTGCCGGGCCGGAGGCTGGCGCTCCAACCATGGAACCAAGACCCGAAACCCTGGGTCCAAGAGCCGAACTTCCGCAGGTGTTGGGCCGATTTGAATTGTAGCGTCGGCTGTCTCAGCCGACAGTGCGCTGAGGATCAGCCTTCGCTTGGCTGCGGCGCGACCAGCAGCGCAATCAGCCCATTGCCAGGTCCTGCCCGCATTTGACAACCCACGCAACCGGCGCGATTCTTTGGTGTTGAACTTTTAGGTATTGATTTTATGAAAACGCAAAGCCTTCAAAGTTTGGTCCTGACCGTCACCACCATCGCAGCGGCGGCACTGCTGACCGGCAGTGTTGCGGCCCAGGATTCTTCCACGTCCACGACTGCCGCACCGGCCACGACCGCCGCCCAACCGGCAGCCGCCAGCCAGGCCGCACCGCAATTGTCGTATGGCGTGGCGGAAGTCATGCAACTCGCCCGCGCGAACGTCAGCGAGGATGTCATCGTCAATTACGTCCAGAATTCCCGCAACGGTTACGGCCTGGACGCGAACCAAATCCTTTACTTGAAACAGCAGGGGATTTCCGATCGCGTCATCAACGCCATGTTGGACCAGCGCGGCCGGCTGGTGGCAGCCCAAACCGCGCCGCAGCCGAATAATTCGGGCGCCTACAGCAGCCAAATTCCGACCACGACCCCGCCACCCTCGGTTTCTTATGTCCAGACAGCTCCGCCTCAGACGGTCTATGTCATTCCTGATACGCAGACGTATGATTACTACGCTTATTCCTACCCGTACTACTATCCATACTACGGCTACTACGGCTGGCCCGTGACGTTCTCATTTGGCTGGGGCGGTTACTACGGTGGCGGCTATCGTGGCGGTTATTGGGGCGGCTATCATGGCGGCTGGCACGGTGGCGGCGGCTGGCACAGCAGTGGTGGCGGTGGCTGGCACAGCAGTGGCGGCGGTGGCTGGCACAGCAGTGGTGGTGGCGGTGGCGGCTGGCATCACTGATAGGGAACGCCGGACATGATTTTACCGCGGATCCTGCAAATGGCGCGGAATTTGATAATCCGCTAATTTCGCCAATGGCCGCGAACGGTTCCACAAAAAATCAATTCGTGAGAATTCGCGCAATTGGCGGATGAATTTCCTTTGTTCCCGCGTGCCGCTTCTGTTCATCATTTCGAGGACCAGCCTTCGCTCAGAAGCTTCCGCCGTCGCCGAGGCTTCCAACTTCGCTGAAGCTACGATGGACAAGATGGCGGACAGGCCGTGCTTAAAAAGCCCTGGCGTCTTTGCGTCTTGGCGTGAGGTTCGGTTTTGGTGAAACATTTCGAGGACGAGCCGTCTTCGCTACGCTTCGCCGCGCCAAGGAACGAGGACGAGGAGGAGGGTCGGAGGGGCGAGTTACACGAGTCCCAAACTGATTTGCTCCGAACCCGTTTCCCCAGACCCCAAACGCCAGATGCCAGACCCCAACACGCCAGTGTTTCCGCTTGATCTGGATCGGCGATCTGATCAATTGATCCGGGCGTGCCGAAAAAAGCGCCAGCCAAACCCCAGGGGCATGTGACCAGTCTTCGCTCAGAAGCTTCGACCCGGCAGGCACGTGACAAGTGGCAGGTGACGGGAAAGCCAAAACCCCTTTACCGCCGTCCTGCGCCACGGCGGGTGACAGGTGACAAGTGGCAGGTGACAAGGGAGGCAAAATTGGTGGGGCGCCCGTCCTCCGCAGTAGCACCGCTACGGAGGGTGGAAGCGTCCCCGCGAGCCGAAACGGCTGTTCCCTCAATGCTCAACGCTCAACCTTCAACCGTTGTCCTGCCTCATGCCCATCCCCTTCCGCCCGCCCATTTCACTCTCCGCGAAGACGGTTCGATTGCGCCACAAAGTAGCGCAGGCGTCCCGCCTGCGCAGACAACTGCTCCAACAGCAGGCAGGCGTGACGCCTGCCCTACTTTAATCTTCTCCTCCGACAACCCATTCATCCGTTTGTATCATGGAAATTCCCTCGAACTCCTCGACGCCATCGCCGCCAAATATCCCGCCGGCCGGTTCGACGCCATCTTCGCCGACCCGCCGTATTTCTTGTCCAACGGCGGCATCACCTGTCACGCCGGCAAAATGGTCAAAGTTGATAAAGGGGATTGGGACGTCTCGCGCGGATCGGAACTAAACCACGAATTCAACACCGAATGGCTGCGACGCTGTCAGCGCGTGCTCAAGCCGAACGGCACGATTTGGGTGACGGGCACGCACCACGTCATATTCAGCATCGGCTACGCCCTGCAACAACTCGGGTTCAAGATTCTGAACGACATCGCCTGGGAAAAGCCGAATCCGCCGCCGAACCTGAGCTGCCGTTACTTCACCCACTCGACGGAAACGGTTTTGTGGGCCGCTAAGAACGAGAAAAGCAAACACGTCTTCAACTATCCCGCCATGAAAGCTGTTTCTGGGAAGCAAATGAAGACGGTATGGCGGGATGTGACGAGTGACCAGCCTTCGCTCGGAAGCTATGGCGCGGCAGGCAAGTGTCAAGTGACACGAGAACCTGACCCTTCAGTTCCCGTCACCTGTCACGTGCCACCTGTCACAAAACCACCGCCTGCCGACCCCGCTCTCGAATCAATATGGACATTGCCTGCTCCCGGACGCGATGAAAAAGAATTAGGCAAACACCCAACACAAAAACCCATAGCCCTGGTTGAACGCTGCCTGTTGGCCTCGACGAACGAAGGCGACCTGGTGCTGGACCCGTTTCTGGGCAACGGCACGACGGCGGTGGCCAGCCTCCGGCTCAAACGCGGCTGCGTCGGCATCGAGCTGGATTTGCACAACGTTGAAATTGCGGCCCGCCGGGCCAATCGTGAAATCATTGAAATCTGGCTCCACCATTTCCGCGTCCGCATGGAAATCTCCATCATTCGGAGGGGCGAGTTACACGAGTCCCAAACTGATTTGTTCCGTTCCCATTCCCCCAGACCCCAAACGCCAGACGCCAGACCCAAAATTCCGCTTGATCTGTTTTCCGATTCGATCAATGGATCGCGCGCGATGGACGACAAACCGCAAGTGCCGACCGAGCGCATCTTTCACGAATGCAAGTTCGTGTTCCTTTCGTGCGCTCAGGTCGAACGTGGCGCCGTCGTCCACACGACGGTTGACGTGAGTTTGCAGGAAGCATGGGCAAAAACGCCGACCGGCAAGAAACGGGAAACAACGCACGTCGTCCGCTGCGAGACGGAAATCTTCCGAATAAAGCCGTGACAAATCGGCGTGCTGCCAGTAAGCGTTTAGCCCATGAAACAGCATGAGGCCGTAATTCTCGCAATAGAGAAACTTGGCGGGGTTGCAACACTTGGACAACTCTACAAAGAGGTTTTCAAAATCATTGATTGTAAATGGGGCACAAAGACTCCCTTTGCCAGCATCAGGAGAATTGTCCAGCAACGGCCCGAAGTTTTCAAAATCAAGCCCGGATTGTATGGGTTGACTAGCAAGCGTGCAGAACTTGAATCGAAAGGATGGGTGGTTCAAAACGAAAAGAATATGGATTCGGACGAAATCAAGAAATCAGACCACACTTACTACCAAGGGCTGCTTCTAATGCTCGGTAAAATGAAGGGGTTCAATTGTTGGTCGCCAAATCAAGACCGCAGAAAATTGTTCATAGACAAACCGCTTGAAACCTTACGGACACTCCAGACGATGCCGGGCTTTTCTTATCCGCACATCGTCAAGCGGAGTGAGACAGTTGACGTGATTTGGTTCAATCAAAGACAAATGCCCGGCAGTTTGTTTGAAATCGAACACTCAACAGACATTCAGAACTCGCTGCTGAAGTTCAATGACCTCCAGGATTTCAACACGCGAATGCTTATTGTTGCCAACAGCAAGAGGGAAAAAGAATTTGAGAGCAAAATTCACTATTCATCGTTCCAAGACATTGCCAAGCGCGTCGAGTTTTTAAGTTTCGATTGGTTGGTGAAGCAATACGAACACGCCGTTGAAACAGGCCAGCAAAAGACGACGCTTTGACAATGGATGAAACATTTACAAGCTGGCATGTTGGCGTTGCCGCAGAAGCGATAACTGCCGCGTTATTTTCGCGCTGTGGATATGACGTGTCTGTCCAGTATGGGGCGAACCAGCCAGAGTACGACCTCATTGTTGCAAAGGACGAACGATTACTTAAAGTATCTGTTAAAGGCAGCAAAGACGGAGGTTGGGGTCTATGCCAGAGTCAATTGGAACACGGAAAAGCCAACTACCACGAAGCTGTTGAGCGATGGGTAAAAAAACATACACCTCGGACAGTTCTTTGTTTCATTCAATTCCGCGGAGTTGAACTAGCTGACATGCCTCGCGCATATCTGGCGACTCCAAAAGAAGTTGCCCAACGGTTGCATGAGTCAGTCAAAGGTCGTGGCGACACGATACTTTACGAGCATCACGAATGGTCGGCGCGCGCCGAAGGAGCAGGGACTATTGAAAAGATTCCCGAGACTTGGCGTTTTTCCCCGGTGCGTGTCGAGCAATTGTTTAACACAGCCTGAACAGTTGGGCTTTCGACGCGATGATGGAGACTAGCGTCGGGCCTGTAGCCCGATTGTGTCCCCCCCCGGCCCGATTCGGCGCACAGCGCCGACGCTGCACAAATTGATCTTGATCTGTTTCCCGATTCGATCAATGGATCGCACGCGATGGCCGACATGCCCGAAATCCAGACCGAGCGTGAGCGTTGCGAATTCTCAATTCGATACGGAAAAGAGATTCTCTGGGCTCGCCCGGAGCTTCATGCTTCCATCCTGGCGGCGCTTGTAAACGCGCAGGAAGCTCACATCCGGGAGCCAAACATTTCCAAGGCCGAACATCTGCGCCGGGAATTTGCGGCCGAAGGCTGGCTCAAAGGCGGAGCGTCGGAACCGCGTTTTTCATTCCTCAGAGAGCGTGTGGCCGTTCAAATCCTGTTTTCCGACCGCGCCCTGCTCCGTTTCCTTTCCGCGTTCAAAGCCGACCAGATTGACGTGGGCGTGCTGATTGTGGATTCCAAAAGCAAATTGGGTCGTGTCGCCACCGACCTCATTTGGTTGCGCTCCACGCTCACCGTTCCCCTCTGGGTGATTGCGTTGAAATGATTGAAAACGAGTCGGTCCTGAAGATTAACACCTTTGTAAATGCTCGCTGTTTTGTGCTTGCAATTCCCTGGTGGATTATGCAAAAGATATTATGACGAAAGTGCGAATAGCCGCACTAATCTCAAGCATGAGAGGACGCAATCCCGTGCGCCGTTCGGAGCACAGTTCTCCCTTCCCGTCCTCGCTTCTATCTGGTCGCGAGATTCTCACCGGCTACGGTTCTTCGCGCCGTTGGAACAATTTACTGTAAGAAAGAAACTTCTAACAAAGCAGACTCTAACCACCATGAAAGAATACCCCAAGCCCCAAGGGTCGAGAAACACCATTAGAACCATACAGAGCAAATCCATTTACCGGCACGCATCTGTCGCCATGCTAGCCTTGGCTGTCACGCTGCTCGCTGGCTCCGCACCCAGCCGTGCCGACATAATCTACGTCTCAAACGGTTGCAACAACACTATCGAGAAGTTTGATTCGGTCACTGGCACCAACCTCGGCGTCTTCGCCAGCACCGCCTTGGGCCCCGGCTTGAGCAGCCCAGAGGGTTTGGCCTTCGACAGCGCGGGAAACCTCTACGTGGCAATGACCTGGGGCCCCGCCATTGAGAAGTTCACGCCAGGTGGCGGCGGCTCTGTATTTGCCACCAACATATTGTGCCAACCAAATGGCTTGGCTTTTGACAGCGCGGGCAACCTTTACGTGGCCAACTCTTGTTCTTCTCCCAGCAGCATCGCGAAGTTCACCCCAGATGGCGTCGGCTCTATATTTGCTACAGACCGCCTGAGCAGCCCGCAGGGTTTGGCCATTGACAGCGCGGGAAACATCTACGCGGCAAACTATAACACCGGCACCATCATGAAGTTCACCCCAGAAGGCGTCGGCTCTATGTTTGCTACAAACCTGAGCCACCCAGGAGGGCTGACATTTGACAGCGCCGGCAATCTCTTCGTAGCCAATTACCTTGGCTTTAACATCTTGAAGTTCACGCCTAGCGGCGCCCGTTCCGTCTTCGCCAACACCGCACAAGCGCCGTTCGGCCTGGCTTTTGACAGCGCGGGGAACCTCTACGTGATAGATCCTTGGACGATTGAGAAATTCTCACCCACCGGGGCTGACCTTGGCGTCTTCGCCAGCGTCGGCATTGCCTGCTTAAGTGGTATTGCCATTCAGCCAACCTCTACGCAGCAAACCAATACGCCACCGCAACTGGGCATTACCACCGTGAGCAACCTGCCCGTGGTGGTCTGGCCGGCTGCGGCTACGAATTGTGTTTTGCAAACGACCACCAACCTGGCTTCGGGCAATTGGGTGACGGTTTCTAACGGCATTCCCTTTACTGGCGTCATGGTCACTAATGCATCCTCCTCCGCCTTTTTCCGGCTCAGTTATTGATGTAATGCGCAGGGCTGTCTTAATGGAAGCTCAGTCCTGAGTATTGACACAAATCGGGATTGAAGCGGGTTGTTCGTCCCCCAAACTGATCCGTCTTCGCTACGCTCCCGTCTTCACTGAGTTACGCCGCGGCAAGTCTCCGTGACAAGCCTGGCTGAAGCCGGGGTATCCGGCCAGTGATTATTCATGCCCCAACTTCCGCCTTCATCTGATTTCGGCGCGACAAGGCGGGTTTTGGTTTCAACTGAAAAGCCAGAAATCGCGCCTCGGCGACAGCATCACGGACGGCGCGTATGCGGCGATGATGAACGCCATCCGCCACGACGAGTTACCGAGTTTTTATTTCATGCAATACGAACTCGCCACGTGGCGGGTAAAAAACCTCCTGCTCGTCCCCAGCTTCGCCTTCCCGCCCTCCGCCATCATCAAGCGCAAACCCCTCTCATCCACGGCGCGCAGGGCAGGGTGGATTGGATGCAATTTTGCGTTGAATCGAATCCCGGCTGAGGCGCGCATCCCTGTCGTCACCGAAAGCAGCATCTCACAGGAAAGCGAAGTGCGAGAAAAATTCAGGCGGGTTAAGCCGTTGAAAGAAATTTCCGTCACCCAACGCGGGTGGACATTGGACGTGCTCAACGCCATCCGCCGTATGGTCAATTCGGAGGGGCGAGCTCCGAGAGACCCAAATATCTCCGTTCAGTCAGGGAAGATGGGGCGTCGTGGAACTCCGCTCTCCGACAGCTTCACGACCGCCGACGCCTACGCCTTCGAGCGTGAATTGGGACAGTTGCATCCGGATAATCGAAATATCAAAGCGAAGATTCGCCAGCAGCTTCAGGAACTTCGCGACCGGAATTTACTTTTGCACGTTGGACGGAACTGTTGGCGTTTGCCGTAAGACATTTTTTCAACGCAACCCGCCGTCGCTATGCTTTGGCGCGGCAAGAGACGCAAAGTCGCAAGGAAAGGCTTGTTTTTCACCGGAATTCGGGCGATAGTCCTGCCATGGAAATTGTCTTCACCGTGACGCAGGAAAACGACGGCGGCTATGTGGCCGAGTGTCTGTCGCACGACATTTTCACCCAGGGCAACACGTGGGAAGAGTTGCGCGCCAACGTGCGCGAAGCGGTGTCCGCTTATTTTTTTGACCAGCCCAAGCCCGCCGCGGTGCGGTTGCATCTGGTGCGGGATGAACTTCTGGCCAGCGCATGAAACTGCCGCGCGACTTGAGCGGCGCGGAGTTGATCAAGCTGCTCTGCAAACATCACGGCTACCGCCGGGTCAATCAGGAGGGCAGCCATGTGATTCTGGAAACGGATTCCCCGCGTCACCATCGGCTGGCGGTTCCCGATCACAATCCGCTGCGCATCGGCACCCTCAACGCCATTCTGCGTGCCGTGGCTGAAGTCAAAGGCGTGAAAAAGGATGACATCCTCAATCCGCGTTAAGATGGGGCGTCGTAGAACTCCGCCCTCCGACAGTTTCACCACTGCCAACGCCTATGTCTTCGAGCGTGAGCTGGAACAACTCCATCCGGATAACCCCGTAAATAACAGAGTTACACGGGGCAGGAATCCGTCAACAACTTCAAGTGTTGCGCGATGCTGGATTGTTACTGCACGTCGTCCGTCTTCGCTTCGCTTCGCCGCGACAAGAGCGCGGTGTCTGGCGTCTGCCGTGAAACATTTTTTTAACGCCAAGACGCCAGGACGCAAAGATTCGGAAAGTATTTTTTGGCGCCTTGGCGTTAAAAACAAATACCCGCACGCCTTGCGACGCGCGGGTGAATAAAAACTGGTCAGTGCAATCAAGCGGAAACCACGCCAAGGACTCGCGGCACGAATTCACGACTGAAAAAATCCACCCATTTGCCCTCCCGGTCACGAAAGGCCATGCACTTGAAGCCGTCACATTGGACTTGCACCGGCAAGCCTAAAACGGGCAATGGCCCGTAATTGTTCTTCGTCAATTTTTGAACTTCGTCTTTCACAATGCAATATACACCCGAAACAGGAAAAGCCCTCATTTTACTTCAGGATATCGAAGTGGCGGGTTTGGCTTTGGCCGCCAGTCACGCGCCGGCTTGCGCGGCACCATCACCGTCTCCATCTGGCTCATCGGCATGAAATGATTTTTACTTCCACCTATAGGGTGAAGACCCCATAGGAACCGTGCAGCGCTGTGTTATCTTACCGGCATGAATCTATTATTAATCATACTTGTTCTTCTTCTTTTGTTCGGCGGCGGCGGGTTTTACTTTGGAGGTCCTGCTATCGGCGGCGGCGGGCTTGGCCTGATTCTGCTGATATGCCTTATCATCTATTTCGCGGGCGGATTCCGCACGAAAGGCTAACAGGATTGCGCGACACGGGCTTTTTAACTCACGTCGGTCGTGGCGAAGGGAGATTGCCGTAGCTCCGTTAGGAGCGAAATCTTTGTAGTTCACGAATCCCAAAAAATTTCTCCAGCCCCGTCGGGGCGACATATGCCGTTCGTTTTGCCAGATGATGCCGCTCCTGACGGAGCTCGGATTTTATTTTTGTGAATTACTACAGAGATGCCGCGCCTACGGCGCTTGGAAATGCTTCACATCGAGCGCGGTTGCTGGCGCCTGCCGTGAAATCCATTTTTTCAACGCCAAGACGCCAGGACGCCAAGACGCAAATATTCGGAATGTATTTTCCAGGCCTTCGCGCCGCCTGCTCGCAATTTATCGGAGTTGCTCCCCTGGGAGAATCCGGCTCAATGCATCTGCTGTTTCCGATACCGTTTGTGAAGATGTTTGGGAATGGACGGGCTCAAAAAGGGGTTCCCCTTGTGGACTTCCCGAATCGCCTGGCACAGACTGTCAACGGCGGTGTGTTTGATCAGATAGCCCATCGCGCCGGAGTTGGCCGCCTCTTCGACATACGCTTCATCACTGTGCGCCGAAAGCATGAGCACTTTGGTGGCGGGGGCGGCTTTGAGAATCTGGCGCGTCGCTTGCAAACCATTGAGCCGCGGCATGGCAACGTCCATCAGAACCAATGCGGGACGAAGTTTTTTGGCCATGGCGACCGCCTGATTGCCGTTTTTCGCTTCGCCGACCACTTCAAGATCGTCTTCGCGTTCCAGAATCTTTCTAATATCCCTGCGCACGAGCGTGTTATCGTCCGCCAGCAAGACAGTGATTCGCTTCATGAATAGTGTTGAGCCACAGACATTGGTGCTTAATTAAGCTTAATGTTGTGTGTGGTTGCCACTCTGTCTATGGGGTGAACACCCCATGTTCTGCCGGGTGAGGGCGGGCGTTAAAACAAATCATTGCCCTGATTATCTCCGCCGTCCGCGTTAATTTTCCATGACCGGCGAACTGGCTGCGGCTTACCAAAGCGGCTCGCAGCGCGCCCGCGTCGTCACAGAATCCTGGGGCGAATCCAATCTTTATTGCCCCAACTCCGATGAATCGCGAGCGGGCTTACGCTATAGCAGTTCACATTGAGATTGACACATCGGGGCAGGTAGGGCGGGCAATCCTCTGCCCGCCGCTCTTTTGCCAACGAGCACGCACGCCGGCGCGCACGGAGTGACGCGCCCTACCTTCACCGCTGCCCCTTTTCCCAGCAGCCTAGCAAACTGTGCCAATGTTAACTGAAACTGCTATACCAAACTGAGACCAGGGTTTTCCCAGTGGCGGCAAGGAACACCCTAGTCGCGGTCGCACCGGATGGGACGTAACGTTATTTATGACCAAAAAAGAACAGCAGCGCATCTTAAAGCGAATTGCAAAATCCATCGAAGAAACCAATGTTCTGCTTCGCAACTTGGGGATACGGATTAAGGACTCACAAACTCAATTCCAAAAAGTTCAGAAAAATGTCCGATCTTCCAAGGCAAAACGGAAAAAACTGAAATAAGGACGCCAGCAACAAACTAATCACACGACTAAATCTTGCGAGATGTCAGTTTCATCCACACCACGTCCCCAGCTTCGCCTTCCCACCCTCCGCCAGCATCAAACGAAAGCCACTTTCGCCCACGGCGCGAAGGCAGGGTGGGTTGGATGCAACATCGCCTTGAACCGGGTCTCCGCAGAAGCCCGCATCTGGCTGGTGACGACGTCTCCCTCTCCGCCGCAGAGCGGGGGAGAGGGACGGGGAGAGGTGGCGCGAATCAAATCCCCTTTCTCCGGCTCTCTCCCCGCTCAATCGCGGGGCGAGAGTGTGGTGGTAGCGACGCCGTCGGAAGTGCGGGAAAAATTCAAGCGTGTCAAACCCCCGAAAGCTTTCGGGGCAGGCTGTTGAAAGACATTTCCGTCACCCAACGCGGCTGGACCTTGGACGTGCTGAACATCGTACGCCGGCTCACGGAGGAAAAGCGCCAGAGGGCTGGCGCACTCCAGGACGCTTCGCGAGGTTCGGGGGTCACTGGCAAACGCGCCAGCGTCTTGGACTGTCCACCCTCCGCAGTACTGCTACGGAGGACGGGCGGCGGCCCCCCACCGCTTTCGGATGGCCCCGAATTCACCACAGCGGATGTTTATGCCTTTGAGCGCGAACTGGAAAAGCTCCATCCCGACATCTCGTAAACGGGTCCTGAGTATTGACACAAATGGGCAGCCGGTTCGTTGGCCGGACCAACGCCACCCCGAATTCTTAAACCGACTCTTCATTTTCACACTCGATTTTCGGTGGATTCCGCCCCACATTGGCGCGGAATCAATCCTTATGGGTTGGCAACGTAAAAAAAATATGAAAAAAAGATACGCACTTTTAATCATCTTGTCCCTCGCAACGACCATTTTTGGGTCTTCTGAGTCGCAAACCCGAATTGAGATCAAGGACAATTGGTATTATCTCAATGGCCAAAAGTTTTTTATCAAAGCCCTGGGGTACGAAATCGGTGCCCGCCCGGGACAGCATCCCTATCAGGGCGTCAGGCCTGACGATTTGGATTTGATGAAATTCGACCTGCGAGTAATCAAAGAAGCCGGTTACAACACCATCAGAACCTGGAGTCCATTTTCGGAACCCCAACTGAAACTGGTGCAAGATTCCGGTCTTAAACTGATAATGGGTGTTGATGTCAATCCGGACAAAGATTATGGCGACCCTCAATTCATCAAGGATTGCGAGGATAACCTCAAAAAGGTGCTGAGCTATGCGAAGAAATACGATTGTATCATCACCTACCTCGTCATCAACGAACCGCAAACGGAGCATGTGCACAAAGTATCAGGGAAGGCCTTTGTCAACCTCATGCAGGATTTGATGGCTATCATTCACAAGGAGCATCCGGGCATCCCGGTAACCATTTCAGCCAATGCGATGATCAGTGATTACCTCGACGAGAACATCTTTGATGTGTATGCGTACAATTGCTATGACCATTCCGAAGCCCAAACCGCGACCATGGGCTTCAAAGATTACATCCGGGGGTTGTATGAATTAAATGGCTTGAAGAAGCCATTGATAATCACTGAGTTTGGTTATTCGGTTTCCCATCGTGGCCATGGCCGATATGGCGGAAACACCCTGACGCAACAAAGCGATGGCTTGATTGCCAACTATCGCGATCTGATTGATGCCGGTGCGGTGGGGATGTGTCCCTTTTATTATGCTGATGGTTGGTGGAAAGGGGGCGATCCGTTGCATCATAACCCCGAACAACCTGAAGAATGGTTTGGCTTCTGGGGATATAGCGACGGTAATGACAAGCATGGTTCACCACGTCCGGTTTGGTTTGCCATGCGTGACTACATGAAAGCCCTGATTATCAGCCCGAAAAACAATACCATTTATACAACCAACAAAATTCCGCTGGAACTTTATACCGATCAAGAGGCTAAAAGAGTAGTGGTAAAAGTGAATGACCAAGCGGTCTATTCGCACGACCTAACCAAGGAAGGTTATTTTGCCGATCAATTATCTCTGGCTCCAAATGGAATTGAAGACATGGAACTGGCCTTTGAGTTTTACGATAAAGACAACAAAATTATCAAAACGGAATCCATTCTGATACTGGCTTCCAGCACAGCGTTTGAATTGCCTAAATTAACGATTGAAGCAACCCCGGAAGGCGATTTAAATGCCACAACCAATGCGAGTATCAAAACTAAAATTGAGGCCAGGAAGAATTTCAAAATCAAAGATGATTTAAAAGTCAGCTTTAATACGCATCTGGGTTGGGAAGTTGGCCCGCAGACGCCGGTTTCGCTTAAAGATCAATTGGACAAGCAAACCATTTATTCGGAATCTTTCTTCTCCATTCCTGATAATTGCTGGGTTGTAAATGCATCGGCAGGAGTCACGGTTCAATACGGGAAATTCACCTTCAAAATTCACGATCAAAAAATAATTTTCCGGGGCGATTGGGCCAAAGAGGTTGGCCGTAAATACTGAGAGCCCCC
>Ga0208689_1000898_pt1 | contig 17658 bp, 10 predicted proteins | sample June2015DPH_8_15_FD_184700 | JGI IMG/M metagenome (GOLD analysis project Ga0208689, IMG submission 184700) | Peatland microbial communities from SPRUCE experiment site at the Marcell Experimental Forest, Minnesota, USA - June2015DPH_8_150... | ecosystem: Environmental > Terrestrial > Soil >... | reverse complement strand
TCTGGCGTCGGGACGTGAAAACGAAACATTCTCGCGAATCGTTCCATCAAATAGAAAAGATTCCTGCAGCACGACTCCCAGACGAGTGCGGTAAGAATCGAGGCGAACCGTGCTGAGGTCAATGCCATCGAGCAGAATCTCGCCTTTGGTGGGCACATAAAAGGCTGAGATCAGGCCAATGGTGGTGGATTTACCGGACCCGGAGGAGCCAACCAGCGCCGTGACTGTCCCGGGATCGGCGCGGAAGGAAATGTCACGCAGCACGTCATGGATCCCGTCGTAGGTAAAGCTCACATGGTCGAACTCAATCCGTCCCACAATGTCGCGCAGCGCCATGGAGCGGTTGGGATCCTGATCCTCGGGCCGCTCCCGCATGATTTCCTGCGTCCGTTCGAGTCCGGCTAACGCTTCGGTAAGCTGAGTTCCGATGGAAACGATCTGCATGATGGGCGCAACCAGAAAACCTAGCAACAAGGTATAGGAGACAAATCCTCCGACCGTCAGCGTGCCGGAAGCAATCTGGTGTGCGCCTACATACATGGTCACCGCACCCACGACTCCCAGTAGCACGCTTGCGGAAAGGCTCATCACCGACGTTGCCGTCAGAGTACGCATCACGTTATCGAGCAGGCGCCGAACTCCGGTCGCAAAGACTGCTTCCTCGCGCTGTTCGGCATGATAGCCCTTGATCACGCGCACTCCGCCCAGCGATTCGGTGAGCCGGCCTGTGACCTCAGCATTAATCTTGCCGCGCTCACGAAAAATCGGCCGAATCGTGGCGAACGCTTTGTTGAGTGCGACGCCGAAACATACCAGCGAGCCCACAGCAATCAACGTCATCTGCACGCTGGTGCGGAGCAACAAAACCAGCGCAATTCCGGAGGTGACCAGGCCTCCGGCGAAGTCCACGAGGCCGGTCCCCAACAGGTTACGCACACCCTCCACATCGCTCATGATGCGAGAGACCAGGCTGCCAGTCTTGTTGGCGTCGTAAAATGCAACGGGCAGGCGCGAGATGTGGACCTGCACCTGTTGGCGCAATTCTGTGATTAGCCGTTGCGCCGCCTTCGATAAGGACTGCGTCAGCGAAAAAGAGGTGACGCCCTGCACCAGAGTAGCCCCTAGCACGAACAGCACCAGCGGCTGCAGTTTCTCCATGTGATGCTTATTGATGACGGTGTCGATCAGGAATTTGGTGGAATACGGCAAGACCAGCGCCGCAACGCGGTTGATCACCATCAACACAAAGCCGAGCGCGAGCAGCCAACGCCGCGGGCGCATCAGCTTCCAAACTTCCGGCAGAATGGCGCGGAGTCTCTCGACTTTGGGTTTCTTCTGGTCTGGTTTAGGGTCGGTACTCAATCTCTTCTTGGACTCCGGCCGAGCTTGATTCGCTTCATTATTACAGCATTGTGATCACTGCATTGTGACACGGCCGGGGCAGCCGTTGTATCCTCGGGGCGTGTCTCGCCAGTCTTCGCCGGAGCGCTCTCCCACCCCAGGCTTGTTGCTCGGCTTGGTCATCACGCTCGCGGCAGTCGTGGCCTACTCCGCTTACATCACTTGGCAAGTCGCGGGTTTGCGCAAGCTTCAGTCCGAACTGATTGACCGCAACCGCAAGGATTCCCTGCAATTGCTGCGCATCCAGAACGACCTGAATCTGCTCGCGGTTGCCATGCGCGACATGATCGACAATGACGAACCTTATCCGCTTACGGCGTGGTCGGCGCAGTTCCAGCGCATTCGCACTGATTTGGACGATGCCATGCGCCTGGAAGCCGGATTGGCCCCGGCGGGCCGAACGACCGAGCAAAGCGCTTCTTTAAGCACTTCGCTTGCACAGTTCTGGGACGCGGTAGATCGCGTTTTTGCTCTGGCTGGCTCGGGTAGGGAGAAAGATGCGCGAGCACAAATTCAACTCTCGTTGCAGGCGCGGCAGGCGGCGTTGAGTACGACCGTGGCTCGGTTCCTGGTTCAGAACAGCGAAAATGAGGAACAGGCGGCGCAGCGCATCATTCAGATTTATGACCGCGTGCAGCGGCAGGTGTATGTGTTCCTGGCCGCGACGTTGGGCGCGATTCTGTTGACTGGATTCTCTATGATCCGGTGGAACCGGCGGCTGTTTGCGCGCATGGCCGAGCTTTCAGAGCGGCGCAGCGAACTGGCGCAAAAGCTAATCGCAACACAAGAATCGACGCTACGCTATATTTCGCGAGAGTTGCATGACGAATTTGGCCAAATCCTGACGGCGATGGGAGCGATGCTCGGTCGTGCCGGGGCTCACGCTCCGGAGGGCTCGTCTTTGCGCACGGACCTGCACGAAGTCCGCCAGGTCGCTCAGGACACTCTGGACCGGGTCAGAAGCCTGTCGCAGGCGCTGCATCCGGTTATGCTGGATGAGGCAGGGCTGGAGAGCACTCTCGATTGGTACATTCCAACCGTGGAACGACAAACTGGAATTACCATATCCTATGAGAAGGATGGCACGCCCTTCGCCGTCGATTCCGGTGCGGCCGTACAAATCTATCGCGTGCTGCAGGAGGCGTTGAACAACGTGGCGCGGCACTCCGGTGCGAAGCAGGCTTGGGTGCGATTGCATTTTCTGTCTTCGGAACTGGAATTGGAAGTGGAAGACCACGGTGGAGGCTTTAACGGGCAGCCCGTGAAGCAAGGGATCGGGCTCGTCGCGATGCGCGAACGCTCTGAACTGATGGGTGGACGAATTATATTTTCAATACCCTCCGAGGGTGGCACGTTGCTGCGCCTGACGGCTCCGCGCGAAAAGATTGAGGTCCTTGACGCTGAAACCAATCCCAATGACAAAAAAGATCACGGTATTGCTGGTCGATGACCACGGCTTAGTCCGGCGCGGGTTCCGGCGCATGTTGGAAGACGAACCAGACATGCAGGTAGTCGGCGAAGCCGGCGATGGGGAAGAGGCTATCAGGCTGGCACACGAACTGCGGCCGCAGGTTGTGGTCATGGACTGCGCTTTGCCGAAGACGAACGGACTTGATGCAACGCGGCAAATTCTTAAAGACCTGCCCGAGACTGCGGTTCTCATGCTCAGCATGCATTCCGAGAGCACTTGGGTGCGGCAGGCCATCGAAGCTGGCGCCAAGGGATACATTCTGAAAAATGCAATGAACCTGGAACTGGGGCTGGCCGTGAGACGCGTGGCCAACGGAGAAACGATTTTCGATCCCCAGGTCGAGCAGCATTCAATGCTCCGAGGCGAACGCAGCAGTGGGCTCACGCCTCGAGAACTCGAAGTGCTGCAGATGATTGTGGATGGCAAGTCGAACAAAGAGATTGCAACGGCCCTTGAGCTCAGCGCCAATACGGTCGCCGTTCATCGCGCCAACATCATGAATGCACTGGGCATTCACAAGACTGCCGAGCTTGTGGTTTACGCTATTCGCGCGGGGCTGGTGAACGTTCCGTGAATCGCAGAACCTTTCTGCGCAACATGGCGGGGCTGGCGTGTGTGTCCCAGTCGCCGCTGCTGCAGGCCTTCGGCGCAGTTGGCGGAACGGCGGCATCACCCGGCTTTCGATTTGTCGACGTAACCTCCAGTGTCGGCATTCAGTTCCAACACAACAGCGGCGCCTTTGGAGGAAAGTTTCTACCCGAAACGATGGGATCCGGATGCGCCTTCCTCGACTACGATCGCGACGGCTGGCAAGACATCCTTCTGGTCAATGGAATGGATTGGCCCGGCCATAAGCAGCGTCGCTCCACGCTGCGGCTTTATCGCAACAATGGGAACGGAACTTTCACCGACGTCACTTCCCGCGCCGGACTGGACATTGAAATGTATGGCATGGGCGTGGCCGTCGGCGACTACGACAACGACGGGTTCCCGGACATACTCATCACTTGTGTGGGACAGAATCGGCTTTTCCACAACACCGGCAAGGGAACCTTCGTTGACGTGACCAATTCCAGTGGATTGGGGAAGCGCCAGGCCTTCAGTACCTCCGCTCTGTGGTTCGATTACGACCGCGATGGCCTGCTCGATCTTTTTGTTTGTAACTATGTGAAATGGTCGCCCGAGCAAGACGTATTCTGCAGTCTCGACGGCAAGCACAAATCGTATTGCACGCCGGAGGCTTACCGCGGCGAGACTTGCTGGCTCTTTCATAATCGCGGTAATGGAACCTTTGAGGACGTCACCGCCTCCAGCGGCATCTTCGACAGCAGTTCGAAATCTCTTGGCGTTGCGATGCTTGATGACGACCAGGACGGTTGGCTCGATCTGCTGGTAGCGAACGACACTCAACCCAACAAGCTCTATCGGAATCAGCGCAACGGAACATTCAAAGATGCTGCCGTCGAGGTTGGATTGGCCTTTAGTACCGAAGGTAAGGCACGCGCGGGTATGGGTGTGGATGTCGGCGATTTCACAAACTCCGGCAGATCGGGTGTGGCTATTACAAACTTCGACAACGAGATGACCGGCTTGTACGAGTTCGGCGGGAAAACCTACGAAGACATCGCAGCGCAGGCAGGCGTGGGCATGGCTTCCAAGAATAGCCTGGGCTTTGGATGTGTTTTTTTCGACGCCAATCTGGACGGCTGGCTCGATCTTGCGGTGGCGAACGGCCACATCGACGAGACGGTTCGCAACATTCGCGGGAACGTGGGATACGCCCAGCCACCGCTTTTGTTTCTCAACAATGGACAAGGCAAGTTTCGCGATGTCGCGACTGAACTCGGCGGAGGCTTCGAGCAGCCCAAGGTTGGACGCGGGCTCGCCTATGGGGACTTCGATCGAGATGGCGACCTCGACCTGCTGCTAACCACGAACAACGGCGCTGCCCACTTGTACCGGAACGACCAGCTCGCCGGAAATCTCAGCATCCGTTTCCGCCTGGTCGGCACCAAGTCGAACCGTGATGGAATTGGGGCCACCGTACGCATCGTCTCCGGCGGCTTGAGTCAGTCGCGAATGGTGAAGAGCGGGTCCAGCTATTTATCGCAGTCCGAACTTCCGATCACGTTCGGCCTGGAAAAGCGCGATCGCGTCGAGCGCGTTGTCGTTACCTGGTCCAGCGGCAGAACAGAAGAGTTCACGAACCTGGCTGCGGGGCGATGCTACGAATGTACCGAAGGTAAAGGAATCGTGCCACTGGATGGATTTTGATCCGCGTGGCGAATTCCATCAGGGCCGCGTTACGCTTCCGGCCACAGTGAGATCGATGTCTACAGACTCACTGACACGCAGAAACAAAGTGCTCGGGTTTTTCATCCCCCACTTTTCATAAGGTACCGCGAAGTGGAGGGTTGTCCTCCAATGATCCGGGGACATCTCGACTGCAGCCGGGACGGCCAGTTCATGGTCCGCCCCGTGGATGGTGAAAATTCCGTGGACGCGGACTGAAGACTTTCCTGACAGCGACACGGTCCCGTCGACACGATCCGGACGAAATACTATTTCCGAGTAGCGATCGCTCTCCAGCACTTCACGATGCATTTTCCGGTCACGCATTCCGTTGCCGCTCACGCCGCTTTTGGTATCCACGACGATTTCGCCGCTGATCTTCCCCGAGGCGGGATCAAGGCGCAGTTCGCCCCGCTTCAGTTGGAAGGTTCCGCGAACCGTATGGAGCACGTCTCCGAGCGTGAAATTTATGGTGGTGCGCTGGCGGATCCAACTGCAACGCCAAATCCTGCGCGGCGGCCGCCATGGCAATGGAGAGAAATACAAGTGCCAGGAAGACACAGCGCGCACGACCTCGGCGAAAAGCCTGAGTGTCTTCTTTCATGGGTTATGTTGTCAGTAATCCCCATCCCAGGGTGAGACCATCCACAGCTAGATGAATTGGGGAAAGTTTTCCCACGTGCAGGGCCAGCAGTCTGCGAAAAACTTCGGGATGCCTGCGAAAGACCTGCAGAGTACGACGCTGAAACTTGGGACGCCCATCCAGCGTTAGCATCAACCGCGCCATCAGCAGTGGTTGCAGCGCCAGGTTGCGATGTGCGGCCTGGTAGCCGGCAAGATTGCCGCTGCGAAGAGAGTTCGCCAGCACCACAGCCTGGCGGAAAGAAAGACCCAGTCCTTCGCCCGTAATTGCATCGACCGTGCCCGACGCATCGCCGACCAACACAACATTTCCCCGCCAGACGCGTTTCAATTTGCGATTCGCAGTCAGCGCGCCCCTTTCGGCAGAGGTCGCCTCGGCTCCGGACAACCGCGCGTTGAGTTCAGGAAAATCGGGTAAAGATTTTTCCAGGCGGAGTTCGGGGTGGCGCGAGGCCACAGCCACGCAAACCTCCTCGCTGCTCACAGCTGTCGTATATCCCTGACTGTGTTTTCCCCAATAGATTTCCATACGATCAGTCCAGGGTGCGACACGATAATGGCGGCGAAAAGAATATCGGAGACCCGTCCGTGAGTGAGGCTCAAGCTTGGCCCACCTACGCACGCGCGAGTTAGAGCCATCGGCCCCGATGATCCACGAGGTCCGAATTCTGCGATCTCCCAATCGAACCTCTTCACCAGAAATCCCAGTAACCACGCTTTGCCACAGCAGATCAACGCCCAGCCCGGCAGCACGTTCGGTCAGGATGCGATGCAAGATGGTCCGGCGAACGGAGAAGCCGGCGCAGCCGGAGGGGAAGACCGCTTCCGCGGACAATCCAGAACTAAGAAAGCGCACACCGCGCACAGGGAATGCATCCGCAGAGGACAAGGCAACTCCGAGCTTTTCAAGTGCCGCAATCGCGTCCGGCATTAGAGCTTCGCCGCAGGCTTTGTCGATTGGCGGCTTAGCTCCGTCGGCCACGACCACGTGGAATCCTTGCTGCCGGGCGGCAATTGCTGCCGCCAGCCCGGCCGGACCGCCACCGATCACAAAGACATCTGTTGAGTTCAGCAACTACTCGCCCTCACCATTGCAAAAGCAGAAGCTCGGAACAAAATCCGGGGCCCATGGCGGCCAATAGACCGAGAGCGCCAGGTTCAGGACGCCGGTGCTTCATCACATCCTCCAGCACACACAGAACAGAAGCCGAAGAAAGATTTCCTACCTTACGCAAACAAGCCCATGAGGCATCCAGCTCTCCATTGTGCAATCCCAGCGCCGTGGCCGAGGCGTCAAGCACCTTGGGTCCGCCGGTGTGCAGAACGAAGCTCTTAAGATCGCTTCGCTGATGCCCGTTGTCCGCCAGAAAAGAGTCCACGTCCCGTCCCAGATTTTGCCGAATCAGATTCGGAACTTCGGTCGAAAGTATGATGCGGAAGCCTTTCTCGGAAATGTTCCAGCCCATCATGTCTTCCGTGGCGGGATAAAAAATCGATCGGGTAGCGAGAATCGTAGGCCCCGAAATCTCGCCGTCCGACGATACAAAGTCTTCGCCGGTAACAATCACAGCGGCTGCGCCATCGGCAAAAAGTCCAGACGAGATCAGGTTCGCCACCGACAGATCCTCGCGCTGCAAGGTGAGCGAACAAAGCTCGACCGACACCAGAGCTGCTGCCTGCGAAGGATACGCGCGAACGTAGTCTGAGGCGCGCGCAATTCCTGCCGCGCCGGCCACACATCCCAGTCCAAAAATCGGCGTGCGACGGATGTTAGCGGGGAGCCCCATCCGGTTTATAAGGAGAGCGTCAATGGACGGGCTCGCTACGCCAGTGACTGTCGTGAACAACAAGGCTCCCAAGTCCTGTGGCTTCAGCCCAGCATTGTGAAGTGCGAGGCAGAGGGCTTGCTCTCCCAATTCCTGTGCGACCCTGATCCAGATGTCGTTGGCCTGTCCCCAAGTCTTGATGTCTACATACTGTTCCGCGGGAATCGCCAGGTAGCGGCCATCCACGGTCACATTGCGATGCAACCGCGCCAACAGCAAAGGATTCTTAAGTTGAGGTCCCCAATAGTCCTGTAGGCGCTCCAAGAGGGCCTTCTGGGAGTAGTAATACTTCGGGAACGCGCTAGCCGCGCTTGCGATCTTCATGGGTTCTGAGTCCTGACCTTGGTCTCGGCACGGAACCCGCCCCCCAAGCCGACCGAATCTGAGAAGCCTTTCTCGATTAGATGGCGGGGCTCCCCGTCGCGGTTGCAACGGACTGCCTTGTGCCGGCGTACGTATTGTCGCAGAGTTGAGGATTTTTGTTTGTCATGGACCGATAAAGAGAGATTAGGACAGCTTTGTCATCATAATCGCACTCACTGCAGCACGAGCAAGGACATCTCCGCGAGTATGACTTGGTTCAACTACTGCAATATTGCGATCGAAGTGGGAGAGTTCCCCACGGAGTAAGTTGCAATGGAGTTCAAGCTTCCGCTGCTGACACCAAACGCTTGAATTCCTGCGGACCCGCTCTGGTTTCCCACATATAAATATTTGCCATTCGGATCCAACACCAGGAAGCTCGGCTGAGTTTCGGAGCCGAACGGCGAGTCGGTAATTGCGACAGGAAAACCGGTACCGGACGTAATCGAATAGGTCGAGATATTGCTAGACCCTTGATTGGTCACATAGAGGTAGTTCCCCGTGGGATCCACGATCAGCGCAACCGGGTGCTGAAAGGGGTCGGCAAGAGGCGACTGCGGGACCTGTGTCAGCGTTCCCGACGAACCGATAGAGTAGATCGATATGGAATTGGCGGTAGAGTTCGCGGTATAGAGGTACGAACCGTTGGGGGAAATGGCGATGCCGGCAGGATCGTTATCCGCGGTGCTGGTGAGGCCAACCGGACTGGAGGAAAGTACCCCGGCAGTCACGCTGAAAACGGCGATGACCCCAGTCGGAGAACTCGGAGCGCTGACGTAGAGAAAACTACCCGATGGCGACAACTGCATACCCTTGGGGGACAAATTGATCTGAAAGGGAGACCCCGCAACCGCCGTGAGCACGCCGCTGCTGGCAGCGATCGAGAAAGCCGAAATACTGTTCGACAAAGCATTCGCGACGTATAAATAATTGCCCGCAGGGTCCATGGCCAGGAGAAAGGGCAGCGTTCCCACCGTAGTCCTCGGGGTCACCTCGCTCACCGTTCCGTCGCTGTTAATGTCGAACAAGGAGACATCGTTTTCCCCCTGACCCGGATTCGCGACGTATAAGTATTTTCCGGAGGGATGGATGACCACGGACTGAGCTCCGCTGCCCACCGTATACGGACTCTCCGAAAGTTGCGTGAGAATTCCGGAGTAAGGATCTTCGCGGAAGACCGCCAATTGACTCGCGGCCGGAACGGTCGCGTAGACATAGTGACTTGCAGTCTTACCACAACCAACTAAACCCACAATGCTTGCGAGAACGAAAACCAGGACCAGTGCCTTCTGAAGCATCCGTGACTCCTGAGAGAATTTGAAAGCGAAGAACAATAATACCGGGCCGCCGGGGAATCGGCATGGAAACACAACATTGTTTATCATACGTTCAACGCTAGAAAAAGTGTGGACAGTCCGACGGTCTCCGCGTGCGCTTCGAACACCGCTCCCCGCTGACTCCTGCGATGCAATGCGCCTGAAATCAGGTTGCATGCTGCCAAACTCCTTCGACGGTGTCTCCCTTCGAAGGCGCTAAGGACTAATCCGCTGAGTGGGCCGGGCTTGTGGCGGATAAAGTCAAATTCTCTCCGCCGCGCAATGCCAGCCGCAGACGATCAAGATAAACATACACGACAGGAGTGGTGAATAAAGTCAGTGCCTGGCTGACAATGAGTCCGCCGACAATTGTGATGCCCAGAGGACGATGCAGTTCGGAGCCAGTGCCCCTCCCCAATGCCAGCGGCAGACCTCCCAGCAGAGCCGCCATGGTAGTCATCATGATCGGGCGGAAGCGGAGCAAACAGGCTTCATAGATGGCGTCGACCGGCTTCTTCCCTTGCGTGCGCTCCACATCAAGCGCCACGTCGATCATCATAATGGCGTTCTTCTTCACCAACCCGATCAGCAGGATGATGCCGATCGTACCAATTACGTTGAGTTCGTTATGCGTTAGAAGCAATGCCAGCAAGGCTCCTACGCCGGCGGAAGGCAGCGTCGAGAGAATCGTAATGGGATGAATGTAGCTCTCATACAACATACCCAACACGATATAAACCGTAATCAGCGCCGTGAGAATGAGGACCGGCTCGCTGGAGAGCGAATCCTTGAATGCGGCTGCCGTGCCCTGAAAGCTTGCCTGAATCGTACTTGGGAAGCCAATGGAACGCTGGGCGTTTTCGATGGCTAGCGTCGCCTGTCCCAGAGAAACTCCAGGAGCCAGGTTGAATGAAATCGTGACCGAAGGAAACTGGCTCTGGTGATTCACAGCCAAAGGTATGTTGGAGGGCTCGAAGTGAGTGAACGCCGCCAGGGGTATGGGTGCGCCGCTGGAAGAGCGCAGGTAAATATTCTGCAGGGCTTCGGTCGTCTGCTGAAACTCGGGGGCGACCTCCATGACCACGTGATACTGATTCAGCGGGCGATACATGGTGGAGACCTGCCGCTGTCCGAAGGCGTCGTAGAGCGCATTATCAATATCCTGCGCGGCCACGCCCAAGCGGCTGGCCGTGTCGCGGTCAATCACCAACTGGGCTTGTAATCCCTTATCCTGTTGGTCAGTATTCACGTCGCGGAGTTGCGGCAGGGCGCGCATTTTCTGGAACAGTTGCGGCGCCCAGCTATTCAGTTCGTTCAAATCCTCCCCTTGCAGCGTGAACTGGTACTGCGCCGCGCCGAAGCGTCCGCCAATCGTCAGGTCCTGCGCCGATTGCAGGAACAGGGTAGCTCCCGGAACCACCGCAAGTCTGCCCCGCAGGCGATTAATCACATCGTCGGCCGTGACGTTGGGGCACGGTTGCCAGAGGTGGCGAGTCTGGCAGTGGCTGCGCTGCTCGAGTGGCTTCAACATGACGAAGAACCGGCCCTGGTTTGTCGCAGAGCCTCCGCCGGCGAACCCAACCACGGTGTCGACCGCCGGATCCTTCATCACGATTTTCACAAACTGTTCCATCTTGCCGCTCATGGCCTGGAATGAGATATCTTGTGCCGCCTGAACCGATCCCATGAGCCGTCCCGTATCCTGCTGCGGGAAAAATCCTTTGGGCACTTGGATGTAGAGATAGACGCTGAGGCAGGCCACGAGGATAGTCACTGCCAGGGTAACGGGCTGGTGCGCCAGCACCCATTTGAGGGAATGCCGGTAGGCGGCCAGGAGGCTGTCGAAGAACCATTCACTGGTGCGATAGACAAAGTTATGGCGCTGGTTCGGTTGGGATGGCCGCAGGAATTTGGCGCACATCGTCGGAGTGGTGGTCAGCGACACCAGCAGCGAAACTCCGATCGCAATACTTAGCGTGACTGCAAACTCGCGAAACAGACGCCCTACAATTCCACCCATCATCAACAGGGGGATGAACACTGCCACCAGCGACGTGCTCATGGAAAGTACCGTAAACCCGATTTCTGCGGCTCCTTTGAACGCTGCCTCCACCGCGTTCATGCCATGCTCCACGTAACGCGTGATGTTTTCCAGCACCACGATGGCGTCATCCACCACAAATCCAGTCGAAATGGCCAGTGCCATAAGCGACAGATTATCCAGGCTGTAACCCAGCAGATACATCCCGCCGAAAGTGCCCACCAGCGAAAGCGGCACGGCAATGCTGGGAATCACCGTCGCCCGCACCGTGCGCAGGAACACGAATACCACTAGAATCACCAGCACGATCGAAATCAGCAGCGTGGTTTCAATGTCCTTCACCGAGGCACGGACCGTAACCGTGCGGTCCATCACCACTTCCAGCTTGATAGCCGGAGAAATCGAGGACTGGAGATAAGGCATCAGAGCTCGCACGCGGTCCACGGTCTCGATGACGTTGGCGCCGGGCTGTCGGAAAATAACGACCAGCACCCCGGGTTTGCCATTGGCCAGGCCGACGTTGTGCACGTCCGCCACCGAGTCCTGCACATCCGCCACGTCCCCCAGCCGCACCGGCCCGCCATTGCGGTAAGCGACAATCAGGGGCCGGTACTGATCCGCAGTAAAGAGCTGATCGTTATCGCTGAAAGTCCAGGAGGTCGTGTCGTTTGCGACTTGGCCTTTGGCTTGGTTCGCATTGGCCAGATTAAGAGCGTTTCGCACCGTGTCCAATCCCACCCCGAGCTTATTGAGCAGCATCGGATTCACTTCGGCCCTCACGGCTGGCGGCGCCGAACCGTACGTGAACACCTGGCCCACTCCATTCACCTGCGAGAGCTTCTGCGCCAGAATCGAGTCGGAGGTGTCATACAGACGCGCCACCGGAACCGTGTCCGAGGTGAGAGCCAGAATCAGGATGGGGGCGTCCGCGGGGTTGATTTTGCGATAGGTGGGATTGCTAGGCAGATTGGGAGGAAGCTGGCTGCGCGCGGCATTGATTGCCGCTTGTACATCGCGCGCTGCCGCATCAATGTTCCGGTTCAAATCAAATTGCAGCACGATTCCGGTCGATCCGAGTTGGCTCGACGAGGTCATCTGGTTCACGCCCGAGATGCGTCCGAACTGCCGCTCCAGCGGCGTGGCCACCGCCGAGGCCATCGTCTGCGGGTCTGCGCCGGGCAGCGCTGCACCCACGCTAATTACCGGAAAATCCACCCGCGGCAGCGACGCCACCGGCAAAAAATTGAAGGCAAGGATCCCGGAGAGCAGCAGAGCCGCTGCCAACAGCGAGGTGCCAATCGGACGCCGAATAAATGGAGCCGAAATACTCATTGCCTAATCCGCGGAATCCGCCGACAGCTCCTGCGGAATCGGATTGCCGATCTTGTACTTCTCGAACCTGTGCGCCAGCCGGTCAAACCACAGATAAACCACCGGCGTGGTGTAGAGCGTGAGCAACTGGCTCAGCAACAACCCGCCCACAATGGTGATACCCAAGGGCCGCCGCAACTCTGCGCCGGTCCCGGATCCAAGCGCCAGCGGCAAACCGCCCAGTAGCGCCGCCATCGTCGTCATCATGATCGGGCGGAAGCGCAGCAAACACGCCTGAAAGATTGCTTCTTCCGGCGGCTTATGTTCTTCCCGTTCGGCTTCGAGAGCGAAGTCAATCATCATAATGGCATTTTTCTTGACGATGCCGATCAGCAGGATGATGCCGATGAGCGCAACCACAGTCAGATCGTTGTGCGTGATCTGCAAAGCCAGAATTGCGCCCACGCCCGCGGAGGGCAAGGTAGAGAGAATCGTGATGGGGTGAATGTAGCTCTCATATAACACGCCCAAAACGATGTACACCGTGACGATGGCGGCGAGAATCAGAAACGGCTCACTCGACAGCGAATTTTGAAATGCGGCGGCCGTGCCCTGGAAGGCGGCATGAATGCTCGGCGGCAGCTGGATTTCCTTCTCTACTTGCTGGATGGCCCGCGTGGCATCGCCCAGAGAAGCGCCCGGTGCCAGGTTGAAGGAAAGCGTCACCACCGGAAATTGTCCCTGGTGGTTGACGGCGAGGGGTGCATTCGTCGAATGCATCCGCACAAAAGTAGAAAGCGGAACCGGGGTTCCACTTGTGGTCGCCGTGGCCGCATTGGCGGTGGGCGCGCCGGAATTCGGTATCGTGCTGCTGGGGCGAACGTAGACGTCGTTCATCGCGTCGGGCGTCTTGGCAAAGTTCGGCAACACCTCCAGCACCACGTGATATTGGTTCAACTGCGTAAAGATAATCGAAACCTGCCGCTGCCCGAAGGCGTCGTAGAGTGTATTGTCGATGGCCTGCGGAAGGATCCCCAGCCGCGACGCCGTATCGCGGTCGATTGTCAGGTTGGTCCGGAGACCGCCATTGAGTTGGTCTGTCGCTACGTCGCGCAGTTCCGGCGCGGCGCGGAGCCTTTCCACAAGCTTCGGCGTCCATTGCGCTAGCTCCTGTGCGTCCGCATCTTCAATGGAGTATTGGAACTGCGTCCGGCTCACGCGGTCCTCCACGGTCAAGTCCTGCACGGACTGCATGTAAAGGGTGATTCCGTTCACTTTGGCCAGTTCGGGCTGCAGCCGCCGAATAATCGCCGAAGCATCGTCGTCGCGCTCATCGCGAGGCTTCAGATTGATTTGAATGCGGCCGCTGTTGGGAGTCGTGTTCGTGCCATCCACGCCGATGAAGGAGGATAGGCTCTCCACATCTTTATCTTTGAGAATCACCTTCGCTAGTTCCTGCTGGCGCTGGGACATTGCGTCAAACGAAATATTGTCCGGGGCTTCCGAAATCCCCAGAATCACACCGGTGTCCTGCACCGGAAAGAATCCCTTGGGCACAACGACGTAGAGAACCAGCGTGAGAACTAGAGTCCCAAAAGTGACGAACAAGGTAGCCGTCTGGTGCTTCAGCACCCATTTCAGGGTGCGCCCGTAGAACGCAATGACCCGATTGTAAAAATCCTCCGTAACCTCGTAGAAGCGGCCCTTCTCGCCTTCCTTGCGATGCTTGAGCAGTTTGGCGCACATCATCGGCGTCAAACTGAGCGAAACCGCTGCCGAGACCAGGATGGTCACTGCCAGCGTTACCGCAAATTCGCGGAACAGTCGGCCGACAATGTCGCCCATGAACAGCAACGGAATCAGCACCGCAATCAGCGAAACCGTGAGCGAGACGATGGTGAAGCCAATTTGTCCCGACCCTTTAAGCGCCGCATCCAGCGGCGAATCTCCGGCTTCCAGATAGCGGTCGATATTTTCGATCATGACGATCGCGTCATCCACCACAAAGCCGGTGGAGATAGTCAACGCCATGAGCGTCAGATTGTTAAGGCTGTATCCCAGCAGGTACATCACTCCAAACGTACCGACGATCGACAAGGGGACCGCGACGCTGGGAATGAACGTGGCCCGCAAGTTTCGCAGGAAGAAGAAAATAACGATGACCACCAGCACGATGGTCAGCGCCAACTCGAACTCAACGTCCTTCACGGATGCGCGGATGGTGGTGGTCCGGTCGGTGAGAATCTGTACCTTTACCGCGGACGGAAGCGAGGCCTGCAACTGTGGCAGCAGTTTCTTGATCCGGTCGACTACGCTGATGATGTTTGCCCCAGGCTGGCGCTGGATGTTGACGATGACCGCTGGAGTCTGGTTCATCCATGCAGCCAGGCGCGTGTTTTCCGTGCCATCGATCACGTTCGCCACATCGCTGAGCCGTACTGGCGCGCCGTTGTGATAGGTGACGACGATCGGCTTGTACTGCTCGGCGGTGAAAAGCTGGTCATTGGCGCCGATGGTGTACGACTGGCGTGCACCGTCGATGACGCCTTTGGCCTGATCCACATTGGCCTGCGCCAGTGCGGTGCGAACATCCTCGAGACTCAACCCGTAGGAAGCGAGAGCCGTTGGGTTCACCTGCACTCGTACGGCGGGCTTCTGTCCACCGCTGATGGAAACCAGCCCGACTCCCGGCAATTGGGAAATCTTCTGCGCCAGGGCGGTATCGGCGAGATCCTCCACCTTGGACAAGGGAAGCGAGTCCGAGATCATGGCCAGCGTGAGGATCGGAGAATCGGCGGGATTTACTTTGTTGTAAATCGGAGGGTTCGGCAAATCCGCCGGCAGAAACGTAGCTGCCGCGTTAACGGCAGCTTGCACCTGCTGTTCTTCGACGTCAATATTCTGATCGAGGGCAAACTGCAGAGTGATTACGGAACTGCCAAATGAACTTGTCGAGGTCATCTGGCTCAGTCCGGGAACTTGTCCGAACTGCCGCTCCAACGGAGAAGTCACGGACGACGCCATCACGTCGGGATCTGCGCCCGGATAAAACGTTACAACCTGAATGGTTGGGTAATCGACTTCAGGCAGAGCGGAGACTGGCAGTTGAAGAAATGCAACCCACCCCACCAGCAGCACGCCCACCATCAAGAGCGTGGTCGCCACCGGCCGGAGAATGAATAACCGTGAAGGACTCATGAAGCCGGGGTTCCTGAAATTGGAGCGCTGCCCTTGCTGCTGGCGCTGGGCGTGTTGTTGGGGCCGCTGTTGCGCGGCTCAATCGTACTGCCGGTTTGCAGTTTGTCCTGGCCGTCGGTCACCACCATATCCCCAGGATTGACTCCGCTCGTAATCACCGTTGTATTGCCTTGGGTGAGTGATATCGTCACCGGGCGCGCTTCGACGGTTTTGTCGGTCTTCACGGCATAGACAAAGGCTCCCTGGGGGCCACGCAAGATCGCCGCCGTGGGCAGCACGGTGCTGTTCTTGCGCGTCTCGAGGAGCAGGTTTGCGTTTACGAATTGATTGGGCCAAAGCTGGTTGTCTTTGTTGTCGAAGACGGCTTTCAGCTTCGCGGTCCCGGTGGTCTGATCGATCTGGTTATCGATCGTCAGAAGTTTGCCGGTCGCCAGCTTGGTCTGGTAGTCGCGGCTGTAAGCTTCCACCAGCAGGGTGGAGTTCTTCATGTGTTGAGCCACGGTCGGCAACTGATCCTCGGGAAGAGTGAAGATCACCGCAATCGGCTGCAATTGCGTGAGGATCAGCATGGGATTGGTGTCGGCTGCGTGGACTATATTTCCTGGATCCACCTGCCGCAGGCCGACGCGGCCGGTAAATGGCGCCGTGATGTTGCAATAGACCAGCTGCAGCTTGGCGTTATCGATCTGCGCCTGATCCGTGCGTACCTGGCCGTCGAGTTGATCCACGGTTGACTTCTGCGTATCCACCTGCTGTTGCGCAATGCTGCCGGAGGGAATCAGCGTGGTATAGCGGTCCAGGTTCAATCTCGCATCGCGCAGCGAAGCCTGGTCTTTGAATAGCTGCGCCTGCATCTGCTCCAGTTGCACCTGGTAGGGACGCGGATCAATGAGGATCAGCAAATCTCCTTCTTTCACGATCTGCCCTTCCTGAAAATTGACACGCATGATCTGCCCATCGACGCGGCTCTTTATATTCGCCGTGTAGAACGCGGTCACCGATCCCAGTCCGACCAGATAGACCGGCATTTCCCGTTGTTCCACCTTGGCCACGGCAACCGAAACAGCACGCGGCGATGCAGCTTGCGCTTTCTGCTGTTTGTCAGCACCGCTGCAGCCGGAAAAAGATGCACACAGACTCAGCGCGACGGCCAGAACGAGTGAAAGCCGGGAGCGAGGGACGAGCGGGGATGTTTCTTGATAAGAACTCATAGAAATTGTATTTACGGCTTTAGTAGGGTGCGACTGTTCACCAGACCGGCGGTGAAACTGCCATTCATTAGACGTTTTCATTTTCACTCGGTTGCGGCAAATCTGCTGGAAGAACATGGTCTTACGTCAAGGTCCTCCCGCCGGAGATGTACTCAGGTAGGAACCACAACGCAGAAGCAGCAGAAGCAATAGTAGAACCGTACGAAACCAGCATCAACTCTTAGCCCTAGCGGGTCAAGGTAAGGGCAAGTGTTTTACAAATCTTTACGCGCCTTTACCCTCTGTTTACGGTCGACGCGCGTGCAGCGCAGACGGCGTCAGATGCAGGGCTTCGTACGCTGCAATGTCCACTTCGTGTTGCAGGGTGAGACCGATATCATCCAGCCCGTTGAACAGGCAATGGCGCACGAATTCATCGATGGGGAACTTCGCGGCAAAGCCCTGATCATCCCGTACTTCGCAATGTTCCAGGTCAATCGTGAGTTGATAATCATTGACGTCGCGGGCTCGATGCATCAACTCAGCGACCTCAGAATCACTCAGGCGCACAGTCAGAAATCCGTTTTTCGTGCTGTTATTGGCAAAG
>Ga0208689_1000887_pt1 | contig 17881 bp, 13 predicted proteins | sample June2015DPH_8_15_FD_184700 | JGI IMG/M metagenome (GOLD analysis project Ga0208689, IMG submission 184700) | Peatland microbial communities from SPRUCE experiment site at the Marcell Experimental Forest, Minnesota, USA - June2015DPH_8_150... | ecosystem: Environmental > Terrestrial > Soil >... | reverse complement strand
GGGTGGAGGCCCAGGATCGCTGCGGCCTTGTCCTTTCCCTCGATGCGCCAGCGGGTTTCAGAAAGGATTTTAAGAATCTGGTTTCGCTCCGTCTCTTCCAAAGTCCTCACGGCGGATGAAAGTGGGGGGGGATGAAATCTCCAGTTTATCTGCCAACTGTAAAACCGGCCCGGGGCACAAGATCACGGCCCGTTCAATGACACTTTCCAACTCCCGGACGTTCCCGGGCCACGGATAATCCTGCAGCGTTTTCATCGTCTCCTTCTGGATCGACATGATCTGTTTGCCCAATTTCCTGGAATACCTCTCTACGAAGGCCTGGACCATCAATGGGATGTCTTCTTTGCGCTGCCTTAGTGGCGGGACAGTGATGGGGAAGACGTTCAGCCGATAGTAAAGGTCCTGCCGAAACCGGCCTTTCCTGACCTCTTCCTCCAGGTTTCGATTCGTTGTTGCCACGAGCCGTATATCGACTTTGACGGTCTGGGACGAGCCCAGGCGCTCAAACTCGTTATGTTGAATCACCCGGAGCAGCTTGGCCTGCACTTCCAACGGCAGTTCTCCGATCTCGTCCAGGCAAAGGGTGGAACCATGGGCGACCTCGAACCGGCCAACCCGCCGCGTATCGGCCCCGGTAAATGCTCCCTTCTCCCGGCCGAACAATTCGCTCTCGATTAAATTGGCCGGCAGGGCGGCACAGTTGACTGTGATCAGCGGCTGATCCTTGCGCGGGCTCATGTTGTGAATGGCGGCGGCGATCAGTTCCTTCCCTGTTCCGGTCTCCCCGAGGATGAGGACTGTTGTGTTCGCCGGAGCGACTTGTTCCGCTCGATAGAGAACATACTTGAGACCATCACTTTGCCCGAGAATATGCTCAAATTGATGTTTCATTTTGTTCTCTTGACGGAAGTAAATATTCTCGGCCTCCAGTTGGTCTTTCATTGTTTTGATTTCAGAAAGAGCAGTCCAAAGCTCGACCGTACGCTCCTCCACGCGCTGTTCCAGTTCGTTGTGAGCTTTTTGTAAAGCATCTCCTAAACGTTTCCGTTCGGTAATATCGCGGATGTTACACTGAATCACTTTATGATGATCAACCGAATAAACATTACTGACAAATTCCACGGCCATGGGCCGCCCATCTTTTGTCTCCAGCGGCAAATCTTCGTAGCGAACATATCCTTTTTCCTGCAATTTCAAAAAAATAGCTTTGGATGATTCAATATCTTTAAAGGCCCCAATCTCCCAGAGTTTCTTCCCTAAGAGCTCCTCATGCGAATAACCCAGCATCTCTACCAAGAACGGGTTCACATCCGATATTTGTCCTGTTTCGGCATCGAGGATTAATATTCCATCTGGGGCTGTTTCAAAGAGGCGGCGGTATTGCGTTTCAGAATTTTTGAGTGCTTCCTCAATCTGCTTGCGCTCGGTGATGTCCTCAAAAGCAAGGAGTATCCTATCCGTGCCTTTACCTTTCCAATAGATCCGACGACAGTTGAGCAGCACCCTTTTTCGCCCAATGCGTGGGAACGTGTGGTCGACCTCGAAATTATTAAAGTGGGTATTTTGGGGGACAATTTCCTCCAACAACTGTCGTAGTGCTGGAATGTCCCACTGGTGGTTGTCTACGTCAAAGATAAATCTTCCCTCAGTCTCTTCAGGCGCCACCTGGAAGGTTTCATAGAAGAAACGATTCGCGGAGATGACTTTCAGGTCAGCCGTAAGCACCAAAAGCGGTTCGCGTATTGTCTTTATGATGCTCTCAGTGTATTCTTGAGATTTCTCAAAGGTTTCCTCTGCTCGCTTGCGCTCGGTGATTTGAGCCTGCAATATTTCGCTATCCTCCTGTAAGCGCCGCTCCGTGGCATCTCGCCCCGTCCGAAGCTCTTCCACCTCAACGAAAGATTTCTGCTTTGTTTGGATGTTTGTTTTGGGTTTTCTTTTCATAATATCACTTATCATCTGATCGGCCTAAGATCTTCAGGTTTCATTACAAAGACGTATGATAAAATGAAACGAGTACCCCGAAATGCATAAACGTATTAGTTTGCCAAAAAAGATATTCATGCTTTCGGTTTTTGGGCGTAAAAATATTTTATATGAATGTCCGCTTAAATTTTGGTAAACGCAATACCTAATTATTACCAGGTTAATTCAGGTAATAATTTGATCTTATGTGAAGGTTAATAGGTGGGCTTGAAGGTTGGCTTTTTGATTCTTTAAACCAAGTTTATTTCTAAGACTATTTCTATGGAATACCACAGTTTTTATAGCTATATTTAACAACCCGGCGATCTCTTTAGTGGATTTCCCTTCCTTAACAAGAGAAGCAACCTGAACCTCCCTGTGAGTAAGATTTAAATATCTCATTTTCAGATGATAGAGGAAGGAAGAAGCGATATTGTCAAGATTTGTTTCAATAACCATTAAGTAAGACGCTTGATGATCAGATAATTGTGTCTTCTTCAATCTATCAATGTTTGGTAAAACAAGTTCCCTGATATTAGACAAAATCTTTTCCTCAAGTTCTATTCTTCCTGCCTCCACACGTTTTAGTAATACGTTCAATGCCGCATTGACTTCTTCAAGGTTTTCAGTTTTTGACTTCAATTCCCGCTCACTTTTCCTCAAAGCCTCTTCTGCCTGCTTGCGCTCGGTGATGTCACGAATATTACATTGTACCAACCTTGCCCTGTCGACGAGATATATATCCGTATAGATATGCTGCCCGGACTTGGTTTTTACCGGAACATCATTGTAATTAAGAATGCCGCTCTTGTTCAGATTTTGCATCGTCGTTTGGAAATCACCCATATCGAGCGAAACACCGATGTCCTGAAGCTTATTCCCGACGCACTCCTTTTTGGTATACCCCAACATTTTCTCGGTGGCCGGATTAGCATGGGTTATATTTCCTTCGCTTTTTTCGAGAAGCACTATCCCGTCACTTGCAGTCTCAAAAAGACGCCTGTAGCGCTCTTCAGATTCCGATAATAAGATTTCCAGTCGCCTGTGCTCGGTGATGTCCTCGATGGCCAGGAGGATTATCCGTTCCTTTCCCAACACTCTTTGAATTTGCCGGGCATTCAAAAGCATTATGCGCCTGCCGATGGTAGTAAAATCATGTTCCACCTCATAGTTATCAAAGGTTGCCTTTTGAGGAAGGATGTTTTCCAGTAGTTCCCTCAGCTTGGGGATATCCCACTGTTTATTGCCCAGGTCATAGATAAGTTGTCCCACGGTCTCTTCAGGTTTTACCTTAAAGACTACATAGAAGGAACGGCTGGCGGAGACTACCCTTAAATCTTGATCTAGAGCGATTAATGGTTCACGCACGGTGTTGATGATGCTCTCGGCGTATTCGCGGGCTTCATCTTCGGATATTTTAGTCGTTTCCAGTTCTTTACGGGTTTTTTCCAGCCCATTTTCTATCTCCTTGCGCTCGGTGATGTCCTCAATGGCCAGGAGGATCATCTTTACCCCGATGTCTTTCCGATATATTCGGCGGGCATTGAGCAGCATGATTTTATGACCGATGTCTTGGAAATTATGGTCAACCTCAAAGTCGTCGAACGCTTCTTCTTTTGGAAGAGTTTCTTCAAGCATCTTACGAAGTATGGGGATGTCCCATTGTTTGTTTCCAAGGTCATAGATGAAACTTCCGAGCGTTTCACCGGGAATTACTTTAAAAGTTCTATAAAAGTTGCGGTTCGCCGAGATTATCTTCAGATCCGCATCCAGGACCAAAAGAGGCTCTCGAACAGTTTCCACAATACTTTCGGCATAGCGACGGGCTTCCTCGGCCGCAAGCTCACAAGATATAGTTCCGGATATTGATTTTTTCAGCGCGGCATTTTGCGAGCTCAATTCCGTCAGTTCATGTACGAGCTGCTTCTTTGTCTTATTATCATCTTTCATAAGGTGACCTATTAGAAGAGCTGATTAAAGCACAAAACCTTCATTCTTTTGAGACAAGGGGTTTCCGTAATCAACCCCTATGGTGTAGGTTATAAATCAATCAACATATTATCATATTAGATATAGGGCTCTTAAACCTTTCCCATGTCAAGATAATTTTGATATTCACTGAAAAAATAAGACGAAGCAGACATTGTTATTCCCATCTGTAATCATTTTCAGGTTCGTTAAAAACCCAAGCGTCAGGGCTTTTTTATTTAAATTCTCTTACCGCACGATCTGCTATTCTATGTGCTTGAGTCCTTATAGGATATCTAGAGTTAATTTTTTTCATAGCCGTACCACAAAAAAGAACCCCATCTCTTTCTCGTGAGTAATGGGGTTTTTGTAATCAGTCCATGGCACCCTCATGAAAAGCTGAATGGTTTGTGTATTTTCTAATTACTTAGATAGATTGCCATTTCATAATTATCACGATTTCTGTTTGAAATCTACAATGAAAGAGATAATTGGATTTATGACGAGGACAGAAAGAAGTCAATATCTGAGTTTACACCTGTTATACATTCAAATATCGGCCCAAACATATATTAAGGGCGCAGACTGATGATCGTGGTTACTGCTTCAATATTTTGTGAAAAATATTGGTGACAGCGCTTTTCTACAAACTGTAAGCAAAGTCATTATAGGCCATCAAGGCAAGGATTGAGGATATCCTGGCTCGCCTGTTAAATACCTTTGGCAATATTTTAATAATGAATTTCGAGCGATTGATATTGCAGGAAAAGAGCAGGGATAAGAGACGCAATGCAAAAATGAGACGGTAGGAGAACTTCACAGGATCAAGCTCGTTGGCACGTTTCCAGAAATCGATCTCCCAGTAATAGTTGAGCCTCTTCCAGATGGCATCAAATGAATACACCTCCCGGACTATTTTTCGATATCCTACCTCCAGTTCCTGCGGAGACAGTGTGGGATGTTGGAAGACCACATGTTTGGTGTCATACCTGCTCCAGTTCCTATGGATAATCCGACCCTCCTTTTCCATGCGTTTGAAAAGCTCAGTGCCCGGAAAAGGTGTAAGAATGTTTATAACCGGTATAAGCAGCTTGGTTTTCTGAATGAAGTCTATTATGTCGGCGAATGTTGATTTGCAGTCATGATCGTACCCGACGATAAATGAACCGTGGACCAGGATGCCGTATGACTGGATCATTCTTATAGCCTCGGCATAATCATACTGCTGGTTGATCTCCTTGCGCATAATCTCAAGGTTTTTTTTAGACAGGGACTCAATTCCGATAAAAACAGCGCCGCATCCGCTGTCGCGCATGAGACCCAAGAGTTCATCTTCTTTGGAAATGTTAATGGATGCCTGGCACATCCAATTAATATTGTACGGTTTGATGGCTTCTAACAATTCCCTGGTAAACTTTTTATTGGCAATGATATTATCATCAGCAAAGAAGATGGCGTTTTTCTTTTTATATTTGGAAAGAGAGCTGTTGATGTCTTTAATCTCGGCTATGACCTGTTCTATGGATTTATTCCTGATTTTTTGTCCGTCAGAGGCATGCACCGAACAAAACTCACAGTGGAACGGGCACCCCTTGGTGGTCTGTAATATATCCTGCAGATATCGGGCTCTTGACAACAATGATCTTGATATAGGAGGCGCGGCGGATAGATCGACAAGAGATTCGGCCCTGTATATTCTTTTCAGCTGACCTTGCTCGGCATCCTTCAGAAGCATACCCCAGATATTCTCCGCCTCGCCGCTAACAACGCAATCGCAATAGTTCATGGCTTCTTCGGGGCACATTGAGGGATGTATGCCTCCGAGAACGGTCTTACACCCATTTTTTTGGTACATCTCCGATATCTTATATGCCCTCTTTGCAAACATGGTCCTTACGCTGATTCCGACAAGATCGGCTTGCCAGTCATAATCAATATCCTCAACGTTTTCATCGAACACCCTGAGCTCGTGGTAGGAAGGGGTTAAAGATGCCAGGGTGGGAATTGCCAGTTGATAAGAGATATATTTCCTGGAAAGTAAAAAAGTTGAGAAGAATTTATAATCATAAAAGCTCCGTGAGTTATCAGAGCTATTCCTGGGGATGATGAGGGCAATCTTCATGGATTTGAGAATATGTCCAGCATTTTATCAATTTTTTCCGCATCGAAGGCCACCGCGTTGCCCGAATAGATTTGATTGATCAGATGATCCAAATCTGCTGACAATGGCTCGGTTATTTTCTCTTCTTTCAGTTTATCTGAGGCAAAAGACTGAAATGAACCCAAACTAATCACAATAAAAGCGAGAATTGCTATCAACTTAATCTTTGCCATAATCAATATTCAACTTCCTGATGGGAGGAGATGCTCCGCTTCATGCTATGGAACCGTAAGTATTTTTAAGAATCTTTGTGTGCTAACTTTCAATTGAGAAAAAATATATATTTTAAAGTAGTTTTTTAGAGTACGCTATTGATTGTGTTAGGATATGTTTATTAAATTTTCATGCAAAAATTTTACATATCAGTTCAATCACACTTATCACACCAATAATAATAATACATACTACGAAAAGTACAATGATAAATGGCAACGGGCTTCCTAATGTTGACTTTAGTTTTACTATTATCTCATAGAGATTCTTAAAATAACTCGTAAAACCTTTTTTAAATCCGTCAAAAATATTCACACAAAACTTCCTTTTCCTTTGAAACGCTACATATAGCCCCTTATGCTATGCTTTTTACGATCTCCTCCACCAGTCCCGGTTCAGCTATATCTGAGCCTGCGTTCGGAGTGTGCGTTTTTATATTAGCTTTCCGCTGTTTAACCATTCTGCGCTTTGATGCCTTATCCATTTGTTTCTGCTGTCTTGCTTTTTCTTTCACCTGTTTGCCAAAGTTGTACATGGACTTCCCCATATTTTAAGCTCCTATTTTGTCTTTCTTTCAAACGTCATCGAATATGCTAAAAATGGAGAGACGCTCCAAGACAAAATGTCGTAATGGAACGCCTCTTTCTTTACCCAGTATTTAATTAACTGGGTTTCACATTTTCTGCTGCAGGGCCTTTTTTACCCTCGACAACATCAAAGCTTACAGACTGCCCCGCAGTTAAAGTTTTGAAACCAGCGGCTTGAATCGCACTGTGATGGACGAAAATATCCCCACCATCATTCTTCTCGATAAATCCAAAACCTTTACTCTCGTTAAACCATTTCACTTTACCTTCTGACATAATTAGTCCCCTCCTTTCTTAGAATTTACCAAAAGTCGAATTACCAGTATGACAGAAATAAAAAAACCACCAAAACTCTTAAAGAGCATGGTGGCCGCTTTTGCACTTCAAATTGTTGTAACTCAACTTTAACTGTACCGTACTGACTTAAGACCATAGTGAGGTACAGCAGATATATAAAAGATACTTTACTGTTTATGCAAAGTCAAGGCATATTTCGTTATATTTCAATAATTTATTCACAAACCGATAAAGCGGATGTATATTATGGGCGTGACCTTAAGATTCTTGAATGGCTCTAGCAGATTAGACAAATGACGATACTTTTTAACTGTATTGTTACTGGTAGGTTTTTGTGAAAAAATTAATTAATGCACCCATTGACATTAACAATAAGCATCCGTATCATAATAATACAGAGGTGCTGCAATGTGAAATGCTTGGATTATGTCTCTGGGATATAAAAGAAAGTTAAATCATTCCATTGGGAGGTAATTAGAAAAGCATCGGGAAGTATTGCTGGTAATTATGAACTGCCAAAAGGGCGGTTATTTAATAGGCTGACTACAGCTTAAGAATAAGCAAGCATTGCGGCGCTCCTTGCTTTGATATTAGATTCAAGTTCTTTGAGAGATATGCCGGAAAAAGTATTAGACAGGCGAGATTCTGCGATGCCCGTATTGAGTCTATTCTACTGGATGTTAACAAAACAGAAAACACAGAGTCTTTGTGGTGATTATCACCCGTAAAGACCAAGAATTCAAATGATGGACTCCAGATACAAGACAAGACGGCATAGGTGGATCTCGTTAGCCCCTCTTTAGAAATATACTTCTTTGAGGGGCTTTTGTTTGTGAGTATTTTGTTGTGGCACTTGGATCTTATCGATTATCAATTAAGATATTTAAACCTAGAGCCTCAATTTACGCCATTTTGTTGGAATAAAGTCATCTATTTGCAACAGCTAATATTGTCAAAAACGAAATGAGTATTATATGATTGATAACATCAAAAAAAGTTCCCCAGCATGTGTGGGGCAAGCATATGTAGAGTTTAATCCCTGAATACGCATGTTAAACTTTTTATGCTATAGTTTTTTTATGTTGTTGTCGCTAAAATTTATCGTTTAGCGACTTTTTGCGAGTTCATCATTACTGAAAAAGATCGCGTTGATAAGGGGCATTTATGGCATTTTCAACAGGAAACAATACATATCGGGAGAACACAGAAAAAATTGCAAAATTATCTTTTGCCGTGGGTGTTTACCGTCCACCGAGCGAGGGTGGGAGCGCATCACTACTCCTTAGGATTACGGAGAATTGCCCGTGGAATAAATGCACATTTTGCGAAATGTACAAGGGGCAACCCTTTGTGTATCGTAGTGTAGAAGAAATCAAAGCCGACATCGATACCGTGAAGGCCATCAGCGATGAACTTACGGCCGTCTCCGAGAAAATGGGGCAGGGTGGCCGAGTCACCAGAGAGGTGGGAATGGCTATTTTACGGGCAGATCCTTCTCTTAATGACAACTATTGCTTCATCACCGTTTTCAACTGGCTCCATTCAGGAGGCAAGACGGCCTTTCTGCAGGATGCCGACAGCATGATCATGCGGCCGCATGAGATTGTAGAAGTACTCAAGCATCTGCGGGGAACGTTAAAAACACTTACCAGGGTGACCTCCTACACCCGTTCCAAGACACTGGCTCAGAGAAAGCTGGAAGAGTTAAAGGCTGTCCGGGAAGCAGGACTTGATCGTCTTCATGTTGGCCTGGAAACAGGAGATGACGAATTGTTGGGTGTTGTCCGCAAAGGTGTGACTAGTGCCGAACAGATTGATGGTGGTAAAAAGGCCTTGGTTGCGGGCTTTCAACTTTCCGAATACTGGATGCCCGGTCTGGGCGGCAGGGAACGCTGGCGGCAGCATGCCGAAAATACTTCCCGTGTCCTCACAGCCATCAATCCAAACTACATTAGGTCCCGGCCCTTTGTTCCCAGATGCGGAACGCCAATTTTTGAGGAGTATGAGCAGGGAAGGCTGAACCTCTCTTCACCGCATGAGTGTCTCGAAGAGTTACGGGTGATGATCGAAGGGCTGAATGTAACCTCGCGTGTCTGCTTTGACCACCAGATGAATTGCTGGACAAACAGACATGGCGGCCTGCTTTTCCATCAGGATTATGAAGGCTATAAGTTCCCTGAAGAAAAACAGTTTGTTCTGGAACAGATTCACGAAGGTCTTTCTATAGACGAATCAAGGCACATTGATGTAAAAGATCTCATTGCCATGGAATCTCTGTGATTACCGAGACAATGTTTTGCAATGATGATTTAGGCATAAGAAGAATATTTTCCCTACAAAGAAATTGAGTCAATACGGAGAGATCTTCTATACTTTAAAAGAAGCGAAAATACTGATCGAAAAATGGCGCCTGGAATACAACACATTCAGGCCGCACAGCTCTTTAAATTACCGTCCTCCAGCACCAGAGGCGTACCTGAATTGAGAAATGAAAAATGGCTGAATTCTAACTTAACATGTGGTACAAGTATTTGGGGCAGGTCAGATGAATAAATGAAAGGATATGAGAAATTATGCTCAAACCATTGAAACAGTGGTATTGTGATGTTTGCGGTGACATCATTCAAAAACCCGGTGATGGTTATGTTCTCTGGAAACGAGATGAAAAATTCTCAGATTATGATTTTAAAATAGTACACAAAAAAACATGCGAGGATATAACTAAACATCCTTCAATGAGCCTTGAGATATTTCTTGGAGAGGATGGAGTGCAGTATTTGTTAACATTTCTTAGCATAGGTAAAATAAAAAAGAATATTGGTCAAAGTTCCAAGTGGTCTGTAAAAGATATGGACGAATTTGTTGATTTTTTTAGGAGAGTGCAAACGCCATATTATGAAGAGGCGAGAACGAAGTTTGGTGTAGCACAACTGCTTAACGATTTATTTACTGAAAATGAAACGGGACCATATCTAGAAGGTCAACTTAAAAATATCGCTGAAAAATACTAAAAGATTTAGATCAATTCATAAATGGTTAAGATTAAAAATATCGTCATCACACAATCAAAATGCTAAAACTCCTTCTGGTAACTTAACTCCCTTGGATTGTATCATCCCACAAGAAGTTCCAATACCGATTCGTTTACCAGTCATGTCGCAATATTCTTTAAATTCACCATCATTTACATCTTTGACTCCGTCATAATATTTACAACCCTTCCTACACATAAAGGGCGTACTTGAATTGAGGAATAAAAATTGATATGACGATCCTGATTGTTAGTAATTATTTAATTACTCCTTACAAACCAAGCCTCAATATATCCTAAAATACGTCTTTCAAAAAATAGATTTGAAGTAAAAAAACTTATTTCAAATCAGGTAAATTAGGCAGCGTCATTGGATTTCTTCCTTGACCGAATGGCCCCTCGTAATTACGGGCCACGCTAAAATCTTTTAAGTATTGGAACATGGAGGTAACAACTTTATTGTAATCAGGATTTTTCTTTGCTTCCTCAATAATGTATTCCCATACCCATTGTTCTATCTGCCTTAAATCATTTGCCGAAAATGTGAAAACCTGGGTGCCTTTTGCTTTAAATTTATTAATATGTTCAACAGAATCCCATTCAGCCAGGGAGGTCATAACAAGATTATTTTCGCTTATGGCAACTTCAATAATTTTCTTCAAATCAGGAGGCAGAGCACTCCAGGCATCTTTATTAATCATAATCCCGCCAGTACTTGACGGCTGATTCCAAGCGGGGCCAATGTTATATTTGGTAACTTCTCCCAGACCGATGCTCCAGTCAATAGAAGGGGTATTATACGCGGCGCCATCAATGGTGCCCGCTGCCAATTGTTGAGCAATTTCAGCTGGTGCTATTGAAACCGGTATAGCACCCGCTTTCTGCAAGACGTAGCTCGCCGCTTTACCGGTCAGTCTGATTCTTTTGCCTTTAAGATCAGCCAAGCTCCTGATAGGCATACGGGAACGAATGCATGATGCGGCGGGAGAAATACCATCAATAAAATAAATCATATTGTATTTGCCATACATGTAATTATACATTTCACGTCCACCACCATGGATATACCAGTTTATTACATCATATTGGGAAAGAGTCATGGGATATGATCCTAACAGGTCAAAAGCGGAATTTTTACCCGCCCAATAGCCAGCATAATCTGAACCCATTTCCGCGGCGCCTCTCGAAACTGTATCAAAAACCTCTTGCGCCGGGACAAGTTCTCCCGCCGCATATACCGTAATTTGCAGGCGGCCGCCGCTTAGTTCATATATACTTTTAGCAAGACGTACGGGTTCTTGATTGATAGCAGAGTAGGATGGCCAAGTAGTAACCATCCGCCATTTGATTGTTTCGGCCATGGATGGAGCAGAAAATATTGCTATATTCATAAAAACAGCTATTACAATTCCAACTATAATCCCATACATTTTTTTCATCTCAGATGTTGTCCTTCCTGTTTTCAAAATTGATTTGCCTCCGATACTTGTACCACATGTTAAGTTAGAATTCAGCAGTTTTCTGATTATTTCCAATTGAAATGTTGTGTGAATTAGGAAAATAAAAAAACAACATTACAGGAAGAAGTGTTTACTGACTACACCTACAACTATTCTGTACTGAGTATTCATAATAACTGACGATTACCAATAGAAAGAGAGTAATATGAGTATTATAGCGGCGCATGTCGGGTGGCAATTCCCAAAACTCCTCCCCCTGATTCCTGACGTAATTAACTGTTGTATTGTTCTTTAGAAGTTGTATTATTTCGAGAATTAAATTTCAGAAACAAAGTGTATTGAAATTTGTTAGTCGAGCAATTCCGCGGAAAGTCATTAACTTGGTCCAAACTTTGACTCTTTTCTTATTCTGAGACTATATATGATTTCATAAACCGCCACGAAAATATTGAGCGTAAAATCAAGTCATTTTCGTCCTTGTATATTGATTCATATGTGTGTATTTTACACTATAAATTGGCAGGTTTGTGAATGATATCAACAACCGGAAAGATCAGTGCATAAATTATGTAAAGTAAGAACGGTTGATTTATTTTCTGAACAATTTAATTAAATATGCGAGGCAGAATATGAAGGTAGTAGTGATTTTTTATTCAGCATACGGTCATATCTACAAAATGGCGCAAGCTTTTGCCGAAGGTGTTAAGGAGTTTGATGGGGCACAGGTTGAATTAAAACGGGTAAAGGAACTTCTCGATCAGAGCATTCTGGAGAAAACCGGCATTGCCCAGGCGCAAAAGGCATTTTCTCATATACCCTTTGCCACTCTTGATGATCTGGAAAAAGCGGATGCGATTATTATCGGGACGCCGACCCGTTTCGGGAATATGTGCGCCCAGATGCGGGCATTTCTGGATTCAACCGGGTCTCTTTGGATAAAAGGAACTCTGGTGGGCAAAGTGGGCAGTGTTTTTACAAGTTCGGCAACACAGCATGGCGGGCAGGAAACAACAATATTGAGCACCCACAATACACTGTTGCATCACGGTATGATTATCGTCGGTTTGCCTTATACATTTCAGGGGCAGATGAGGATTGATGAAATAACCGGCTCATCGCCCTATGGCGCATCCACGATCACTGGCGGACAGGGAGAAAGAATGCCTAGCGCCAACGAACTGGCAGCAGCACGTTATCAGGGAAGGCATGTGGCCAGTATCGCCGCAAAATTAGTAAGATAAAATTAAAACCGTTATGATGATGCCCGAAATAGCAAAAAATAAAAGTGATAGAAAAAAGAAAGCAGTTTTTTTGCTTTCCGGAGGAAGCGGCCTGGGATCTATCCAGGTCGGGATGATCAAAGCCCTTTTCGAGCAGGGGATAATCCCGGATTTTTTTGTCGGCACTTCTGTCGGAGCGATTAATTCAGCTTTCATGTGTGGTAATCCTACGCTTGAAGGTGTTGATGAACTGGAAAAAATATGGATATCCGTGCTCAGGAAGAATATATTTCCTGTTAATATTTTCAGCACCATCGTCAATATATTAAAAAGGAAAAACTTTCTTGTGTCGCCCAAGGGCTTGCGTAGACTACTTGAAAAAAATATCCGTTACAACACACTCGCTGATGCCAGAATTCCCTGTCTGCTCATCGCAACAGACTTGATGACCGGTGAACAGGTCGTGCTTAGCTCGGGGAATGTAATCAAAGCGGTACTGGCGAGTACCGCTTTGCCCGGCATTTATCCACATGTAGAGATGATGGGGCGCTTTTTGATTGACGGAAGTCTTTCCGGCGACACGCCGCTGTCCGTGGCTGCGGAATACGGTGCAGAAGAAGTATTTATTTTGCCTGCCGGGTATCATAAAACACTAGATAAAGCGCCTTCAGGGTTGATCGATATTTTTGCTCATTCTTTAAATATACTGATCGACCATCAATTTCTTCGGGATATTGAAATTTACCAGAAAGATATCTTAATTCATATTATCCCGCCTGTTTATCCCATAGGCCACTCATTTTATGATTTATCCAGAACTGCTGAATACTTGTCGCTGGCTTACGATAGCACCAAACGCTGGCTCCAAACCGGAGGGATGAATACATTCGAAATTCCCGGTAGGATAGTTAAGCCTAATCAATGGCTGTGATGAATGCTTTATTCCATTTCTAAATCATAGCTGATATCGAGACGGCGAGAAGAAAGCGACAAAGCGCGTACATACGTTGAGGAAGCCAACGACGTTGCTATCAAAAATAACGTTATGATTTAGAATTAGATATCCTGACCAATATTTGACCTTACGAACATGTCAAATTGATTTTCGTCACTTTTAACGAGTTCACCTACTACTGTTCAGTTGAGAGCAACTGCTGGAATTAATGATTACTGGTTGAAAGATAGAAATGTGGAGCATTACCTACCGCAAGTAGAGCGCATAGCAAATAAAGTTTTTACCTTACCGTTAATTACCATCTGCAAGATGTTAACTTGCATATGACTTGTTATTTATTACCTGCTTATGGTCATGGGTAAAGTGTCTTCATCTTATTCACCATAACATTGGTCAATTTCCTTGTGTGTGAACATCAATAGGAGTTCACACAATCGATTAAACCTTGTTCGTCCATATGGCCTATGCCACACCAGTAGACCGGCCAGGTCTTATCTGTAATGGGATAAAACTCGTTGCCGACGGGTACCGTATAATTATGTCCGGAAAAATAATGTCCTCTATAAAGTGTCTGTTTTGCATTTTCTGTGACTAGTTCCGGATAAAGTTGCAACAAAGAATCATTCAGAAAACCCTGCATGAGATACGCTGTCGAAAAGGTATAATAGATATTGAATTGCTCGAGGTTAGTAGCGAGGTCATAATTCAGGGAAGTGTAGTCGGTGGCCTTAAAGGTATTGCCGGAAATCGTGAAGACCTTAAAAGCAGGGTTATTGCCAAAATATGGAGCTATGCTGGGCGTTGTAACAGCCAGATTACCAGGTGACACGATGCGATATTCGTCCATATGCGTATGCGCGGTATGTATCTGGGTTACAAGGCCCGGATACTTGGAAAGTATTTGCAGAAAACTTGTTTGATAGTTCTGATTCCACATCATTGTGGCAGCTGTAATGTGACCGTTGGCATCGACAGATTGGGCGGTTGAATATTTATCCGCCCCGGGAGGTACATGCATCAAGAGCCACACCTTTTTGCCCGTGACCTGGGCCGAAGCCAGTGTTGTATCAAGCCAGGCGAGCTCGGCGGCCACTGCACTCGAATTGGCGTTGCCGAAATACGGGGAAAACTCAAATGTATTGAGTCCTATCACCATCAAGTTCGTTCCCGGCATCTCCGCGGCATAATATCCTCCGCTCGTGAAAGTATTAAGAAATGTCTGATGATCTGCAATGCCGTTCAAAAACTGTGTGTAGTATAGTTCAGCCGTATTGGAAAGAAAACTGCTATCCGGGCCAAGGCCCGTGTATGAATCGCTATTTCCGACGGCGAACATAACGGGAATGTCTCCGACAGACGACCTCACCTGTCCCATAAAAAAGGCAACCGTCTTGTCGGTAAAGTCCTTCATGGCTGCAACAGCTGCAACGTTGGCTAAAATGGTTGCATAATCTGGAACCGGAACACCGAGGTTCCCATAATACAGTTTGAAAAACGTTTGCGGAAAGTTATGCCCGAGAATGTCGCCGGTATAAATAATGAGCGGACTCGCTCCCAGGTTCTGCTTTATGCTGGAGAGTGCAAGCACAAGCAAGGGGTAGTTGGTGTCGGCACCCCATACCGAAGGCGTTGTTATGAGTGATGTCTGGAAAACAGTCGCCCACTGGTCGGCATCCGCGGCGACCAGCGCCGTGAAAAGAGATGGATCATAAAAAGGATTGAAATGAACATCCGCGAAAACAACCACTGGGAAGTTGTTGTTGGTACCACTGCCACTGCCACTGCTGCACCCTGTGATCAGTGTACCTAGGGAAAGGTATGCAACTGTTCCAACAGAGTATTTGATAAAATTTCGTCGGGTTACACCACGGACCATTTTTAACTCATTGTTGCCACAGACTAATTTTAAATCGTCACTAGTCAGAATCTTGCCGCCTTTTTTTGAATCGTCGTCAGCCATAGGATTCTCCTTGAATCAGCCATTTTGCGGATTGGTATGTATCTATCTTCTTAAATTGTAATTTTATTTTATAGTAGAATTGCTGGATGATTTTGAAGCTGTCCGGCAGTTCTGCCCCTTATCCCTTTACGATGACTTAGGCCAGTAACTTTGCGTCCCACTTTTTCAGGTGGTTTGCCCTTCTCAAACTTTGATGTATATTGTAGGCTAACTATAATCAAAGTCAATAAACATTATAAATACGAAATATGCGGTGCCGATGTTTGTCATCGGGCGGTACTTGTGTTTATTTCCGATTGAAATGTTGTATGAATCGGGAAAATAAGAAAAACAACATTACAGGAAGAAATGCTTACTGAAAACACCTACCACTGCTCAATGGTTGTCAGTTGTCAGAAATGATGATTACCATTTGAATTGTGGTATTCAATATCGCTAATGAACCAAGAAGAGACTTGACCTTTTAGCCGTTCTCTCGAAAGATGGCCAAGAATTTTTTTGTGCAGTCGATTACACAGACCTGGCTTTTCGATGGCGATAGTATTTCAAAGGAATCCAAGTACCCGCAAAACTAGTATGGAGTTGCAAGTTTTGAGCGAGGAGGACGAGTCAACAGGGCAATGATGGTACACCCAAAAAGCAAGACGGCGGCAATGGCAAAGACTAGAGAATATTTCCCTGTGGCAACGCAGAAGACTACTGACTTTATTAATTAGTAGTTTGTACCTCTTTCCCCGTGGCTACATTCCAAAGACGCATGGTTTCATCGAGACTTCCCGACAAGGCGACCCTTCCACCTGGAGAAAAGGCAACGGAGAAAACCACTTTTTTATGCCCGGTAAATGTTCGTATCTCTTTCCCCGTAGCCACATCCCAGAGGCGCAGGGTTTTGTCACCACTCCCCGATAAGGCCAACCTCCCGTCCGGAGAAAAGGCGACGGAGAAAACCACTTCTGTATGTGCGACGAATGTCTGTATCTTCTTCCCCGTTTTAACATCCCAGAGGCGCAGGGTTTTGTCACCACTCCCCGATAAGGCCAACCTCCCGTCTGGAGAAAAGGCGACTGAGCTAACAGGGCCTGTATGCCCGGCAAATGTCCGTATTTTTCCCCCCGTTTTGACATCCCAAAGACGCATGGTTTCATCCAGACTCCCCGATAAAGCGAACCTTCCGTCCGGAGAAAAGGCAACGGCTTTAACCCAACTTGTATGCCCGACAAATGCCCGTATCTCTTTCCCCGTAGATACGTCCCAGAGGCACAGAGTTTTATCACCACTCCCCGATAAAGCGAATTTCCCGTCCGGAGAAAATGCGACGGAGGTTACTACGTTTGCATGCCCGGCAAATAACCGTAACTCGTTCCCTGTTGCCACATCCCAGAGACGTAAGGTGTTATCACCACTCCCCGATAAGGCCAACCTCCCGTCCGGAGAAAAGGTGACGGAGGTAACCCAGCTTGTATGCCCGGCAAATGTTCGTATCTCTTTCCCCGTGGATACATCCCAGAGGCGCAGGGTGTTATCATCACTCCCCATTAAGGCCAACCTTCCGTCCGGAGAAAAAGCAACAGAGTAAACCCCTTTTGAATGCCCGAGTGACGGAAATGCCTCCGGCAAATCAGAAGCGACATAGGCCAGTGAAGTTGATGCAAGCATACCCCATATAAGCAGCGCCGCCATGAACCGCTTAATAACTTTTTCTTTCATCGTTCCTGCCCCCCTTATTTGTCTAAACTTTTTATCGCAACATAGCATTAGCCGTCTGGTTTCCCGGAGTACCACAATATTTCAACTGTATCCGTATTAGCGCTAGCCCTCCAGATGACCCGAAATATATATCATAATTGCTGGGAAACAGCATCAATGATAACGAATTGAAATCTTGCATTTTCGCCGAGGTTGACATTTTACTGATTAGAGGAAGAAGTTGATTATCTGTTTCACCTACAAACAAATAGATTCATGAAGCCGGGAAAACTGAAGATTACCAATTGAAATCAACAAGCGGGACCGAAAACAAATTGGAAAAAATTATGAGGCACGGCCAATGACATTCTTTTTGAT
>Ga0208689_1000883_pt1 | contig 17926 bp, 16 predicted proteins | sample June2015DPH_8_15_FD_184700 | JGI IMG/M metagenome (GOLD analysis project Ga0208689, IMG submission 184700) | Peatland microbial communities from SPRUCE experiment site at the Marcell Experimental Forest, Minnesota, USA - June2015DPH_8_150... | ecosystem: Environmental > Terrestrial > Soil >... | reverse complement strand
TCGCTTATTTCGACCAGATCGTTCGTGGTGATTTCGGCGGAGATTTCCGTGAGGCCCAGATTGGTCTCCGAATCGATGAGGCCCGGATAGACGGTCATGCCGGTCACATCGATGACCTGCGCGCCGCTCGGCACATTGACGGAACTCGCCGCACCAACCGCAATAATCTTCCCGCCCTGCATGATGATCGCGCCGTTCTCAATTACGCCGTGGGTGACGGTCAAGAGCTTGCCGCCTTTGAGAACCACGGGCTGGTCCTGCGCGGCCGCCCATCCCATCACAATAAGGATTGTCATTCCGAGCGAAGCAACGAATCTGCATCTCGCGGAGAACTGAAAGCTGAAAGCTGACGGCTGCATCATTCTCCCTCCTTGTAGTGCGTGGTTCCGAGGCCCGGTTGCGAGCGGTCGAAATACACTTCGCCATCGATCAGAACTTTTTCGGGCACACCGTAACTCGACAGCGGATATCCGTCCCAAATCACGAGATCGGCATCCTTGCCGACGTCAATCGAACCGACGCGATCATCCACGCCGACGATCCACGCGGCATTCAGCGTGATCATCTTCAAGGCTTCTTCTTCGGTGGCGCCGCCGTAACGCATGGTCTTGGCGGCTTCCTGATTGAGGCGGCGGGCGAAGTCCCCGGAGTCGCTCTTGATCGCCACACGCACGCCTTTGCGCATCGCCATCACGGCGTTCCATGGGATCGCGTCCCAAGCTTCCTGCTTATAGCCCCACCAATCGGAGAACGTGGCAATGGCGATGTTGTTGGCTGCAAGCTGGTCGGCAACCTTGTAGGCTTCAAGAGCGTGGTGGAAGGCGCGAATCTTGTAGCCGAATTCCTTGGCCATTGCGATTTCGGTCAGCATCTCGTCGGCGCGATAGATGTGGATCTGCACCATGAGTTTGCCGCGCAGAATGTCGGCCAGGGCTTCGAGCTTCAGGTCGTGCTTGGGCGGCGCGGCGTCTTTATCGGCGCGCTTGACCTTCTCGTTATAGGCGTCCCACTCGCGCATGTAGTCCTGCGCCTGGACGAGAGCTTCGCGCTGCACGGCAAAATTGCCCATGCGCGTCGAAGGCAGTTGATCGCGGCTGCCATAGAGTCGCATGGGATTCTCGCCGCTCGCGAACTTGATCGAGCGGGGCGCGCTTGGGAAAAGCATTTCGTCGCGCGACGCGCCGTACTTCTGCTTGATGACGACCGCCTGCCCGCCGATCATGTTGGCCGATCCGTGCAGCAGCAGCGACGTGGTAACGCCGCCTGCCAGCGCGCGGTAGATCGCCTTGTCCTGGTAGTCGAAGGCGTCTTTCATCATCATGTGCGGCGTGATGGGGCTGGTGGCCTCGTTGATGTCGTCGTCGAGCGCGATGTGCGAGTGTGAATCGACGATTCCCGGGGTCAGGTACTTCCCTCCGGCATCGATGACGACGACGGCGGCGCTCGGGGGCGCGTTCACCGTTTCGCCGACCGCAGCGATCTTGCCGTCCTTGATATAAATCGAGCCATTCGTGATGTTGCCGTGCGTCACCGTCATCACGATGGCGTTCTTGATCAGGACGTCGTGATGGACTGTGTTTGCGGATTGTCCGAACGCCGATGGCCCGAACGCAATCGCCGAGGCCAGCGCCATCGCCAGCCAGACACATTGGAAAGAAAAACTTCTTGTCGAAATGAATCGCATGAATTGAACCCCTGAAAAAAGTTCGCTTGCGGAGAAACTCGGATTGTAGGAGCCATGGCTAATAGGGTCAACGCAAAACCCACAAGCCTCAGCCGGAAATGGCGCCACAGCGTTGTGATGTACTGTTTTGTCTTCCTCTCTTGCTCAACTCGCCGAACTCATGTCACGATTTGAACGTGAAAATTCCAGCTCTGCTTGTCGTCCCGCAAGCACCCGTTTCACACGAGACGCTTCTCGCCGAGGCCAGCCGTTAAATGCGCGCCGTAGTGCAGCGCGTGAGCCGCGCCAGAGTTAGTGTCAACGGCGAGATCACGGGTGAGATCGGCCGCGGCCTGCTGGTGTTGCTCGGAGTGGGCGTGGGAGACACGCGCGCCGACGCGGATTACCTTGCCGAGAAAACCATCGGCCTGCGCATTTTTGAAGATGCCGGCGGCAAGATGAATTTGTCGGTCGCGGAGGTTGCAGGCGCGCTGCTGGTGGTTTCGCAGTTCACCCTTTACGGAGACGTGCGCCGCGGCAAGCGTCCATCGTTCGACGCGGCCGCTCCGCCCGACGAGGCGCGCGAACTCTACGAATATTTTGTGGAGAAAATCCGCGCCGCCGGCCTGCGCTCGGAAACCGGACGCTTTCAGGAAACTATGCAAGTGGAACTGGTGAATGAAGGGCCGGTCACGATTCTGCTGGATTCGGCGAAAGGGTTCTGAAAGGGGAGGTTATCCGATCGGACATGCACTCTGGTAATATTTAACTCTGGTAATATTTAACTTGACAGGGAACGGGGCGCATACTATTTTCTCCTGCCTAGGAGTTTCTCCCCCGTGCGTTTGTGTTGTGTTTGTGTCGCCAATAAAATATTGGCAATGGAATCAAGAGTTTACAACAAGCCGATGGAACCTTTTTGATGGTAGCCCCATCTAAGAAGCTTAGGAAGCCCCAGTAAGGAAGTGTTCTATGTCGCCAGTCGCTGACTACGAGGTGTTCGAATACACCCAGTCTGACGAGCCCACGCTTTCTCTTGACCAAGCCGCTGCGAAGGCCGCGAGCCTACGACGGACAGACCCCGCGAACGCATACCGCGTCGTGCCGGTGGACTCCGAACTGTCGGGATTTCGCGTGATTAAGGTCCCCGTGACTCAGGTCTACGGCGAGATGTGGTCACGATTGTATAAGCAGTTCGCTAGATACATGTTTGCGCCGCGCGTTGCACGCTAATGGCAGATCGCAGCTTTACTCCGCCTCCTCAGACCGCAGTGAAAGCTCTGCCTCCGGAAGCTGCGCAGGAAGTGCTGGAGAAGAAACTTGCGCAGCTACCCCCGCAAGAATTTATTGCCCAGTTTTTTGCTGCGTTTTCCCGCACAACCATAGGCCCAGATCCCGAGACCGCGAAAATCCTTTCCCAGACGGAGATGCACGCTGAATCGTCGAAGCTAGAGGCGTACAAAGAGAACCTGAAGAACCGTGACAATCAAAATCAGCGCGATCACGAGTTCCGCTGCAAGAAATTGAAAGAAGACAGTTTCAACCTGAAGGTGATACTCGTTGCTGCCTTGGCCGGTTGCATCGGAGGAATTGTTCTTCTCATCACAGGCCACCAGACAATCGGAAGCAATATTCTCCTAGCAAGTGCTTTTGCCATTTATGGGATCATGGGCGGCAAGACCCCATTCCTAGAAAGGCGATTGAGCTGTCTTTCGACTCAACGCGATATTAGGCACCACCACTCCGCGTGTTCCGTTTGACCGATTTCCACAGGGCACGATAGACTAGTTGTGTTTGCCTGTACTTGCGGACCCGCCCTCCACCCCGTCACGCCAAAGACGGGCGTGCCGGGGACCCCGGATGTCCGCGCCGCGTTTCCGGTCAGAAGCCGCAGCGGGAAAACAGCAAGCACATGTGAGTGCAAGCGGAGCTTCTTTCCGCCGGGTGGACGAGAACCGTCCGGTCTTGTCAGAGTTTGTGGAGGAGAGTTTATGTACGCGGTGATCCGCGCAGGTGGAAAGCAGTATCGGGTGGCCCCGGGCGATGTGATCCGGGTCGAAAAAGTAGAGGACACGGACGGACGGGTCGAGTTCCACGACGTGCTGGCGGTTTCGGCCGAGGCGGGCAGCGTTGTGCCTGCGGGTTCGCGGGCGAGCGTAAGCGGCGAGGTCGTCGAGCAGGGACGCGGCGACAAAATCCTGGTCTTCCACTTCAAGCGCAAGAAGCAATACAAGAAGCTGCGTGGACACCGGCAGGACTATACCGCGGTCCGCATCACCGAGATTGCTTTTGACGGTCAGTCGTTCAAAGCGCCCGAGCTTCCGAAGAAAGAAAAGAAGGCGGACAAGGGCGGCGAACACGAGGGCGGCGAAGAAGTGAAGACTTCGAAGAGGCCGGGGAAAAAGGCGAAGAAGCACGTAGCGCACAGGAAGCCGGTAGCGAAGAAAGCTGCCACGAAGAAGAAAAAGAAGTAGTCCGGATTCATCGTGAGAACTCCCTGCTGCTGCGACGCAAAGGGATGATGAATAGGGGTTCGTTCGGCTTCGCTCAGGGCAGGCTCTTCGACTCCCCCAAGCCAATCACTTCGCTCTCGGCTTGGCTCCGCTCAGGATGACATTGATTTCGGATTGCTTAAGATTTGAATTTACTGGCAACTGGCCACTGGAAACCGGGAACTGATTTATGGCGCATAAAAAAGGACAGGGCACTTCACGAAATGGGCGCGACTCGAACGCGCAGCGGCTTGGCTTCAAGGCTTTCGGCGGACAACTGGTCCCCGGCGGCACTATCATCGTCCGCCAGCGGGGCACGCGGGTGAAGCCCGGACTGAACGTTGGGCGCGGCAAGGACGACACGCTCTTCGCCAAGATCACGGGGCGCATCAAGTTCATGGACAAGGGATCGATGGGCAAGTTTGTGATGGTCGAGCCCGAGGCTATCGAAGCGAAATAGGATTTTTAAAGATAGTGCGGTCCGGGGCGAAGCCCCGCAACCACAGCAGCAGCCTCGGCTTTGAGTCGAGGCTTTTTCGTTTCGCGGACAAGAGTGTCCGCGCCGCATAATCCAATGTTTATCGATGAAGCCAAAATTCGAGTGAAGGCCGGTGATGGCGGCAACGGCTGCATGGCGTTCCGGCGGGAGAAGTTCGTTCCGCGCGGCGGGCCTTCGGGCGGCGATGGCGGCCGGGGCGGCGACATCTGGATGGAATCGAGCGAGCGCCACAATACGCTGGTGCATTTCCGTTTCAATCCTGAATACAAGGCCGAGCGCGGACGGCACGGCGAAGGCGCGAAGAAAACTGGCCGCGACGGTGAAGGGATCGTCTTGAAGGTGCCTGTGGGCACAATCGTTTACGACGAGGACACGGGCGAGAAAGTGTACGATTTTTCGCGCGCCGATGAACGCGTCGTGATCGCACGCGGCGGACGCGGCGGACGCGGCAACGCGCAGTTTGCGACTTCGACGCATCAAGCCCCGCGCGAGCACGAGGAAGGACGTCCGGGCGAAGAGCGCAATTTCCGCCTGGAGTTGAAGCTGCTCGCGGATGTCGGCCTCGTGGGCTATCCGAATGTGGGCAAGTCGACGCTCATCTCGCGCATCTCCGCGGCGCGGCCGAAGATTGCCGATTATCCGTTCACCACGCTCGAACCGAACCTCGGCGTCGTGCTGGCAGGTGGTGCGGGGAAAGACAAGGGAAAAGAAGAGAGTTTTGTGGTCGCCGACATTCCGGGCTTGATCGAAGGCGCGCACGCCGGATCGGGCCTCGGGACGCAATTTCTGCGGCACATCGAGCGCACGCGTTTGCTGGTGCATATGGTGGATGTTTCCGACAGCAGCGGACGGGCCGACGTGGTGAAAGACGTGGACGTGATCCGGGGTGAGCTGGCGAGTTTCGGAGCGGGCCTGGAAAAGAAGCCGACGCTGATGGTCGCGTCCAAGATCGACGTGGCGAATCCGGAGAAGCTTAAGAAACTGAAGCAGTGGGCGACGCGCAAGAAGTTGAAACTCTATCCAATTTCGGCAGTTACCGGCGAGGGAATCGAGAAGCTGAAGTTTGCCATGGCGGAGGAAGTCGAGAAAGTGAGGCGGAAGCTGGCCGAAGCGCAAGCAGAAGAAACGAAGGGCTCTCGCTACTTGAATAGGTGAACTCGACATACAATCGTGCCATTTCTTAAAGCAAGGAAGGGGATTTGAGGCAAATGAGGCGATGGGTGCTGCTGATCGTTCTTGCATTTCTGGCAAGCCCTTTGTCGGGGGCTGAGACGGTCAAGTTCAGCTGGGTGAAGATACGACGTCATAAAAATGAGCGTAGCCGCTTGCTGGTGGATAAAGATGGCGATTTGAAGTTCGATGACGCCGGTCGAAAACTTACGTTCCGGAGCGAGGCCGGCGATGACGTTGATATTGGTTATGACGATATTACAAAAGTGATTTTCGAAAGGACGAGTCGTATGAGAGGCGGCCCCATCGCCTATTTAAGCGTCCCTGGAATGATTGCGGCCGGCCAGCACGTGACTGACTATTGGTTCTATCTTGAGTACGAGAGCGGCGACCACAACGAACCGGTTCTCTTTGATATACCGAAGAGTTCGTCTGAGAAGGTGATTGCAAAGGCTCGTGATCTCTTCGGGTCGCGCGTCGCAATGCCGGAGTTCGACGAAAAAGGTGAGGAGATCGATCCGAACACGCTCCCTGATTTGAAGTCAAAACACACATTCACTGCCGATAGAAAAAGTCACCCATTGCCGGAAGTAAAAGCGGAGAAGGCTACTGTAGTGGTTGTTTGTCCGGCACTGGAGAACTGGGGTGCCGGTCGCGGCAATCAGTTTAAGTTGCATGCCAACGATCGTGTCATCGCAGTGAACCGGGCGGGGACTTACAGTATTGCCTATCTTGACCCGGGGAAATACAAGCTTGTTTCTCAGTCAGTAAATGCCAACGGCTTTGAAATGCGTTTGGAAGCAGGCAAGGAATACTACTTCCTGCAGAACACGTTCCAAGGGGCATTCAAGTGGGATACAGGGTTGTCGCGCAACAGTCCTGAGCTCGTGATGTACGAGCTAAACGGGGCCTACTATTCAGACTGGAAGCGGAAGTGAGCCGAAAGAAGTTTGAGGTAACCGAACTTCGACTGTGCCGGCGCCCTCCTCTGCCGCTCCCGCCGTGCTAGAATTTCCACAGCGCTGACCCTATACTTTTGGACCCTAGTCTTGATCGAACTTGCACCCTCGATACTCGCGGCGGATTTCGCGCACCTGGCGGACCAGGTGGAGCGGGCGACCGCGGGCGGCGCGAACGTGATCCATGTTGACATCATGGACGGGCATTTTGTGCCCAATCTGACGGTCGGGCCTCCGGTGGTGAAATCTTTGCGCCGGGCAACTCGGCTGCCGTTGGACTGCCATCTGATGATAGAGAATCCCGACCAGTTTATTGCGGAATTTGCGGAAGCGGGAGCGGACTGGATTTCGGTGCATCAGGAGGCGTGCCGGCATCTGAACCGGACGCTGAATCTTATTAAACAGCATGAATGCCGGGCGGGAGTGGTGATTAATCCGGCGACGCCGGTGGAGACGCTCGGCGAAGTGCTCGATATTGTCGATTATGTGCTGGTAATGAGCGTAAATCCGGGGTTTGGGGCGCAGAGGTTTATCCCAGGAACGCTGCATAAAATGAGGAAGCTGGCGGAGATTCGCGCGGCGCGGGGATACCAATACCGCATCGAAGTAGATGGCGGCGTGGATATGGACACGGTGGCGGAAGTGGTACGCGCCGGGGCGGAGATTCTGGTGGCGGGGAATGCGGTGTTCGGCAAGGGCGATGCGAAAGTGAATGCGCAGGCGTTGCTGGAAGCAGCGCGTAGCGCGAGTTTGCAGCGAGTGTAGGCTAAGAGAATTTTGTAATTGTGTAAATTGGTAATTCTGTAATTTGAACTCCATCCTCTGCGGAGTTTCAGATTACCAAATTACCCGATTACGAAATTGCAAAATTGTTCTGCGGTTTTGAGGTCTTCTATGCGTCGGAATTCTACTGTTGTCCTTCTTGCGTTGGCGCTGACGTTGACGGTGGCGTGCACGAACAAAAAGGCGGTGAATCCGCTGGCCAACGTCGGGTCGAAACAGCCCGACAAAGTGCTGTTTGACCGGGCCATGGACGCCATGAAACACAACCGCTTCGACGTGGCGCGCATGACGCTGCAGACGCTGATCAACACCTATCCGGATTCGGAGTTTATCGCGCGGGCGAAGCTGGCAGTGGCGGATTCGTGGTACGACGAGGGCGGTTCGACGGCGATGCAGCAAGCCGAGATCGAATACAAGGACTTCATAACGTTCTTTCCCAATATGCCGGAGGCGGTCGAGGCGCAGCTGAAGATTGCGAACATCCATTATCAGGAAATGGAAAAGCCGGACCGCGACTACACGCACGCGATGCGGGCAGAGGAGGAATACCGGGCGCTGATTCAGGAGTATCCCGACAGCAAGCTGGTGCCGAAGGCGAAACAGCGCTTGCGCGAAGTGCAGGAAGTGCTGGCGGACCGGGAGTTCGGCATCGGGCGGTTTTATTATCTGCGGATGGCGTATCCGGCGTCGATTGCGCGCCTGAAAACGCTGGTGGACCGCTATCCGTTATATAGCGGCGCGGACCAGGCGCTGTATCTGCTGGGGCAATCGTACGAAGGCGAGATCAATGCGATCCGCAAGAACCCGCGCATGGGTGAAGTGGCCAAGGCTAAGATGATTGAGGAACTGACGAAGGAAGCGTCGGAAGGGTACGGGAGAATCATCACGCGGTATCCGGCGATGGATCGGGCGCTGGATGCGAAGGCCCGGCTGGAGGCGCTGCATCAGCCGGTGCCGCGGCCGACGCGGGCGATGCTCAAACTGAACCAAGAGGAAGTTGCGAGCCGGCATGAAGCGGGCATGATGTCGAGCATGCTCGGAAATTTCGAGAAGCATCCCGACGTGGCCAAGGCCTCGCATGTGGGTGAGCCGACGATGGTGGATCCGGAGCCGGTGACGGCAACGGGAGTGGTAAAACAGATGGCCAACGCGCTGGGATCGGTGGGCGGTAACAATAAGGTCAGCGTGGACACGATGCCCCCTGGGACCGTAGCGCCGAACCAGGAGGCGCCCCGTTCGGATGCTCCAGCAGCCGCGTCAGACACGTCGGCAGCAACAGCTCCGGAACAGCCTGCGGCCCAGAATCCAGCGGCAGCGGCAGCCGAGCTGAAGCCAAATGTGGCGGATCCGAATGAACTGAAGCCGAACGTTGAGGCCGATCCGAACGCGCTCCCACCGCTGCAGCAGAGTAATCAACTGGACAGCAGTGGCGGCTCGCCGAGCGCCGTCTCTTCGAGTGCGCCCGCCAAAACCGAGGAGCTGGCGGATATTTCTTCCAGCAAGAAGAAAAAGAAGAAGGGCTTAGGGAAGCTGAACCCGTTCTAGGAGCTGGCTGAAACCTCTGGAATTGTCATCCCGACCCTGAGCGCAGCCGAAGGAGAGGGATCTGCATTTTGCGGCGAACTGCGGTTCGCTCGCTCCCCACACCATGGCGCCAAAAAAGGGTGCGATGGGGACCCCGGTTCGCTCAGGATGACAATTTATAAATGCCAGCCGGCGCGTCGCCAGACGCCCGCAATCAATCCCCAGATAGACCCAGCCGAGGTTACCAATGGCACGCGACCCAGATGCCGCACACTCCCCAACAGACTAGGTACGGTCGTAACCCGTTACCCCTGCCTGAATCGTTGACTTAGGTTGAGGGACAAGGTAGTTTCGCGTTATCTCTCCTTTTTTGCGAAGGATGACGCTTGGCGCGGAAAATACTGCTCGCCGATGACAGTGTGACGGCCCAGAACATGGGGCGAAAGATCCTGGCCGATGCCGGGTATGACGTGGTCACGGTCAACAACGGATCTGCCGCCCTGAAGCGGATCACCGAAATCAAACCGGATCTGATCGTGCTGGATGTGTACATGCCCGGTTACAGCGGGTTGGAAGTGTGCCAGCGGCTGAAAGACGCGGCCGAGACGGAGCACATTCCGGTGCTGTTGACGGTGGGCAAGCTGGAGCCTTTCAAGCCGGAAGAAGCGCGCCGGGTCAAGGCCGACGCTCACATCGTGAAGCCATTTGAGGCCAGCGAGTTGCTGACTGCGATCACGCGGCTCGAAGACCGCATGGTGCCCCAGCAATCCGAGGGTGCGCGCTTCAGCGCGTCGGTTTCGGGGGTGGAGCGCTTCGGCAGCGGGGGAAGCGCCTGGAAAACGGAAAGTAACACGGATGCCGACGCCGGATGGAAGAGCCGGCTGCGCTTTCCATCAAAAAAAAAGCAAGACGAACCGGAACCGGAAGCAGAAGATGTCGCGGCCGGAGCGACTTTCCGGGATTTCCGCAAGGCGAAGGGCAAGACTGGCGCGAGCGGAGTGTTCACGGTAAAGGCGCCGCCGCCACCGGGACAGGAGCCAGGGCTGGTTCCGGATATTCCACGCGACATTACGCCGGATGAGTTGGACGCACTGAGCGCGTTGGCCGCGAGACTCGATGGACCGATTTCGGTGGCTGAGAATATTGCGCCGCTGGCGGAAAAGATGGGCCCGGTTGGGGCTCCGGCGGCTGAGTTGGCGGCGGCAAAGACTGAAGTGGAAGTTCCCGCTGCTGCGGCGGAAGCGAAGGACGAAGAGAAGACAGAAATTGAAACTCAGGCGCCGGTCCTTGAACCCGCTGCGTCAGCCGTTGCAGCCCCGGCTTTACAGGCTGACGAAGAATTCGGTTTCGTATCAGCGCATCGCTTTAGCGATGCCGAAAGATCTTCGGAACCAGCCGCTCTTTTGGAGGCTGGGGATCGAAAACCGGATTTCTCAGCAACCTCATTAGCGGTTGAGGGCCTGGCATTAGCCGTTGAAGGAAAGAGTGCAGTCGAAATTCCGATCGAACACCTTGAGCAGGCGGCCGAAACTGCTGCGGTGGTTGCCGATCCCGCCGCGGTCGAAACACATCAGCACGAAACCGAGCGTCCAGCAACCGAGCTTCCGGAAACCCAGCAGCCCGAAACGTCGGTTGCGGTTGTCGCGGTGAATACTGCGCTCCTCGCGCAGGAACTCGCGCCCGTAGATCGGAACGATGAGCCGATGTTCGCTTCGGCTGAGAGCGCGGTTGAGCCGGCGGCGGAAGAAAAGATTGAAGGGAAGCCGGCCGAAGCCGTCGCCAATATCGAGGCGATCGAGGCGAGCGCGCCCACGGAAGTAGTTGCTGCGAAGGATCTTGAATCCAAGCCCGAAGAACCGAACGCCGAAGAGTTGAAGGCGGAGAAGATTGAGCGACCGGTCGCGACGAGCGTGCCAGAGCCGACGGAGGCGGAGGAGCCAGCGCCGACCGATGAGGATCTGGCCGAAGCGTTGCGCTTGCTAACACCCGCGACCGCACACGCGGATTCCTCGACGGTTCCGTCGCACGGAACCCTGGTGGCGGCCGGCCAGTTGCTGGCGGAAGAAGCGGCAGCCAATGCGGCGGCCGGTCCGCGGTGGATAGCGGAGCCAGTGGCGTTGAGTCCGGAGGAAGCGGCGATTTCGCTGGAAGCGGAAATGTTCCGCACTTTCACGACAATGCCTGCGGCAGCGCCCGGCGGCGAAATGGAACCGGTACGGATCACCGGGGTGTCGGCGATTGCGGCCGCGGTCGAGAACACACTGGCAGAGGCAGGGCTGGCGGCCAGTTCGAACAGTTTGGCGGAGCAAGGGGCCGAGCATGGTTCAGTTGAACATGGTTCAGTTGAACATAGTTCAGATGAGCATCGTTCAGAGACCATAGCTGCGGAAACATCGGCTGCCGAAGCGGCTGCGGAGGTGATGGCGGCGGTTTCGAGCGCAGCCAGTCCGGCGGTGGACGGGGTCGAAGCAGCGAAGCTCGAACCAGAAAGGCTCGAAGCAGAGCAGAAAGATTCACCTGCGGAAGAGGCCGCGGCAGCGACGTTCGCGGATGCGGTGGGCCGGGACGAGGTCGAGGCTGCGTCGGAACAGAATGGAGAGCCTGTCAGCGAGACGACGGCTGCAGTGGCGGAAGAGATTCAGGATTCGAATTCAGATGCCGGGGGTCAGGAATTCATGGGCAAGGACGTGAAAGCGAAATCGGGGAAATCGAACTGGCATCAGATTCACACGGCGCCGGCCAGCGCTGCTGCCCAGAGTGACGTAGTGGAAGCGGCGAAACAGGCCGAACAGGGCGCCGAGGAAGTTCCAAAGGCCATGGCAGCGGCGGCAGCGGCAAAGGGTGCAGCGTCTACGTCTGCACCGGACGCCAGCGCGATTGCCAGCATCGTGGACAGCGTGCTGGCCGATCTTCGCCCGAAGATCGTGGAAGAGATTGCGAGGAAACTGGCGGGGAAGTAGAGCAACCGCGGGCCATCAACTTTGAATATCGGTTCGGCGTACGAAGAGCCCACTTCTCGAAAAGCGCGAGAAGTGGGGCACCCCCGTTTTCTTCTCTGCCAACACTTAAGAACTAAGGCGCTATACTAACCACCCGGAAATGCCAGCCACCCGCCGATAAGCAAATGGATGGAGGCTGTGAAGTGAACCCGCTCAACGAGCACCGGGGTCACCACTTGCGCCGCGAGGATGGCTGGGTTGTGTGCCTCGTTTGCGGCTTAGTCGTTTGCGAGGAGCAGCGACCTTTGAACTTGCGCTGGAAACTCGCTTGCTGGGGAATCCGTAGACCTCGCGATAGAAGAAAAGGTCGCGCCCCATCTGAGACATCCAGATATGTATGTCGTCAACATTGTCCCCTTTCACTGCCTTGGTAAAGCCCAAGTTGCTCACACCAGCAGCGAACAGAACGTCTTCTTTCATCAGACGCCTGTGTTCGGCTTTCAACCGCGCTAATCGTTTGCAACGCGCTGCGTATCCGTGGCTCTGGTCGGCATCTAATTCGTTGTCGATTAGATTGCGCACCCTTTGGATTTTGCGATGCTCTGTTTGCCGTTTCTTGAGACTTTTTTCTAAACGCAACTTTCTTTCTTTGAGATTAGAACGCATGATCGCTCCTTTTGTGGTGCGTTGGGAATCATAGTGGCAGCAACTAACTCCTACGTTGATCGCACTTTTAATGCCAAGAAGAAAGCAAACTAGGACACCCCCAGATTTTGGTAGTTGCTTCGTAAAGCGTGCAAAGCGTACATCACGTCGTCCAGAGCCTCTGCCTCTTCGCCGTTATCGTCGGCTGCCTGAAACAATTCCCGCGCCCGCAGCACAACCGCCCTCTCGGCTTCTGCAATGCGCTCCGATAGTTTGCTCTTATCAATCTCAGAGAGTGCAGCTCTATACAGTTGCCTCCAATATCTGCTGTCCGGAGACTTGGAAACACCGGGTTCCATGGTGAACCCCTCATTTCTATCGGTTGCGCAGGGGACCGTCGCGGGAGGCGTGAACGTCTAGAGAGCGCCGGAGTGATGCGTAAGGGACCTCTTTAACTCTAGGCTCCCGCACGGTAAGAAAGCAATGAAATTCGCATGAATGCGGTGTCCTTGGCTTGGCGGTAGTGGGTTACTTTGAAAATTAACGAACAATCAATCGAGCAAGGATCGCAAGCCGAGCGCCTCGAAAGCGTCAATCGTGCGCGTATCCTCACCCAGCCCCCGCCCCGCTCGCTCACACCCCACACGCCGCCCGCCCCGCGCTCGCCCCGCTAGCGCGCGGGCCCCGGCCATATAGGGCAATTTCTTATGTGCGGAATTGGCTCGAAAGGTAGGGGGGTCACTTTTGCCGTCGCCATACAATACCCCTAATGCTGTTTGACGGGAGTATACGACACGAGGGCAAAATGCTCCCCCCTACCCCCAGGGGGTACGATTAACGCCAAGATGATGATGCCCTTGTTTTGCTTCCACATGACCCCGCAGTATACGCCGCGCTCATTGACTCGCAAAAAGCTTAAAATTCAGCCAGAGTTTGGGGAGTGTTTGTCCAATGATGATTGATTGCGATAAGAACATGATTGTTCATCTGCTGCGGAATTGGCGTCCGAACAGGCTGCGAGCGCAAGGCTTCCGGCTTGCAAGACTTCGGCCTCGGCTGATAGCGATGCAAAATGGCGTCTGTGCCCTCTGTCCAGAGTCGCTAGTCAACGACGGCAAGGTCACGCACATTGGCGTCGCAGTTAGTCCGATCATCCTGGCATCGAAGTATTCAATAACTTCCGAAAACCGATTGAAGATTGACCGGTGGGCTTCGTCAAAAATAATGAGATCGAAAAAACCTGGACTAAATTTCTCGAAGCAGATGTTCATTGTCTGGAGAGTCGCCACAAACAGCCGCTTTGACGTGTCTATTCTTTGAGTATAAATTCGGTCGCGCGGCTCGTTGGGCAGGTGGGCTTTAAAGCCGTCGGTAAGCGTTTGGTCAACCAGCGCATCTCGATCAGCCAGAAATAATATGTTTTGCGCTTGCTTCGTACGCATGAAAAGGTCGATCAGAGCCATTGTGGTGCGAGTTTTACCGGTGCCCGTAGCCATTACGATCAATGCGCGTCGCCTGCCGTTCATGAAGGTTTCGCACACGCGGCGGATCGCTTCGTGCTGGTATGGCCGGTCAACGATGGTTGTATTGATGAGAGCTGAGTCCAGGGGCTGCTGATTTTGGCGAATGAATCGAAGGCGGTCGAGATCTGAAAACGTGAAGAATCCGCTCACGAGCCGGGGATTAGAATCCCCAATCGGCCAGAAATACGTGCTGTGGCCATTGCTCATGAAGCCGAACGGGCTAAAAGACTGCCGGTTTGCGATTTCCGTTACATAGTAGTTAAGCTGTGCGTCTGCCTCGCGGGGATTTCTAGAGAACCTCTTGGCTTCGACTACAGCGAGCACATTTCCGCTGGCATCGTAGAGGCAGTAGTCAGTGATACCGTTCCACGGCTCCCTATCATAGCCATCTACAGGAATCTCCAAACCGACTTTGGTATGGTCGCTTACGTCCCAACCAACTCTCTTTAGGGCAGGATCAATTAGAGATGTACGAGTGCGGGATTCGTTCGTCTTGCTGTCGGGAACTGGTGGCGGCAATTGGCTCATGCAGCGGACATCGCTGACTCCGCTTCATTTTATTCCAGCACATCCGTCTTGAGAGCAATTACTTTCGCTTATCGAGTCCGCGTAACGTTGGCCGCAGCGACACTACGGCGGGCCGTCCCTACGCGGCGTTCGTCCTTGCGTGGCCAAAGAATCGGAAGATCAGACCATGCCTGCCAATACGCCCTTGCCGCTTGTGATTCAATCAGGCGCACAGACTCGATACTCTCAGCGCCCGAAAGATCGACTCTGAATCGAGCAATTGCGCCTGCCGTCGCAGGATCGTGCAGCATATCCCGCACGAGTAGCTCCTGCCCGGCGAGTTTCTGGGAGATAAGTTCCTGGGAAATCTTGAGCGCCGTCCCATTGCCGAGTGCGAGCGCTTGCGCTCTGCGGAGCTTGGCATCCGATGACGAGACGGGGCCAGTAACAGCGAGCACCTTGCCTCTGCGGTCGAGCATCACGAACGCAGCGCCCTGATCCGCTAGGATGCGCAGCTGATTCTGCGATTGATGCTGGAAGATCGTTTTCCGCAGATCTGGGTGCCGAATTGGGAGAATCGGGATCTGCGGCAACTGCTGTGGCATCGACACCGGATGGTGCAGGCGCGCACGCGGATCATGAACCAGTTGCAAGCGGTGGCGCTCAACGAAGGATTGCGCTCGAAGAAGCGGCTGTGGCGGGACGCCGGACGGGAGCAACTGGAGTCGTTTCCGTTAGCCGCGTGGGCGAGCCGGCGACGGTGCGATCTGCTGGAGTTGCTGGACCGACTGAACCCAACGATTGCCGAACTCAGCCAAGCGATTGAGCAGGAAGTGGAGAAGTATCCCGAGGCACGGCGGTTGATGACGCATCCTGGGGTCGGTTCTCTAACCGCGTTGGCCTTCGTGTTGATCATCGGGAGGGCAGACCGGTTTCAGTGTGGCAAGCAGATCGCGAGTTATCTGGGACTGGTGCCGTTGGAGGAGTCCAGCGGGCAGCGGCGACGGCTGGGGCATATCACGAAACAAGGCAACTCTCTGTTGCGCTTCTTGCTGGTGGAAGCGGCCCAAGTTACGGTGCGCAGCGAGCAGGAATGGCGCAGTAAGTATTTCCACCTGGCGATGCGGCGAGGACGAAAGATCGCCAAAGTCGCCATGGCTCGGAGACTGGCAGTTCGCATGTACTGGATGTGGCGTAAGGGATGGGATTACGAGCGGTTGACAAAGTTCGGTTCGCACGCGGGACAGCCCGGACATCGCGATGGTGTGCGGTAGAACACCGAGAAATTGATTGGGTATCCCGCTCCCCTTCACGGGGGAGTTCGAAGTAGTAATCATGATCGAGGGTATGACCGAAGAGATGCATGGGTCGGACTGAGTTCCTGACCTGAAAACGATTACGAGCGAGCCTTGGTTGGTATGGCAAAAGCTTCAACTAAGAGCGAAATGGCGCGCTCTTCGGAGTGCACGGGTTGGTGTGCTCAAAAGTGCTTGACACTGCCGACATTGTTAGAGACGCGATTTTGCGACAGTTAAACCAGACTGACCATCTGGTCGAGATCATGGGCACGGCTTTTCAGAGGAAGTATTCTGCGGCCACCGAAGAATTGCCGACTTCAGTACTTCAGTCAGTAAGCTTTAATCCTTCATTTCCGGCGATTCGGCTCATCGTCCGGCCATTGGATAGGAAACAACTTGCCGGCTTCTTCGGGCGTAATCTTAAGGCCTACAAGACCAGCGGCATGCGCCAGAGCGGGATCTCGTCCTGCCACAAGATCATCAACTGTAGGGATAACACGCACATCAGGTACCACGCCGACATGCTCCAGACTCTTTCCATCGCCCATAATCAAGTCGGCCTCAGTGATGGAGGCAGAGTAAAATGTTATTGCCATCCTTCCGATGCTATGTGGGTAGATCTCACTTTCCATCACCTTACCGGACGATATGTCTCCAACTACCATGCCACGCTTCTCCAATTGCACCACTCGGGCGAAAATCTCAGAGGCGGAACCAGATTCACTATCAACGAGCACAACCAGCTTCCCGTTGAAGGTTTTGTCGCCACGTGATTTCGTCAGTTGCGGTTTAGTACCGTTTCTGCGTACGCGATCCGCGATTTTAACTTCATGATCGAACATCCCTCCCAGGAAGTAAGCAAGAAAATCTACCGAACCACCGGGGTTACCGCGCAAATCTAGTATCAAAGCTTTGCGTGAACGGATTTGGTCCAGCATCTTCTTTGCCTCATCCGTCTGGAAAACGAAATTTGGCAGTTTCCAGATGATCGCGTCGTTTCCGTATTCAACGTGCTGTGTGCGGTGAAGGCGCTCGGCATCCCTGGCTTCTTGGGCAAACGTCCAATAATCCAAGTACTTGACCCGCTCGGTGGCGTGCATTGACGCCATGGCGTCAATCTGCCGGGTGGTGCCATCCCTCGAACGAACAACTAAGCGAAGACCAGGTTGAGGCCGCAGAATATTGAACACATACTGGATTTTCCACATGTCCTCACGGATGGCGGCATACCCATTTACGCTCAAAACCTGATCGCCTGGCTTCAGTCCCTTCTTTTCGGCGTCGCTACTGGGACGAACGGCTGTTACAAAACAATCTGAGTTGCCTATCGCTTGCATCTCCCATCCGTAGGAGTGCTTGTAAGGCCGGGGAGGAGGAATGAAAAATGTATGAGAATCATTTAGCGCAGAGACAGCGCCGGCAATATCGGCGAGTGCATAGTTCATCGACGGCGCAGTTTCGATCTTCTTTTCGGCTGCCTCAAAACGGGCATCTAGATCCACTCCCTGGTATCTCTTGTCAAAATAGTGCTTCCTTATGTCGTCGTGGATATTGTGCAGCATTTCCTTTGCTTTGCTGTAATCTTCTCGGCTCATTGGCTCGTCCTGGGCCATTGCAATCTGCCTAGCAGCGCAGTAAACAATGAGGACGACCGCGCAGAGCGTTCGATACTTGCACTCCTTTAGCACGGCGGTAGCTGAGTGACCCCGCATTTGGAGGTAAATTATAGCAACCGGCGGAAACAATAGTGACAAGGGTTTCTCACCGGTCCGGCAGGCATGACAGATTGTTGACGTAATCGCATTATAAAAGGGCGCCCCTCTAGGAGTAGGTTGTGATTGTTCGCATCATCACCTACGAAAAGGAGCACCCTTGTGAACAGTGAAAAGTATATTGGCCTCGACGTTCATCAAGCAACCATCGT
>Ga0208689_1000877_pt1 | contig 17999 bp, 7 predicted proteins | sample June2015DPH_8_15_FD_184700 | JGI IMG/M metagenome (GOLD analysis project Ga0208689, IMG submission 184700) | Peatland microbial communities from SPRUCE experiment site at the Marcell Experimental Forest, Minnesota, USA - June2015DPH_8_150... | ecosystem: Environmental > Terrestrial > Soil >... | reverse complement strand
CTTCACCAGACCGGCCGGCGCGGCCTGATCCTCGCCACGGCCACCGTCGCACTCGCTGTTGCCCTGGCCGCCAAACCCACGACCCGCAACCGCGCCGAGATTCCCGCCCAGTACCACTGGGACCTCACGCCCATCTTCCCGAATTGGGACGCCTGGGAGCAGGGGATGAAGGCGCTGGATGCGAAAATGACCGAATTTGCCGCGCTCAAGGGCACATTAGCCCAAGGTCCGCAGGCCGTGCTGTACGCCTACGGGCTGTCGGACGAGATCGGCATCCTGCTGGGCAAGGTTGACAGTTACACCGAGCTGCAGCGCGACACCGACACGCGCAACCAGGACGTAAGCGCCCGCTTCCAGCGCGTGCGGGCGCTCGTCGCCAAATTCAATACCGCGACGGCGTGGTTCACGCCGGAACTGCTCACCATTCCGCAGACGACCATGGAGCAGTGGATCGCGCAGACGCCCGGGCTGGGCATCTATCGTTTCACCATCCTCGACAACTACCGCCTGCAAAAGCACGTCCTCGACGAGAAGGGCGAACGGCTGCTTTCCTACAGCACCCGCGCCAATGACACGCCGACCACGGCGTTCCAGGAGTTGTCCACCTCGGACATCAAGTTTCCCAAGGTCACGCTGGCCGACGGCAAGGAGGTGACCGTCACGCCGGGCGTCTACCAGTCGATCCTCGCCACCGATTACAACCAGGCCGACCGGACGAAGACGTTCGAACACTATCTGGAGACCTATGCCGCCACGGCCAACACCTACGCGGCGCTCTACAACGGCATCCTCCAGCGCGACTGGTTCTTGGCGCAGGCCCGCAACTATCCGACCACGCTCGAGGCGGCGCTCGACGGCAGCAACATTCCGCCCGCCGTCGTGGACACGCTGGTGACGACCGTGCGCCAGGGCACGGCCCCGTTGCAGCGCTACCTGCGCCTGCGCAAGCGGCTGCTAGGACTGGCGAGCTACCACATCTACGACAACTATGTCCCGATCTACAAAATCGAGAAGAGCTATCCGTACGAAGAGGCCGAGCAGATGGTCATCGCCTCGGTGGCGCCACTCGGGGCCGACTACCAAGGGAAGATGAAGCAGCTCCTCACCGGCGGACGGGTTGACGTCTACGAGAACGAGGGCAAGCGCAGCGGGGCCTACAGCGAACGCATTTACGGTGCCGGTGCATTCATGCTGATGAACTACAATGACACGATGGACGCGGTCTTCACCCTCGCCCACGAGGCCGGCCACTCCATGCACACGATCCTCGCCTTTGAGACGCAACCCTACGTCACCGCCAATTACACGATCTTCGTGGCCGAGGTCGCCTCGACCATGAACGAACGCCTCATGTTGAAGAAACTGCTTGAGACCACCACCGATCCCAAGGAGCGCTTCGTGCTCGTCCAGCACGCCGTCGACAACATCGTGGGCACGTTCTATATGCAGGTGCTCTTTGCCGATTATGAGCTGAAGGCGCACCGGCTCGCCGAGCAGGGCCAGCCCATCACGGTCGATGTGCTCAGGAGCATCTACAGTGATTTGCTGAAGGACTATTTTGCCGATTCGATCGCGGCGGATGAACTCCTCCAGTACACCTGGGCCCGCATCCCGCACTTCTACAACTGGCCCTACTATGTCTACCAGTACGCCACCTGCTTCGCCTCGTCGGCCCAGCTCTACAAGGCGATGAACACCGGCACCGCGGCGGAACGCGCGGCGGTGACGGAACGCTACCTCAATCTGCTCAAGAGCGGCGGCAGCGATTATCCGATGGAGTTGCTGAAAAAGGCCGGCGTCGACCTGACGCAGCGTGCGACCGTGCAGGCGGTGATCGACCAGATGGACGAGCTGGTGTCGCAGCTCGAAACCGAGGCGGCAAAGATCAAGTAGACGATCAGCACAGGTGAGCCCTCACGGGTCGGCAGGCGAAATGCCGGCGGCCGGCCCGGTTTCGGTCTGACGCCTGGCATCTGCAATCCAGCGGTCTGAATCGCGGCAACGCCACCTGGTTATGACGGCGCCAGCAGTCTCGCCTCGGCGACCTGCAGGACCCGGGCGAACTCCTCCGGCGTGGCGGCGGTCATAAGCGCCTCGCGACTGGCCGGATTCTTGAAGATATGGCAAAGCAGGCCGACGATTTGAAGGTAACCGCCGGGGTCGGACTTGGGTGTGCCGAGCATGAACATGAGCCGCACCGTCTGGTTGCCATTCTCGAAAAATACCCCTTGCTCGCTGCGGCCGACCGCCATGACGATCTTTTTCACGTGTTTAGTACGCGCGTGCGGCAGGGCAATCTCGTTGCCGAGGCAGGTGGTGTCCAGGCGTTCGCGGGCTAGGAGATCGTTGTAGAAACCCTGAAAATTGGTCACGTCGGGATGACCGGCAAGCAAATGGGCGACCTCGTTTAGCGCCGCGGTGTGCTCCGTGCTCTCCACCTGCAGCGTGATGCGCGCCGGGTCGAGGAGTTGGGCGAGTCTGCCAGCCATGGGTGAATCCCGGCAAAAACCGGGGGGAAAGGGAAGGCCGGCGCGGCGGACCGTTACTTGGAGCCGGCACTGAGCTTGAGGCGCCAGATATTGTAGGCGCCGCCGCGGTTGGAGAGGAAGAAGATCACGCCCTCCTCGGAGGGCGACCAGGCCGGCATGATATCGTCGGAGCCGTTCTGGGTCAGGCGCTGCAGGTTGGTGCCGTCCGCGTTGATCAGGTAAATGTCGTTGTTGTGCCGGCCCTGCTCATCCACGCCGTGGTCGGAGACGAACAGCACCCGGGCGCCATCGGGGCTGACCGCCGGGTTGAAGCAGTTGCTCTTGCGGAAGTCCTCCTGGTTGATCAGGGCCGTTTCCAGCTTGCCGTCCGCGGTGATGGAAAAGATCTGTTTTTTGCGGGTGTCCTCATCCAGCTTCACGAAGAAGACCTTTTCCGCGAAGGTGTTGTTGATCTCGCTGGCGCCGCTGATGGGCAGCTGGGTGGGGAGCGATCCGTCGAAGCGGATGTTGCTGACCAGGGATTCCGCGAGGGGGAAATTGGGTTCGGTGGACAGATAGAACAGCTGCCGGTTGCTGTCGCCATAGGTGGGGGCGAAATTGAAGCGGGCATCGTTGGTCAGCCGCGAGATGCCGCCGGAGAGCCGGTTGTCGACGAGGCTGACGCGGAAGATGTCGGGCTTGTTGCGGTCGCTCCGGTTGGAGGCAAACACCAGGTAGTTGCTGCCGTCGTTGGCGATGTCGGGCAGGGTGTCCCAGTAGCGGCTGCCCTGGGTGAGGCGGGCCACGCCGCTGGCGGCATCGTCGGCCTGTTTGATGAAGAGGTTGGAAAACAGGCTGCCCTGTTCGTCGTGCTCGGTGAGCCCGAAGATCACGTGCTGCCCGTCGGGCGTCACACAGAAGGAGTTGATCGATTCGGTGCGGGTGGCGGCCGCCTCCTTCTGGTCCTTGCGCCCGAAATTGGTCACCGGCTTCAGGTCGGTGACGACCTCGGTGGACTCGCGCGTGCTGAGGAGGCCGAGGGCGGCGGTGGGCAGGGCCTTGAAGACGACCCCGGTCGGCGTCATGACGAGGGCGGGGCAGGTGAGGGTGGTGGTGATCTCGGTGATGGGCTGCAGCGTCAAGGCGATCGCCGGGCCGCGGGCAAAGTCGATCACCGTGGCGGCGGGCTTGTATTTGGCGGGCACTTCCACCGCCAGGTTGAAGCTCGGCCAGGCGGCGCGTTTATTCGGCCGTTGGAAGGTGATCGGCAGTTTGAGCGGGGTCTGGCCCACCCCCGTGCCGTTGAGCGCCACCTCCGCGTTGAGTTCGGCGCCATCGGTCGTCGTGGCCGCGATGGTGTAAACCCGGTCCTCCCGCAGCAGGGTCAGCTCGATCTTCGGCACGGACGCGGTGGCCGAATTCAACCGCACCGTTTCACTCTGATAGTTCGGCTTGGAGACGACCAGCGTCTGCTCCTGCCACGGACTGGTTTTATAGTCGCGCGTGTAAACGACCGGCAGTCCACTGGCCGGCGTGGTGCCCACCGGCTGTCCCTCGAGCGTCAGGGCGGCGCCATCGGGACTGGACGTGAGGTCGTACGTCTTGCTCAGGGTCTTCGGCTCCAGCCGGACGGAGATCTCGTGCTGATTGGGGTCGGGCTGGTAGACGAACGATTCGGGGAAGTAACCCTCCAGCCGGAATTCAACCGGTACCGGTTTCTTCCCCCCCAGGGTCACCTGCGTCGGGGTCACGCCGATATTCTGATTGTTCACGAACGCCGTCGCGCCGGGCGGGTTCGAGGTCACCTGCAGGGGGCTGGTGCAGCCGCCCAGGAGGGCGAGGGCAACCGCGGCCAGGCCGGCGACCGCGGCGATGGGATGACGGGAGGACTGAGCGGCAAAGCGGGCAGGTATCATGGGTGGGGAGGGGTTGGAGGACATTGTTAGTCACTGACCGCCCGACGAGGCAAGACCCATGTCGGTGCGGCCATCGTTCATCCCCGGTCCGCCGGGTGCGCCTTTCCCGTGGTGCGGGGAAGCCTCATGCGGGGTTCCTCCCGGCGGATCAGCGATCGACTGCGGGCTTTACTTTTCCGGTCCAAAACGGGCATATAGCGCCCAACCCGAAGCGGCCCGGCCTGGGTGTCGCGGCCGTCTTCAGACCTCACGATGGATTTTCAGGCTTCGTTGCATCTCGATGGCCTCACGGACATCGGAACCTCCCGTCTCAACAATGAAGATGCGTGGTGGGCCGGGCAGTTGGGCGGCGGGCATGTCTTCATGGAGGCGGGCGCCGAGCCGCTGCATCTGACCACGCCCGGCGCCCCGGTGCTCCTGCTGGTGAGCGATGGGGTGGGCGGGGCCAATGCGGGCGAGGTGGCCAGCCAGATGGCGATCAATCTGATTGTCGACGAACTCGGTCGTGAGCCCGACGCCTTGCAGGAGCCTGCTTCCGCTTGCGAGACCATTCGCGCCGTCCTGGGCAAGGCCAACGCGGCCATCAAGGCCCAGGCCGCCGAACCCGGATTTGACGGCATGGGCGCCACGCTTTCGCTGCTCTGCATCACCCGCGCGGGAGGCGTGTGCTGGAGCCAGGCGGGCGACAGCCGCATCTATGTCTGCCGCCAGGGCTGGTTGCGGCAGATCAGCCACGATCACTCGCCGGTGGGCCGGATGCGCCAGCGGGGTGAGATCACCGAGGCGGAGGCCCGCCGGCATCCGCTGCGCAACCAGATCGACCAAAGTCTCGGCGACCCGGCCGCCACCTTTCAACCCGAGGTCGGCGTCGAGCAGCTCCGGCCCGGCGATGTCTACCTGGTTTGCTCCGACGGCTTGAGCGATGGACTCTGGGACCACGAGATCCGGCGGATCCTCACCGCCGTGCACCACCCGGCCGAGGTGCGGCCCGCCGTGCAGAAACTGGTCGCCAGCGCCAAACAAACCTCCGGACGTGACAACATCACCGCCGTCGTCGCCCTGGTGGAAAACCCCGCGGCGGGGACCGTGGCCGCCAAACCCGGATTCTGGAGGGGTCTGCTGCACTTATGACTCCGGCCGATCCTGCGGGCGACGACAACTCGCGCCCGACAGCTGAAGTTCGCCGGGGAAAGACGTCGCGGGTGCAGGCCGGGCTACGGCAACGCAGGCGCGCCGTCGCGCCAGGCTATGGCGGTGTAAGGCGTGGAGGGTCGGCCCTTGCGGCCGGACCGAAGATCGAGACCCGCCGGCAAACGACGGTCCTGCGGAGAAAACGAGAAAGCGGGCGCCGCCAGTCGCGCAGACATCGTTCTCCCACGGATTTCTGTGTTGCGCGAGAGGGTTAAGAATCGCTAACTCTCATCACCTCATGGAGAAAGTCGCCTTCACCCGGGAGCTGATCGAGTGGTACTGGCAGCACGGCTGTAAACGAGTCGATGACTACGTGATCCCGACGAGTACCTGGCTGAAGAAGCTGTACGAAGTCGATAAGCAGCTTGGCGCGATCGATGAGGCACTCAAGCAACCCCGTCCCGCCATGGCGATCTGGGGCCCCTCGCAAACCGGCAAGTCCACGCTCGTGTCGGCCTATGTCGACGTGAACGCCGCGTACGAGCGCAAGGAAGGGGTGGATGGCATGGGCTCGGCCCTGCATTGGCCCGGCGGCTCGCCCATGTTCTTCATGGCGCCGGAACTCTCGCCGCCGCCGTACTTGAACAAATACGTGCTCAATCCCTTCAACCAGGGTTGGGACGGCTCCTCAGCGTTGAGCCGTTTCGTCTACGGCACCACTGACCCGAAGCAGCAGGGGAACGGCCTGCATTTCGTGCGCGACGTGCAACACCCCGTTCGCATTCACCTCATCACCGCGAAGGATCTGCTGCAGGTCGTGGCGCGCGGCTACGACACGGAATGCCTGGGGCCGTCGAAGACCCGCGACGCCACCATGTGGACCGTCTCCGAGTTCGAGTCGCGCCTCGCGAAATTCAAGCGTCGGCAGACCACCGTGCCGCGGGGCTTCAGCCGTGCGGCCTACGAGGCGTTGTACGACTTTTGCGAAGTCATCAACGATCTGGTGGTGGCTGAGCTGCCTCGTTACAAGAAGCTGCTGGAAGAAGGCGAGGACAACTGGCGCAGCATGCTGGCCTCGTTGCTGGCCGATCCGGTGTTATTGAGCAGCCTTGCGACGGTCGATGATCTGGCGGCGGACATCCTGTGGGATGACTACGACGTGCTGACGCGCCTCCACCGCCGCACGCGCGACGAACTGGAACAGTGCGGCAAGCTCTGGGGCGACAAGCCCGTCTTCGCCTCGCTTGAGGCTGCGGCCACCTTCCTGAACATGGAGGCGTGCCGCATCTACTACGAGCCGCGGCCGCCCGCTCCTGACACCCAGGAGGGTATTGTCCACGAGTCGATCTCGCGTCTCGGCTGGAGGGAGGGGAACGGGGTCATCCTCATCGGCTGCGGGCCGGCCTATCCCCAGCGACTGGCCGACTCGGCGGAGCGTTTTGGCTCCCTTCAGGGGCTGGTGTGGGAACTGATCATCCCGCTCAATCCCGACAATCTCTCGGACAGCCCGTTCAAATCGTTTCTACACGATGCCGATCTGCTGGATTTCGCCGGAGTGGGCAACGAGCCGAAGAGCGATGTCTCCAAGATCGACCTCGAGTCCGGGCGAGACGAGGGGCCGCAAAAGGGCAAGCCGTTCGAACCGGTGCTGTTCTTCAAGCAGATCCTCAAACGCGGCAAGACGGCCTGCATCGTCTCCACCTACGCGAAGCGCCTGACCATCGACAGCTTCAACATCTTTCAGAACATCGACAAGTTCGCCCCGATCAACGCGCCGCAGCTCATCAACGGCATCAATACGTGGTGGAAGTATTTTGTGCCCGAGTTCTACCGGAACCCGCAGGGCCGCAGCCCGCTGCCCCTCAACCTCGGCCTGATGTGGTGGGCACCGCGCCTGGCCGAGTCCGTCGGCACGCCGGAGCGCATTTTCAAGGCCATCGTGCCCATTTACGGCGAACTGGGCCCGATTGCCGACCCCGCGGTGAGCTGCACGTTCGCGTTCAACTACTACAAGTTTCCCCGCGGGAAGGTCGACTTCGAGTTCACGGTCGGCGGCAAGATCTACGAGGGCATCTGTGCCTCGCCCGAATTCCAGAAACAGTTCAACAACCCGATCAGTCGTCAGTCGTTCGACGAGATGGTGAGCGACCGGGTGACCGGCGGCACGTCCTTCTTTTTTACGGTCATCAAGACGCAGCTGGAGGCGGCGCGCAGCAACCAGGCGACCAACCGCCTGGCCATCCTCAAGGCCAAGATCGACACGCTGGCGACCGATCTCGCCGACCTCCTGAAGGCGCCCAGGCTGTTTCCCCCGGTCAAGGTGGTCGACGTGCGGCGCGAGACGCTGGACCGTTTCCGTCAGCGCCTCCTGGAATCTATCAAGGGCAAGCCGGAGAAGCAGGTGCGCGAGATCAACTGGGCATTGCGCGAACTGCTCGACGTCCAGTACCAAGTCCTGCACACGCCGCCCGCCGACCCGTCCGAAATTGATCGCCAGTTTATCCTGCGGCAGTACCGCCAATGGGCCGAGAGCCAGCTGGCGCGGTTTGACCAATGGGAACGCTCCGGCCGCAGGTCCCGCCCCGATTGGAGCTTGCTTGGCCTCACCACCCGCGAGGCGTTCCGCGATTGTCTCGACGCCCTGCGCGCCTCGGTGGAAAGCCGGGCCGACGAGCTGGCCCGCTGGCTGGCGAAGCTGGTCGCCCAGAGCCAGTCGGCGAACAGCGACCTGCGCAACACCCAGCTGCGGCGCCATCTGGCGGTGCGCATGGCCAATGAACTGGTATCCAGCCATGCGGCCGACATGGAGATGGTCGAGGAGGAGAGTCGTTCTGAGGAGGACGCCTTCTCCGGGCCCATTGGCCGCGAATGCCTGACCTACCGCGCGTTCATCCGCCCCTTCGTGGAGGGCCAGCTGGCCGCCTTCCTCAGCCTGCGGATCGACCCGACCAAGCGGCCGGACGACCTTCCCGGAGACAAGGAACTGGCCGCGTTGTGTGACCGTTACAACCTGCGGCCGGTGTAGCCGCCTTCCCGCCCCGCCATGATCGAACTCGAAGTTTTCCCCAACACCGGCCACCAATTCTTCCACGTGCCGTTGAAGAGTCTCGCCCCCCGGAAAACGGACGAGGAGCTGAAACGTTTCGTGCAAAGGAATCGCGGACCCTGGGCGCCATGGAGCGAGTTCTGCCCGTGGCTGGTCTACCAGTACGCCATCGAGACTTCACCCTACACCGGCGAGGAGACCCCCATCATCAAAGTGGCCATCGAAACCAACCTCGGCCTGCCCGACCGCGGCCTGCTGTTTGGCGTCGAGCGGTTCACGTTCAAGAACCTCGAGAAGGACCGCGCGGAACAGGAGGCCCACAAGCGATATCAAGCCTACGAAAAGGCCCGCGCCAGCGATACGATTGTCTATCCCTATGCCAGCCTCGACCGGGCCAAACTGTGGGACGATTACCCCACCAAGCGACTTTTCCTTGACCAGTTGAGCCCCACGTTGCCGGTGCGCCGCCGCGCCGGAGAAACTCCATCGGAACCGCTCCCGCTCCCGCCCGGCCTCCTGGCCGTGCACTGGAAGAAGCCCGCGGGTGCCGATCCCGTCGAGGTCGATCTGATCGTCGATCTGGGCAACACGCGCACCGTCGCCCTGCTGCTCGAAAATCCCGGCCAGGAACGCATCCCCTTCGGTCGTCGGGTGAAAATCCTCCGTTTCATCCCGCGCGGCTGTCCCTACAGCCAAGCCTACACGCTGCCCGAGCCCGGCAAGGCCAACGACGACTACGCCATCATCGATTCGTGGCTCATCCTCCACCGGTCGATTTTCGCCAGCCGCGAACCGCCTTTCTCTGAAGAGAAGGTATTTGAACACTGGCAGGCGGAATCACCCGGGCCGGGCGCGCCGGTGTTGCGTGTGCAGCATCTGCCGCAGACGTTCGTCGAGCTTTCCCCGGCCCTGATCGGGGGAGGCAAGGCGCCCGAAGGCGCGGCCCAGATCCTGGCCCAAGTCCGCCTTAACACCGACGCCCGCTTCTCGCTGAGCAGTCCCAAGCGTTACGCGTGGGATGAGGAGCCCGTCGGCCGCCGTGGCGGCACTTACTGGAGGCAGATCCCCAACGATACCGATCCCGCCATCCCTGATGCGTTCGACGATCTCCGCGGTCTTTTCCGCTTTTATATGGATCCCGGCGGGGTGGACTGGGACTGGGAGCACCAGCCGACCATCGATGACTTCCGCGGCAAGCCCATGGTCAATTCTCCGCCCGAGTATCCCCGGCGCGATGTCATCTGCTGGTTTGCACTCTCCATCATCGAGTGCGCCTATCGCCAGATCAATTCCGCCGGCTATCTCACGATGGTGGGCCGGGAGAGCCTGCCGCGCAAACTCCGCCAGATTCGCGTGACGTTTCCCTCCGGCTGGACGTGGGAGGAGCAATCTCGGTATCTCGCCCAGTGGCAGCGCGCGATCGACCTCTTCGCCCTGACTCACTTCGCCGATCCCCGCCCCATCTCGCTCGGCGGCGGCGAGGGCGGCGAGAAGCCACTGCTCGTGGAACGCTCGCTTGACGAGGCCGTGTGCTCGCAGCTCCCGGTGCTTTACTCCGACATGCTGTTCCTGGGGGGAGATGGCCTCAACTGGTTCCAGACGTACGGTCGGCAGAACTCTGCCACCGTGATGAACGTCGATATCGGCGGCGGCACGACCGACATCTCGATCATCCGTTACGACCTCAAGTCCGCCGAACAGGATGCGGCCCACCGGTTCATGGGACACCGCGGGACGACGGCGGTGCAGTCCATGCTGCTCTTTCGCGACGGCTACTCCATTGCCGGCGACATGCTGGTGAAACGCATCGTCGAGAAGGTGCTGCTGCCCGCCTGGCTGAAGGCCGGCGGCCTTGACAAGTTCGAGGACAATCCGCCGGCGCGGCGCGCGTTGCTTACCCTGCTCAAGTCGCCGGCCACCGAAACCATTGCCCAGGTCGATCCCAAGACCATCACGAAGCTCGTCCGCGTCGTGCGCCTGGTCTTCATTCCGCTGGTCAATCAGTGGCTGCAGCAGCTTGCCATTGCCGAGAGCTATCCCGATTCGCCCCGCCGTCCCCTCGTCATCAAGGAATTGGTGCATCCCGACTGCCTCAGCGACCTCAACGAGCTTGCCCTCAAGGTCATTGTCGCAAAGTGCGAGCACTGGGGCGTGGAGGACAATCTGCTGCGCCTGCGCGAGGCGCGACACTTCGCCGAGTGGTTCGCCCGGTTGCGCGAGCGTGACGAGGTGCCGTTCCCGCTGGGGGCGCAGCTTCCCGCCGACACGGCGGCGCTGGAAGCCTGCATCGCCGATGTGTTCGAGAATATGTTCGCTTCGCTCGGCCTGCTCGTAGCGCGCAACAACTGCCACCTCGTCGTCGTTTCCGGGAAGCCCTCGGAGCTGCCTCACTTGCGCCGGCTGTTGGTCCGCAACCTGCCCACCCTGCCGCAACGTATCATCCAGGTGAAAAACTTCCCGGCGGGCGACTGGTATCCCTTCGTCGGCGACGACGGCATCAAGATCAACGATGCCAAGACCTGCACGGTCGCCGGTGCCGCGCTGTACCAAGACATCCTCAACGGCAACCTCGGGGGCTTCAACATCGAGCAAACGTCCATCGACACCTACTCGAAGACTTATTTCTGGGGCCTGCTTTCGCGGACCGGCGATCCGGCCGATTTCTACAAGGCCGACAGTCTGATGTTCCGCCCCGGGGACTATGTCGCCGCCAAACCGCTGGCCGACAGCGAGAACACCATCGCCTTGGAGCGGGAATTCGACCTGCCCCTCAACTGCCGCATCGGCCGCCAGATCAAACAGGTCGCCGGGGTTCGGCCCGAGCCCGTGTACCGTTTGGAATGGATTCCGCAGCAACCGCACGACAACCGTCCGGTGTTTGCCCACGTGCGCCTGCGCTGGCTTTCCACCCTCGGCCAGGGCGAGCGGCTGCAACTGGTGGAGGTCACGCCTTTGCCCGGTCAGCCGGTGGATATCGATCCCGCCGAGGTCCGCCTCAAGCTCAACACCATGCTCGATGCCAGCTTCTGGTTGGATGAACCCTGGTTCGATGCCGACGGCATCTTTAGTGCCTGACGGTTTTCCTTATGCGCGCCTCCCGCTGTTTTATTGCGGTCAGTGTCCTGCTGAGCGCGACGCAAACAATTGCGCTGCGGGCGGCAGCCTCAAAGTCTGACCCAGCCACCCCGGCCACCGGCACAACCACCCCCGCCGGGGCGGTCGACCTTGCCCCAGCCGATGTCAAAGAGCTGCAGAAGGCCATCAAGGCGCTCCATGAGCGCTACGAGGAACAAGGCAAGGCTCTCACCAAAGCCAACGACACCCTCGAGATTTTGCGCAGCCGCATCGAGCAGGATCTCCATCCCGTCGATCTCGACCCGCTCAAGGAGAGTCTGGGCAGGATCGTCCGCAACATCGCCGACCTGCAAGGCGCCGTGGGCAAACTGGCCGCCGCCCAGGAACAGCGTGCCGCCGGCGAGACGCCTAAGTTCGCCGAATTCACCGCCGCGCTCACGTCTCTCAAGGAGCAGGTGGCCAAGCTTGACGATAATCTCGCCCAATTGCGCAAGACGGTGGCTGCCCGTGCGGCTCCGGCGCCGCAACCGGTCGAACCGGGCTTCCGGTTTGGCGCGGCGCTGGCGCTGTCTGCCGTGTGCACCCTGTTGCTGGCGGGCCTCATCGTTTATACGAGCCGCCGGCAGCACCGCGAGCGGCAGACCCTGCGCGGCGAACTGACCGCTGCGACGAATCAAACCCGGGAACACCTCCGGCAGAGTTTGCAGGCGACCGCCGCCGACTTGAACCGTGCGCTCAGCGACCGCGAACAACGGTTGACCGACACGCTGAACGAAATGCAACGGCTCCTGACGCAGCTTGATCGTGCGGAATCGCGTCCGGACGCTGATTGGCCACCTGTGACTACGCCGCCCATGCCCACGGATGAAAAAACCGCCGGATCGGGCGGTTCCAGCCTCGCTTATTCAGACGCGCTTTGGCCTTCCGTTTTTCTCGATCCCTCCTCGCCGCTAACCCGTTGGCGGGCGCTCCTTGAATCGCATTTGTCATCGCCGGAGCATCCCGCTCTCCCGGTCTTGTCCGCCGTGTTGGCTCTCCGGGTGACCCTCGAGCGTTCCGTCCCTACACTGCCGGACGTGGCCGACGCCGTGGCGGCAGTTTCGCTGGCGATTCATGCCTACTGGAACAGTCTGACCGAGCTCAGGGAGGAGGACCGCCAGCAGGCCGACGCTGATTGGATCGGCGGTCTCAAGCATATCGTCGCCCCTGCCGTTCCCTCGCTCGACATCCGGGAAATCGTGCCCGGTGCCCGTTTCGATCCCAACACCATGCAGACCGTGCAGGAAGGCTCTGGCAATCATCTCAACGTCGCCGCGGTTTATTCCTGGGTGCTTCTCGACCGTTCCGGCGAGCGTCCCAAGATCCTGCACCGCGCCCGCATAGCTACCACCTAAGTCCCCATGAGCGTCCCTGATTCCGCCTCTCCCGCCACCCGCCGCGATCTCAAATCGCCGTATTTTCTCCTGCGTACTCCCGACGGCATCGACTCTTATTTTACGGGCGAAAATCTGCCGATTGTGCAGTCGCCCAAGGAGCCGCTTTCGCGCTTCCTCGCCCCGGCCCGGCTCGTCGAGAGCGGCACGCTCCGATCCATCGCCTATGATCTCGACGCCGTGCCGCTCGACACGGCGCGCCCGATGGAGTTTCTGCCGCAGAGTGAAATTGACGCCTTCGCCGAGGCGGTCCGTGCCTTCCATGACAAGGCCCACGCCGCCACACCCCGCGTCGTTCCGCACGAGAAGCGCCTGCGAGCTCACTTCCGCCTGCCCGACCCCGACCTTGAATCCGATGCCTACTGGGTTTATGGGCCGGCCCACGATCGCCGCCTCCTGATCCTGTGGGGCTGCGAGTTCAAGGCCGGCACCTCTCTCCCCCTTGCGCCCGACGCTGAGCTGAAAATCTCCGCCGGGCACACGGTGCTCGACAGGCTGCAAGCCCGCGTGATGTCGTGGGAGATACGCCAGCGCGAGGCTTTCAAGCTCGCCCTCGATCCGGCGGAGCCCATCTCCCGTTTTCTTGCCCGGCCCGCCGTGGACACCGACGGCCGACCGGTTGGCGTTGTCCTCGGGGGGCAGACCATCCCCGAAAAAAAGCTCAAGCCGCTTAAGCGCATCCTCACGACCGAATGTGTGACGTTCGAGAAAGCCGCCACCCGCTTCTACGACAAGGCGAAAGCGGAGACCGCCGGTGTCACCGCCTACGAAAAGGAACTCCGCCGCGCTTTCCGGCTGCCCGATCCTGATAAACAGCCGCAGGCTTTCCGCCTCCATGGCAAGAGTCTCATCGTTGTCGTCGATGGCAAGGAAACCCACGACGCCACCCTCCCGCTGGTGGACCACCCGGTGCTGCCGCCGATTTCCGGAGCGCCTGCGCCCACCCCGGCTGCGGCGGAGGGCGCCGTCGTCGTAGCCGCGGGCGCAAAGATTCGACCGACGGTGGCCGCGAAGCTGAAGCTGCGCACCGTCTCCTCCAGCCTGGTCTACGCCTTGGCCGCCGCCGCGGTGATGGTGCTCCTGATCGGTGGCTTTGCGCTTTGGAAGTTCCTCCCCGACCGCACCCCGCCCAAGGTGGTCGAGTCGGCCGACTATCCCGCCGCCCTCGATGCCAATACCGTCGTGGTCCGGTTTTCCAAGCCGCTCAGCGCCGCATCGCTGCAGGTAAAACCCGCCGCCGCCCCTGGTTCAACCGCCATGACCGCGCCTTTCATCTTCGGCAACAACGAGGCCACGGTCGAATCCACCGCCTTGGATTCCATCGATCCTTCCAAAGTCGTGCTGAAGACCTCGCCGCTCGTCGACGGCAAGACCTACCGGCTTACCATTAGCAGTGTCGCCGATCGGGCGGGCAACAAGCTCGCGGCTGCCACCTCGGTCGAGTTCAAATATCTCGACACGGTCGCACCCAAGATCGAGTTCGTCTCCGCCGGCGAGAATGCGAACAATCTCGTGCTGATCTTCTCAAAGCCCGTCGCCGAGGCCTCCGCCGCCCGCGGCAGCAACTACACCATTTTCATCCTTGAGTCCGGCGGGGAAGGCGCGCCCCAGAAAATCGCCGCCGGCCGCCTCGACTCCGAGGACAAGAGCGGCCGCACGGTCATCCTCGAGGCGACGAAGGACTTCGTCGGCAACCAGCCCTACCGCTTCGACAGCCTCACGGGTGTGACCGACACGTCGGTCAGCAAGAATCCCGTGGCGCTGCCGGCCAAGGGTCTCGAATTCACCTATCGCGATCTGTTGCCGCCGCGCATCAAGGGCGTTTCGGCCAGCGGCCGCAAGTTGGAGCTGACCGTCGAGTTCAGCAAACCGGTCGATCCCGTGGCCGCGGTGGACGTGGCCAATTACGCCGCCTCGACCCCCGATAAGACGGCGCTGAATTTTGTCAAAGGTGCCGCCAAGCTCGATGATTCGGGTCGGCTGCTGACCCTGCGGATCGAGCCGGTGCACCTGTCCGCTGGCCGCCACCTGCTCGCCGTCAGCAACGTGGCCGACCGCGCCGGCAACAAACCCGCCAAGCCGCTGGAATACGCTTTCGAATTCGCCGACGCCATTGACCATAGCCCGCTGACCATTGCCGAGCATAATCGTCGCGGGACGCAGCTCACGCTTACGTTCAACCGCGCGCTCGATCCCTCTGCGCTGGCCGATCGCAGCAAATACCGCATCCTCGACAGCAGCCAGGGCGCGACCGACATCGCCGTCACCGAAGCGCGTCGCGTGCCCGAGGATCCGGCCAAGGTGCTGCTCATTCTCTCGAAGGCGCCGCCTTCCGGCAGCCAGTTGCTCATCACGGCCACCGACGTGACCGACATCTTTGGCTACAAGCAGGGCGAACCTGTCCAGCGCCGCATAACCGTCAGCGGTATCGGCACGGCTTCCGAGCAGGTGCTCGCGTGGCTCGGCCGGCCGGAACTCAAGAGCAACACCGTCACCCTCACGATCAAGGAGGAGGTGGCCCGCCGCACCGCCGAGAACCTCGTCAATTACGAATTCACCCCCGACACCATCCAAGCCACCCACGTCAAGGAGTTTCGCGTGGAAACCGATGCCAAGTCCGGCACGCGCCGCACCATCATCACCTTGGTCCTCCGGGCGCCCCTGCTGTCGCCCGCCGGCGTCAAGCTGGCCGTGCACGACCTCGAGGCCGAGGGCCTTGCCTTCCTTGGCCCGCAGAATCTCGATCCTATCGAGCTGGTCGGCGCCCCGTAACGATGGACGGTGCCGCGGAGCCGTCGGTGAGCGATTGCCCTAACTCCATCTCCCCAGCACCGGTACCGCCAGAGCGCATCTGGTAGAAACGCATCACGGATGAATGGCGATACTCCCACCCGGCGCGCCGATGCGGACGATTACCTGACTCGGAAGGGGCTGGCGACGGGGCAGAAGGTGTTTGGGCGCTACGTGCTCGAAACGGAATTGGGAGCGGGCGGAATGGGCGTGGTGTGGCGGGCACGGGACGAGGAACTGAGCGACCTCGTGGCGCTGAAGTTTCTCCCGGAGGTGGTGGCGCGCGACGCCGCGGCGGTTGACGAACTCAGGGAGGAGACACGCCACGCGCTGCGGCTGACGCACCCGAACATCGTGCGCATTCGCAATTTTGAGCGCGAGGGCAACGTGGCGGCCGTCTCGATGGAATTCATCGATGGCACCACGCTCTCCCATCTGCGGCTGCAGCAGCCGGGCAAGGTGTTCGCGGTGGAGAAGCTGGCGCCGCTGGTCGCACAACTGTGCGCGGCGCTGGATTACGCGCACCGGCAGGCGAAGGTGGTGCACCGGGACCTGAAGCCGGCGAACATCCTGGTGACCAAGGATGGCGTGGTGAAGATCACGGACTTCGGCATCGCGCGCAGCCTGAGCGAGACGTCGACGCGGCTGACGGGCCGGGCGGGCGGCACCAGCGGCACGCTGCTTTACATGAGCCCGCAGCAGGTGGCGGGCAAGAAGGCCACGCCGGCCGACGACATTTATGCGCTGGGGGCGACGCTCTACGAGTTGCTGACGGGGAAGCCGCCGTTCTACACGGGCGACATCACCCACCAGATTCTGCAGCAGGCTCCAGCCAGTCTGGCGGCGCAGCGGGCCGAACTCAGTGTGGACGGTCCGCCGATTCCACGCGAGTGGGAGGAGACGATCTTGGCCTGTCTGGCGAAGGAGCCGCAGGTCCGGCTGCAGTCGGCGCGGGAGGTGGCGGAGAGGTTGGGGCTGGCGCCGCTGATGGCCGGGGCGCCGTCCCCGTTGGAGTCGGGCGTCCAGGCGGGCTTGGAGCGACCCCAGAGGGAAGCGCCGCCGCCATCGGCTTCGGGCCGTCGCAGGTCCAGAATCCCCCTGCTGGCCGCCGCCATCGTCGCCCTTGCCCTCGGCGGGTGGTACTACTTCGGGTCTTTTCGGCCGGCGCAGCTGCGGCAGGCGGAACAGCAGCGGATCAAGCTGGAGCAGGCCGTGGCCGCATCGCGGGCGCAGGCGGAAAAGGAGCAACGGGCGCAGGCGGCCATCCTCGCGCGGATCGACGCTTTGGTCGACGGCGCGGCGCCGGAGGCGCGGCAGGCCACCGAGGAGGCGGTGAAAGCATATCTGGCCGGCGCGCCGGACAAAGACCGGGCGGTGGTGCAGGACCGCTGGGCCGCGCGGCTGGCCGGCTGGGAGGCGGCGCGCCTGGCGACCACGCGCGGGGGGCTGATCATCACGACCACGCCGCCGGAGGCGGAGGTGGGCGTGGGCGGGTTTGCCGTTGAAAAAAGCCCGGCGACGCTGAAAGAGGTGAAGCTCGGCAAGTATCCCGTGATCATCCGGCTGGCGGGCTACGAGGAGGAGCGCCGCGAGGCGGAGGTGAAAGAGAACGAGTTCACGACGCTGGATGTGATGCTCACGCGCTCGACCGGCGCGTTGAATCTGGCGTCCGTGCCCGATGGGCTGAGCGTGGACGTGGCCGGGCGCGCCGGGCCCGGCGCGCCGCCGCTGGCCGTCCCCCAGACCGTCAAGACGCCCGCCACGCTCAAGCTGCCGACGGGCGACTACACGCTAACCTTTCACCGGGCCGTCTGGCCCGACCAGCAGCAGAGCGTGACCGTGGCGCGCAACGAGACAAAGCCCGTGCTGGCGGAGTTTGTCGGTGGCGCGCTGGAGATCACTTCGACACCCTCCGGGGCGGAGGTGTTCTCGCAGGGCAAGCGTCTCGGCATCACACCGCTGAGCTTCCCCGACCTCGCTCCGGGCAGCTTCGACCTCGAGTTTCGCCTGAACGGCTACCAGAACGCCACCGCCCGCGGCAAGGTGCGGGCGAAGGAGACGGCCCGGGAGGCGGTGACCTTGGAGAGGATCCTCCGGCCGGAGGAGGGCCAGGCGTGGACGGTGCCGGATCTGAATCTGG
>Ga0208689_1000861_pt1 | contig 18227 bp, 16 predicted proteins | sample June2015DPH_8_15_FD_184700 | JGI IMG/M metagenome (GOLD analysis project Ga0208689, IMG submission 184700) | Peatland microbial communities from SPRUCE experiment site at the Marcell Experimental Forest, Minnesota, USA - June2015DPH_8_150... | ecosystem: Environmental > Terrestrial > Soil >... | reverse complement strand
TGATCGAGCGCCGTACAAGCGACATCGATCTTGTGAAGTCTGTCGATTTCTTTCCTCTCCAATTCCACCGCTTCACGAGCGGAGGAGAGGCGATTCACTTCCTGGACAAGTTTCTCCGAGAGGCCCGCGAGCGCCTTCGATAGATCAAGGCCCAGAGCGGATATTCCCTTTACAACATCCTCCACAGAAATCCCTTCAACCGCTTGACGGATTTCCGTTTCGCGCAGCTTTGAGGTTTCCTCTGTTTTCTTGTCGGTCGTTTCCCTTGTCGCCGCGGCCTCTTCACGGATCTCGGAAAACTCCTCTTCTATCTCAGCTTTTGTACGCTTGGGTCGCGCCACGGGTTTTGTCGTTTTCGCTGCCATGTTACTTGCCTCCTTTATAATTTCAATCGTGTAGCGGCGACTTCACGTCGCCAGGTGCAAACCATTGGGGTATGGCGATATAAAATCGCCGCTAGCCCCGTGTCATTCCGAGCGTAGCGAGGAATCTCGCTCTGGTTTGTCATCCTCAAATCACGGCGAGATTCCTCGCTACGCTCGGAATGACACGGGGTTCAGGATTGGGTTCTTCAATTGCTGCCTATGCGCACTGTCCCGGTGAGGGGCGTGCTCCGCGAGGACCCGCCCACGTAAACTCTGTATTCGCCAGGAACCAGCTCCCAGTCGTCCTTGTCGACGTTAAAAATGGACAAGTAGTGGGGATCGAGCCTCAGGCTGACGGCCTTGGTCTCGCCAGGCGCCAACTGAATTTTGTCCCAAGCTACGAGGCGCTTAGGTGGTTCACCAGCGCTGGCCGGCAACGACACGTAGACCTGCACAATCTCCGCCCCGGCACGCTTACCCATGTTCGTGACCTTGCAGCCCACCTGCGCTTCCTTGCCGGGCGTGGTCTTGAGTCCGGAGTAGGCATAAGTGGTGTAGGAAAGACCGAAGCCGAACGGGAAGAGCGGTTCCTTGCCCTCCGCGTCGAACCACTTGTAGCCGACCTTTAGCCCCTCGGTGTAGTTGATTTCGGAGGTTGAAGGGGACGTCTCCGGAATCGCATGATGGGGCATGTCGGCTTCGCTCTTCGGGAACGTGACCGGCAGCTTGGCCGAGGGATTCACATCACCGAAGAGAATGTTGGCGATTGCCTCGCCACCCCGTATACCCGGATACCAAGCCTCGAGGGCCGCACTCACGTTGTCAATCCACGGCATGAGCACGGGACCGCCGGTCTCCAGTACTACGATGGTGTGCGGATTGGCGGCGGCCACTTGGCTGACCAACTGGTCCTGGTTGTCGGGCAGGGACAGATTCGGCACGTCACGACCCTCGGTCGTGGGCTGATTGACGAATACGATTGCGACGTCAGATACGCCGGCCAGCTTCGCCGCTGCTCCGAAGTCTGTCCCAGGGTCGTAGTCCACCTTGGCGTTCGGCGCCTTGGCGCGAATCGCCTTCAGTGGTGAGGAGGGATGCCAGACGCCCGGGGGAGTTCCAGAGCCGCCGCTCGCACCAGCTTTCCCGGTGCTCGGTGGCGGAACGGCGTTCCCGCCCGCGGCATCGATCTGGTCCGAGCCTCCGCCGGAAAGTACGCCCACATCTGCGTGCGAGCCGATGACAGCAATCGCTTTGATGCGGGACGCCTTCAGAGGCAACTGGCCGCTGCCATTCTTCAGCAGCACGATACCCTGCTCCGCGACGCGCTGCGCCACCTCAGCGCCGGTAAACGGGTTTACTGGCCTGGGGACGGGCGGGTTGTCGAAGACCCCGAAAACAAACTCCGTCCGCAGGATGCGATGGACCATGTCGTCGAGGCGCGCCATCGGAACCTCCCCCTTCTCCACCGCCGCCTTGAGCGCGTCTCCGAAATACCGGCCCCCGGGCTCTTCCTGGTCGAATCCGGCCAGGGCAGCCTTCACCGTGCTGTGGGTGGCGCCCCAGTCGGACATGACCCAGCCCTTATAGCCCCAGGCCTTCTTCAGGACTTCATTCATCAGGTAACTGTTCTCGCAGGCGTAGTCACCGTTGACTCGGTTGTAGGCACACATCACCGTCCCCACATCCGATTCCTTGATGGCGATCTCGAAAGCCAGCAGGTCACTTTCCCGCATGGAGCGCTTGTCAATGATGGCGTTGACGGTGGTACGCCCCGTCTCCTGGTCGTTCACCGCAAAGCGGTTGATGTTGCCGACAACCTGTTGGTCCTGGGTGGCCTTCAACTCTCGGCCCAGCATCTTTCCGATCAGGATGGGGTCCTCGCCGAGGCACTCGAAGTTCCGGCCGTTGCGCGGCTCCCGTATGATGTTTGCGGTGCCGCCGAGCGACACGTTGAAGCCGACGTCACGGACTTCCTTGCCGAGCAGCGCTCCGTATGCATACGCCAGCTCCAGGTCCCAACTCGCAGCGTAAGTGAGCACGGAAGGCAACGCGGTCGCGTAACGACCACGCCGGCCAGTGTTGGCAACGCCGGATCTCCCATCCGTCATCTGGAGATCGGGGATTCCCAAGCGAGGGATTCCCGGGACCCAGCCGGCCCCGCCCAGCCACTGCGGGGGGGCAGTATATGCCCACACGTCGAATCCATGGACAAGAGTAACCTTCTCATCGAGGGTCATCTGTTCGATGAGCAGATCGGCCCGCTTGTCCGGCGACAAACTCTTGTCCATCCAGGGCCCTTTCGACGCTTGCTTCATCGCTTGGTTCGGACCCTGCGCAAAGACAGCCGATAGAGCCACGGTTAGGAGTACAGCCGTGATTCGAAGAATCCCCAGCAAATTGAAGATGAGGCAGCATTCGTGTCGCTTATCCATGTCTTGTACTCCCAGTAGATAACATACTCGCAGTTTCTCTAACCACCCTTCTTTTCAACAACATTCCCGCCTTAAGCAGCTAAGTGCCTGTGTTTTCATACACATTCCGGCTTCGCGGCCAGGTTTTCCACAGCGGTCCTTTGTTTTCATAGAGATTCCCGCGTTGTACGGTCAATTTTGAAGAATTCCTTTTTGCTTCTCCCGCCACGACAGACTTCTTGTCTCTGATGTGGCAAGACAATTTGACGCCTATTCGTCCCGCTTGGGGCATTCTCTCTCGGGAGTGGGTCGGGGCGGGCAGTAGCATTGCCACGTCGTGTTCCCGGCAGGGCGTGACCTCCTGCCTGGCTTCCACGTACAACTCTAGCCTATCTTATTGCGTCTGTCAAGAGACAGGAAGTCCGTTTCGGTACGTCAACTGACGGACCGCCGTGAGCTTGTTTGATTTTCTCACAACGCGGCCCCCTGGCTGCAACCAAAATGAGATTCTCCGTGTTCTCCGAGCCTCCAAAGCCTCAACACAGAGAGGACGGAGGATCTCAGTGAACTCTGTGTTGAGTTTTCATCCGGCCACGGAGAACACGGAGGCATTACTGGCGCGAGAAGAAATCCTCGCGGCACAACAACGTCCCAGGAACTAGTGCTACAGGGGCATGGTGTGGCCACCGCCGACGTAAAGCAACTGTCCCGTGAGCCAGCGCGCTTGCTCGGAACTTAGAAACACAATCACATCGGCCACATCCTCCGGCAAGCCCAGCCGTCCCAGCGGAATCGTGGGCACAACTTTTTCTTCCAACTCCGGAGATATCCAACCGGTCTGTATGGGCCCGAGCGACACCACGTTGACCGTAATCCCATACGGCGCAAGCTCGCGGGCGGCGGCTTGGCTGTACGACGCCAGCGCACGCTTGCTGGCCCCATAAGAAATCTCGCCAGCGAATCCGGACGCCCCGTCGGTACTTACATTCACGATTCGCCCCCATTGCCCCCCGCGCGCGATGTGACGGCGGGTGAATTCCGCCATCATTAAAGCCGGGGCACGGCAATTCACCGCGAAGTGGCGGTCATGGCTTTGCGCCGTAAGCGTACTCATGGGAGAACCCAAACCACCCAGACTCCGATCACCCTGAGCCGAGGACTTGGAGGGAATGAAGGTGTCGGGCAAGTCAAGGGCCGCGTTGTTAATCAGCACCTCCACCGGCCCAAACGCTTGCTCGACGCGATCGAAAAGCTGAGGAATTGCGGAGGGCTCACCGAGATCAGCTTCCCAGGACTCGGCCTGTCCACCCTCCTGCCGGATCGCCCGTACAACCTCCTCGGCCGACCTCAGTTGTGCATCAAGGTACAATGCTTCCCCGGGCCTGCCGGATTCGACTTCGCCTTTTCCCTGGTCAGACAAGGTGCACGCCTGCCGGAAATAGTGGATAAATACGCATGCCCCTTGCGATGCGAACGCTTTGGCGGTTGCGGCGCCGATTCCCTGCGGGTTGTTCCCACCCGTGATACAAACGACTTTACCTTTCAATTGGGGATCAATCATAGTCCCTCAGTGTCTCTAGGCTCTCGATCAATGACCAGGCCACATTAACCTCATTTCACATCAGTGACCTTGCCGTCATGAAACTCAACCGTCATGTCTTTGTACTTGTAGAGGACCTTTTCGCCCAAGTCCACGCGAGTCTGTGGCGGTCCCAGGGCCGCTTCAACCTCGGCGAAGGACATGCCCAGCTTTATCTCTCTTACATACACGCCACTGGCGGTGTTTCCGAACTGAGCGGCCTCAGCGTGCGTGTCGAAGGGCTTTAGCCACTCTTCAACGAGCGAAGCCACAGCGTCGTAGTCTTTGGCATCGCTCGTCTCGAAGATAAGGTCGGCCCTGCCATATTTGAGATGCTCATGGCGGGAGGCGCCTCGAACCCGCTTCACTTGGTGGGGCGCAAGATTTTGGACGGTAATGGTGAAGTATCCCCCTCTTAGCCGTCGAAACCAAGTGAATCTGGCAAGGACAATCTCTCCCTTATGTAAAGGCTCGGGGATGACCTCTCCGCAGCCAGTCATGGCAGCGGTCGCGCCGGTTTGCGGGTGAAACTCGACAGATTCGCCGGTGATTCTGACGTCAAGAGCGTTGCCTGATGGGATGTCGGGAAGACCGGCGCACATGCCTACCGCCAAACCCTCTCGAAGCACAACAAGGTACTTCCCTTTATAGCGTTCTGACAAATCCTTCTTGTCCATCGCAAAAAGAGGAAGGCACAACGGCAGCAACAGGACTGTAAGTCTGGCGTGTCGTTTCTTCATTATGATGTCACCCCCGTAAAGAATAGGCTTCGGTGCGGGCCAAATGCCTGAGCAATCCGCCGGGTCTCAATATACCGAGATGTTAGAACAACGAAGAATCAGCGCGCCACCCGCCTCGCGGGACTGGGGCGCATGGCCGTGCCACGACTGTCGTCATGGTTGCGGCGTGCTGCAACTCGGCCTGAGTTAGGGCGCTACCGATTTGTCGCGGCGCTCAAGCAGAAACGTGGGCATGGCGGGACTTGCCGCTCTTCTCCGGGACAAACTCGACCTTCAGGCCTAATCCGAGCGCCTGCGCAATGCGGATAAGCGTGCTGAGCTTGGCATCTTTGGGCGAACACTCGAGGACTGAAATCTTCGGCGCACTCATCCCGGCGCGCGCCGCTAACTGGGTTTGGCTAAGTCCCAGTCGTTCCCGAAGTCGGGCAATTTGGATGCCTACGTTGAGACTCGCCAGTTCCTTTTCCACCAACCCCCTCATCTCCTGGTCTTGAACTTGTCGCGCGTAGTAGTTGCTCCAACGAGTAGCCATGTCAATCCCTCCTTCTCAATCGCTTTACGTGGTCGGTCATTCGTTGTGGAAGGCCCGGTTACTGCTCACGGGCTGGGTGATAACTTTATAACGATTGTGTCGAAGCATTGTGTATGATCATCGTCGTCCTTTGGGAAGGTATACACCTTCGACCATGTAGGCGTCAGCGTGATGTCAATCGCTTTGCGCTCGTCGTCCAGAGACCCGCATGCTATCACCCTCCTGCCGCGCTTAGCCCGCACGGTGGCGGGTTGTACGATACCCTCGACGAAGGCATAAAGCGCGGAGTAATCGAAATCCTCTCCAGGTTTGTGCTTCCACTGCTGCAAGACCTCCGCAGTCGTCTTTTCGGGCAGCCCCGTCACCCTCACTGAGCCTAACGAGTAGCAGATGCCTGGCCGGACCGCTACGACAATTCGAACGGGGTAGGTGCCGTTTCTCGGGCCGAGGAATTCGACCGCCGGCTTTGCTTGCGCTCGCAGGTAGCCCGTCGATCTATAACTATCCAGGATCCATTCTACCCACCACTCGAGAAAGGACGCGGAGAACTTCCGAGTTTGGAGCCATTTAAGAAGCTGCGGAAGGTCTCGACCCCTCCAAGCGGGCCCCCGGATGCTCATGATGTTGGCACCGTCCAGCGTGGAACGTTCCTTGACCTCGAAGCACTCAATGGGAGTGTCTAAACCCTCGACATAGAAAATGTTCCATCCCCTCTCGATGCCCCAATGGTCATCGTATCGCACCTGACCTTTAATGCCCTGCTCGTCGACCATCTTCTGTAGCACCTGAATGATGCGGTCATTGAGGCCGCTATCGATGGGAAGTCTTTCGCTAAAGAGGGGAATCTCCTGCTTAAGTCGCGAAAGGATTTCGGGTTTTTTCAACCAAACGAAGTTGTTGAATACACAGGGCAGGACATCGTCATCCAGGACGAAGGTGAGCGAGAGCGTTTTTCCAGTGATCTTGTAACGGCATCGAGTCGAGTCGGAAATACGGAGCTTCCGCAGTTTGCTACACGCTTCATTGACGCCGGCTATTGTAATCGGCCCACCAATTGCCAAGCCTAGCTCGGAGGCCACTGCCTCCGGCAAAACCCTTTTTGAACCCGTGATTTGCACTCTGGACAACGTTAGCGCTCCCCTGTCTTGGGGAAGGCCACCTGTCGAAAGCGCGGCGAGAACCAGAATTGTCGGGAGGCAACCAAGAACTGTTGGACGGGTCGGGGGCAGTCGCATCGCTCGATGCCTCCCGGACATTATACACCGCTAAGGAGGCTTCGCCTGAGGCCAACGAGCCGTGGCTTGTTAGAAATCGGAAGGGCGGGGCTTCAGCGCCGCCACACGCGGAGCCACAGAGTCGCGGCTTTAGCCCCTCAAGTCGCATGTTCACCACTGCTACTCGCCTGTGCTTCAGGGGCTGAAGCCCCTTTCTAGCGGATGGCCGCCCGGCGGCGGAATCAAAACGCCGCCCTTCCAGTCGCCCGACCCAAAACGGCAGAGCGTGGTGAAAATTCCGGGCTAGTTACCCAAAAGCTTGAGCAACTCACCCTCCTCAATCGTTTTGACTCCCAGAGCACGGGCCTTGTCGAGCTTCGACCCCGGATCGGCGCCGACCACGACGTAATCCGTCTTCTTGCTGACGGAGCCCGTGACGCGGCCGCCGGCTTCCTCAATCATCTTTTTAGCTTCGTCGCGGGAATAACGAGGCAGCGTGCCGGTGAGCACAAACTGCTTTCCGGCTAAGTTGCCTTGGGGCTTGTAGACTTTTGCCTGCTCGAACTGCAAGCCGGCTTTGCGGAGCTTCTCGATGACCTTCAGGTTTTGCGGTTCGCGGAAGAACTCAAGGATGCTTTCGGCCACTCTGGGCCCGACTTCTTCGACCTGCAAGAGTTCCTCTTCGCTGGCCTTGGCGAGCTTGTCCAGTGAGGCAAAATGGTCGGCTAAGAGCTGGCCGGTGCGTTCGCCGACGAAGCGAATGCCCAAGGCAAATATCAGCCGCGCCAGGCTCGCCTTCTTGCTGTTCTCGATTTCTTCCCGGAGATTGCCCGCTGACTTGTCCCCCATCCGTTCCAGATTCGCCACCTTTTCGTGGGTCAAAGCGTAAAGATCAGCGACGTCGCGGACCAGTCCCTTGTCCACAAGTTGATCCACCAGGGCTTCTCCCAGCCCATCAATATTCATGGCGCGGCGACCGGCGAAATAGAGCAGCGATTCTTTGAGTCTTGCTGGGCAAGCCGAGTTGACGCAGCGGTAGGCGACTTCTCCTTCGGCGCGGTGAACGTCCCCGCCACAGACGGGGCATTGCTTGGGCATGCTGAATTCGCGCCCCTCCGGAGCTTGCTTCACCACCTTGACCACCTGCGGGATGACTTCTCCGGCCCGCTGGATCAGCACTGCGTCGCCGATCTTGACGCCCAGCCGCCCGATTTCATCCATGTTGTGCAGTGTGGCGTGGCTCACCGTGACTCCACCCACGTCCACCGGCTCAAGGTCCGCAACAGGCGTCAATGTTCCGGTCCGGCCGACTTGGGCGCGAATATCCATGACGCGCGTGGTGGCTTGGCGCGCGGCATATTTATAGGCGATGGCCCAGCGCGGGGACTTGGCTGTGGTCCCGAGTTCCTCCCACAGGCGAATGTCGTTCACCTTCACGACGATACCGTCAATCTCGTACTCCAAGCCGTCGCGCTTCGATTCCCATTCCTGGATATAGGCCATCAATTCCTCGAACGACTTGCACAAACGCCTGTTTGGGTTCACTTTGAAGCCCATCTTGACCAGAGCTTCAAGGTTTTGCCAGTGTTCGCGAAGCGGTTCGCGGTTTTCGACCAGGAGGTAATAGAGAAACATGTCGAGCTTGCGCTGCGCCACGATGCGCGAGTCAAGCTGGCGCATGGAGCCTGCTGCGGCGTTGCGCGGGTTGGCGAAGCGCAGCTCGCCTGTTGCCTCGCGTTGCGCATTTGTCTGCTCGAACGCTTTGCGTGGCATGATGACTTCCCCGCGAACTTCAAAACGCCTTGGATCGCCGATCACCTCCGACCTTTCGGCGTCAATTCCGAGAGGCACGGAACGGATAGTCCTCACGTTTGCCGTGACGTCCTCGCCCTCGACACCGTCGCCGCGCGTGACACCGTGCGTCAGCACGCCGTCTTCATAGGTCAACGCCATGGAAAGCCCGTCCAGCTTCAACTCCCCCACGTACTCGACCTTTGAACGCCCCGAAAGCTCGCGCACTCGGCGGTCAAAGTCTTTTAGCTCGTCCACCGAATAAGTGTTGTCCAGGCTCAACATGGGCACGGAGTGCCGCACCTTGGGGAATTCCTCCGCCGGTTGGCCCCCCACTCGCTGGGTAGGAGAATCGGGCGTGACAAGCTCCGGATTCTGGGCCTCCAACTCCTGAAGCCGGCGCATCAGTTTGTCAAACTCGAAGTCGGAGATTTCAGGGTTATCCAGGACGTAGTACCGGTACTCGTGGTAGCGGATATCATTGCGGAGCTTTTCGATTTCTTTCTCAATTGCTTTGGCCACGGAATTCCCCCAAGAAAGCGCGGGCACGCAATGGTCTTGGCGCACCCCATAGGCTATTAGTTCCGAGCGGAATTATAACCTACCGGCGGGCGATTTATTGGCTGACTTCCTCATGGCGGATGCGCACGCTGAAAGCCCGTCTTGACAGTCGCCTGAACCCGCTGCTAGTGTCGGTATAGGGAGCCATTAGAGGTGGGAGAGGATGGAGCCATGAGTCTGCGAACAGTATGGATCCCTGCTGCCCTTTGCTTGGTTCTGGCTGTGCCGATGATGGCGCAGGACAAACCCGTCAAGGCGGGAACGGCGCGCTTTGGAGACCCGACCAGCACGGCGCGCAAATACCAGAACCTTCTTTACGGCGTCATTAAGACGCTTGACGCCAATGGCATGGTGCTGGAAAAGACCAAGGTCGGCATCGACCAAACTCTTAGATTCCAGCCCAAGACCAAGTTCATTCACGACAACAAGCCAAGCTCGCGGGAGGATCTGAAGGTGGGCGACCAGGTCTACGTGGATGTCCACGAGGACAAGAAAACCGGCGACCTTTATGTCAAGAAGGTGGTTACGGGCATCGTTGTGCCGGTGGAATAAGAAACTATCTTGTGAACAACTAAGTGTGACGTAACACCGGGATGAAACCGGATCTTGCGCGGACCGAATCCGCAGGTTTGAAAACTTCTACTCTGATCTATAACCCGATAGCTGGACGACGCCCTGCCCGGCGCGCAGAGGAGATTCGGCAAGTGGCTGAAATCCTCCGCAAGGTGGGAATGGAAGTCGAAGTTTCTCCGACGGCTGGGCCCGGGGCGGCGTCGGAATTGGCAAAGGAAGCGGCAAGAAAGGGCAGGGACATTGTCCTGGTTTGCGGCGGGGATGGCACCGTCAACGAAGTGCTCAACGGTCTCGCCGGCAGCCAAGTTTCGCTCGGCCTGTTGCCGGGAGGGACAGCCAACATGCTGGCCAGGGAAGTCGGACTTCCGCTCAACCCTGTTCGCGCCGCCGCAGAACTTTCGCGTTGGTCGCCCCTCCGAATTCCCCTGGGGAAAGCCACTTGGTGCATTGAGAAGGCCTCGATAAACGGAGCTCCGGCTCAAAAGGAGCAAGTCACTCGCTACTTCGTGAGTGTGGCAGGAATCGGCTATGATGCTCACATCGTCTATAAGCTCTCACTGGAGATGAAGTCGTCCTGGGGCGTCGCGGGATACATCATCGAGGCGTTGCGGCAGGTATTCCGCTACCCGTTCCAGGGCTTTTCCTGCCGCACCGATGGTGGGCCGGACCGTATTGCCACGTTCGCCGCCCTCCAGCGAGCCCGCAATTACGGGGGATGGCTTCACCTTACACCTGGGGCACGCTTCTTTGATGACCGGTTCACTCTGTGCCTCTTCAAAAGCCATAATCGCGCTCGGTACTTCCTTTACGCAGGCCTGGTCCTGGCGCGCCAACACTTCCGCCTCGGCGATGTGGAACTTGTGGAAACGCGTAAGCTCTGCTGTGCCGCCCAGGTTGCCGGTGAAGCCATCCGCTTCGAACTCGATGGCGAGCTGGTGGGGACACTCCCGGCAACATTCGAAATCGTGCCACATGCACTTACCCTGCTGGTTCCATGATTCGAAACTGGAAATTGGAAACTGGGAATTGGAAACTGGAAACTGGAAACTGGAAATTGGAAATTGGAAACTGGAAACTGGAAACTGGAAACTGGAAATTGGAAACTGGAGACTGGAAAATGGAGACTGGAAAATGGAGACTGGAAAATAGAAAGTGGGAAATGCAAACTGGAAAACGGGAAGTGCAAACTGGGAAGTGTAAGCTGGGAAGTGGAAACTGGGAAGTGGAAACTGGAGAATCAAAACCCGAAGGCCGAAGTTCCAGATTCATGAAACAAGGTTCAATTAGAATCGCCAGTTACGATTTTCCAATTTCGATTTTCAAATTTCAAATTTCAAATTTCTGCATGTGCCGTGGATAACCTTACCCATACCCTTACTGCCGTTGCCTTGAGCTATGCCGGGCTGCACCGCAAAACCCGGTTTGCCACCCTCACTCTGATCGTGGCTGCGAATCTGCCGGATCTCGACATCGTCTCCCGCCTCTGGGGAAGCGCCACCTATCTCAAGTACCACCGCGGTTTCACCCATTCGATTCTGGGGGTCAGCCTGCTTGCCTTCCTACTGGCATGGACCATTTACTTTCTTGGCCGCAAGGCAAAGCCCAAACCCGGACCGCCACTCAGCCTTCCCTGGCTTCTGATCCTGGCGTGGATTGGAACGGCCAGCCACCTTTTGATGGACTTCACGAATTCCTACGGCGTCAGGCCCTTCCTGCCCTTCAGCCCGCGGTGGTACGCCTGGGACATCATGTTTATCTTCGATCCTTTGTTGCTCGTATTCCTTTGCCTTGGTCTCGGCCTTCCCACGCTGCTGCGGCTGGTCTCGGAAGAAGTCGGGGCGAGTAAATCCCGCCCTGCGTGGGGTGCGGTGTTCTCGCTCTGTGCGCTGGTATTTCTCTGGGGCCTGCGCGACGTCGCCCACCGTCGCGTCCTCGGGTTCCTCGAAACCCACACTTACTCTGAACAAGACCTGCTTCGGGTGGGAGCCTTTCCCTCCCCACTCAACCCCTTTGAGTGGACGGGAGTGGTCGAGACCGACACCGCCTATGCTGTCCTGCCTGCTAATGCCCTTGATGACGATGTGGATCCTCGGTCCGCGCAGCAATTCCATAAACCCGAGGCCTCGGCTGCCCTCGACGCAGCCCTGAAGACGCGCACCGGACGTATCTTCATGGATTTCGCCAAGTTCCCCTGGGCCCAGGCAGAAGAAAACGACGCAGGTTTTGACGTGCAAATCCGCGATCTGCGCTTCTACACAAACTATGGCGGTAGCCGCTTCCGGGCGGAAATCGAATTGGACAAGGCCTTGCGAGTGCGCTCGGAATCCTTCAGTTTCAGCGCGCCAGACCATGATGCGCCCGGGAGATAAGGGTTAGTCATGAAGCCTCGTCGAAGGAATTTGTGGGTCATTTATGCCCTCGAATGGCGGCCGGAGGCTCAGCCCGCAGCCAGCGGGATTGGCTGCGCGAACACGAGTGTTGTCTGAAGCTCTGGTCGGGTAAACTCTTCCCTATGAGCTGGAAGTGCGTTTTTGCGTGTTTCTTCGTACTCGCGGTCCTCGCTGCATTCCTCTACGGACCGCTTTTTGCGTGGTCGCCTGTCCACCCCGGTTACGTAAAGCTTAATTTCAAACGCGCGGATGTTTTGTATCCGGCGGATCGCCCACCAGACCCGGCCTACAGTGAGGTGGATCAGTACGTTGCCCTTGCCGAGAGTTTTCACAATCTAAGATGTTCGAAGAAGATCACGGTGGTTGCGTGTCGGGATTGGAACGACTGCCTCCGTTTTGCCGCCCCTTTCCTCGGCAAACAGCGGCCAGTTGGCGTGACAATCCCGACCGGCACCGTCATCTATCTGGCGACGCCCTACATATATGGAACACTGGATGTCGGTGGAGTTCTGCGCCATGAACTGTCGCACGCAACTCTCAACCAAAATCGTACACTCCTCAGTGTATGGCGCTTATTAAGACAGCCGTGGTTTTCCGAGGGCGTTGCTGGGGTCACCGCGGGGATGGGCGTTACGGCTCCCGGACATAAACTGGTTGCTTTACCAGCAGTGGACTTTATCGCGAGGGCTAGACACGAGGAATTGTGGCCGTCCTTCGAAGCGGTGCCACAAAGAGACTGGTACTTCAGCTATACAGCTTGGGAGTTCTTTTGGGTTCGCCAGATCCAGTTGCGTGGAAAGGCAACCTTTCTGAAGTTTGAATCTGCGTGTACGTCCGAACCGGAAAAATGCCGGGCCGGCTTTGCCAATATCTATGGAATGGACCTCAGACATGCGGTGGAAGCGTGTCAGGACGATTTACGTTCAGGCCGCTTCGTGCCTGCTGACCGAACGGCTTCAACCCCGTAGTTTCTCTTGTGACTGAGGTGGGATGCGTGCTTCCGCACCGTGGAACTAATAACGATTCCAAACCGCTGCCACCTCTTTCAGGGATTTGTGTACCACGACGCCCGGTTCACTACAGACAAAAAGAGCATCGAGGCTTCAGTGCGCCCCCGCAAAGGCTCCGCCGCGATCTGTTCGCACTGTCATCAGGCGGGACGGGGATCGAAAATGGAGTGGCTGCTACCTGACATGGCTCAAGACTGGGGATTAACCTGAACCATCAGGACGAGCGGCACCGCGACCCGTCCACCAGCGGGAAAGAAGCGTCAAGCCGATAACGAGCAGGATAGTCACCAGCGAGGTCCAGCCGAGGTTTTTCTTCAAGTAAGCTTCCGCCTGGGCGCCGTAACGCGCTCCCAGCCAGGCCTCAGCCGCAAACCTCAAGCTTCGCCCCAGCAGCAAAGCAACGCCGAAGTTGAGCGCATTCATGCGCAGAGCTCCGGCGGTTATAACGAAGATTTTCAGGGGCGCTGGCGGAGGCAGCAGGCACATCACGAGCATCGCCACAAGGTCATTGCGCTCCAGCCAGCGACGCGCGCTTCCCTTCGTCGAGGATGATTTGCCCCCGGCCAACCTCCCTCCACTGCGCGCAATACCATAGACAACATAACACCCCAAGAGCGAGCCCACGGTGCTCATGAAGGCATAGAAGGGCGCGCGCGCCGGATGCTGGCCGGCCAGAACGATAAGTGCCAGATCGTTGATGCCCGGGAATGGAACGAAAGAAGAGTCCAGGAACGACATGGCGAAAAGCCCCACGCCGCCATAGAGGGCCAGCACGTGTCCGAGTTTCAAGGAAAGCGACTTGAGGAATGGCAACCGGTTGCACCTCGGAAGTCAAGCACTTGGATTCTATGCGGCCTTTCACTCAAGACGCAACGCCGTTGTTGAGCGATGGAGGGAAGGGACAGGGCGGACACACCTCACGGAGCAAGTTATTTGATCGAAAGGAGCGCCTGGAGGAGCGGCTGGCCCGGATGCGATTGCGCGGGGCGCCCCCTTGGCAGGGATGTCGGGTTGTTCATCAGAGGCAACGAGGTATTGCAGCAGAAGTTAATATGGAAAGATTTACCGCCTGGAGCGTTTCCGCCGCTTGGGCTGGTGATCCAACCCGAGCTCTTCGCTTTTCCGGCTGAGGGTGTTGCGATGAATCCCCAGGGCTTGGGCTGTCTTTGACTGGTTTCCCTTGTTCTTTTCGAGCATGCGCTGGATAAACCGTTTCTGGAATTCGCTTACGGCGTCGGGAAACTGAATTCCTTGTTCAATCATGCGGTTGACGAGAGCTTCTAGCTGGTCTTTCACGGCAGTGCTCCAGTGTGGCAGTATTTGCTCGGTTTGCACGACAAGCGAACTTCGAGCCACGATGGGCTTGTCCTCAGCCTCCCAATTCGGCTTCCCTTCCGGCGGGCAAGCATGACCAAGGACTAGTTCTTAATGGCTTTCTTGTCGTTCTCAATCAGCGTTTCTCTGAACCTCTCAAACCCCAGGCGAAACTGCGCCTTGAGGTTGACGGGCATGGCCAGGGAAATAATGTTTGCTCCGGCGGTGACGTAAGGGGCGAGGGATGACTGCTGCACAGCTTCCGGCTTAATGGTGAAAGCCAGCAGAACAAAGAGTAGAATGCAATCCACAACCACCCCACGGAGCAGGCCGAAAACCGCCCCCAGGAACCGGTCGAACCATTGAATGCCGGCAGTCTTGATCAACTTTTGAGCCAGCAGCGAAAGCAAACTGCCCAGCAGCAGGGTTCCCAGAAACAGCACCAGAAAACCCAAGCCTAGGGCTATCTCGTGCGACTTCGTCAGGTCCTCGAACCAGAGAGCGGCCCTTGGGTATGCTAGCGCTGCCACCACCAATCCAATCACCAGGGAGGCCAGGGAGATCAATTCCCTGACGAACCCTTTCATGATGGCCGCAGCCACTGATGCCACTACGATGGCGGCAAAAGTCCAATCGAGCCAGTTCCATGCACCCATGATCTTTGGCGCGAGCGGCGCCCCTTCCTTTTTCAATCCGGATTCTGTCCAGTCAGAAAACTGTACGCTTGCCGGTACTTCTCACTAGTTTTCTCCACCACCTCAGGCGGAAGGGGAGGTGGGGGAGGTTGTTTGTTCCAGTGAAGTGATTCGAGGTAATCGCGAACGAACTGCTTGTCGAACGAAGGCTGGGTTTTGCCAGGCTGGTAGCCCTGCCGGGGCCAGAAGCGAGACGAGTCCGGGGTCAGGATTTCGTCGATGAGGATGATGTCATTTCCCTTCCGCCCCCATTCAAACTTGGTGTCGGCGATGATGATGCCCCGTCCTGCCGCGTAATCTCTGGCCTTCGAATAGAGTTCCAGGCTATAGTCGCGCAGTTTTTGGGCGGTCTCTCTCCCCACTCTCGAAATCATCTCCTCCCAGGTGATATTTTCGTCGTGGCCCGTTGAGGCTTTTGTCGCCGGTGTGAAGAGCGGTTGGTCCAGCTTGGACCCCTCGCTCAGTCCCGCCGGCAGTTCGATGCCGCAAACTCTTCCTGTGACGCGGTACTCGTTAAGTCCTGAGCCCGCCAGGTATCCCCGGACAACACACTCGATGGGAAAGGGTTCGGCCTTCCGCACCAGCATCGACCGGCCCTCCAATTGATCGACAAACGGCTGAAGCTCGGAGGGGTAATCCTCCAGCTTGAAGCTCAGAAAGTGGTTGGGGAAGGACTTCCCGAACATCTCGAACCAGAAGCACGAGAGCTGCGTCAAAACCCAGCCCTTGCCCGGGATGCCTTCTCCCATGACCACATCGAAGGCCGACAGACGGTCTGTGGCGACGATCACAAGCTGCCCCGGCCCGGCCTCATATACATCTCGGACTTTGCCGCGGGAGAAAAGCCTAACTCCGGGCAGTCTGGTCTCCGTGAGCACAGATTGTCGAGTCGCTTGCATGACGTTGGCTCAGAGCATCCGTCATTCTAAAACATCAGCAGAAGTTGTCAATGGCAAAAAGAGGCCCGCACTCTTTTAATTGCGCCTACTGCATGATGGATAGGGATTGGAAAAACGCACTAGATAAGGAAGACAGGAGTCAGGAATCAGGAGTGAGACCAATTCTTTGTCATGCGTAGTGTATTGCAGCGGGGCCAGCCGCAACCAAAACGAGACCCTCTGTGTCCTCCGTGCCTCTCAAGCTTTAACACGGAGGACACGGAGCATCTCCGTGATCTCTGTGTTGTGGCTCTTCTCGCGAGGAGGACACAGAGGCACTACCGGCGCCTAGCCAACGAAAGATAGTGCGCTGGAACCCCTCGAGGGGTGTATAGTGTGGGGCTGTTGGGAGCTAAAATGGAAATTCCCGCTCAGTTCTCGTGCTGCAAGGAGACTAACCAAACATGGAACAGACGGATTACAAGCTCACTCAAGTCAGCGTCGTTATGCTGGGGGTTCAGAATGTGACGCGCTCGCTGGGGTTCTATCGCGACAAGCTGGGCCTCAAGGTGCAGCGTGAGATCCCCGGCTTCGCGTTCCTGAACGCCGGAGCGGTCACCTTATGCCTGAGCGAGCCTGCGGCCAAGATGCGTGGCCAGGTTGCCGGCGCCGGCGAGGTCGTGTTCTCTGTTGAAGACGTAACGGTGGCCTATCAAGCGCTGCGAGGGAGAGGAGTGGAGTTCACTCACGAACCACGAAGCGTCACGCCCACCTCGAGGGTCGCCAACTTCGACGACCCTGACGGGAACCACCTCTCCATCTTTGGGCCTTAATCGAAAGGTCATAAACAACGGCGACCTCGACAGATCTTTGCCCGCTTGCCGGTGGCATTTACTTTCCCGGCGAGGTTCAGTAGCATTTGGGCCAAGCGGCCTAGTGAATCGTCGATGCTCGCTTGGAGGTCACAAATGGATTTCAAATCGTTCAAGCGCACTAATGACCAATCGTGACGGTCCTGACGGCGTTGCGCGCTTCACTGGCTCCAATGCAATATTGCTAAGGAAGTCAGCCAACCGCGATATGTGGGTCATCAAACACCATTTCTGTATCTGTGGCTCCACTTCAACATCAAGTTTCACATTCTTGTACGGCTCGCCTTCAAGTCAATCAATCGCGCCTGCATTTCGTTGGCAAAGTCTTCGGCAGCCATGTGACAGGAGAGCTCAAATCTTGCCCAAGATTCGCCGGCCCGCATACTGCGGTCAAGATCATGAAGAGATTTCGTATCCCCAAGCGCTTCCGTCAGAGGCAGACGAAGCCAATTTAGAACCTTCCTTGCTGGTCTGACGATGCCACGAGGAACAGGGGATGGGGGTTTTTCTCTGCGCGGAATCTGTCGCCGTCAGAGGCTTGGGACGCGCATCCATAACACTGCATCATTACATGCTGCGGGCGGAAGACTTCACCTGAGGACCAGTTGCCGGGATTCATGTCATGATCTCAAGCCGGCAAATTTCATCCTGGTCGATGTCGAGCACATAGACGTCGGGGTACAGGCCCCTGGCTCCGCTCCGGGCGAAACCATATGCTTGCTCCAAGGCCTCTGGCAACTCTGGGTAGACGTGGTCAGACACTACCCAGCGCTGGAAATTCCCTTTAGTGGCGACCAGGAAGCCCTTTTCGGTCAATCCTAGGTCGAGACTCCGATTACGGGCGGCCTTCCGTATGGCGGTTCCTATTTGCCCTTTACTCTCAGTCATGGCACTCTCCGATCTTTGAAAGGACACAGGCCACTGATTTCACTTGCTTGTCACTTGTCACTGCTCGATCAGGCGGGCACCGCCGCCGGCTCAGCCTCCACCGCCTCGAATCGGACTGAGACCAGCTTGGACACGCCCGGTTCCTCCATGGTGACGCCGTACATCACTCGTGCGATTTCCATGGTCCGTTTGCTGTGGGTAATGAGGATGAACTGCGTGTGCCGGCTCATCTGTTCGACCATGCGGCTGAAGCGGTCAATGTTCGACTCGTCGAGCGGAGCATCCACCTCGTCCAGGATGCAGAAGGGGCTCGGGGTGTAGCGGAAGATACCGATGAGTAGTGCCAGCGCCGCCAGCGCTTTCTCTCCCCCGGAGAGCAACAGCACATTCTGCAGCCGCTTGCCGGGAGGCTGG
>Ga0208689_1000855_pt1 | contig 18262 bp, 14 predicted proteins | sample June2015DPH_8_15_FD_184700 | JGI IMG/M metagenome (GOLD analysis project Ga0208689, IMG submission 184700) | Peatland microbial communities from SPRUCE experiment site at the Marcell Experimental Forest, Minnesota, USA - June2015DPH_8_150... | ecosystem: Environmental > Terrestrial > Soil >... | reverse complement strand
GCGGGATCGCGGAATGAATGCGACACACCTTGGGAAGAACTCCATGCCCCACGAGGGCGAAGAGATGACTCGGTACGACCCGGACCAAACGGGTTCGCATTGCCAAACGCGCTTTCAGGGATGACGGCGGGTTTCATGGGTTGCCGAGATGGGGTGCAGCCCTTTGCAGCTCAGGGTGAACAATGGCGCGCCCCGACCGGGCCGGAGCATAGGCTGGGCAGAGAGAAGAGGAAGAGACTCAAGACGGGGAAACTGTGCGGGGACTCGGGCGGGGGAGGAACTACGGTTTGGCGGTGGGGGCTGAAGCTGTAAAAGCGGCGGCGAGCCGCCGCACTCCAAGATAAGCGAAGAGCCAAGACGCGGAGCAGCGCTGTGTTCCTACGGGGAGAAGAGCGACCCAAGATTGGTTATTCGTAGCGGAGGGCTTCGACGGGGTCGAGGCGGGCGGCTTTGATGGCGGGGTACATGCCGAAGAGGAGGCCGACGCTCATGGAGACGGTGACGGCGAGGATGATGGCCCAGAGAGGGATGGAAGAGGGGAGCGAGGGAACGGCCAGATTGATGAGCAGGCTGATGGCGACGCCGAGGAGAACGCCAATGACGCCGCCGGAACCGGTGAGGACGATGGCTTCGGTGAGGAATTGCCAGATGACGTCGCGCTTGCGCGCGCCGATGGCGCGGCGCACGCCGATTTCGCGGGTGCGCTGTGTGACGGACATGAGCATGATGTTCATGACACCGACGCCGCCAACAAGGAGGCCGATGGAACTGATGACGGAGATGAGCAGAGCGACAGAGGCAGTGATCTGGCGAAATTCATCGGCGATCTGCTGGGCGCTGGAGATGCCGAAAGTGTCGGGCTTGTCAAAGGGAACGTTGCGGCGACGGCGGAGGACGCCGCGAATTTGGTCTTCGGCTTCGGACATGTGGCCGGAAACGGCGACGGCGCCGATCATGACTTCGTCGTCCTCGGGATTGTGCTTGCGGTAGGTACGATAGGGAACAAGGACGTTCTTGTCGGCAGACTGATCCTTGACGAGCTGACCTTTGCGCGGTTCCGTGACACCGACGACTTCGTAGGTGACGGTGTCCACGAGAATGGGTTGGCCGATGGCCTTGCCATCGGGATACAGCTTTTTGGCGATGTCCGGGCCGATGACGGCAACATCGGCGCGGTGATCATTTTCAGCATCGCTGAAGAAGCGGCCCTCCCGCGGGCGGGTGTTGAAGACTTCCTCGTCGGCGGGAAGAGAACCGTGGTAGTCCACGCCGGAAATCTCCTTGCCGAGATAGCGGGCGGTGACGGGGCCACGGGCGGGGCCGAAATTATCGAAACGCGGAAAGACGCTGGCGGAGACGGCGCGAACGGCGGGGCAGAGCTGCTGGATGGCTTCGGCGTCATCGAGGGTGAGCGGGCGGCGGGCGCGTTCTTCGGGAGAGAGGCCACTGGTGTGAATGCCGGGATTGAAGCGAAAGATGAAGAAGGTGTTGGGGCCGTAATCGCTGAGATAGGAGTTCACATCGCCGTAGACGCCGACGAGGATGGAGACAACGGAGAGCAGCGCGGTGATGCCGATGACAACGCCGAGGACGGTGAGGAAAGAGCGCATCTTGTTTTCGCGCAAGGTGGTGAGGGCCATGTAGGCGTTCTCGCTCATGTTCATGCGCATGGACGTGGCACCCTTTCTTACATTTCCTGGCGCAGGGCTTCAATGGGTTGCAACAAAGCGGCTTTGCGCGCGGGATATACGCCAAAGAAGAGGCCGACAACGGTGGAAAGGATTTCGGCGATGAAGATGGCGCCGATGGGGACGTGCATGGGGACGGAAGTAGTGGACTTGACTAGGACGGCAATACCGTAGGCGACGAAGACGCCCAGGGCGCCACCAATGGCGGCCATGAAGGAGGCTTCGAAAAGGAATTGCAAGAGGATATCGCGGCGGCGCGCGCCCAGGGCTTTGCGTATGCCGATTTCGCGGGTGCGTTCGGTGACGGTGGCGAGCATGACATTCATGATGACGACGCCGCCGATGACGAGGAAGACGGAGACGACGCCGATCATGGCGGTGAAAATGACGCCGGTGAGATTTTTCCAGAGGTTCATGAGGGTGGCGGAATCGAGGATGCCGAAGGAATCGGTTTCGTTAGGTGCGAGATGGCGGCGAGCGCGCAGGAGGACGCGGGCTTCGTCCTGAGTTTCCTCCATCCATTCCGCGCCGCGGGCCTGGATATTGATGGCCATGTCCAGATGAGTGCCATAAATCTTGAGGAAGGTCTGAATGGGGATGTAGGCGAAGTTGTCCTGAGACTGGCCGAAGACGGTGCCGAGGGGCTTGGCGATGCCGACGACAGTGAAGGGGCGGCCATCAATCCAGACGTCGCGGCCGATGGGATCGACGTAAGGGAAAAGCTTGTTGGCGAGATCGTTGCCAATCATGGTGACCATGGCGCGGTTGTGGTCGTCGCCGTCGGAGATGTAGCGTCCCTCGATGGGCTCCTCGATATCGATTTGGCCGATGTTGGCGGTGACGCCGCGGAGGCTGGTGTCCTCGACGCTTTGCGAGGCGACACGGACTTTGCCGGAGGTGCGGACTTCGGCGCCGACGCGCCGGGGGAGCTTGAGCTCGTCGTGGAGAGCCTGGAAATCTTCCCAGGTGATGACTTTGTTGCGACGCACGGCTTTGACGTACTCCTCAACGTCGGTGATGAGGGGAAAGCGGGCGACGAGGAAAACGTTGGAGCCGAGATTAGCGACGCGAGTGGCGATGTAGCCGTCCACCCCGGAGATGAGGGCAATGACCAGGATAAGGGTGGAGACGGAGATGATGATGCCAAGGAGCATGAGGAAGGAACGGAGCTTGTGGGCGCGAATGGTCTCGAGGGCCATGCCAATGGGTTCACGAAGGGGAAAGCCGTGGAGCATGCAGAAGTGTCCTTGGTATTAAGTACGCACGGGACGGGGGGAAGTTTCAAGGGGAAAGAATGGTGATCAGGGATCAGGAGGCGAAGACCAGAGTTCACAGTTTTAAGTTTTAAGTCGTAAGTTTCGGAAAAGGAAAGAGGGCGCAGAGAGGGAGCGGTGGGTTGCTTGGGGAGGAATAAGCGCCTGACAAAGAGAAAAGCGAAGAGGAAGAGTAAAGATAACGCCCCGACCGGGTCGGGGTAAACGCTGGCGCTGAGAACGCAGAGGTTCGCAGAGAAGAAAAGAGAAACCCAAGAGCACAGTCAGGAATGACTGTGCCACAGAAGACGCAGGAAAAGGAAAATGGAGAGAAGAGAGAAGAGAGAAGATGAGGAGGGGGGGTTAGTAGGATTTCTTGAGGGCGGTGGGGGATGCGGCTGAGTTTGTGTTGATGGAAGAAAGGAGTTGAACGGCGATGCCGCGGTTGCCATCGGGCAGATTTTCGATGCGGGCAACCTGGCCGAGGTACTCGAGATCGTGAGGATCGCTGGGAAAGTGATAGGGAAGGGTGACGAAGACGCGCATGCCCACGCGAAAAGTTAAGTTCTTGGAGAGGAAGTAGATGCCGTCGCGGGAGACGTTTTTGGTGGTGGCGGTCTCCTCGAAGGGGGCATCGTGAGGATCGGAAGGACGCACTTTGAGGGGCTGGCCGATACGGATGCGGCGGCTGCGCCGGCGTTCCTGCTGTCTAGTTTCCTGCATGTTCTTATCAGAACACGGAAATGAGGTTAGTTGTCCGGCAATGTGCCGTAAAAAGTATGTTACCGATGCGGGAATTTGACGATGGAGTATTCCAGGCGGCGGGCAGCGGTCTGTGGTGATTGGTGCGATTGGCGGGCGGTGGAATTATTGTTCGGTCGCAGGGCATTCGACCGTAAAAGCGGCGGCTCGCCGCCGCACTCCAAAATAGTCAAGACGCGGAGATCGTGCGGACATGGAGTGCCCGCCTACGGCAGGTGCTGCGCCGCTTCAAAGGCGAACCCAAGAGCACAGTCAGGAGTGACTGTGCCACAGGGCAAAGGCGCCCGCTTCGGAAAGCGGCCGCTACAAAGGCAGGAGAAACCCAAGAGAGAGGCTAGAAGAAGAAACGGGGAAGGGTGCGTCCAGGGGAGCAGATGGGGTGTGAGTCTTGGTGTGCGGAGTGCTGGCGATACCGTGTCTGAGATGTGTGGAGTGAGGGGCGACACCGAGTGCGGGTGGTTAGTCTGATAGAATCGTTGCGGCTTTTTAATGGGGAGGAGTCTTATGCGCTACTTTGCGATGTTGTTGGCGTTGTGCTTGGCGGGTGCGGGTGCGTTTGGCCAGGAAGGATCTCCGGCGGCGCCGCCGAAGGAATTGCCGAAGCTGGAGTCGTTCAGCACGGCGAATACGGATGCGGGTGTGAACCCCTGCGACGATTTCTTTGCGTACGCGGACGGGAAATGGATCGCGGCGCACCCGATCCCGGCGGACCAGGTGACTTGGGGCGTGGAGAGTCCGCTGGAGCTGTGGAACGAGACGCTGCTGGTGAAGACGCTGGAGCAGGCGTCCGTGGACGAGGCGAAGCGCACGCCGAACGAGCAGAAGGTGGGCGATTTTTACTTTGCGTGCATGGACACGAAGACAATTGACGCACACGCGGGGGAATGGCTGAAGCCGGAGTTGGAGCGGATCGCAGCGATCAAGTCCAAGCAGGGAATTGCGGAGGAAGTGGCGCATCTACACCAGACGATACCGGGTGCGGAAGAGCCCGGAGACAACCAGACGAATGCGGCGTTGCTGGGGTATTCGGGGCAGCCGGATTTTGCGGACGCTTCGCACAATGTGGCGTCCATCGACCAGGGCGGGATGGCGCTGCCGGGGCGGAGCTTCTATCTGGATCAGGACGACAAGGCGAAGGAGATCCGGGAGAAGTATGTGCAGCACGTCGGAAACATTTTTGTGCTGGCAGGCGAGAAGCCGGAGCAGGCGAAGAGCGATGCGGCGACGGTGCTGGCGATCGAGACGGAATTGGCGAAGGGAGCGATGGATCCGGTGGCGCGGCGCGATCCGAAGAATCTGAACAACCCCATGACGCTGGCGGAGGTGAAGGCGCTGACGCCGTCGTTCGATTGGGATGGGTATTTGAAGGTGGTGAAGTCTCCGGCGACGCCGCGGTACATCGTGACCTCGCCGGAGTTTTTCAAGAGCCTGGAGACGATGCTGAAGGCGCACTCGCTGGAGGAATGGAAGATGTACCTGCGGTGGCAGATGCTGCACGGAAACGCCAATGGGTTGAGCGACGCGTTCGTGAAAGAGAGTTTCGATTTTTATGGGCGGACGCTGTTTGGCGCGCAGGAGCTGCAGCCGAGGTGGCGGCGGTGCGTGCGGACCGTGGATGGGAATTTGGGGGAGGCGCTGGGTGAAGTGTACGTGAAGCGAGCGTTTCCGGCGGAGAGCAAGGCACGCGTGGTGCAGATTGTGAAGGGTATCGAGGCGGCGCTGGCGAAGGATATCGAGGCGGCGGAATGGATGGCACCGGAGACGAAGAAGCAGGCGGAGTTGAAGCTGAACGCCGTGCTGAACAAGATTGGATATCCGGACAGTTGGAGGGACTACTCTTCGGTTGAAGTGGGGCGCACGAACTATCTGCAGAACCGGCAGAGAGCCGCGGCGTTTGAGTTTGAGCGCTGGGTGGGCAAGATCGGACAACCGCTGGACCGCACGGAGTGGACGATGACGCCGCCGACGATCAATGCGTACGAGGATGCGCAGACCAACACGATCAATTTTCCGGCGGGGATATTGCAGCCGCCCTACTTTGAGGCAAGCCAGGATGCGGCGGTGAATTATGGATCGATCGGGGCGGTGATCGGGCACGAGACGATTCACGGGTTCGACGACGAGGGAAGGAAATTCGATGCGCAGGGGAATCTGCGCGACTGGTGGACCGCGAACGATGCGAAGGAGTACGAGGCACGGGGAAAATGCATTTCCGACGAGTACACGCAGTTGGTGCCGGAAGCGGGACCGGGCGTGACGCAGAATGGATTGATGACGCAGGGCGAAGACACCGCGGACAACGGCGGGCTGCACCTGGCGCTGCTGGCGTTGCAAGCGGAGTTGGCGCGAGAGGGAAAGAGCTTGAATGATAAAGGGACGGCCGGGTTCACGACGCTGCAGCGATTTTTCCTGGCGTATGCGTTCAGTTGGTGCGAGCAGTACCGGCCGGAGTTGATCCGCACGCTGGTGCTGACGAATCCGCACTCGTATCCGAAGTACCGGGTGAATAATGTGGTTTCGAATTTTCCGGAGTTTCGGGAGGCGTTTGGATGCAAGGAAGGACAGAAGATGGTGCGGGTGAAGTATTGCCGGATCTGGTGAGAAGAGAAGAAGGACGGTAACACAGAGGGCACATAGGAAAAGAAGAGTGAAAGAGTAGAAGAGTGAAAAAGTGAAAGGGTGAAAGATAGCGCCCCGGCCAGGTCGGGGCCCCCTACAAAGGCAAACCGCAGAGCACGGGGAGAGCGTAGGGAGGGGCGGTAACCGATCGGAAAAAGTCCTGTTGCCAGGAACGGGGGAAACGGGGCACAATCTCACCCAGTAGGCCGGTCATGTCCCCCCGGTGAATGTGAAGCACGACACGTGCGAGTGCGAGCCGATGCGGCTGAACGCAACGATCCCGGGTTCCCTGAAAAACGGTAGAGGAAGGCTCCTCTTCGGCGTCGTGGGATTCTTGTTGTCGGGGCTGGTGTGTGCGGGTGCATTGCACGCTCAGGATGCGGCCGAAGCGGCGCGGCAAGAGGAAGCGCGAAAGGCCGCGGGGTCGAAGAGTTCCCACCATGTTTATACCGAAGACGATTTGAAGCGGGCGAAGATCCTCACACCGGAGGATCAGGCCAAAGTTGCGGCGCGAAAGAATAATCCGACAGAGAAGAAAGAGGAGCAGGCGAAGGGAGCCGGCGAGAGTGCGCCGGGCGAGGAGTCGCTTGGGGAAGTGGCGCGGTGGTACCGAAAAGAGAAAGGGGAGCGGGAAGCGGCGCGGGCGACAGGACAGGGAGATCGTTCGCAATTTCCGATGAAGCTGCCGGAAGCAACGATGGCGGCGCCGAAGATGTTGGTACAGCCGAAGACAGAAGCGCGAGTGGCGGGAAGTTCGCGAAGAGGAGCGGCGGGGCGCCTGTCGCCGTTTGAGCCGCGCAGGGCGGAAGTGGGAGTGGCGTCGAGCGGGGCGGTTGCGCGTGTGGCACCGGTGGTGCCGAGTGCGCCGCGTGAGCCGGGAACGAGCGTGTTGAGAGTGAAACCGGAAGTGATGACGCGGAATACGGCGATGGTGTCGCGCAAAGTGGAGCGGGGCGAGTCGTGGTGGAAGCTGGCGGAGATTTATTTGGGGAATGGAGCGCGTTGGCGGGAATTGCGCGGGATGAATCCGGCGGCGACGAATCGGCCGGAGTTGTTGTTGCGGGGGAGCACGGTGCTGGTGCCGGCGGAGGTTGTGGGCAGGGGGAGGCCGGTGGAAAAGAGTGTGACGGTGCAGAAGGGCAATACGCTTTGGCGGTTGGCGCGAGAGCACCTGGGGCGGGGCGCGGCGTGGAAGTGTTTGATGGAGGCGAACCCGGAGTTGGGGGAGCCTGAACGGTTGCGGATTGGGCAGAGAGTTTTATTGCCGGCGGATGGTGCGGGGAGAGCGTGTGTTGCCGGTGTGGTGAAGAGCACGAACTGAGATTGGTCCTACCTTGTAACTATTATCCGAATTTTTGAATTTGAGTGTGGGGAGAGAAAAGCCGAGAACGGGACGGCTTAAGGACTGGGGTGTGCAATGGCAAGCGAACCCAAGAGGAGAACTTACGCAGAGCGCACAGAGGACACAGAGTTCGCAGAGAAGAGGAACCCAAGACCCAGGTAAAAAATCGAACCTGGGGCACCCGGCAAAAGCAGATCCCTCGCTGCGCTCGGGATGACAAGGTTGCTTACGCATTGCCGAGATGGGGTCGAGCGGTGCTCGACCCCTACAAGGACAAACCCAAGAGCACAGTCAGAGTGACTGTGCCACGGGAATGAGGCGGGCGCTTGTCAAAGGTGAGCGCAGGGCCGTACAGTGAAGCGACTGGTGAAGGAATGGATGGGAGCTTGGGATGGCTCGCGGAAAACGCCAAGGCGCGGCTGCGCGGCGTATGACACAAGACAAAACGCGGATAAGTGATCCGCTGAAGAAAACCATGAACAGTGCGCTGAAGAAAACTGTGAAGATCCCGGTGAAGAAGACCTTGAAAAGCACGCCGAAAAAACGGAAGAAGAGTGCGCGGCGGGAAGCGGCGGGGGCGTGGTTTGAGAAGTTGGTGGGGGTGATGGCGCGGCTACGGGCGCCGGGCGGCTGCCCGTGGGACCGCGAGCAGACGCACGCGACGCTGCGGACGTATTTGATCGAAGAGGCATACGAAGTTTTGGAGGCGCTGGACGGAGCGGACGACGTGAAGTTCGCGGAGGAGTTGGGGGATTTGCTGCTGCAGGTGGTGTTTCATGCGCAGATGGCGGACGAAGAGGGGCGCTTCACGATTGTTGATGTGATCCGGGAGATTTACGAAAAGTTGATCCGGCGGCACCCGCACGTGTTTGGAGAGAAGCAGGCGAAGGATGCGGCGGAGGTGCTGCGGAACTGGGAGATCATCAAGAAAGAAGAGCGGCAGGCGAAGGGAGCAGTGGAAGAAGAGGCGGCGGAGAGCGTGCTGGATGGGGTGCCGCGGAGTTTGCCGGCGCTGCTGGAAGGATATCAGTTGACGCGGAAGGCGGCGCGGATCGGGTTTGATTGGGAGAATGTTGGGGGAATTTTCGAGAAGCTGCAGGAAGAGACGGAAGAGTTGCGGCAAGTGCTGGAGAAACGCGGGGGCAAAGAGATCGAAGGGGAAGTGGGGGATATTCTGTTTGCGGCGGTGAATTTGGCGCGGTTTTTGAAGATTGATCCGGAAATTGCGATGAAGAAGGCCAGCGGGAAGTTCAGCAGAAGATTCAGGGAGATGGAGCGGACGGCGCGGGAGCAGGGGACGACGCTGGCGGAAATGCCGCGGGGAAGGATGGAGGAATTGTGGGAGGCGGCGAAGGGACGAGAGTAAAAAGTCAAAGAGTCAAAGAGTGAAAGAGTGAAAGAGTGAAAGAGTGAAAGAGTAGAGATAACATGCCGACCGGGTCGGGGTAAACGCCGGGGCTGAGAACGCAGAGATTCGCAGAGAAGAGCGAAGAGAGAAGGATTATGCAGAGAGCACAGAGGAAAGAAAGTGTAAAAGAGTGAAAGAGTAAAAGAGTAGGGAGAAGATGAGCGCGGGAATTGAGATACGGAAGTGCGAGAGGGTGGAGGAATTTCACCGGTGCGTGGAGATTGAGCGCGAGGTGTGGGGCGAGAGCGATTTGGAGACAGAGCCGTACGTGACGTTCGTGCTGGCGAACCAGACGGGCGGCCACGTGCTGGGAGCGTTCGACGGCGAGTCGATGGTGGGATTTACGATGGCGGTGGCGGGCTTGCGGAATGGCCAGCCGTATCTGCATTCGCACATGACGGGAGTGATTGCGTCGCACCGGAATCGCGGCGTGGGGCGGCTGCTGAAACTTTATCAGAGGGAAGAGGCGCTGGGGCGGGGGCTGCGGCGGATTGAGTGGACGTTTGACCCGCTGGAGACGCGGAACGCGCACTTCAATTTCAACCGGCTGGGAGCGATCGCAAGAAAGTTGATAGCGAATTTTTATGGGGTGACGACGAGCCCGCTGCACCGGGGATTGCCGACGGACCGGCTGCTGGTGGAGTGGGAACTGGATTCGCGGCGTGTGGTGGCGGCGATTCAGGAGTTGGTGCGCGATCCGGCGGAGGCGCCGGCGAAGATACATTTGCCGGCGGAGCTGGAGGAGTGGAAGAAGACGGACGATGCGCGATTGGGTGAAGTGCAAGCGCGAATGCGCGGGGAATTTTTGGGGTGGTTTGCGAAGGGCTATGCGGCGACGGGAGTGAAGTTTACGGCTGGTGGGGCGGAGTATTGTTTGGCGCCGTGGAGTGATTTTTAGGGGAAGCGAAAAGCGAAGAACTTACACAGAGTTCATAGAGGACGCAGAGATCACAGAGAAGAGAAGCGTTGCTTGGGTTGGGGAAGGCCTCACCCCTGAGGGGGTGAGCTACAGGATATGGGGAAGAGAAGAGGAGTGGGATGCGAGTGCGGGGAGTGACACTGCGGGAGATTCGGATGAGGTTGGTGACGCCGTTTGAGACCAGCCTGGACCGCGTGACGGAGCGGCGAATTATTTTGCTGGAAGCGGACGTGGATGGAGTGATCGGGTGGGGGGAATGCACGGCGGGGGAGAATCCGTATTATTCGCCGGAAGATACGGAGACAGCTTGGCACATCTTGGAGAATTATTTGTGGCCGATGATGAAGGGCAAGGAATTTGCTTCGGCGGCGGACGTGTGGGGCCTGCTGGAAGAGGTGCGCGGGCACACGATGGCGAAGGCTGCGCTGGAGACGGCGATATGGGATGCGGAGGCGAAGCTGAAGAATCTGCCGCTGTGGAAATTGCTGGGAGGCGTGCGCGAAGAGATTCCGTGCGGCGTATCCATTGGGGTGAAAGAGACGCTGGACGAACTGGTGGCAGCGGTGAAGAAGGAATTGGCGGCGGGGTACCAGCGGATCAAGATCAAAATCAAGCCGGGGAAGGATTTGCTGCCGGTGCAGCGGCTGCGGCAGGAGTTTCCGCGGATCAAGCTGATGGTGGATGCGAATTCGGCTTATCGGAAGACGGATTGGCCGCTGCTGAAAGAGTTGGATGGGTTTTACCTGATGATGATCGAGCAGCCTTTGGGATGGGACGATTTGTATGGGCATGTGGAGGTGCAGAAAGGTTTGCAGACGGCGATTTGCCTGGATGAGTGCATACACACGTACGAGCAGGCGGAGGCGGCGATTGCGCTGGGGGCGTGCAGGATCATCAACATCAAGCTGGGACGGGTGGGGGGATTGCACGAGGCGCGGCGGATTCAGGATTTGTGCGCGCGGAACGGCGTGCCGGTGTGGTGCGGAGGGATGCTGGAATCGGGGATTGGACGGGCGCACAACATCGCGATGTCCACGATGGAGAATTTCTTGCTGCCGGGAGATGTGAGCGCGAGCAAACGATATTGGGAAGAGGATGTGATCGAGCCGGAGGTGGAGGTGACGGCACAGGGGACGATTCGGGTGCCGATGGGGGCGGGGATTGGGTTTGCGGTGAGGAGAGATCGGATTGAGGGGATTACGGTGAGGAGAGAGAGGTTGACGTAAGGGAAAAAAGAGAAAAGCTTACACAGAGGACGCAGAGGGCGCAGAGTTCACAGAGAAGAGTGGAGAAGAGGAACCCAAGACCCAGGCACACACGCCGTGCCTGGGGCACCCGGCACCCGGCGCAGAGTTCACAGAGAAGGGCGCGGAGAGGAGAGGAATTGCGGTTTGTAGGCGGGGCGGGCATCGTAAAAGCGGCGGCAAACCGCCGCACTCCAAAAGGGGAAGGGTGGGCATGGTGGGGTATTGCAGGAGGAACAGGTGTGACGTGGGGCATTCCCCAGTGGCGCTAATATGGAGCATAATTTATTGTTATGACACACACGCTCGAAGAACTCATTCCTGATTACATCCAAGGCCTCCCGGCCTACGTTCCCGGCAAACCCGTTGAAGAAGTAGAGCAGGACCTGAAAATCCATGCGGTGAAGCTGGCGTCAAACGAGAATCCGCTGGGCCCATCGCCGAAAGCGATGGCAGCGGCGCGGCAGGCGCTGGGCGAAGCGAATTGGTATCCGGACGGCGGGAGCAAGCGTCTGCGGGAAGTGCTGGCGGGGCGATATGGCGTGCGCGCGGAAGAAGTATTTGTGGGGTTGGGGTCGAGCGAGATCATTGACCTGGCGTCGCGGGTGCTGCTGCGGCAGGGGTTGACGGGGATCACCAGCGAAGGGTCGTTTGCGCTGTTTGCGATTGCGATCCGGGCGAGCGGCGGAAAGTTAGTGCAGACGCCGATGCGGAATTATACGTTTGATCTGGACGCTATGGCAGCGGCGGTGACACCGGAGACGCGCGTCATCTATATTGCAAATCCGAACAATCCGACGGGGACGGCGTTTGGCGCAGCGGAATTCGACGCCTTCCTGAAGAAGGTGCCCGGGGATGTGCTGGTGGTGCTGGATGAAGCGTACACGGAATACGCGGAGCGCCGGGACTTGCCGAAGGCGATGGAGATTTTCAAGGAGTACAACAACCTGCTGACGCTGAAAACGTTTTCAAAGGTGTATGGGTTGGCGGGGTTACGGATCGGGTACGGAATCGGGCACCCGACGCTGGTGGCGGAGATGAACAAGCTGCGCACGCCGTTCAATGTGACGAGCGTGGGGCAGGCGGCGGCGCTGGCGGCGCTGGACGATCTGGAACACGTGCGGCGATCGGTAGAGATGAATCACGCGGAACGGACGCGGCTGTTCCGGGAATTGCAGGGGATGGGATTGCAGCCGGTGGCGAGCGAGACGAATTTCCTGTTCATTCCGACGGGCGCAGATGCGAAAGGGATGTGCGACGAATTGCTGCATGAGGGCGTGATCGTGCGGCCGCTGGCGTGGATGGGTTTTCCGGACGCGATCCGGATTTCGGTGGGGAATGCGGATGAAAATTCCAAGCTGCTGGCGGCGATGGCGAAAGTGATGGCGCGGCGAAAGCCAGTTGCAGCGCCTGTGTCCTAAGTCTTGGGTGAGGCATCCAAGAGTCCATAAAAATTCATTTGCCGGATGGGATGAAAGCTTCGGACGATCCCGTTGCGGAACTTTTGCGCGGGTCAAAGACGATTGCGATGGTGGGGTTGTCGGCGAACCCTGCGCGGCCAAGCAACGAGGTGGCGGCGTATTTGCAGCGCGTGGGGTACCGGATTATTGCGGTGAATCCGAAGGAGAAGGAGGTGCTGGGAGAGAAGGCGTACGCGCGGTTGGAGGATGTGCCGGAGAAGGTGGACATTGTGGATATTTTCCGGCGGGCGGAAGAGGTGGGGGCGGTAGTGGAGAGCGCGATCGGGATTGGGGCGAAGGTGGTGTGGATGCAGTTGGGGATTGAGGACGGGGTGGCGGCGGAGAAGGCGCGTGGGCGAGGGTTGGCGGTGATCGAGGATGCTTGTTTGTTGGTGGAGGATCGGAAGCGGCGGCGGTAGGGAGTTGCCGGTTTTAAGTTATAAGTTTTCAGTTAGAAGAAAGAGGTTGAGTGGCGCGGCTGGGGTCGCGCCGTTTTTTTTGGTGGAGAGAAGATTACGCAGAGGTCACAGAGTTCGCAGAGAGGAGGAAGAGAGATTCCTCACTTCGCGGACTCCGTTCGGAATGACGGGGCTGGGATTTTGCGCGGCGTGGAAGAGGAGGCAACACAAAGTGGAAGGGGTGGGTGGTATAGGTCGGGGAAGGCCTCACCCCTGAAGGGGTGAGCTACAGGCGAAGGAGAATGGCAGGGGACGGCGGAGAAAGGCGAAACACAGAGTTAACAGAGGGGCCGCAGAGGGAGCGGAGAAAGCGAGTATGGGATTTCACCGCAGAGAGTACAGAGGAAGGAAGAGGAAACAGGAAAGACGAAATCAGAGAGAGGAAATGAGGAAGAAGAAATAGGAAAGACGAGATAAGAAAGAAGAACATCGAATAACGAAAAACGGAAGAGGGAAGAGGAGTGAGGTTAGAAGGGGAAGACTTGGAGGTCGCGGCGGCCGGGGAGGACGATGGCGAGGAAGCGGCCGTCGCGGGAGAGACCGAATTCGCGGACGGTGATGCCGTGGAGAAGAATGCGAGGAGTGGGCTCGGCGATGGGGATGGGTTGGCGCGCGGGGTAAGCAGCGAGGGGCGGGATGGGAAACTCGGCGAGGTCGGCGGATTTCTTTTCGATGGTGCGTTTGAGGTAGATGCGGGATTCATCGGCGGACCACTGGAGAACGCCAAGGCCAATGCGGAGGCGTGCGACTTTGTTGGGAGCGGTGAGGTCGCGAACTTCGAGGACTTCCTTGTCGAGGTAGTAGGCGACTTTGGTGCCGGAGGGGGAGAGGGAGAGGCCGCCGGCGAAGGAGTCGAGGGTGGCGATTTCGGCGGTGTCTTGCGAGAGAAGGTCGAGACGCTGGAGGCGCGCGGGGCCGTCGAGGTTGCGGTTGCGTTCGACGGCGATGGCGGAATTGCTGCCGGAGATGCGCTTGGCGTCGAGGAAGGTGCGGCCTTCAAAGGCTTTTCCGGCGGGGCCGGTGGACACGTTGAGATACTTCATGGAAAAGAGGGCGCGGGGGGTGACTTCCTCCATGAAGTAAACGAGGGTGGCGTTGTCGCGGAGCCAGAGGGGATTCTCGGCGTTCATCACGAGGGGTTCCTTGCCGCCGGGACGCAGCTCGTGGCCGGAATCGTCGAGGAGAAGAAGAGCGCGGGCCTCCTCGGCGGGGCCGCCTTCGGGATCCGCAGTGATGGTGAAGAGCTGCACGGCGAGGATGTGGCCGTTGGGCGACCAGGAGAAGGATTCGACGAGATAGGTGAAGGGCTTGTCGCCAAGAGTGAATTTTTCGCCAGTGAAGAGGCGGCGGCGCTTGCCGTTGGTGTCGAGAAGAAAGATGTCGTCGCGCTGGAGGTCGTATTTTTTGGCCTTGTAGATGCGTCGGACGGAGAAGGCAATGCGGCCATCGGGGGCGTAGGCGAAGGCGGTGACATCATCGTCGACGTTGACGAGGGGCTTGTCGAGATTCTGGGCGCGAGCGGCGGGGAGGGGAACCAAGAGGAGCAAAAGGGCGGCGAGGAGAAGATAGACGTGGCGCGGCGGTAGCGCCTGAGCGTCGTGTTTTTTCGTGAAATTGTGGACCGGCTTAACGCTCATGGTTTGGGGTCATGCAAAAAGCAGATTCCTCGCTCCGCTCGGAATGACAAGAATGCACAGGCGCGGGCTCGGGATGACAAAGGGGTCAGATCTTGCCGAGATGGGGTCGAGCAATGCTCGACCTCTACAAGGACGGAGCGCCCCAGTCTGAAGCTTCTAGTGTAACGGGAGCGGCGGGATATTTCGACTGGAGCGAAATTCATTGGTTTTGGTCAACCCTTTTCGGTGGCGCGAGATTTCACTTTGCGGATCTCTTCCAGGCGCAGACGCAATCTTTGCTCGAATCCCTGGTCTGTAGGTTTGTAGTAGGTGCGGCCAGAAAGGTTGTCTGGGAGGCAGGTCATGTCGGTGAGCTTATCGTCGAAATTGTGAGCGTATTTGTAGCCTTCGCCATAGCCGATGTTTTTCATGAGACCGGTGACGGCGTTACGGAGGTGGAGAGGAACGGGATCGGCTTCGGTTTTGTGGACATCGTCGAGGACCTGGCCATAGGCGGTGTAGACGGCGTTGGATTTGGGGGCGAGGGAAAGATAGACGACGGCTTGCGCGAGGGCGAGATGGCCTTCGGGCGCGCCGAGAAAATCAAAGGCGTCGCGCGCGGCGAGGGAGAGGGCGAGGGCGCCGGGTTCGGCGAGGCCGATATCTTCACTGGCCATGCGGACGATGCGGCGGGCGAGGTAGAGGCAATCTTCGCCGCTTTCGATCATGCGGATGAGCCAATAGAGAGCGGCGTCGGGATCGGAATTGCGCACGGATTTGTGGAGCGCGGAGATGAGGTTGTAGTGCTCTTCGCCCGCTTTATCGTAGCGGAGGAGTTTGCGCTGGAGGAGATCTTCGAGGAGTTCGCGGGTGATGCGGCGGACGGCGGGCATATCGCTGGTGGCGGCGGGATCGGCGGCCTTGGCACTGCGGGCGCAGAGTTCAAGGGTGTTGTAGGCGGTGCGGGCGTCGCCATTGGAATAGGCGGCGATGCGGAAAAGGACGTCGTTGGTGGCATCGAGATGAGTGTTAGCAAGGCCGCGTTCGGGATCAGCGAGGGCGCGGTGAAGGAGATCGACGATTTGCGGGGTGGCGAGGGCTTCGAGGACGTAAACCTTGGTGCGGGAGAGGAGCGGGGAGATGACCTCGAAGGAAGGATTTTCGGTGGTGGCGCCGATGAAGAGGATGTGGCCGGCTTCGACGTGGGGGAGGAAGGCGTCCTGCTGAGCTTTGTTGAAGCGGTGAACTTCGTCCACGAAGACGATGGTGCGCTGGGAGGAGCGGGACTTGCGCTCGGCCTGGGCCATGACCTCTTTGATTTCCTTGATGCCGCTGAGGACGGCGCTGAAGGAGATGAACTCGCTGCGGGTGAGGCGGGCGATGACGCGAGCGAGAGTGGTTTTGCCGCAACCCGGGGGACCCCAGAAAAGCATGGAACTGAGATTGTCGGATTCGATCTGGAGGCGGAGGGGTTTGCCGGGGCCGAGAAGTTTTTCCTGGCCAATGAATTCGTCGAGGGTGCGGGGGCGCATGCGTTCGGCGAGAGGTTGCAGGGCGGCGGGGGTGTCTTGGAAGGCGGGGTCGTTGAACGGGGAGAAGAGACTCATGAGGATAGTGTAACGCAGTCGGCGGGGGGAGCCAGTTTTCAGTTATAAGTTTTCAGTGGTAAGTGAAGGAAGAGGGGGGGCGCGGGGTTGAAGACTATCAGCGATCAGATCAGATATCAGCGATCAGGAGGCAGAGAGAAGAGTTCTTAGTTTTCAGTTCTAAGTTTTAAGTTTTGGAAAAAGATAACGCAGAGGCGCTGAGGACGCAGAGGTTCGCGGAGAAGAGAAACCCAAGAGCACAGTCAGGAGTGACTGTGCCACAGGGGATGCCGAGAAGAGAATGGCGAAGAGTGGACGGTGCCGCACGGAGGGAAGAAGACAGAGAGGACGGAGGGAAGAAAGAGAAAGACAGAAAGTTCGGGCGCGGATGGGGAAGACCTCACCCCTGAAAGGGTGAGCCACAGGGGCGGGGGTAGGATTTTTGGCGCTGGCGGAAGGCTTCGTAGAAAAGGACGGCGGCAGCGGCGGCGGCGTTGAGGCTTTCGACGTGGGTGGCCATGGGGATGTGGATGCGAGCGTCGGCGGAATGGACGATGTCTTCGGGGAGGCCGGCGCCTTCGTTGCCGACGAGGAGAGCGATGGGCTGGCACCAGTCCACTTGCCAGGGAGAGAACGAGGCGGCGGCTTCTTCGTGAACGCAGGAGGCGAGAGAGTGGATGCCGTTGAGTTTGAGTTGGGTGAGGAGAATGGGGAGAGACATTCCGGCGACGATGGGGAGATGGAGCGCGGCGCCAGCGGAGGCGCGGAGGGATTTGGGAGAGTAGGGGCTGGCAGTGCCGCTTTGACCGGTGGCGGAAGTGACGGCAGCGGTGGCCCCAAAAGCCGCGGCGGTGCGGAGGATGGTGCCGACGTTGCCGGGATCCTGGACGCCGGCGAGAACGACGAGGAGGGGAGCGCAGGCACCGGCGGGAGTGGCGAAGAGTTCATCGAGAGAGAATTTGCGGGGCTGGACGAGTGCGGCGACGCCTTGGGGATGTTCGGTATCGGCGATGCCCTCGAAGAGGCGGTCGGTGGTGCGGAGGACGGGGAAGCCGGTGTCTGGACGGCCGATGAGCGGGGCGAGGCGCTCGCGGTGGCGTTCGCCGGATTCGCTGAAGAGGACGGCTTCGATGCGGCAGGTGGAGCGGAGAGCTTCTTCAACGAGGCGAGGGCCTTCGACGCCGACGGAGCCGTCTTCCGTGGGAAGGCCGCCGCGGAGGGCGATGCGAAATTGCTTGAGCCAGCGGTTTTCGCGGCTGGTGAGGAGGTCGGGGGAATCGGCGGGTTTGGGAGAAGAGGGCATTGGCGGAAGGTTAGCAAATTCGCGGGGGGAAAGGCTATCGGGGTTGAAGGTTATCAGCGATCAGATATCAGCGATCAGGAAGCAAGAGAAAGATGCCCGCCGACCGGGCCGGGGTAAACGCCGGAAATAGAGACGAAGTTGAACAGTTGAAGATCAAAAGGAACGAAGAAGAAAAAAGAGTGCGCAGAGATTACGGAGGGCGCAGAGTTCGCAGAGAGGAGAAGAAAGAGGGATTTCTCACTGCGCGGACTCCGTTCGAAATGGCGGTGGGTTTCGACGGGTTGCGGAGAGGGCGCGTGGAGCGCGGAGTTCGCAGAGAAGAGGAACCCAAGACCCAGGCACACACGCCGTGCCTGGGGCACCCGGCACATGCCGGGCGGGAGAGGAATTACAGTTTGTCGGGGCGCATTCAGTTGTAAAAGCGGCGCCGAGGCGCCGCACTCCAAGAGTGCGGAGATGGGACGGAGAGTGTTCTTGAAAGCGACACGCGGATATCGGTCGAGTGGCGGGGAGAGTGTTTTATTGCGGAAGGGTGGAGGCGTGTGATACGGTGCGGGCAGAGTGGCGCGGGGGGGAGTGTCGCCGCTAACAAAAAACAGGTCAG
>Ga0208689_1000810_pt1 | contig 18945 bp, 17 predicted proteins | sample June2015DPH_8_15_FD_184700 | JGI IMG/M metagenome (GOLD analysis project Ga0208689, IMG submission 184700) | Peatland microbial communities from SPRUCE experiment site at the Marcell Experimental Forest, Minnesota, USA - June2015DPH_8_150... | ecosystem: Environmental > Terrestrial > Soil >... | reverse complement strand
AGAATCGATCAATTCGTGCGCTCCTCCAACAGCCAATGCCAACCCTTTGTCTGGACAGCCACGGCCGACTCGATTCTGGCCAAGATTGAAAGACTATGTAACCGTATTTCTGGGACAGCACACTAGCTTGACAAGCGAGATCGCGTCTGATATAAAGCAGCGTGCGAATATCGAATATCGAATTGCGGCGCGTAGGAGCCATCGAGGGAGTGCGCATAATCGTGGCCTGGAGTGTTGTTCCCGGCTCGATTCTCCTGCTGTGGCCGGTGGGAGCCAGCGCGCAACTCGACCTGGCGGCAGTAGTCAAAGGAATCGTGACCGACCCCTCAGACGCACTCGTGCCCGACATTAGGATCACTTTCACGGCGGACCGCAACAAACGTAACGCCTCCGTCGACCTCGACAAAGGAGATGATGATGACGCGCCCTCCCTCTCGGAGAGATGTTATTCAGATCGGCGGATTGGGTTTAGCTGGACTCTTACTTCCCGGCGTAGGCTGCTCAGGTCAGCTGCGAGTTCAAGGAACAGTCCAAGCCAGGAAGCTGTCTTATCCGCCGAGCGAAATATTTTCCGGCCTCGAATGGCTGGCGCCAGCAATGAGATACCCTGGCACAAATTCCGACATGCATTGGTGGACGTGGGGAGCGGACGATGCGCTCTATGTCGTGGATGACGACGGCAACAATTTCGACTTCGCACCAGACTGGAAAAACTACTTGAGGGTAACGGGCAGCCCTCCGCACCACAAAGTTGTGGAGATTTCTCAGTTCCCGGGGCTAAAGCTGACGGGGCCGGAGTTTGGAAAGAATGGCAAGAGGCGTGTATTTAACGACGACGAAAATTCCAACCGGACCCGCTACGTCTGTGGGTCGCTAGCCGTCGGTAGCCGCCTCTACGTAGCGGTTTATGATTACAACAACGATGTGCGGGGCAAGTCTAGGGATTTTATTGATAGGATATCGCCGAATGCAGGCATCGTCGCTCTTATTTACTCCGATGATGGCGGAAAGACTTGGGAAAATATCCCATCTAAAGACCAGCCTAATGCGGAGAAGCCCTATTTTCTGGGTCAGCGTTTTGCTGGACTCCAGTTTGTTGGGTTCGGCCCCGGATACAGCGACTTGCCTCCCGATGTTGCTGGATACGTGTACGCGATTTCAAACGATGATAATTGGGCCAGCGGTGATCACGTATTCCTCGCGCGTGCACCACTGGATCAGGTGCTGAAGCGGCGAGCTTGGGAGTTTTACGCAGGTGAGGGCAAAGGACACAGAGCGACTAGGCCGGTGTGGGTCAGCGAGGAGGAGCGAGCGAAACCAATTCTGTCCGATCCTAAGCACGTCGGCCACCCGGATATGACTTATAACAAAACCCTAGGGCGCTACTTTCTCTCGGTCTTCAGTGATGGGGTGCCGCATTCGTTGGAGACCCCCTTTGATGTTGCCATGAAAACCTGGGATAAGCGGGCTGAGCTACAGATATACGAGGGCCCCTCGCCCTGGGGGCCCTGGAAGGTTGGGCTTAATGATCCGGCCTGGGAAGGGCCAAAGCACGTCCCGTATCTGCCCCACATTCCGTCGAAATGGTGGAGCGCGGACGGCTTGTCAGGGATACTGCTCTTCTCCGGCGACTACACGGACAACGGTCCCACGCCGCACGTATCGCAAGACTCCTATTATGGATTCATGACACGACCGTTCCGTCTAGTGCGGTCAGTTGCGAGAGAAAGGTAAATTCCCAGCGGGGAAGGTAAATCTTTTGGAAACATCCGTGGGAGCATTGACCGATTTAGGTCGATTATAGAGGTGCATTTGCCATCAGCAAAGCGAGGTGTGATCGGCGGATCTATCTATGGGTGGGGCATTACTAGTTCTCGTTGAACCGTTACACGGCGCACAGAGGGTTGTTGTACGTATCCCGCCGAACATGCTCGAGGAGAGCGAAGGTTCGACAGCTGATCTGTCCGCACGAGGAATTATTCGAGATGCATATTGGATGTACTGCATCTGAGTTGCGTACGAACTGTTGGTAGAAGAAGGCGGGTATAAGCTATGAGCGAAAATGGGCAACAACGGAAACTCCACCGAGTCCTGACGGACACAGAAATCGCCTCTATTCGCGAAAGTTCACTTGCAGTCCTGGAAGAGGTTGGCATTGTGATTCAACACCAGAGGGCTTTGTCTCTGCTGGCGGAGGCGGGCGCTTCTGTCGATCCGCATACGCATATCGTGAAGATTCCGGCATCGCTGGTGGAACGGGCCTTGCGTACAGCGCCTCCGGAGTTTTTGATTACAGGCCAGAATCCCTCGAAGGATCTGGTGATTGGCCACAATAGCCCACCGCGAGGGCGGCCTGGGATCTCACTCGACTGGATTGTTGACTACGGCGAGAAAAGGCGTCGCGAAGTCGCCGTCAAAGACCTGGAGGCTTGGGTCCGAGTGGCTGATGCCTTGCCGAATCTCTGCATGGTCTCGGCAGTATACCCATGGGATGTTCCTATAGAGACGCGTGACATCCTTGTGGCCGCAGCGATGTTCAGACTTTCCGACAAGCCCATTCTCATGGCCCCTTACTCAGGATGGAGTGTGAAGTGGATTGCCCAAATGCTTGCCGCGATAGGGGATCAGCGAGGACCTAGGATCGTCGCCTTCTGTTCGGCCAACAGTCCGCTCATTTTTTCAGAAAGCCAGATGGGCGTCTTGTTAGGGGCCGTTGAATGTGACTTCCCAGTGATGGTCAACTCGTCGGGGGTAACGGGCGCCACCGCGCCCGTTACACTGGCTGGAACGCTAGTGATCATGAATGCCGAAATCTTGGCGGGTATCGTCGTGGCTCAACTGGTCAGACCCGGGGCAGCAATTATGTACGCAGGCCACCCCGTCGTGTTGGACATGAGAACGGCCATCGCCTCAATGGGTTATACCGAAGTCGGGCTGCTGGCCACCGCCTTGGTGGAGCTGGGCAGGAGCTATAGCTTTCCCACCGCCAGCAACGGGCTCACGACGGACTCCCATGTCTGTGACGAACAGGCCGCGATTGAAAAGATGATGACTGGGTACATGCCGGTGTTGTGTGGTGCGGCCTTGAACGGAGGGGCGGGAAGTTTGGCGGCAGTGGGAACGGCCAGTCTGGAGCAACTCGTCATTGACGATGACATTTATGAACGTCTATTCCGATTCAGTGAAGGGATAAGCGTCAACAAGGACACCCTCGCCTTGGACGTGATCGCGGCGGTAGGCCCCAATCGGCAATTCCTCGAAGAGCCGCACACTCTGAAGTACTTGCGCAGAGAGTTTCGCCATTCCAAGCTCGCCAGCCGCCTGAATGCCGGGGTTTGGATTGACCGAGGCGGAAAGGACGCTGTCGATGTGGCCGCCGACCGAGTCAAGACGATCCTAAGTAGTTCGCCCGAACTGCGCTTGGATCCTCAGATCTTGGCTGAACTGAGCCACATCGTCGCCAGCGCAGAGCAAGAAAAACATAAGGCTGCGTAAATACTGGGTGATAGGTGAGAGTACTGGCGTGGCGGCAACGCGTGAGCCATTACTGGTAGGCGGGTTTAGAGGCGTATGTGTTCGGTGCCGTCGACATTACTGGCCACGACGCTGTTTTGCTGCGGATGAAGACCAGGAAGGTCACTTCGAAACCGGTGGACTGAGCCGGACAGCGTTGGACAAGGTGACATAAGGAGGATCAGATAGTGCAAGACAATTACCTCGGGTGGCTAGTGAAGAACACAAAAACCACTTGGTGGAACGACGGGGCCAACGCCGACGAACTGCGGAAGGCTATCGAAGACGGCGCGACGGGCGTAACCTCTAATCCTTTTCTTGTGAATCAAGCCGTAGAGAACACATCGAACCCCTGGTTCGACGAGGCTGAGAGGATGGCGGCGGCGGCCGCTGGCCCCACGGAGCGGGCTGAATCGCTCGTTCAGTTGGTGGTTACTAACGTGGCGCAGATGTTCTTGGAAAAGCATCGGTCCAGCAACGGGACGGATGGGTATGTCTGCGCCCAGGTGAACCCGCTGCGAGCGCACGACCGGGATGCAATGCAAGCGATGGCAAAGCGGTTCGGCGCATGGGCGCCGAATATAGCCGTCAAGTTACCCGCGTGCAGGGCCGGACTGGAGGTGCTTTCTGACTGTATTTCTGAGGGGATCACTGTCACAGCCACGGTGAGTTTCTCGGTTCCTCAAGTCATCGCCATCGCCGAGCACTACCGCCTGGGCATCAGGAAGGCTGAGGAAAAAGGGAAGAAGCCCGGGAAGTGCTTTGCCGTCATCATGATCGGGCGCGTTGATGATCACCTGAAGGAGGTTGCTCGCGACAATCGGCTTGATCTGAGCGACGAAGAGTTGAACCTTGGCGGGCTTGCAATTACCAAACGGGCGTTTTCGATCTATCAGTCCCGCGGCTACGAGGCGAGGCTTTTGGTAGCCGCCTTGCGTGGCGTGTACCACATGACCGAACTGGCCGGGGCCGACCTCACAATGTCAATACACCCGAAATACCAGGGGGCGTTAACTTCCAGCCATGTGGCATTCGAGGAAGGGATCCACAAGGAGATTCCTTGGAACACCATCGAACGGCTCCGTCGCATTCCGGACTTCGTGAAAGCTTACGATCCGGACGGCCTCAAGAGCGACGAGTTCTACTCCTACAGCCTCTTCCAGCGCACCTTGACGCAGTTTGTCGAGGCTGGCTGGGGCCGCCTGCAACAACATGCGGCCGGAAAGGCCAGGGCAATATGAAACTGAGCTGCTTGCCAGTTTCGTTCTTCAATGATATCCAGAGCGGCGTCATGAGCATCCACGACTGGGCCGTGATGGCCCGAGCCACGGGGCTTGATGCGATTGACCTCAGCATCGTCTTAATTCGCAATCACACCCCGGTATATTTGCGCAGGCTCAGAGACGACCTTGAGCGCGAGAATATGCCAGTGGTGATGATTGCGACCTATCCCGACTTTACTCATCCGGATCCCCAGCAGCGCAAACGGGAAGTCGAATACACTCGTCATGACATCGCCATCGCGTCTGAGCTTGGCGCGAAATACTTGCGGGTCACGGCTGGCCAGGTGCATCCGGAAACATCGCAATCACAGGGAATTGCCTGGGTTGTGGAAGATTTCAAAAGGATAGACGAAGTGGCCAGCGAATTCAGCGTGCAGCTTCTGTTTGAAAACCATTCCAAGCCGGGCGCCTGGTGTAACGCAGATTTCAGTCACCCCACGACCGTTTTCCAGGAAATCGCCGAAGCTCTGCAGGATACGAACATCGGAGTGAATTTCGACACTGCGAACACACTCGTTTACGGCGACGATCCAATCCCGGTGCTAAGGCGTGTTGTGAAACGGGTGGTGACGGTTCACGCCGCCGACACGGCGGTTCGAGGGCAGCTCAAGCCGGTGATGATCGGCACGGGGATCGTTCCGTTCAATGATATCTTTTTGGTGCTTCGGGAGAACGCTTTTGACGGGTGGATCTGTATCGAGGAAGCCAGCAACCTGGGCAAAGTGGGTGTCATCGGCGCCGTGAAGTTTGTAAAGTCCGCGTGGGAGCAGAGCGCGATGAGTTCAACTCAAGGGAAAAGTCGCATCTGATGGGGGAGTTGTTCATTACGTCCCCACAAGCATCCGCCCTGCTGACGTGACGAAAGCTCACGAAGTCGTCAAGAGGCAAGACACGTTTCTCATCGAGGCCGGAACGATCGGCCTCCTGCTCCTCTAAAGTGTTCGCGTGGCGGGAGCCCAGAAGCGTCAGTGTTTGCGATGTATAAATGATTTCCTGCTGCCACTGGCGATGAGATTTGCTTGAACAACCCGGATCATTGAAGACTTCAAAGGAGGGTGTATGAAGGCTCTAGGATTCATTGGACTCGGAATCATGGGAAAGCCCATGGCGGCGACCTTGATTCGCGCCGGACACCGGTTGTTTGTCTACGACATCAGATCTGAGCCTTTAGCAGAGTTGGCCACGCTAGGTGCAACGAGATGCCGTAGCTCGGCCGAGGTGGCCCGACAATCGGAAATCGTCATCACCATGCTGCCGAACTCACCTGAAGTAAGGGTAGCAGTTCTGGGCGAAAAGGGCGTGCTCGAGGGTGCGGCAGCAGGACTGATCCTGATTGACATGAGTTCAATTGCACCGCTGGCGTCGAAGGAAATTGCGGCCGAAACATGGAAAAAAGGCGTGCGGATGCTCGACGCCCCGGTGAGTGGAGGCGAACCAATGGCGAAGGACGGCACGCTTTCTATTATGGTGGGTGGAGACAAAGAGACCTTTGACCAGGTTGTCGACATCCTGCACCTCATGGGGAAGTCGGTGGTCTGGGTAGGCGAGATCGGGAGCGGCAACATGACGAAGCTGGCCAACCAAATTGTGGTTGCGCTCAATATTGTCGCCATTTCGGAGGCCTTCGTTCTGGCGACCAAGGCTGGTGTTGATTCCAGGGTCGTCTATCAAGCCATCCGCGGAGGGCTGGCTGGCAGTTCCGTGATGGATGCCAAGTCGCCTCTCATCTTTGATCGGAAGTTCGACCCGGGCTTCCGCATCGAGCTCCACTTGAAAGATCTTCTGAACGTCATGCAAACAGCTCACGAATTACGTGTCCCGCTGCCGTTCAGCGGCATGGCCGCAGAAGTCATGAGCGCATTGATAGTGGCCGGTAAAGGGAAACTCGACCATGGCGGCATCATACAGTGGTTTGAATCGCTGGCTGGCGTGCAAGTTTGATCTGCGAATGCGGTCAGCGTGGAGGCGGTTGCCATAAAGAGGACGCGCTACGCTCGGCCTGACCAAAAGCCTAGGAACTGGACGAGGCCGAGGGCGGGGATTTGTATTGAGTCGTCCCGAGAAAGGACGTGCGGGATGAGGACGAAACATTTCACAGAGGAGGCAATGTGAAGCTCGATCAAAGACGGGAAAAGTTGGTGAAACACACCTTCCTGGATTTCCAGCAGACGGCGGATTTCCTTCAGCATCCGCTAGTCCTGGAGCGAGCCCAGGGCGTGTATTATTGGGACCTCGAGGGGCGCCGATACTTTGATTCCATCGGAGGCATCTTCGTCGTGACACTCGGTCACGGCCACCCGCGAGTTCTGGAAGCGATGCGCAAACAGATGGAGCGGATGACCTTTGCGCCACCCCTGCACGGCGTCGCTGACGTGACGCTCGATTTTATCGAGAGACTCGGTTCCGTGACGCCTGGAAATCTGAAATACGTAAAACCGTTCAGCGGCGGGTCGGAATCAACCGAAGCCGCGATGAAATTTGTCCGGCAGTATTTCAAACAGACGGGACATCCCGGTAAGTACAAGTTCATCAGCCGGTACCAGAGCTACCACGGCAGCACGGGCGCAGCCATGGCCGCCAGCGGGACGGGGACTCGCAAGACGAAGTTCGAGCCCCAAATGCCTGGCTTCCTGAAGGTGTTCCCGCCAACCCACTACCGGCCATACTTCTCATCCTGGGAGGAATGCAATCGGTTCGCCGCGCATACGATAGAAGACGTCATTCTGGGTGAGGATCCGGAGACCGTGGCGGGCGTGATTGTGGAGCCCATTGGCAACACGGGCGGAATCATTACCCCCACTGCTGAGTACTTCCAAATCATCCGGGAAGCATGTGACCGTTACAACGTGATACTGATCTTTGATGAAGTGATCACCGGTCTCGGCAAGACCGGCCGGATGTTCGCAGCGCAGGCCTTCGGAGTCACCCCGGATATTATGTGCTGCGGAAAAGGATTGTCCAACGGTGCAATTCCGCTTGCTGCCATGGTCGCCCGCGACGACATGTCCGAAGCGTTTTGGGGAAGGCTACAAGACGACGTGCAATTCGCTCACGGTCAAACCTTTGCCGGGAACCCGTTGGCTTGCGCGGCGGGCACAGCCGTTATCGACGAGATTGTAGAAAAAAGGCTGGACGCGCGGGCCGCCGAGGTGGGCGCGCAGCTCGCAGCACGGCTCGAAGGACTGAAGAAATACGGGGTCGTGCGAGAGGTCCGCGGCAAAGGAATCCTGCTAGGCGTGGAACTGGTAAAGGATACGTACACGATGCAGCCGTTTCCCGAGCTGGGCACTACCTTGAAACGGGTCGCGCTCGAGAACGGTTTGATCATGCGAGTGGATCCGTCCTGGTTCGCGGTGGCACCCGCGCTCACAATCACGGGGCAGGAGATCGAAGAGATGTGCGCATTGATCGAAAAGAGCCTGGTACAAGCCCTTGAGGAAGTTACGCGCGCCCAGGGCGGGGAGACTGCAACGCTGGTGGCCTAGCCGTTACGCTCAGAATGGCGTTTTCGCCTGGATTTCCAGAATTGGGGGGTAGTTTCGGAACAATTACAGGACTTCGTATAAGTAGATTGACATCAAACCAAAAAGAGAGAGGGCATGTTCCGAAGAACGAGCGGATGAGGTGAGGTCGTTTGCTCCGCGAAAATAACTGGGCCGATTATTTTGAGCTTTCATACTTTTTCAACGTCAAAGATAGAGTTTTGATCCAATCGAAGGAGGTCATGGAATGGACGACCTCGCAGTGTTGGTGCAGATACAGGACCTCGCCTCGCGCTATAAGTTCACGCCCTGGGTGGGAGAGCGGGTGTTGGGAGAAACTGTGGCCGCTCACCTGGAGCAGCTGTTAACACTAATATAAGGAGCAATCGGAAGGATAATATATGGGAGATGAAAATACTCTGAGGGCCGGGTTTGAATTGAAACGGGCGGTCCAGATCGGCATTGTCGTTCGAGATCTTGAGCGCACAACTCAGTTATTGACTGGCCTGTTCGGAATCGGGCCATTCACTTTTGTTGAGGTCCCGAGTCGTCCGGGTTCCAAGTACTTCTACCGTGGGAAGGAAGAACCCATCAAAATGCGGATGGCTTTTGTTCAGGTCGGGGCACTGGAATTGGAACTCATACAGCTACTCGAAGGGGAGCATAACGCCTTTCGTGACTTCCTGGAAGCGCGGGGCGAAGGTATTCACCACGTTCTCTTCGAGGTGGATGACATTGATCAGGTCGTACAGAATCTTTCCGAGAATAAAGTGGAGGTCCTTCAAGCGGGGACTGGGATTCGGCCAGGCACGCGGTGGGCGCTCCTAGACACCCAGGATCTGCTTGGGTTCCTGCTGGAATTGCGTCATCGTGCGCCCGGATGTGACGGTACCTCCAACCCGAAAGATCATTAGTTCCGCCTTCCGGCACGCTGCCCGGTGAGTGTATCAAGTGGCCCCGGATTTGAGACCGGATGTATTCCAGTTCAGGAACCAAATAGGGGCTCAAAGTGGGGCAAGCGAGTCAACGAAAGAGAACAGCCGTCGTTGGCTGCGGAAAGGCGGTTGCGACCCACGCCTCGGCATGGCGTAGACTCCCGACCTCGGAGTTTGTAGCGGCTCGTGGCGTAGTACTCAAGCGCGCGAGAACCCTTGCTCCACAGTTCAACGGCCGCGCTTTTGGTGACCTGGACGAAATGCCAAAGAGAGAGCAGGTGAAAGTCTTGTCGATCTGCACGCTACACGCCCAACATGTTCCGTCCGACGAGACGGGCCGTCGAGGACTCCACGTGATCGTGGAGAAACCGCTGGCCGTGGCCATAGGGCAGCGCCAATCTTGGACCATCTGTGGTTTTCGCCGGGCGAGGGCCGCCGCTGCGAGGACCGTATCAGGAGATAGGTGGCAGTGTGAAATGCACATTCTCAGCGCGCCATTTTGCTAAGTAACGCAGATAAACTCAGGCTGACACAGACGGAATCGCCGCGACACAAACCTCAATCGCGGGTAACAGGGGCACATTACTTGGGGACGGCGGCGCGCCGCCCTTAGACGAACTCCTCTCCGTGGAAATCCAGGCTAGAGCAAAGTGGAACAGTGAGCAATAACTTGCACGATTTTCGAGGCCAATCACTACAATGAGGTAATTACATCATACCAAATGCACCGGTTCACAACACGATGTCAGAGGACACACTCAAAAGGCATCAGGCTTTCTGGAAGCACCAGCAAATGGACCGGCCCTCGTGGGGCGTCAGCATTGGCTTTTTTGCTAACGAGGCATATCCCCGGCTCATGGCAAAGATACCTTCAGGTCTCGTAAAGCCGGAGAATATTCTCGTCGACGGACTTCTCAAAGATTTCGATGAACGCTGGCAGGCACAGCAAGGTATCGGCGATTTTCCCTTCACGTGTTCGCCCTTTCCGAGCATTCCCTGGCTGGAGGCGATTGCCGGTTGCCCTATCATGGCCTCCCCCACGAGTTTCTGGGCAGAGCCTTGCCTGACTGATTTCCGGACTTGGCAGTGGAACGACCGCGTGCTGGAGAATCCGTGGGCACAAAAGCTTTTGGAGTTGATGCAGAGGTTGGTTCAGCATTCCTGTGCCGGCAACCTAATTATGAGCAGTTTCTTCGGGGAAAATGGGTAACACTTTTTTGTTCTGAGTGATGGTGATCACTCCGTTTCTTTGTAACCAAGTTTCTACCGCCAGACGCCGGGCGGTTTCGACTTGGCGTTGAGTGTGAACCGCCGAGACCTGGATAAGCGCCTTGGTCAGCTCGCTGATCCAATCGAAGATCTCCCTTCGCTTGCGGAGAGTATACGCCTTCAGGGCCGGCTTCGCATCGTGAAAGACCTTGCAGGCGATGTGCCCGTGGAGACAGTCACGGGAGCGATGGTTCAGCTCATGCGCGAGCACTTCCGCCCAGGCTTGCACTTCGGGGTCCGTGATCGGGCCGCTGGTGAGGATCTTCTCCCGCAACGGAGTTTTCAGTTCCCGCACCGCACGTTCCATCCCACCGTTGTAAGGCGGATAATGCGGCGGTGAGTTCAGCGGCAGAACCAGGTAACGGGCGAGCACCTCGTCGACCGCCTGTTGATTGAGATTGGAACCATTGTCGCGTTTGAGCACCAGCGGCGGTCCATGCTGCAAGAACAGTTGCTCCAAGTGAACCGCCACAGTTTCTCCCAACACCCGCTCCCCCACCCAGGGCGTGAACTTATAGCGTGAGGCAAGGTCCTGCACTTGATGTAGATACAGTCTGTGGTGGGCGAACCTCGCCAACTCCGCGTCATCCAGTGACCAGACCAGGCCGGAAATCTTCCAGGCGATGTGGCGTAATTCCGCCTGATGTTGGTGGGCCAGTTCCCACCGTACCGTTCTCGTCAGCGCCTGCAGATCGCGCCGGGAGATGTGATCGTGGTGCTGCCGGTACAGCTGGCCGACTCCATGGGTACGCTGGCGGCCATGCTTCAGGCAGTACAAGGCCACGCGCAACTCCTCCAGGTTCAAGGGAGCTACCTTTTTGGGACCTGGCTTGAAGAGGGCCGACTGGCCGCGCTCGAGGCGGTGTTGCCAACGCCGGAAGCTTGCATACGATACCCCCAGGGATTCACAGAGGCGTGGGTACGGCCAGCTCACTTGTCGCTTCAGTTGGGTCAGCGTGGTGACGATCATTTCGGCTACCTCATGCTTTTTTTTTATCTAGCTGCTCCAACCGCAGACGGATCCGTTCCGTCTGCTCCAGCACTTCCAGCTTCGCCTGCAACTCCTGAGTCTGGCGCTCGAGGGCCTGCTTCTCCGGGTCGAGGGGCAGCGGCGGGCGCCCCGGTTCCCGATCGCCCAGCGCCTCGACCATCGCCGCCAAGGCCCGCCGCTCCCACTTGTAATAGGTCTTGCGGGAGATGCCCAGTTGCCGGGCCGCTTCCTGGGCACTCAACAACCCGCTCCGCACCTGCATGATCAACTGCGCTCGCTGCCGGGCTAGGGCTTGCTGCTGAGCACTGGGTTTCGGATCGGTCATCGCAGCATCCTCCCACCACGCGGACTTGGTTTACTTGGTCGGCGGCGCCTTCGGCTCTTGCAGCTTGACCAGCCGCTTCTCCAGTTTGGCCATCCGCCCCTTCTGCTGCAAGGCTTGGCGCGCCAGCAACCGCTCCAGTTTCGGACTCAGCGCCGGTCCCGGTTCCAGGCGTGTTTGTGACTCCAGCGCCTTGAGCATCGCCGCTAGCGCCCGCTTCTCCCATGCGAACAGCACGGCCGGACTGATCGCTAGTTCCTGACAGACTTCCCCCGGCCGCCGGCGCTCGCTCCAGATCGACAGTACCGCTTGGGCTCGCTGCTGGGCATTGTAAGGCAGGGGTTCCTTCTTGGCTTTGATTTCGGTGGACATGAGCTCCTCCTTCTAGGTCGTAGATAACCTCTTGGTGAGGCCGTGGTTCCTCACCATCCACGAGCATCTTCACTTGTCCCTTCTCGGCACGAATGACCACCGATTGCTCGCCCATCCGCCCCACCATGTAGAAGGGACTGCGTGGTTGTCCTCGTAACGCCAACTCCAACACGTTGTCCTGAATGCCGCGCTCGATGACCTGGCGCAATTCCTGGGCAATGGCAAAGAAGCGATCCGCCGGACACAACCCCTCCAGGGACTGATGAGGCCGTCGATGGTTGTAGTGCTTCACCCACAGCCGAATCCGCTCGCTGGCTGACTCGAAGCTGTCGAACTGGGCGCGCTCCAGAAACTCCTCCCAGATGGTCTTCCAGAAGCGTTCGATCTTGCCCAGGGTCATGGGATGATGCGGTCGGCTCTTAATGTGGTGAACCCGATCCTTGCGCAACTCCGCCTCGAAACGGGTGGTCCCACGCCAGCTTGAGTACTGGCGTCCCTGATCGGAGAGCATCTCTTTGGGCACGCCGTACTCGGCCACCGCCCGGCGGTACACCTCTAAGACGTGCTCCGCCGTCTGGCTACGAAACACGTCCAGCCCTACTATGTAGCGGGAGTAGTCATCCAAAAAGCCGATGAGGTAGGCGTTCTTGCCTCCCAGCCGGAAGGTGAAGATATCGGTTTGCCACATCTGGTTGGGAGAAGAGCGCTCGAAGAAGCGTGGCCGGGGGGGATTGCGCTGGGGTTTGCGGCGAGGTTGCTTGAGCAACTGCTGCTCATGTAAGGTGCGGCGAACCGTCTCCTGGCTCACCGGCAGAAACAACATGCGCCGCAGGAACTGGCTGATTTTCTTGATTCCCAAGTCGGGATGGTGCCGCTTGAGTTCGACGACTTGCGCCTTCACCGCCGGCGCCACTTTCGGCCGCGGACGGTTCGGACGGCGGGGCTTCGACTGCAAGCCCACTTCACCCTGGGCCCGGTACAACCTCACCCACTTGGATAAAGTACTCTGGCCCACGCCCATTTCGTGGGCCACCTGCTGTACGGGGAAGCTTTCCTCCAAACATAACTGCACCGCTTTGCGCCGCACCTCAAAGGGATGAGCATGGGCGTGCGGACGAATTGTCCTTCGCGCCGCCCCCCTCGGGGGGCGGGTTCTCCTCCTCTTCCCTTGAACCTCGTTTATACCTTCCATAGGTAACACTCCTTTCGGTTCCTCCCGGGAACCACAGCTCTGGAGTGTTACCCCTTTTCCTCAAGAATTTCTGCTCATGATCTGGTCGTTAGCCCAGGGGAGCTGAGTGCCCCCCGAACCCCCTTGCGCCCAGCTAAACCACCATCATAGACACGGCGCACTCCCCATTAGAAGAAACTTCCCATAAGGCAGGTAATGGAGAGATCTCCATTACCTGCCGTAATCGACACTGCCCCAAGTGTCAGGCCCACGCTCGCGACCAGTGGCTAGGGGCGCGCCGCCGCGAACTTTTGCCTACTCCCTACGTCCATGTGGTCTTCACCCTTCCTCGGCGGCTCGCCCCGCTGGCTTTGCAGAACAAGAAGGTGATCTACGGTCTGTTGTTCCAGACCTGTGCTGAAACGCTGCTCGAAGTGGCGCGCGATCCCCGCCATCTCGGCGCTGAAATCGGCTTCTTCGGCGTGCTCCATAGTTGGAATCAGAAATTGGAGCATCATCCCCATGTCCATTGCGTGGTTCCGGCCGGCGGCCTCTCCCCCGATCACCAGCGCTGGATCCCCTCGCGCTATCGCTTCTTTCTCCCCGTCAAAGTGCTGCGTCGAGTCTTCCGCGGCAAGTTTGTCGACGCTCTCAAACGGGCCTTCGCCGACGGCCAACTCGGCTTCTACGGGGACCTCAAGCTTCTGGCGGAAGCGAAGGCTTTCGCTTCCTTCCTCCGCCCCCTGTTCTGGCGGGACTGGGTGGTCTATTGCAAGCCGCCCTTCGGTGGCCCCGAGTATGTTCTCCGTTATCTCGGCCGCTATACCCACCGCGTGGCGATCTCCAACCACCGCTTAGTCTCCCTGCAGGGCAACCAAGTCACCTTTCGCTGGAGAGACTCCGCGCACGGCAACCAGCAGCGCCTGATGACTCTGGCGGTCGAGGAGTTCTTGCGCCGCTTCCTGCTCCACGTGCTTCCCACCGGCTTCGTGCGTATCCGACACTTCGGCTTTCTGGCCCACCGACGGCGGGCGGCTCTCTTGCCACTTTGCTTCCAGTTCCTGGGACGACCGACCGACTTGCCACCCGCCCCAGAACCACAACCCGGGGAGGAAGGTGGCTGCTCGACCCGACAGCCTTCCACTTCCACGTGGTTCTGCCCCCACTGCGGCGGTCCAATGATCATCTTGGAGCGCCTGACGGCGGCGGAGATGTGCTTACGCTCTCCACCCCTCTCCTCCGCGAGGTTCTCATGAAGTACCGCTCCCTCACGCGAAAAGACCGCGCGTGCCCACCACGCACACGCCTTGGTGTGCTTGGCCACCTACCCACAAACCCTCCGTCCTCAACTCCACAGCGCACACCGCACCCGATCCAGCCCGGGTTCACTCTCCATCCGTGCTTCCTGGCCCTCACAAACTCATTCCGCCGGCTCACCCATTTAACCTACGACCATAGCTTCGCCATTCAAAGCCCATAATTCCCGCGTCCGCCGCAAACACGGGCGGCTTCCTTCAAGTCGCTGTATCGAAAGCGCGCCGGGCAGAGGCTCTGCTACTCCGCAACTTTATGCAGTCGGCGCGCTTCCGATACAGCACTAAGACTTCTCAGGCCCAATCCGCTCCCGGCGATATCGATCACCTGAAAATCAGTGGTGGGAAGGGGATTTCACGCCAGAAATCGGCGGCGGATACCGTCGGTAAACACTACGCCGTCAGGCAGGGGTAGTGCAGTCAAAGTGCCCTGCGGAAAGCCCGCGGCTTCACACCGGCCAACTTCCGAGTAGCTCGTCATCCGCTGAGAACAACTCGTCGCCGCCGCGCGTGGGATAGAATTGGGCTAGCCCATCCACGCGTTACTAAAGATGATTACGTGGCTATTTGCGCAATCTTTCCGCACTCGGATAGCGATGTAAGTAACCGTCCGGATGGTACAATGAGCACTGTCCCCAATCGTATTCTTCTCCAGGTTGGTTCGCAGCAGAAGGGGCGTTATGGGAGCAAAGGGCAGCAGCGGGAAGCCAGCGAAAACGGACCCGGTGATGGCCGCATCAAATTCCGATTCGTGGACATTGAGATGGAAAACGTCAACGAGGCCGTCACCGAGGGCCTAAAGCAGCTCGCAAATGCCAGAGGCTCACAAAGGATCTGGGCAGCAAGACATGGGACTAATTGCTGCCGAGTTCTTGGATTATCTAGGGTTCCGAGCCCAGCAGAGGAGCCGATCTGGGGTGAGAGGAGCACAGCTATATGCCAGACGATCTTAAATCTTCGGAAAACACAAAGCCCTGTGTTTATTGCGGCTCATCCATGTCCGTTGGAGCTAGGCTCTGCCCTGTTTGCAGGTCGTACCAGTCGGCATGGAGAACGACTGTCATTTACGTGGCGGGCATTGCCGGCCTGATAAGCTTGGTAGCGTCTGCGGTTACATTCATTGTAGGCAAAATACCCGATGTGTACAAAATGTTTAACTGGAGAGATCAGGTGACGGTCTGGAGTTTCGACACTGGCCTCTACCCTAATTTCAGTATCACGCTATCGAACACAGGAGATGGACCGGTCATCGCGTCGCAAATATTTGTGATTATGCCGGATGGGTACAACGTGAGTTACCCGATCGCGCAAACGCTTCTTCCGGGGCAGTCGATACCGATCGCAGGTGGACAAGAGTTTTCTCCCTACTATCAGGGATACATCTATAACTACTCAGGTACAGCGAACGCAACTGTACTAAGAAATGCCGGAGTGCCTTGGCCCGAGGAAAAAAAGCTGCCTTGTTTTGGGGAAATCCTATTTAGCAAAGACTCACTGCTATTGAGCAGGATGAGGGAGCATGGAAAGGCAACTGGCAGTAAATTGGTAGAAGACGAAAAGGCGCGGGCGTTTGTTGTGTATTACAGTCTACATGAGCGAAAGGAGGTTCGGTATCAGTTCCCGGTCATTACGACTTTCCTCCGAGCATCAAACCCCAAATGCGAATAACTCGATACACAGTAATTGAACCAAGCTGGAGGTCGAATACAGCATCCGGATGACGGCTTCCGCGCTCCTCGGGGCTCAGTTCGTGAACGATCGTCTGCACCGGCAGGTTTTCGAACGCTGCCAGTCGTAATAAAGATGTGATGCCGAGCGAGCGCGAGCTGAGCCGCTCAGGCGATTGATTTGGGGAATCACTGTTAGACGGGCCTCGGTGCTACGGCGTCGAGGGGCCGCTCCCCCGATGGTCTCCTCATCAAATAACCAGACGTCAAACGTTTGTGAGCTCGAAACCGGGTGAGGTGCTGACGACTTTTACCGGGAACGCTGCGGTGTATTCTTGGGCATTCTCCAATGCTCCCAAGCTGATCTCGCCAGTGAGGAAAGCGGCCGCGTCCACTTCCTGTGCCTCGAAAAACGCTGAACAGAAACGGGGTTGTGGAAAGTTGCGGGAGAATGGTCGGCCAACCTGAAGTTATTCGGTCCCCGGGGCCCAACTTCTGTGTTGCGCGTGACACGACCAGAATCCGGACCACCCTCCCCTCGTCGTGAGTGCTATCGCCTGATCTCGACAGTCATGTGGACAACCTATTAGCCACTTTTCCCCGGGGTGAAGGGGACGCGGTCCTCGCGGCAGATCTCCCGGAGGGCGAGGCGTCCGGTAATGGGACCGCAAGGCAAGCCGCCTCCGGGATTGACCCACTGGCCGACCATACGGAAGCGGCGCGGGCTGGGAAGCTTGTTGGGAAGCGGGCTGAAGCCGACGCCGGGCACCGGGAGCCAGCCCTCCATGCTGCCTTTCCAGTTGCCGGTGAAGCGGAGGACGGTGGCGGGGGTAGAGACGTCGACGGTTTCGATGGTGGGGCGGAGGCCGAGAATGCGGCGCTGGAGGACGTCAATGACCGCCTCAGAGACGCGCTGTTTTTCGGCGCGGTAAGTGAGGAGGTCATTCTTCCGGAGATTGTCCCAGTAGGGGTAGTTGTGGGTGGGCAGGAAGCAGGTTACGGCGGTTTTGCCGGGTGGGGCGAAGGTGGGGTCGAAGTGGAAGAAGCGGAAGGAGAGCTGCTCGAGGGTGGTCTCGGGGTCGACGCGGAGGGGTGAGTCGAGAATGCGAGTCAGAAAGTGGGGCATGTAGCCGAGATCAATGGCAACGCCGAGGGAGACTTGGCAGTAGGAGGGGAAGATGGGATTCTTCTCGTAGGCGGCTTTGAGCTTGGGGCTGGTGAAGGCACCGCCTAGCATTTCGTTGAGGGTGGCGTGACCGTCGGCGGCGGAGATGACCCAGTGGCCCCGGAGGGTTTCGCCGTTGGCAAGCTGGACGCCAACAGCGGCGCCGTCTTCGACGAGAATGCGCTTGACGCGGGCGCCGAAGCGGATGGCGCCACCGAGATCTTTGAGGCGCTTTTCAATAAGGCGGATGATGGCTTGCGAGCCGCCGATGGCGTAGCCGGCGTTCCGGTCGGCCATCCAGGCCAGAGAGAAGATTAAAGCGACTGCGGAGAGCTGGGCCAGCTCGCCGCGGCCGAAGAAGGCGCGGAGGAGGGGATCCTGGAAGCGGGCCCCGTAGTGCTCGCAGGTGACTTTGGAGAGGCGGGCGAGGGTGGGGAAAATCGGCAGATCGCGGAGCAGGACGGCGGCGCTGGTGGCCCAGCCCTGGCCGGAGAGAAACATGCGGAAACCCGCTAGGCGGCGGACATCGGCGACAAAGGCGCGGATGGCTTTGGCGTCGGCGGGTGAGCGGTCGAGAAGCGTGGCCTCCAGACGGGCGAGGTCGGTGGGAATAGAGAGGCTGTCGCCGTTTTCGGTCTCGATGCGGGCCATCTCGTCGTGATCGACAAAGCGGAGCTCGGAGATGTCGAAAAGCTCCTGCCAGTAGTTGTGGAATTCGGCACCAGGCCGGGAGCCGAGAAGCCAATGGAGGCAAGTCTCAAAGGTATAAGCGCCGCGGCGCCAGCTCATGGCAAGGCCGCCGGGCACGTCGTTCATCTCGAGAACTTCGGCCTGGTAACCGCACTGGCGGGCGTAGACGGCCGCACAGAGGCCAGCGACGCCTCCGCCGATTATCAGGATCTTTCTGGATTCGCTGGGCATGGGTCCGGCCTTTCCTGCATCTCCGCCTCGGAAGGGCCACTCGGAGGCGTGCTTCCGGGAGGAGTGCGAGCTTGTCGATTCAGGGAGCGCGAGCCGCCACGAGAAGGCGTGCCGCGCGGCATTTCAGCGGGACCATACTAACACTACCCGGCCAACTGTTGAAATATCGCCATTACGCTCAAAACTCCAGAACGACTGGGTCAGTTGGGGAGTGGTCGGCCACTCGGAAGTTGGTCCGCACCTTCGCGGATTGTCGGCAAGCGTTTACGGATAGCTGGCGAAAACAGCCCAACCCACCACCTAACCCGGATTTGGAATGAAAAACGCCCTTCCACGCCGGAATCCCGCCAGCCGCAATGCACTGCGCCAGCTGATGACCAAGCGGCTTTCCATTCTCAATTACTTCTGAAGTCTACCTGTCGAAACTAGCCCAAGTTCGTCACGAAAGGGGCGGGAAATAGGCTAAGTGCTTTGGAATCAGTTCAGGCTATCTTCGAGTCTGCACTACATTCTTGATCAAAATTGAGGCGGTCTGGCACGG
>Ga0208689_1000794_pt1 | contig 19102 bp, 17 predicted proteins | sample June2015DPH_8_15_FD_184700 | JGI IMG/M metagenome (GOLD analysis project Ga0208689, IMG submission 184700) | Peatland microbial communities from SPRUCE experiment site at the Marcell Experimental Forest, Minnesota, USA - June2015DPH_8_150... | ecosystem: Environmental > Terrestrial > Soil >... | reverse complement strand
CAAACAGGATCATGATTGCAGTGATGACATACTTTTTCATGAATTCACTCCCCCTCGTCTTAATTCACCTTGGATATGTTGAAAAAATCGATGAAGATTCCGAGCGGATTGGTACGTAACAGCTTCTCGTCTTTCGGCGTATGAAAGACCAGGTTGAATATGCCTGTATAAGCCTGTCTGGTTGAAGGTGTACCGTTGTTCTCGAAATCCTGTTCATACCAGTTCACCTGGTAGCTGTTCTCGCTCATCTTGACAGCGCTCGACACTTCCACTGACACAGCCCTCTTTCCAAGCTGTTTGAAAGGGTCCCATTCCTTTGCGTACGCATTGAGGGTGTTCGATCCCTTGGGTGTCAGGAAATTGTATGAGGATAGATAGTTGTGCCTCATAATAATCGCATCCGTCGGGATGGACCGTATCTGTGTCACGAACTGACCCAGAAAATACTCTGTTGCCGCTTCATTTGGTCTATATAGCTTGTCGGCCTTGCCTATGAGGTTCACGGCTCCATGCTCGTTAACCTCGACGATATAGGGCACGACAGAGGAATTCAGAGCTAGAAAGATGAACCCGATCAGCAAAACGATAATGACCCCAAGCTCGCCGAATGCGATAAGCCTCCAGTTTGCCGCCTGCACCCGGGCCGCACCGATGAAGTCATCGAATTCTTGTCTTGCCCTCTGGTAAGGTGTTTCGGGTTCACCTTCCGGTGCGAACTTCAGTTTTTTAACTGTTGCCAGCTTGTCCATTGTTGTTTGCACCTCCTGCCCCTGGTTTGATATTGGGGGCTTTTCCTGTGTTAGAGCCTCCACCAGTCACTTTGTTGTAACCCCAGCTTCCAGCTTTCTTACCGAAACCAGCTGCTTTTTTTACTACTGCTACGCTTCTGGTTGCTGTAGTTGCCGCAGTACGATCTACTGCGAACCCCATGGCAGCAGCTCCAGCCAGCATGTGTGATCCTGAGAGATTTGGACCTCCCGATATGATTCCGGCTGCAAAATTTGGAGCACTCCAGCAGAGGTATGCAATGGCACAAACTATTGAAATCCCACAGTAGAGTGCGTAATTGTCATCAGCTACAGGTGTTAGATCCAAACTACCTATGATGTCGTAGGCGATACTAACGATGAGAGCCAGAACCATCAATTTAACTCCAATGGTAAATGTTCCACCGATAGCTCTCTCTGCTAACCATGCAGTCGGCTTGAATACTGCGAAGGGAATCAATAAAACTGCACAAACCGAGAACAGATAGAACTCGATGATTACGATGAACAGATTCCAGGCAATAAGAAAGTATGCAAAAAGACCTATCACCCCTGTTAAAAATTGTAAGGCAGAATTCACTGGGTGACTGGCTATATTGGTGAACCCTCCAATCGCATCAAAAATGGGTTTTGTGGTCTTGAATCCCATGTCTATTATGGCTGACGGATCAAAAAGATTTGTTAATGTTATCGCATTACCGCCTGCCACAAGCCCAGCCTGAGCAAAGGATCTGATAAGTGCATAGGATAATGACTGCATCCCGGTTATTATCCAGAGAAATAAGCCTATGGCGGTAATCTTCTTTATGGCTGTTACTGTGACATCGCTTTTTCCTAATGCCCAGAATACTCCCAGTACCACGATCTCTATAGCCACCAGATATCGCATAAGCACCAATGCATCAGGGAGTATTCTGGCATATCCGAGAGAAAGCCGACCGGCCAACTGGTTCAATACTGAGGTCAAGACTCCTGAATCCATAGTTATTCCTTGATGTCATTCATTTTTTATTTCCAGGACCACCAGGAAAATCCTTCATTGGTATAGCTGTTGATTTCTTTGTTCCCCAATTCCTCATGAGATCTTTATTTGAACTGTCCGATCCACTGCATCCGGCAAGAAACAATACAAGAATACCAAACGCTATTGCCTGTCTGAACATCATACCCTCCTCATGGTTAATGAAATTATTTCAATGAGGAAAATCATTCATGGGTACAGCCGTCGATTTTTTTGTACCCCAATTCCTCATCCGGTATATGTAGTCCTGTTGCCTCTCATAATCTTTTGCCTGCTCCTCAGCGAGCCTGGTTGAGTCAAGATGGTTTTGTACAGCCAGGAGCTGCTGGGTCTTGATCTGCTGTTTGATCTGCATGGCGGCTAACTCATTTCCATACTGCTGGGCATCGAGATTTCCAGAAGCATGCCTGGAACCCATCAATACCTGGTCAGTAGCAATGATATCGTCGTTAATTCCCTGAATTTCCTGTGCCTGAACATTCATGGCATTGATATTGGCATTGGAGGTTGCTACGATCTGGGACAACCTCTTGGTTTGTATGTCGCTGGGAGATGCTCCCTGTATCACTGTTCCGAACTGCTGGTAGAGGTTTTGATAGCTACTGTCCAGAGTCTGGATGTTATATCCGACGCCTTGTATCCTGCCTAACATGGTATTGATCTCTTGAGCCGTCTGCATGGGTGTATTCCCAATATTCACCTGGAGAGCCTTGAGATTCTGATACTCATTATTGATCATGGTCATCTGGTTTTGGAGCTGATTTAAAAGCTTCTGGTTCTGTTCGAATGCCTGGAGGGCATTATAATAGCTTTCCACGAAGTTCCAGGGATCGTATACCGTGTCATAGCAGTAGGAAGCAGCAGTGATGGATACGGTGAGAACCGAAATGATTATAAAGCTCCTTATGAAGTTGCTCTTGCGCATTGCAATACCTCCCTTGTCTCGGTTTTCAGGTTAAGCCATCTGTTCAGAAGATCCTCTTTGCCCTCTTCCAGCAAATCATCCATGAGACTGTGGTCCTCTTTAGAGCTTGAAGCACATATCGCGAGCGAAACAGGATCGAGCCCCAGGTCGAACAGTCTGTTCCCGGCATCGGACTGGCAATAATACTGCCTCTTGGGCATGGCATTGACGAGAATCTCGATCTGCCGGTGATTCAGTCCGAACCTCTGGTACTGCTCATATGCCTCCGGCTCAAAAGCCTTGCGGTTCGGCAGGAAGATCCTTGTCGGACACGATTCATTAAGAGTGCTAAAGATAGGGCTCTTCACCATGTCAGCCACAGACTGCGTAGAAAAGACGACAGCGACATTGGCCTTCCGCAGTGTCTTGAGCCAGTCGCGAATCTTGTTTGAAAAGATAGGATGATCCAGGAAAAGCCAGGATTCATCGAGCAGGAGCAGGGTAGGATCACCGGTGAACCTCTGATCAAGACGGTGGAACAGGTAGGAAAGTACCGGAGGCACTGCATTGTGCATAGAGACCATGAGATGGTTCATCTCAAAACATTGAAATCTTCCGTATTCAAGGGTGTCGCTCTCGGCATCCAGGAGTTGACCGTATGATCCCTGCAGGGTGTACAGGAAAAGGGCCTCCCGGATCTCTTTGTTTTGCACCAAAGTGACAAGACCGGTGATGGTCCTTTGTCTTACCGGAGAAGTAGAAAGATTCGTAAGGGCTTCCCAGAGCTCATTTCTCAAACTCGGTGTTACTACAACATTTTGCTGAGCCAGGATTTCAGTGACCCACTCCAGAGCCCAGGACCTCTCACTCTCTTTATCGATATTCATCAGGGGCTGGAAGGCCAGGTCAGTATTCTCTCCCAGGTCGTAGTGATCTCCTCCCGTGAGAAGGGTCGTGATTCTTGCAGACTTGTCCTTGTCGAATATATAAACCTGGGCATTCCTGTATCTCTGGAACTGCACGGCCATAAATGACAGTAGGGCGGATTTACCGGCACCGGTAGGACCCACGATCATCGTATGTCCGACATCCCCCACATGCGTTGAATATCTGAACGGGGTGTTGCTCAGGGTCTTTGCATAGAAAAGAGGCGGGCCGTTCAAGTGATTGTTCCTTTCCGGGCCCGCCCAGTCTGAAGAGAGTGGAATGAGGTGTGTGAGATTGAGAGAATGGACAAGAGGCCTTCTTATGTTTGCCCAGCAGTGACCCGGCAGCGATCCGAACCATGACTGAATAACATTCAAAGACTCATTCCTGGTAACGAAGCCTGCAGAGTTGGTAATCTGCTCGACACTGCTGACTTTGTCATGCAAAAGGTCGAGGTCCTTGTCCCACAGGACGATGCAGGAGGTATAATACCCGGCTGATACGAGCCCTCCCGCGACCATCTCTGCGACTGCATCGCAATCGTAGGACTTATTCACCGCGTCGGTATCTTCCTTGCCGTCGTCTATCTCGTTCATGAAAGACATCTTCACCAGGCTCCACAGGGAACGTTTCTTGGAAAACCATTGTTTCGAATACTTCTTCAGTTCTCTGATAGCCTCGTTCTTTGACAGGCAGATGAACCGGGTAGACCAGCGATATTCACACCCTAGCCCGTCCAGGTCCTTCAACATCTGGGGATCGGACTCCAGAGGGAAACCGTCAATCGAGATAACCTTGAGAAAGGATTCTCCGAGTTTCGGTTGAAAGCCACCTATCAGGATCTCGTCGGGAAGAAGATAGTCCAGAAAGACCGGTGTCTTTGGTGTCTTCACCGGATGATACTTTGTGGAAATACAGGAGTGGAGGTAAGTGAGGGTTGCATCATCATCGAGATACTCGACATAGGGGAATATGGTCTTCAGGATATCGACGATCTTCCTCACCTCGTCCTGGAAGTATTCCAGGTGCTTTGTGTAATCGATCTTCTGCTGATCCATGAACTTGTTGAGGATCTTCTGGGACTGCTCAGAGGGCGACATATAGGTGAAGGTCAGGTAGTACGTGCTCGTGAAGTGATGCCCGTCATCGAGAAAGATCCGCTTCCTTTCCTCATCGACCAGGCTGCTTGCCTGATTCGGGAACTCGGAATCAGGGTAGTAGTTGTACTTCCGCCTTTGTACTTCGATAAAGTAAGCCCAGGGAGAAGGGAGCCTCATCAGTGCGTTGTTTACCTGGGCTGCGACTGCATCGAGTTCCTCCTCCGTCGAGGAGTAGAGATCAGGCCCGTTGAAGATGATTGTTGACTGAAAGGAGCCTGTCTTGTTGAGGACGACTCCGGGGGCAATAATCATGGCCCAGGGAAGCCTGTGAGCCAGTTTGTTCGGTGATTCCCTATACTCCTTAAGATGCAGCACCAATACCTCCCCCGCCCAATCCATGGGCAGTAAGCAAAGCTGTCGCTATAGCTTTTGAAAGCTATGGCTCTAGGTAGTCGTCTTCATTGACATGAGAGACCAAAACTTCAAGGAGGTATGGATCTGATTTATATAACACAACAAGAATAATATAAACGGGTATGAGAACCAAAATCATCCAGGCATTTTGCATGCCCAGCACCAGAGCACCGCCTAGCGTTCCCCCCAGGATCGCTACATTCCGGGGTACTCCGGCAATCATGTTCCTTTCTATGAGACCTCGGTGGATTGGGACCTTCATAAATTCAGAACCCCAAACCTCCGCTGAACCCGAAGAATGAAAGACCCCACCCGGTAGCAGCGCAAGCTACGGAAAGACCAAGCACCGCCTGCAAGGACCTCTTCAGAATCCCGCCTGTCTCACCGAAGGCCAGCATGAAGCCCACGGCCATAATTGCCGCAACGCTTCCGAACCTGAGCCATGGGCCGGTCAGAGAGTTCAGGATTTGATCGAGAGGGCCTTCCCAGGGCATGCCGCTTCCTGCTGCAAGAAGCATGGATGGGGCCAGAAAAGCAACAAGTGTTATCGCCAACAAGCGACATTTCATATCCAACCTCCTCGTATCCAGTTACGACTCAAGGATATAATGATTTCTTTTAACATGTCAACATTCATTTAATTATAACATTTTGTTATTATTGGATTAATATTTGTTATATTATTATTTAGCATCAAACGGATAACTTGAATAAAAAGGTCTCAGAGGCCACGGATGGAAGCTTGACATTTAATATGGTTATGGCTATATGGTTATGCATAAAGGGGGTGATGTAAATGCATCGGACAACTATTATGCTTCCGGACGACCTGAAAGCAAAGGCCGAAGATGTATCGAGGAAAAAAGGCTTCTCGCTCTCTGAGTTCGTAAGAGAAGCGATGAAAGATTTGTTAAGGAAATACGAGGGCGGCAAGGGAGATGCTTTCTTCACCGACACAGCTGTATATACCGGGTCGGCACCAAAAGATATCTCCAAGAAGCATGATGATTATCTATATGGAAGCAAGGCATGATCTATATTGATACGGGAGCATTGATAGCCAGATATATTGCCAAAGACGATTATCATGCTGAAGCTCTATCTTCCTGGAAGGCTCTGGAAAAGAATAAAGATAAGCTCTTCACCAGCAATTTTGTTTTAGATGAGACTTTCACCCTCTTAGGGAGAAGGGCTAGTTATCAATTCGCTGCCCAGAGAGCAAAGTCAATCTTTTCATCCGATGCCTTTACCATCTTGAGACCCGATAAATCACATGAGCTTGAAGCATTACGATATTTCGAAAGATACTCAGATCAGATGGTAAGCTATACTGATTGCATATCCTTTGTTTTGATGAAAGAATATAAGATAAAAAGAGTGTTTACTTTCGATAAGCACTTTGAGCTGGCTGGATTTCAAGTAATACCTTAGCTTTTTTCTCATCTGCGATTTATGCAGCAAACATGATCAAATGTATGGATGCCCAAAGGATTGAAGAAACAGGCGGCAGTAAATTTGCTGCCTGTTTTGAGATCATGAAATAGGAAACCGTGCCTGTCACCTACTTCGTTGATAATCATAGTTGAGATCTGATCATACAATGAAGCTGGTAGTTAAGATGATATCATACAGCGGTGTGATTTGTTATGTTTCTCGGATCTTGCATTTCTCCTAACTAACTACTTTTTAGATTAATATTATCAATATAATAGGATGGATTGATATTTTAGTTAGTTGCATGAATAACAGCTGCGCAGCGGCTGTCGGGTGCTTATAGTACTATTTACATTAATAATTTACTGGTTTAATTATGGTTTTGGAAAGTTATATGTACTTTAGTCAAAAGGGCCTGTTATTATCCGGGCAGAGTAAAGAATGATAAAATATAAGACCTGATCCTCATGATGCCACGTAAGAAAGTACATGCATAAGGGCCGCAATCTCAAGATGTTGTGTTAAGAAACTAAACCCTGTTTGATTATTTTAGAAAAATATTGTATTAGATCCAAGAATGATTTTACACCTTTGAATCCCATCAAGCAAATACAGCTGATAATAAACAACTTATTTATTCAATATGTGAATTAACTGTAAAAAGGTAGAGCATTGTTATTTTTTATCAAAAAAGAGTTTACTCAATTCACTTTGGGAGGGAGACAATCGCTTCCATGGAAATGAGAAGACGCTCGATTGGGCCAAGCCCAACTCAAGATGTTTTTAGTGCTGATATAAAATCAATAATTCTCCCACTGTTAGATTTCTTCTGTTCATCACAGAATTTTGTAATAGCAATGCACACAGATTCAGGCAGAGAGCTGTGGACGACACATAAGAGTCTCTTATCCCCTTTGTGCTCCTATATGAGAAGCCGATCGAACTTGTGGTCACTCTGTAATCAGGATCATGCTAAGCGATCTGCACAGAGAAACTTTGAGAAGTTACAAGACCCAAAACTCGGATTATGCCACCTTGGACTCTGGAATCTTGCTTACCCTATTTTCCACGAAAATGTTTACTATGGAGCTCTCATCACTGGCCAGCGAAAACTCAAAGATTCAGCAAGAACAAAGGAATCTGAAGAATGTTTCACTAGGAGAGTTCAACAATTAAAGTCAGAGGGACTAGTGGACGTAGTCACCAAGGGAGAGATGACCGCAAGATTTGCAGAAGTCGAATACATAAATGAGTTTCCAGCTAACTCGATTAAGGCACTCGCTGCCGTCGAAAACAGTTTGATTGGAATCATATCTGACCTTCTCAGACGAATTAATAGAATTACAATGTTGCGCCATGAAATACACCAGCCAAATACAGCTGCACGTGGAATACTCTGCGAATCACGTGATATTCTTGCTGATGTACTTTCTAATCAGCAATTAAGTATTAAGGAAGTCAGCCAACAGCTCGTAAATGCACAACAAAATATCAAGTACGCTGTCTCTAATTCCATCTTATTTTCCACCATTGTGGAGAACATCTGCTCAACGTTAAGCGCAGACACTGGGGCACTAATAGTATCAAGATGTAACGTGCTTGCTCTTTTACAGGAAGCTCAAAAAATCTTCGAAAGCCCAGCTGGTGATAAAGACGTTATTTTTGAGCCTATTGTGAAGAACGATCTTGATATGCCAAACATAGAGGCTGACAAGGCATTGTTGATGCGTGCTTTCATGAATGTCTACCACAATGCTGTTAAATATTCATACTTTGGTCAGAGTGAAGATAAACCAAGAAGAATCCAGACGTCATGCGAGGGCCTGGAGAAATATGTTAAGATTACTATTGCAAACTTTGGGCTGGGGATCTTGCCTGACGAGATGGACAAAATTTTTAAAGAGGGCTACCGAGGAAAACTATCGAGTGATAGGCACAGGACTGGTTCCGGTTTAGGGTTGTCCCAAGTAAAAAGAATAATTGACGAGCAACATAACGGGAAGACAGAAATTGAAAGCAGGCCATTAGGCCAAAGTATTGAAGGTCCCTATCTGACTAAGGTCTTCTTATATATTCCCTATGTACAAGAAGAAGTGGAGGTGACTTGATGGATAAGGTGATCTTGTGGATAGAAGATGAAAAAGACCAATTTAGAGCTTTTTCTAATGGGGTCTGCCGAAAGTATAATGTGGAACGAGCTGTGGATTATTCAGATGCTTTAACTAAGATTGCAGAAAAGCAGTACGATATGTATGTAGTTGACATAATCTTGCCAAGTGGTGAACAAGCGATAACAAAGGAACAGGTAAAAGAGAAACTTTTACGAGTTGAGGATATTTTTTATGGCATTGAGTTAATACGCCACATCAGAAGTATTGGTCTAAATCAACCTATACTAGTAGTAACCGTAGTCACTGAACAAGATAAGATTGCGAGAATCAAAGAGATAGATCAAAGTATTGGGTTTGTCTTGAAGTATTATGCGACACCGGATGATGTAAAGGAGGCTGTGGATGAACTACTCCAAGGGTAGGTTGCGTCTTATCTAGGAAGCCTATGGATTCATGAGTGAGAGAATCATTTGAAGAAAGATGTTGAAGAGGTATTAGGATGGGTTTGGAAATTTATGTATCTATCACTTGAGCACCAAGCAATTCTTCTTATTATTTCTCTTATTGCACTAATTATAATTGTGGTGTGGAGAAAGGTTATCTTAGAACAATTGGAATATGTTTTTAAAAAAATATACAGGATGGTTAAAAACTTTTTTCTGAACTGGGTGACATCGACTACTATTCGGCTCAAGCGTGACAACGATATAAGCATTGCAAAAATTACGAAGGACACGACGCGATATGTTTCGAAACTAAGTGATGCACGATATGTTTATGTGGCAATACAATATCTATTACAATACCCTAGCCCAAAGGGTTACCGGGCACTTATCAAAGTGGTGGTTATAGAAGAAGAAGATGATGTGCGAAATAATCTATTGTGGCTGATGCATCAAAAGGCATGTGTTCGATGGTATAAGGAAATCAAATAAGGGAAAGTAGACCTAAGCACAATATGCCAAGTTACTAGATGCAGCTTGACTCGGGGTCAGCATGGTGCTATTCCTTTACTTTACTGTATGGGACTTTCACCCTTTACTCCTTGACGGTCTCCCGGCGCACTGATGATTATCAAAAGATATATTCAATAAGGCCAAACCGTTACTCCTGGTACGAAATCTATGCCATGGATGATTCATTCCATACCATTACATGTGGCATAAGATCTTCAATTTGATAATTAATTAAGGATATTGTCATATTCTCAATATCTGGATATACTGCAATTATTCTCCGAATAGTTATGCGAAACCAAAGTGAAACATAATTATTGTTAGTCCTCGGAAGGAAATGGACCAGATGACAGCAACCGAACAGCGAGTTCTCAAGAATGTGCGCAAATTTGAAAGGCTTGAAAAGGAGTTCCTGAAGTTCACCTACGAGACTAGTAAACCTCAGAGTCCCGAGGAACTATCAGCGTTTCTTGGCGAAATGATGAAGACAGCAGTGGAGGCCTTCACCGCAAAAAACGAAATACTTGAGGACTTTAAGGATGTGACCGAACTCAGAATTCAGGATAGACAGGCACTACGGCTGCTCGACTCTATCAGGAGAGACGACAAGTTTTATTCAATCGCATTTTATGAGAATGTCGGGAAAATGCTCAACACCAAAGCGAAGAATCGAACTGATGAGATAGCAATGTCAATCCGTGATATCCTATCTGACAAGTTCGATGATTTATTTTCGGATTTTCATTCATGGTTCGATGTCACTGGATATTACTTTGCCAAAATAAAGATCGGCCCGATTATTTCGTCTTTCAAAGTTCCATCTTACCTCCTGTCATACTTTGAAGAACTCAAGGAAACATATGCCTTTGGACAATACAGAGCAAGTGTAGCTTTATGTCGCGCCTTGTTGGAAATGGCGCTATATCGAAAACTCAAGGCAAGAGGTGCATTTAAGGATAAAGAACCTAAGTTCACTAGTATTAACGTGGCGAGGGAAGACAACCTGAACCGATACATCAATATGGCGAAGTGGGAAAAGATATTGTCAAAGGGCAGCCTTGATATCGCTCATGGGATACGGAAGACTGCGAATGACGTTCTGCATTCAAAGGATGCCGAGAAGCAGTTTGACCATAAGGTTGTCACCGACACCATTTTTGGGACATTACGAATATTAGAGGAGTTGTACAGGTAGAAGCCATTGCGCTGAGATTATGGCCTAGCAACGGTTCCCGCGCGGAATCACGACGATGATGCCCACCGCTAGAGCGCAGAATAGCGCAGATGCAAGTCCAAGGGGCCTATAGAATGTTGGGGCAAATGGAAGAGTTCAAAGAGATTGCCCACTGTGGTGGGCAAGTTAGCATCCATGTTGAAACTTGTGAAGACGGGCAGCGAACTGTACAATTCGGGGTTAGAAGCTCTCGCCCCACTCCTTCTGCATGGTTTGCTATTTATGCACTGCCGGAAGGTATACCTATGGCTACGGTCGCTTTAGGTGGGATAGGACTCCAGACAGATCCACCCCCGACCTTGACCTACTTCTTGGTCCTAATCGGTTCTGATAGCCATGGGTTGTACGGACATCAATGCATGAAGTGTAATGGGTACTGGCGATCTAAGTCTGCTCCTTCTCGATGGCTGTTGACATGTCCCTATTGTGGACTTCGCACAGAGACGCATGAGTTCCTGACTCCTGGCCAGAGACGCTACGTAGATGCATGCTGTAAGTTTTTTCGCGATGCCATCAACTCTTTAAAAGATGGTGAACACATTATAAATATGGACGCAGTTACAGATTCGGTTGAAAAAGACGGAGTGAAACCCAAGTTCTACTACACTGAGGAGACTCAACAAAACAAATTCGAGTGCCCAGCATGCGGTGATTATAACGATATCCTTGGGAGATATGGGTATTGCTCAAACTGTGGTACTCACAATGGGGTGTTTGAACTAGAACACGACATGAGAATCATACAGGAACGAATTACCGAAGCAGAGAACTTCGAAGCTTGCGTAAAAGATGCAGTCTCGTCTTTCGACAGTTTTGCCCGGCAAATCGTCAAGCAATTAGCAATTAGAGTACCCATGACGCCAACACGGCAAAAAGAGTGGCAAAAGAAGCTTTTTCATAATCTGAAACCTTGTGCTGATTCACTTCGAGAAGTCTTTGACATACACATCTTTAAAGGTATGAAAGAAGATGACATCCAGTTCGCGTGCCTAATGTTCTTCCGACGCCACGTTTATGAACACAACGGAGGAGAGGCCGACGATAAGTATATCAAAGAAAGCAGAGATAACTCTGTAAGGCCAAAGCAGATGCTACACGAAACTACTGAGAGTGCTCATAAGATCACACGGTTAATCACAACAATGGGTCGGAATATTCACGATGGCTTCCATCAGATCTTCCCACCCGAAGAGACTGCACTTAAAAGCAAACTAAACAGGTCTAGATCGAGGTGATAAAACTTAGAACAGTATGTTTTTTGATCGAACGGGGAGATAGGTAACAAAATATTCTGGGTATATGGGTAACACTTATGCATAGTTTCATAGAGACAGGAGGAAGTGTCTATGGGCTGGGAAGGAGTTACCATCATGGACCAGAAAGTGCGGACAGGCGTGGAGTAGTTGTTAAGGAATTTGGATGTTGCCTTCGAAGAGTGTGCCCAATGCGCTTGCTGAAGAAGAATATTCAGACAAAATTTGTTATGTCATACCCGGCTATGTCGGTGTATGAATTTGAACAGTTTAAAGAAGAAAAAGAAGTCCTAGAATATTGGAAAAATTCCTCTATTTATATCATTTGCCAAAGACCAGTGCTCTTTTTTGATGAGATAGTGCCGCATGAAGAAACAGGAATAATTCATCTTAAGATCAAGCAGAGGAATAAAGAGGGAGAGTTGTCGGTTAAACTAGCCCCCATGAAAGATGATCCAGATTTCCCCGATAACAGGTTCATGGCAGAAATGAACTTCTTTAAAAAGGAACAGCAGACACAGCATCCATTCATGAATGCAGCTGGCATAAAATTTTTTAATAGAGATAGAAAATTCATTGCTTGGCTTTCTCCGGAACGACTCATTTATGATTATCTATTTAAAAATTGGGGGTTTCAGATAGAGATTATAGGAAATATAGAGGAATTTCTTACCTATTTTGTCCATTATATCGGTCAAGCTAAAAATCAATATATTTGGGACAGGCTTACCGGCCATGAAAAGCTTTCTAAAGTGCTTGCGGTTGAACATCCCTTTATTGAAGGTGAATTTAGTCCTTATGAACTTTCACTAATATTCTTGAGGCTGGATGGTACAAAGGAACTCTTCCCTATCGAAAATGATGGCTCCGAGGAGATTGTGGACTTTGATGGAAACATCCTAACCCAAGAGCAATTTCAGCAAGCAATAAAGGAGACACCTTTTAATGAGTTGGAGTCGTTCGCTGTTAATGACTGTGAGGCCTATCTAATCAATCTTTTTGAGCCAAAATATAATAAACGCTTATATAGGAATTATCCAGATATTGGCAATGGTTTGAAGCAGCTTGGGTTTGAAACGATCATTCACAACTGCATGCTATTCGCAAATTTGATCACGGAAGAGGCGACCATGTCTATAACATTTCATGAACTTGAGTCATTGGAAACTGACCCTGAATGACATGTACTTATTCTCACGGTTATTTTGTGCAGACGAGGCAGGGTCGAACCAAACATAAAAGGCGGGGCCAAAAACCCTGCCTTTTTTATTCCATTAAGTTTGTATTCTCTTAGGATAGGTATACTTTTTTACCTTATATCGAGAGTATCGATATTGGCACGGACTTTATCATTTTGGGCATTTGAAAAATGTGATCATCATATGCTATGCACAACGTTTTGCCTATATTGAAGGTTTTGTGACAAGATTTATTTAAGAAAGGCTTAACTCACCAAGACATCAGGAAAATCATTAGTAATACCTGATAGATGTCTATACAAGATGACTCTTTCGTATAGCGATATGTGCTATAAGTGATACTTTAAAGGGGGTCGAGATGGGTGAAAATCAGACTCAACTCGCTATACGAAATAATTTCATTTCGGCATAGTTTATATTTTTAATTTCCTTGACTAATTCTCAACATAAAAATAAAATATAAGCATATTATACTTATGAAATGTCTATGGGTACATCCTGTCCACCTACGATAAAGAATCATTCAACAGATTAATATTTCATATCAGTGAAGACACAATGCTTAAGGGGGCTCTCAAGATAGTATGATGGATGTTTTATCCTTCTATGCCTGAAACCGTCAGAAGAAATGGACGACCTGAGGAAGACAGGGCTGGAGATTCTCGATAAATGGAGGAGTTCCAGCGACTGTTGAAAGGGTTATAAAGTAAGATAAGGAGACATATGAGCATTCTTCAAGAGATATTGCTTTGGGCTCAAGGCTTGCCTGACTGGCAGAGTGATGCGATTACGCGATTATTAACAAAACAAAATCTTGGCTCAGAGGACATCGAAGACCTGTTTGCTTTACTCAAGGCAAGTCATGGCATTCCCGACCCTAATGGTCGCAAGCCTAATAAGTTAAGCGCTGATCAGATACCTGCACCTGTTAAGTCTGACACGCATGTTGAACTTATCGGTATCAAGAACCTTCAGAATGTGAATGCAATCGCTAGCAACCACAGAGTTACTTTCGCGCCGAAGGGACTGACAGTAATCTATGGTGATAACGCAACAGGTAAATCAGGATATTCTCGAGTCTTGAAGCGTGCATGCCGCGCTCGCGACCAAAGTGAGCCGATACTCCCCAACGCATATCTGCCTGTTACGCAAGTAGGAAATGCAGAAGCTACCTTTGAAATCATTGTGAATGGTGAAACTAAGGAAGAACGGTGGGTTAATGGAAGAGTAGCCCCTGAATCTCTCTCGACGATTGCTATTTTCGACCATCGATGTGCGAGGGCATATCTCGATTCCGACAATGACTTTGCCTATGTGCCCTATGGTCTTGATGTCTTCGAAGGATTAGCGAACATTTGTCGCCAACTTAAAACTAAGATTGACCAAGAACATGCTCAGTGTGCTCCCGATCTAAGTCCCTTTGCCGACCTTCATGGGGCCACTGTTGTGGGGAATCTCATTGAAAAGCTATCGGCTAAGACTGACCCGAAACAGGTTGAGAAATTAGCAACCCTTACTTCGGAAGAAATAAATCAACATGAAGCACTAGAAAGAAGCCTCAAAGAAAGCAGCCCTAAAGAGAAAGCAGCTCAGTTGACCCTTAGAAGTCGGCGTATTACCCGTATTGCTCAGAATGTCATAGACAAGCTTAAATTCATTGATCAGGTTAAGTTAAATGAATACAAGATGCTTGATAAAAGATTTCTTGAAGCTCAAACCGCTGCGACTATTGCAGCCCGTAAATTTAAGGATGATAGCCAATTACTTCCTGGAACTGGCGGTGAAGCATGGCGAGAACTGTTTGAAGCTGCTCGCAAGTTCTCTAAAGAAGCATATCCAGGAAAACCATTCCCTCATATAGAGAAAGGGGCACAATGTCCACTTTGCCAGCAATACCTTGATGAGGGAGCCTTGCGCCTCAAACAGTTCGAGGAGTTCGTGCAACAGGAAACCGAAAAAACAGTTCAAACGCGACGTAAAAACTTGATTGATGCCTATGACCTCTTAGTTGCGCTAGACATTTCCCTAGGACTCGATGAAGAAACATTTGTAGAGATTGCCACCTATGACAAAACTCTTGCACAGGGAATCCGGGCTTTCGAGACGGCAATGGGTGATCGCTATGCAAAGATGAAGGCTGCTTTCATATCCCATGAGTGGGGAGATGTAGCAGCTATACCGGCGAGTCCCGCGGACAAGCTTAAAGCTTTGTCAGTCAAGCTCAATAAAGAAGTAGAGACATTAGAAAAAGCTGCTGACAAAGATACACGTTCAGCTTTGCAAACGCAATTCAATGAGTTTGATGCAAGGATTAAACTTTCAAAAATGAAATTAGCAGTTTTAACCGCAATTGATAAAATGAGCCGACAAACTAAACTAACGAAGTGTCTATCGGCTGTGAAGACTAAACCCATCTCAGATAAAACGAATGAAGTGATAGAAAAAGTGGTTTCGGAAAAATTGGAAAACACACTTAATGCAGAATTCAAGAAGTTGGGCGTTGGTAATCTGAATGTGTCATTGCAGAGCAATGTGGAAAAGGGCAAACCATTGCATAAGCTCAAACTAAGCCTTCCTCAGGTTAATAGTCCTGGCAATATACTTAGTGAAGGTGAACAGCGAGCCATAGCCATCGGAGCTTTTCTGGCTGAGGTTGCAATTAATGGAGGATCAGGTGGTATAGTTTTCGATGATCCAGTCTCTTCACTAGATCATCGGTTCAGAGAGCGTGTAGCTAGACGGTTGGTTCAAGAGGCATCAAAGCGACAGGTCATTATATTAACTCACGATGTCTACTTCCTATGCATACTGATCGAGGAAGCGGGAGTAACAGGAGTGCCTATCACAACGCAGAGTCTAGTCAGATGCCCGGAGGGCTTTGGTGTTGCAGAATCAGATCTTCCCTTCGAGGGAATGAATACTTTATCTCGGATTAAATCCTTGAGAGCTCAGCATCAGAAGATCGCCAAGTTATATAAAGATGGAGACGAGTCGGAATATCGTAAGCAGACCATGGATGCTTATCGCATGTTGCGTGATACATGGGAGAGGGCCGTAGAGGAAGTATTATTGCGAAGAGTTGTATTGCGTTTTCGTAAAGGTATCGAGACTCAGAGGCTTAAAGAAGTGGTGGTCGATGATGCCGACTATGCCCAAGTATTCCAAGGCATGAGCAGGTGTTCGAATTACACCCATGATAAGGCACTTATGGGCGGTGTCTCCGTCCCTGATCCTGATACACTTCTGGTAGACATTAATACGCTGGATAATTGGCGATTGCGTGTGGAAGAACGTAGTAAAGAAGTTGCAAAAGGCAGGAAACAAGCTATTGTAGTCGCTGAATCATGATTAAAGTTAGCCTGAATATTCCAGTGAGTAAAAAATAACTACTGGGAAATTTATTCTCTTAAGGAGAAGAGTATGGGTATTCACTATGAGAACCTTGATGAAATCACAAGAGAGTACATGCTCGAAGAGTCACAGTTAGGTGATCATTATATTAGTCCTCGATTAACTGAAGATGGGCAGATACGTTGGCAATCTTTGTTTGAAGAAGGTATCAAGAGTCACAATGATGACTGGATTGCACAAGAAATTCTAAAACGTGGGTACATGAAGTCACAGGAAGAATATACCCGTAATGGGATTACAAGATCACGAAATATTAATAAACCCAATGCAGCGCAACAGTTGGCAGAGGGCGAATTTAATCGATATTACCTCCGAGGCTTATGTTTACGTGCTAAAGCGGAAGGCAAGGATTTTCTCATAGTATATCGAGGCAAAGCAGTAAACAACCCACGGCCTGAGTCTGAACAGAAAATTGGAACACAGGTGTCTACTAATACTCTATTAGATATCCTACGTACTAATGATTTTGTAACAATTGAGGCTGCGATTGGCATACCTGGAGGACCAAACTCAGGCCTTACTTGCAGAATTCCTTAAATCAGGTAGGACGGAGCTCTAAAATATAAATAGGTATTAACGGTGATTTTAAGGGAAGTCCATTTGATAACAATTAGATACTATATTCTCTGTCCTTTGTGAAAGGTTCCAACCCTTCATAAACATGAAAGGCTGAGAAATCATATTTCTCCACAGAAAGGAAGGAGATGAAGCTTCTCCACACTTCCGACTGGCATATTGGCCGCACCCTTTACGGACGCAAGAGATACGCAGAGTTCGAGGCATTCCTGAACTGGCTGGCAGACCTTATTGAACGCGAAGATATCGATGTGCTTCTTGTGTCAGGAGATATATTCGACAACAGTACACCCAGCAATTATGCTCAGGAACTCTATTACAGTTTTCTGTGCCGTGTAGCGGCCTCTTCAAACCGCCATGTAGTTGTGACGGCAGGGAATCATGATTCGCCTTCTTTTTTAAACGCCCCGAAGGAACTCCTGAAGTTTCTGAATGTACATGTCGTGGGAAGCGCATCTGACCCCCCCACAAATGAACTCATTGTGCTGACCGGTCCAGATCACGAGCCTCGGCTCATCGTCTGCGCCATTCCTTATTTACGGGACCGTGATATCCGCACCGCTGAGGCCGGAGAGAGCGTTGAGGACAAGGAACGTAAGATCATAGAAGGTATCAGAACCCATTACCGTATGGTGTGTGAAGCAGCCGAACAGAAGAGGTCACAGATGGAGAAGCCCATACCCATCGTCGCCATGGGGCATCTTTTCGCCGCAGGCGGCCAGACTGTTGACGGTGATGGAGTGCGTGAACTCTATATCGGTTCCCTGGCCCAAGTCAGATCGGATGTATTCCCTGAATCCATCGACTACCTTGCCCTTGGGCATCTCCATGTCCCACAAAGGGTGGGCGGATCTGATTTCATACGCTATTCAGGTTCACCCCTGCCCATCGGGTTTGGAGAGGCGCAACAGGAAAAGAGCTTAGTCTTCGTGGAGTTTTCAGGTAATGCACCCAATGTCACGAATGTTCCCATCCCCAGGTTCCAGATGCTGAAGACCCTGCGGGGGGATTGGCAGATCATTGAAAGTGCCATCAATGACCTGAAGGCTGAAGGTAGCAGTGCATGGCTGGAGATAGTCTATGAAGGTGATGAGATCGCAGGAAGTCTGCGCGATCGGTTGGACGAGACCATCGAAAATACCGGCCTTGAGATCCTCCGCATTAAGAACAACCGGGTACTGGAATTGTCTATGAAGGGCATGGACACGGAGGAAACGCTTGACAACCTGGATGTGACCGACGTGTTCAAACGCTGCCTTCAATCGCACGAGGTCCCTGAGGATCAGCAACCGGTTCTTTTGAGTGCCTACCAGGAGATCATCGTATCCCTGAATGAGGCAGATCCGATGGCGCAGTAGGAGAACAGGCATGAGGATACTCGGTGTTCGATTCAAGAACCTGAATTCACTCACCGGGGGATGGTATATCGATTTTACCCACCCGGAGTATTCATCCGACGGCATATTTGCCATCACCGGCCCCACGGGCTCAGGAAAGACAACCATCCTTGATGCCATATGCCTCGGGCTTTATGGCAGCACACCACGCCTCGATAAGGTTACAAAAAGCAGCAACGAGATCATGTCGCGCCAGACAGGAGAATGCTTTGCCGAGGTCACCTTTGAGACGCAGAAAGGCCGCTACCGTTGCCACTGGAGCCAGCATCGGGCCAGAAGAAAACCTGAAGGGGAGCTGCAGCCGGCAAGGCATGAAGTGGCAGACGCCGTATCCGGGACGGTCTTGGAATCAAGGATACTCCAGGTGGCCGGATTCATTGAAGAAGCAACCGGCATGG
>Ga0208689_1000789_pt1 | contig 19163 bp, 13 predicted proteins | sample June2015DPH_8_15_FD_184700 | JGI IMG/M metagenome (GOLD analysis project Ga0208689, IMG submission 184700) | Peatland microbial communities from SPRUCE experiment site at the Marcell Experimental Forest, Minnesota, USA - June2015DPH_8_150... | ecosystem: Environmental > Terrestrial > Soil >... | reverse complement strand
AATACCAATCAGTCCGGCATTGCACGAGGGTTTCTCGATGAGGACACCTTAGAGGCGATCCACTTAAGGCTTACCACCCTTCTCTCGGAGCAGGGGGCCCGGATTGATGCCGTCTATTATTGTCCCCACCATCCGGAAGGAATCAGGGAAAAGTATCGGGTGGAGTGTACCTGCCGCAAGCCCGAACCCGGGCTTCTACTCCGGGCTGCCGACGAATTCGGGCTTGATCTGATGCGCTGTTACCTGGTAGGGGACAAGCCCATTGACATAGAGACCATACACCGGGTGGGCGGCAAAGGCATTCTTATCGGATCCGGAAAGGACACTGGTCTGACAGATAGACCCGATTTCTCGGCAACCACCTTGGAAGATGCAGTGTACTGGATACTCAAGGACATGAAGTGATGAGTTTTGTTGACAGGCTAAACAGCGATATACAGTACTATGGGACACTCGCCATGATCCGGCTTATCCGTGCCATGCCGTACCATGCTGCCATAGCCCTCGGCAGGTCCATCATGCTCCTCGTCTGGATCTTCATGCCGCTGCGGAGAAAGATCGTGAAGATCCAGATGAGCTCCGCCCTCGGGCTGGATAACCCGTGGCGTCTTGGATTGAAGGTGTTTATGAACCAGGGGGAGATCATGGTGGATGCGATAAAGTATGTATACATGAGTGATGAGGAGATCAAGGCCAGGATCATAGTGGAGGGGAAAGAATATCTGGATGAGGCGCTGGCAAGCGGACGGGGGCTCATGATGTTCACGGGCCACATCGGGAACTGGGAGGTTCTCTCCAATGCCCCGAGGCTGCTTGGCACCCAGTTCTGCCACATGGCCGTCATACGCAAGGATGCCAGGCTCGAATCCATCATAACTGAGATGCGCACCCGCTCGGGTGTCACCATCCTGCCGCCGAAAGGTAAGGGCCTCATGCTCATAAAACAACTCAGGAAGGGCAGGACCATCAGCCTGATAGTGGACCAGCGGGGCAAAAGCAGAGACGGGCTGCTCTGTGATTTCTTCGGCTTGCCTGCCGTCACCAATCCGGGGCCGGCGTTCCTTGCTCTCAAGGGTAATGCCCTGGTGCTGCCGGCATATACAGTCAAACTGGGTGGCGTCCATCGGATCTGCATAACAAAGGCCGTGGATGCTTCTGCCTTCGGGGAGGGGGATGAAGCGATACAGCGCTTAAGTGACTTCATGCAGTCCTTTATAGCATCGGTGGTGGAGCAATACCCGGACCAGTGGTTCTGGCTGCACAGCAGGTGGATACGGCGCAAGGACTTTCAAAATATCAAGACCGATAAGGACTTCAGGGACATGGTATTTGCCGAGGCAGAGCGAATACGATCAAAAAAGAAGAGAGCATGAAGCCGCTTAGGTCCATACTCCAAGAGATCAGGTACCGGGCATCGCTCCTTGTCCTTGCCCTTGTCAGGTTCCTGCCATATGTCCTCATCATAACCCTGTTCCGTTTTTTTGCCGTCCTCGCCTTTTTTTTAGACCCGTTCCACCGGAAGGTGGCGGGCATCCAGATGCGCTCTGCACTGGGGTTTGCACATGTCCGGCTCCTGGTGCTGAAGGTGTTTATGAACCAGGCGGAGATCCTGGTGGATACCGTGCGGTATGCATACATGAGCGATGAAGAGATCAGAAACAAGGTGAAGGTCGAGGGGAAGCAACATCTCGATACCGCCTTGTCAAGCGGCAGGGGTATCATGATGATCACGGGCCACATCGGCAACTGGGAGATCATCTCGCACATACCCCGGGTGCTTGGCATTCAGTTCTGCGTCATGGCGGATGTCCGCAAGGACAAGCGGCTCGAATCCATCGTAGATCGCATACGATCCCGTTCTGGTGCTACCATCCTGCCGCCCAAGGGTAAGGCGCTCATGCTTATCAAGGAGTTGAAAAAGGGCCATACCATCGGCATGGTAGTTGACAACCGGAGTGAGAAGAAAGACGGTCTGCTGTGCAATGTCTTTGGCATGCCGGCACCGACGAACCCCGCACCCGCCTTTATTGCCATCAAAGGCAATGCGCTGGTATTGCCTGTATATGCGATAAAGCAGAGAGGCAGCTATATCATCCGCTTTTCAAAGGCCCTTGATGCAGGCACGTTCGGCATTGGAGAGACGGCAATGCGGCATCTGAGCGACTTCATGCAGTCATGGGTGTCATCAGTGGTCAAGGAACATCCCCACCAGTGGTTCTGGCTCTACAGCAGATGGGTCAAACGATCGGACATGAGAAGGATTATAAAGAAGGGTTTGGATTTCAGAGAGTATGTCCTCAGGCAAGCGGAAATAAATTTGTAGGAGCGCCTTTAGGCGCGACAAGCAAGGTACGATCATGCTTTCTGCCCGGCCAAGCCATACGATTTTACCCGCGGCAGCAAGCATTTCAGTCATCGAGATTCAGGATAGGTCGCGGCTGAAGCCGCTCCTACAAGGGTACATACTGAGTCTTGACTTTCCATGGGTCTCACCAGTATACCTAATAGGCTCTCAAGAGGACTAAGGCGGCATAGCCAAGTGGTAAGGCGACGGTCTGCAAAACCGTTATTCACCGGTTCAAATCCGGTTGCCGCCTCCAGTTTTAAACCTGCTTCAGCCATCGTTTTCAAGGGATCAGATGTTTCTCAGAATTCGCTCGTTTATTGACTTACTAGAGAATTACTAGAGAATATTAGAAATAAACGCAGATCTTGATTGTAAGTTGGAGCATAAAACGAACTGGGTATTTGAGACTGCAAACCTTCATTGGGCCTACAGACTCGTACAGTTATCTCTATAGAGTCTTGTCCTAGTAATAATCATGAGATATCAGTTCGTATAATCGAGAGAAGCCTATATGTAATAATACTATTTAACTTATGATCAATTATCGGCGATTTATCATTACATAATTTTCTGAGTAAAAAAGTAGAGATATAAAAGCTGCTGTGCTTTTTGCGCAGAAATATCTAGAGACCTAGAGAGACATTTCTCATCAATGATTACTGTATATTATACAGATATTTCTTTAAGTTTAGCCAAGTATAATATTCCCTCATTTAATGTATTAAATGTGACATCGGCGCATGCATGGATCATTGCTAAATACTTTGATATCTCATCATTTGATTTAGATTTCTCATCTACAAAAATAATATGTTTTCCAAGTGCCTTCGCATATCCTATTTCCAAAGCTAAAGCATAACCCCCCGGATTATTTTTTTCTAAGTAAGCAAAAATGAGATCAGATTTCCGAATAGCTTGAAGATCCCAATTTGTATACTGAAGAGTCTCTGATAATTGATGGTTGCGAGGATCAAGAAAACTTAATGAAGGATTTAATTTTATAACATCACTTTGCCAATTTGATGTAAATCCCCCAGCTAAATATATAACCATATTTTTATTCTCTTTAGGAGCTTCGTTACGAAGGCTATCCACTGCCATGCTGAAAGGAATAGTTAATGCCCGCTTGTTAAATTCATATCTTCTGTCTAGAAATATTATAAAAAGAAACAACATAAACCATGCATACATTGTACTGTAGTTTATTGATAAAATGCTATCGTTGCCAAATATACTAGTTAGCCACCATACCAACAATAGTATGATTATTACAGTAGCAATACCTTGACTTAGTAATGAAAGGAACATGAAACGATAAGTTAAATCTCTATCTATCCCAGGAATACTCATTGCGACATTTCGTAAAGAATGTAATTTACTGATTGAGTTACTAAAGTTCATGTTTTTTGTTAGTTCTAATGGCATTCTCTCAATAAAATATTTAACAGAAGGATCATCAACAAATTCATTAGACCATACTTCTTCTGGCACTAAGGAAGAAGGGAGTACCTTATAGATATCAGGAAGAAACTTGAACTTGCATAATAAGAATTTGTTTAGCTTTATAATATACTTTAAAATAAAATTTATAGGCCGGATTACCAGCCAATTACCGAAGCTAGTAATACCATTACCTAATACATATGCTAAAATTATAAAAAACCATATTTTTGCTGCCTCTCCGAGGCCACAAGTAATTATTAAATGTTGAAACATTTTGGGGAGTAGAATCCCAATACCAAGCAAAAGAATTGCTCCAGGAATTATTGAGCCAATAATATCGTTAAAAAATCTTAAAGAGATCGTTAAAACATCTTCTGATTTCATCGGATCATACCTCCTAATAAAATCAAGCGATTATTTTTCCTAAAAATTCAGTTTGCGGGGATGCAATTAAATGCGAAAACTTCAACTAACCAATCTAACTCAAGTTTAATTAAATAGCTTTCAATATGCTTCATATATCTAGTATGAATTGCACTGTATTCCATATTATAATCCCCTACCTGTCTTACAAGGCTTAATTTTGTTCATAACTTCATGCAAAGCATCAATTGATTCGTGTATATCTATACCTGAAGTGAATCGTCCAATACTAAACCGTATCGAGGCCCTCGCATCAGTATCAGAAAGTCCTATTGCGCGTAACACATGTGAGGGTTCTGGAATACCTGACGTACAGGCAGCACCGGTTGAGGCGGCTACAAAAGGCTGAAGTGCCCCAATAAGTTCATGCGCATCTAAGCTTCTGAAACATATATTTGCGTTGCCCGGATGCCTGAGGTCACCGCTTGCGCCGTTAATATGGATGTTTGTGGTAATGAGGTTAAGTTGTTCAATGAATTGGTCACGCAATGCACGGATCTTTATGCGTTCCATAACCGCGTCTGCTGATGTGACGAGTTCTATCGCCGCACCAAATCCAACACAAAGAGGAACAGGAAGAGTTCCGGCTCGGAGACCATTCTGTTGACCTCCACCATAGATAAGAGGTTTGACCAATCGCTGAACATCGCGTCTAATAAATAGAGCACCAATGCCTTTCGGCCCATAAAGTTTGTGAGCAGATAGGCTAAGAAAATCGACATCGAGCTCATTAACATCTAGCGGCATTGCCGTGAGGGCTTGTACAGCATCTGTATGTATTAGTGCTCCAACATTTCGGCAAAGTGATGTTACATCTTTCACGGGCTGAATAGTTCCGATCTCGTTATTTACAGTCATTACTGAGACAAGTAATACATCAGTGGCTAAACGTTCTTCTAATATATCAAGTCGAATGATGCCATTATGATCAACAGGCAATTGTTCAATAACAAGATCAAACTGTTCACTAGCTGCATAAGCAGCTGCAAAGACAGATTTGTGCTCTATTGAGCTGACAAGGATTCGACGACGGTCTGCACTTGCATATCCCGCAGCACCTATGATTGCTAAATTATTCCCCTCTGTGGCCCCTGATGTAAAAATGATCTCATCAGGATCTGCAACGATAGCAGATGCAATTTTTTGGGTTGCTTCATCTATTGCAGCATTTGCCTCCCAACCAAAGGCATGGTCAGAAGAATGTGGGTTACCGGGATGATCAAAAAAGAAAGGCTTCATGGCTTCAATCACCCGTTGATCAACGGGCGTCGAAGCCTGATAGTCCATGTATATTCGATTCTTTATCAATTTACACATCTTATCAAATTTAGGGCACTCGCTCATTTCACTTATTAAGAACTGGAGATAGCCTCCAGGTTCCTTGACAATACTCAAGGCATTATGTATTGTCAACCTGGATGAAACCTCCAGGAAAGAACTTATGGTAAGAGGCCCTCTTTATCAAGCCGAGAGCAAGCCCCTTTTTTCAGGACATGAAACCTTTCCTCTCCGGTATGGTTGGTTAAAAAAAGTATATGATACTATTTCAAAAAATTCTAACGACCCTGACAACAAACATATTTTCCTAAAAGACGACGCAATAGCCCGTTTTGGTGTTGGAAAAAACATGGTAGCATCAATGCGACATTGGGCGATGTGTTGTGGAGTGATTACTGAAGACGAACCGACGGGGCATCTTATCCCAACAGCATTTGGTGATTTTCTCTTCGGCCCAAGAGGAAATGATCCATATTTAGAGAATCTTGCTTCTATCTGGCATCTTCATTGGTACCTTTGCTCCTGCGATAATAGCCGGCCGCTTAAAACAACATGGTTTTGGGTCTTCAATCATTTTAATGAAGTTAATTTCAAAAGGGATGATCTTGTCGAAGGACTAATGAAACTTGCCAAGGCTCGCAATTGGCAACGTGTTTCAAGGACAACAGTTCAACGAGATGTTGAATGTCTTGTTAGAATGTATGAGACACGAACGTCAAACAACATTGGGACAGTTGAGGACAACTTAGAATCTCCTATGGCAGAGCTTGGTCTCATTCGTGGTATTAAAGGTTATTTTCACCTTGTCCGTGGTCCCAAACCAACACTTCCTAATGGCATTTTTACTATGGCCCTGGACTCCTTTTGGAACCATATTGGTACTTCACACTCCATCTCTTTCGAAATGATCGCTCATGAGCCTGGATCACCCGGACGAATATTCCTTCTTGATGAATCAGACATAATAGACCGTTTACTTGTTCTTGAAAATTTAACGCAGGGTACTCTTAGATGGTCGGAGACAGCAGGATTGAAGCAAGTTCTTCGAGATCATCCTCTTGGTGAAAAAGACCGACAAACACTATTGGTTAATGATTATCGGGAATCGCACCATCGGAAGGAGGCGTTCCGATGAGCCTTTCTGATCTTGTTCACGTTGCTAGCCGGTTTCAACGCTCAATCCGCATAGATACGGATCTTCATGATTCGAAGATACTTGAAGGATTTGTTTGTCCAAGATCATCAGCATATGTGCTCCTTACAATGGCCCAGCACATTGTGGATACAGGCCACACGGCATTCACATGGACCGGTCCATACGGTAGTGGCAAATCAAGCCTAGTTGTTGCTTTAAGCGCACTTCTTAATGGTAATTCCACACTACAAAACCAAGCTGTGGCTATTGTTGGAAAAAACATTACAGACACTCTATGGAAAGCCTTACCTCTTAAAAAGAAAGGGTGGCGTATACTTCCTGTTGTTGGTCAACGTTCCGTTCCAGCAGAAGTTATTGGTAAAGCACTTATTACAAATGGCTTTATTAAAAAGAAGGATGTAGGAACCTGGACAGATGATCTCGTGATTTCTCTTCTGATCAAGCTAGCCAAAGAGCGTTCCAATATATATGGCGGATTAATTGTCTTCCTCGATGAAATGGGGAAGTTTCTTGAGGGGGCTGCTCAAGATGGTGTTGATATCTACTTTTTTCAACAACTTGCTGAAATAGCCGTTCGAAGTAAAGGCCGCCTTCTTGTTATTGGTGTTCTGCATCAAGCTTTTGAGGAATATGCACAGCGATTAACTCGTGATCAACGTGATGAATGGGCAAAAGTCCAAGGTCGTTTTATTGATCTTATTGTTAATACTGCAGGTGAAGAACAATTAGATCTGCTTGCCCGAGCTATTCAGAGCGATTATTCAGCCAAGCATCTAACATCTTTATGCCAAACGGTTGCGAATGTAGTAAGAGCTGGCAGGCCAAGTGCTGCTATTGATATGGCAATCACTTTAGAGCGTTGTTGGCCCCTTCATCCAGTAGTAGCGTGCCTACTCGGACCTATCTCTCGCCGACGATTTGGGCAAAATCAACGCAGCTTGTTTGGTTTTCTGAACTCGGCTGAACCTTTCGGGTTCCAAGACTTCCTTCACAATGCCAACGAGAAAGATATCTTTGGTCCGGATCACTTATGGGACTACCTCCGAGTTAATTTGGAGCCTGCAATCATGTCTTCCCCAGATAGCCACAGGTGGTCTATAGCAGTGGAGGCAATCGAACGTTGTGAGACTATGGGAGCATCTATGGTCCACATCCAACTTCTGAAGACTATAGCTCTTTTAGATCTTTTCCGTGAGCGATCAGGGTTAAGTGCAACCTATGACTTGTTAACAGATTCTGTACTAGGAAAGGTCTCTAATACAGAAGTGATTGATATTCTCAAGCAACTTCAATCCTGGTCATTAATTATTTATCGTAAACATCTTGGTGCATTTGCTATTCATGCTGGAAGCGATTTTGATCTCGATCACGCTTTAAAGGAAATGCTTGTCTCTTTTCAAGATGTGGATTTCCGAGAACTACGTGCATTAGCAGGATTACAGCCTATCTTAGCAAAACGACATTACCACGAAACGGGAGCTCTTCGATGGTTTGACGTTGACCTTGCACCCCTCACTGATGTGACGACACATATATCTATAGAATCCTCCTCCAACGGAGCTATTGGCCGCTTTCTGCTTGTTATACCAACTGCAAATGAATCAAAATCTATGGCTTCTCAAATCTGTCAGGCTGTTGTCCATACATCGAGTGAGAATGTTGTAATTGGGTTATCTACTGCTTCCTGGCGAGTGATAGATTTAGCTCGAGAGTTTATTGCTATTCGCCCATATAGCCGATGTCAGATCACGATTAGAAGCAGAACTCCAAAAGATGTTTGATACTGCAAATTGGTATCGCTCTGGTGTTGATCCAGTTCGATATAGCTATTCTGAGCTTAACACTTTGGCCTCAAACATAGCAGATACTATGTATAGTCAAGCTCCAAAGCTTCCCAATGAACTACTAAATCGAAAAAAACCCTCATCGAATGCTGTTGCTGCTCAGAAAGCATTACTGAAATTGATGGTACAGCATGAGGGCGAACCACGTCTCTCAATTCGAGGATTTCCTGCAGAGGGTGGTCTCTTAGAGTCCTTACTCTTAAAAACAGATCTTTACCGGTTCCTTCCAAAACGAGGCTGGCAGTTTTTAACCCCGTCAAAAAGACACGATCCATGCGGGCTACTTCCTGCTTGGAAAGCTGTAACCGAAATCTTGAAAAATAATTCCCACCGCACTGTCTCCTTGGCTGAAATTTTTACAATATGGCAACAACCACCTTATGGAATTAAGAATGGCCTCTTACCTATTCTCGCTGTAGCATTTCTTCTTGCCCAACGAGATAAATTGGCCTTTTATCGTGATGGCATATTCCAAGCTCGTTTTACTGATCTAGATGTTGATTACTTAACTAATGATCCATCATCGATCCAGTTTCGATGGATGGATTTATCATTCCTTTCAAGAAAATTTCTTTCGGGTCTTGCTAAGATAGTATGCGAACTTGATAATCAGAATAGCCTTGTTCATTTGGAACCAATCGATGTGGCACGTGGGCTCGTAGGTATTTTTGAGAATCTCAGACCATGGGTGAAGAGGACTAGTCGCCTCTCTGCAAGTGCTCTCCAAGTCCGTTCAATCTTTAAATCAGCTTCGGATCCGAACAAGTTCCTGTTCGATGATATACCGGGAATATTTGGAGAGATTGATGCGAAAGAACCAGAACTTAATATAGAGCAAGTTATTAATTGTGTTCGAGAAGGTCTCTTTGAACTGATTCAGGCTTATTCTCATATGCTAGATAGGCTTCAACAAATGATGCTCATGGAACTTCAAGTCCCTAATACATCTCCCCAAGCATATGGTGAGCTGCGTGATCGCGCAGAAAACATTATTCAACTAACAGGGGATTTTCGACTAAATGCTTTTATAGGCCGATTGAGTCAGTTTAATGGTTCCGAAATGGACATTGAGGGAATTGCAAGTCTTGCAGCTAACAAACCCCCTCGAGACTGGGTCGATGCTGACCTTGATCAAGCGGGGATAGAAATTGCAGACTTAGCGCAAAGATTTATTCGAGCAGAAGCGTACGCCCGAGTGAAAGGGCGCCCAGATAAACGGCAAGCCATGGCAGTCGTTATCGGAATGGATGGGCGCCCAACGCCAGTAACAGGTGAGTTTACAATTACTGATACAGAGAGAGTTGCAGTTGATGATATAGTTGCAAAGGTCGAGCAAGCTCTTTCGAGCACAGATCAGCATGGAAGAAATATTATTCTTGCCGCACTTGCTGAGATGAGTGCCCGGTATTTGAATGATGATATTGAGGGTCAAATATCAAAGATGGTAGCCAAGAAAGTAGGCTGAAAATGAGTGAAGGGGAAAGGCATGTGCTTGGCCTATCAGGGGGGCGTGATAGCGCCGCATTGGCTGTGTACATGCGACAACACCATCCTGAACTTGACATCGACTTCTTTTTTACTGACACAGGGAAGGAACTACCTGAAGTTTATGAATTTCTCGGACGCTTGGAAGGTTTTCTGGGAAAACCAATTTTACGATTAAATCCCGACCGAGATTTTGATTTCTGGTTAAAACAGTATAACAACTTCCTTCCCTCAGCTCAGACGAGGTGGTGTACCCGTCAGTTGAAGCTTCGCCCTTTTGAAGATTGGTTGCGTCCTCAATTGGATGCAGGGATGAAGATATTTAGTTATGTGGCAATTCGAGCAGATGAAAACTACCGAGATGGCTATACTTCAAAAAAAGAAAGATTGACTGTATGCCTACCCTTCAAATCCGCCGGGATTGACAAAATCGGTGTTTTAGATATTTTGGATAATGCTGGCCTAGGTCTCCCGAAATACTACGCATGGAGAACTCGCTCCGGGTGCACCTTCTGCTTTTTTCAACAGAAGATTGAGTGGGTTCGTTTATTAGAACATCACCCCGACAAATTCGATGAGGCAAAGCAATATGAGAAAACAGCAGTGGAACACTGTTCACCATTTACATGGAGCCAAGGAGAATCGCTAGAGGCCTTATCAAAACCAGAACGTATCGAAGCCATTAAGAATGATCACGAAATGCGTTTGTCACGTTTAAAGTGTAATACCAGGCCAAATCCTTTACGGTCAGAAAATGAACCGCTTGATATTGATGACCTTTACGGGCAAGCTAAAGTATGTTTAGCCTGCCATAAGTAATTTCCTAGGAGGACAAAAGAATGTCCGGAGCCCCAGGAATCTCGATTCAAAATGTCCTTAGAAGTGCTCCGGAGAAAGCACTTCGAGACTTTGTAGGTGATTCGACGATCAATGTTTTATCAGCACTTAATCCAGACTTGGTCACAAAAGATAATTTAGTGGAGCTTGCAAATCAATCAGCATCCCCATTTGAAATTATACAGCGAAAGGCATTGCGTGATCGTCTTATTGGACTTCTTCCAATCAATAAGGCGCAAGAGCTCGCAAAAAAGATGGGTATACCTGCAGAGAGTAAGTTCCTCTATGACCGTCTTATTATTGAAGCAAACGAAAGGCGAGCAGAGTCTATTCTTCTAAGTTTCTTTGGTGTTGTCATTCCCGATCGGGCACGAGGGGCTGAAGAGGCAGCCCAAAAGGAAATATTTCCGACATATAGCTTGTTTCCTCACCAAAGAAGTGTTGTAGAGCGCGCTCTTGTTGCGTTACATGAAGATCCATACAAGACGGTGGTACATATGCCTACAGGGTCGGGTAAGACACGCACTGCGATGCATATAGTGGCTGATGTACTTAATAAGAACCCCAATCGTTTGGTGATATGGCTGTCACAGAGTGCAGAATTATTGGAGCAAGCTGCAGATGAATTTGAGAAAGCATGGGGAGCTCTTGGCTCGTTTTCCACATCAGTTTACCGTTTCTGGGGGGATCATGATCCAAACATAGAAGAAGCTCGTAAGGGGTTTCTTGTTGCTGGTCTAGGTAAGCTTCATGCTTTATCAAAGCGTGATGCTAACATGATAATGAGGCTTGGTGATCGTGCACCGTTAACGGTTTTTGATGAGGCGCACCAGGCAATTGCCCCAACATTCAAGTCTCTTATTAATTATCTTAAAGATAAGAAGCCAGGAAACGCTCTATTAGGTTTAACCGCAACACCTGGTAGAACATGGGCAAATATAGCAGCCGATGCTGTTTTGTCTGATTTTTTCGGTAACCATAAGGTGGTCTTAGAAATTGAAGGTTACACTAATCCCGTCCACTATTTAATTGAAGAAGGGTATCTTGCTCGACCAACATTCAGAACCTTGAATGTTGACCCAGGCTTTAATATTTCAGAAAAAGATTTAAATGATATGTCCGAGGAATATGACATCCCCACCTCAGTGCTCGATAAACTTGCCATGAATGATCAGCGGAACATCCGAATTATCACAACAGTTGAGGATTTATGCCAGAGGCATAATAGAATAATAGTTTTTGCTGCAACAGTTGGACATGCTCACTTGATCTCATCCATACTGACTTTACGTGGAACTCACTCATTTGTAATAACCGGTTATACAGATCGTACAACCCGTGAGAGTATCATTGCTAAGTTCAAAAGCAATACCTCTGAACCGTTGGTTCTTTGTAATTTTGGCGTACTTACAACAGGTTTTGATGCTCCAAAGACAAGTGCTTTAATTATTGCCCGCCCTACCAGGTCTCTGGTATTATATAGTCAAATGGTTGGCCGTGCCATTCGTGGCGAACGTGCGGGGGGCAACAAATCCGCAGAAATCGTTACAGTCGTAGACCCACAGTTGCCCGGATTTGGTGATATTGCAGATGCATTCACAAATTGGGAGGATGTTTGGGGCGATGACAAATGCATGTGATGATGTTCAAAATGGAAGTGTAATTATCCCTACCAATCTTGCTATCCGCGCAATGCGTGATAGTGGTTATCGTAATACTGCTCATGCTTTAGCAGAGTTAATAGATAACTCTGTACAAGCGACAGCAACAACAGTCGAAGTCTTCTGTATAGAGGAGATGGTCAGTGTAAACGGAAAACAGCGACGTCGGGTCACCAAGATCGCTGTTCTAGATAATGGTACGGGCATGCCACCAGAAGTACTACGAATGGCTCTTCAATTTGGTAATGGCACTCACCTAAATGATCGATCTGGAATTGGACGTTTCGGGATAGGACTCCCGAATGCCTCCATCTCTCAAGGAAAACGAGTTGACATCTGGACATGGCAAAGCGGTCCAGACAATGCAATTTATAGCTATCTGGATGTTGATGAGATTGAAAAAGGGCAGATTCAGTTTGTTCCCGAACCGGAACATGATCCTATACCATCTGAATGGCGTAATCGAGGTAGAAGCTTTGGAACGACAGGATCTCTCGTCGTTTGGAGTAATTTCGATGATCAACGACTAACATGGAAGAGTGCTCGGGCAACTCTTGAGAACACTGAGTGGATCGTTGGTAGGATATATCGCAAGTATATACATAAAGGTGATCTACGGATTCAGTTACGTGCTTTTGATGGAATGAATATTCTTTTCGAAAGGGATACATGCGTAAATGATCCACTATATCAAATGGCCCCATCCTCAACGCCGGCACCATTCAATAACAAACCGATGTTCGAGCAATGGGGTGAAGATGATCAAGTCTTCGATATAAATTTCAAAGGAACGAATCACAAAGTCATAGTCCGAGCTTCTTGGGCAAATCGAGAAACACTACCCGAGGACGGAACAGATCGTGGTTCTAAAGACTATGGTAAGCATGCAGGGAAGAATATTGGTGTCTCAATTGTAAGGGCTGATCGAGAACTTGTTTTGGATCCTTCCTGGGCTATTGGATATGACCCCGTTGAGCGGTGGTGGGGTATTGAAGTTAACTTTCCTCCTGAACTTGATGAGATCTTTGGCGTCACAAACAACAAGCAGGCAGCAACAATTTTTTCCCACATGGTCAACTTCGATTGGAAAACCGAAGCGGATCCGGGAGAGGAGTACCTTGACTTCAAACGCCGGATCTCTGAAGAAGGTGATCATCGTGCAGATCTACTAGATATCGTTAATTACATCCGGACAATTCTCTCACGCATCCGAAGTGCATTAAGTGACCAAACTAAGGGAAGACGATCAGGGGCGAAGCGTCATGATGATACTTCTGTAGAAGACCGCGCCTCGACAAAGTTCAAGGAAAGAGCACGTTCTGGCCATGAAGCAGAATCCGACAGTGGTGTTTTTGACAAAGATGCTCAAAACGCCCTTCTGGAAGATTTGGTAACAGAAAAGAACTATGAAGAAGACACAGCAAAACAGATGGTTGAAGCAACCCTACGTCGAGGTCGAAATGTAATTTTCATAGAGTCCGCAAGCGAGATGGACGCCTTTTTTTCTGTGGAGCAAAAACCCGGCGGCATCACCCAAGTTATCTTTAATAGCTCACACCCAGCTTATGATTATCTCATCAAAACACTTGAATCAGATACTACAGAGGCAACAGATAAAGAATTAATAGGTCGTATTCAAAATGCTTCTGATACAATCTGGATGCTCTTCGCGGCATGGGCGCGACAAGAGATCGAGGACATGCCTGGGCGTGAAAAGCTACGTCGGATGCGACATGACTGGGGGCGGATGGCTCGGGATTTCCTCTCCGATGATACAGAGGACTAATATCTGTGCTCGGTGAAAAGCTTCTTATAGCTGCTCGTGATGCGCAGCACGATATTACACTCATTGCCCCTTTTATAAAGGTTGATGCGTTGACGAAGGTTCTTGATAATGTTAATGCATCCATACCTCTCCGAATTATTACAAGATGGATTCCAGCCGAAATCGCCGCAGGCATCTGTGACCTGGAAATTTTCGATATACTACAAGGAAGATCAAATTCTGAATTATTTGTTCATCCTTTTCTACACGCGAAGCTCTTCCGTTTTGATGATGTGGCCTTCTTTGGTTCAGCTAACCTAACTCGTAAAGCTCTTGGTTGGGCTGCACCTGCAAATGTCGAATTACTGCATGCCCCAAAAGATATGCTCAACGAGCTCAAAACCTTTGAAGTTGAGCTCATGGCATCTGTAATCCGAGTAGATGAGGTATATCGTGACTTTATGTGCAAGCTAGTGGAGAAAGCAAAATCACAACCAATTGCAATAGCAGAGTTATTTGATGCAGAAACACACCAAGTGGAGTATTCTTGGCTGCCGAAATGTCGTACACCTGAATGGTTGTGGTTAGTGTACACTAACCCAGAAAAAGCAAGAACTCACATGGTTGAGTCGGCTTTTGAGGCTGCACAAATGGATTTGGTTACGCTTTACATCACACCAGGACTCCCCGAAACGTTATTCAATCAGCATGTGGCTGCTATTTTTGGAAGGATGCCATTGGTACAAGAGATCGATATCAGCGCCCGCGAAGGTGTAACAACAGATAAAGCAGTAGAGCTAATTGAAAGTGCAGCTAGTGGAGCTGAGTTACCCTATTCACCTTCTGATACTTGGGAAGTTTTAATGATGTGGCTTATGCATTTCTTCCCGCAACGTTATCGTAGAGAGCCAGAGACAGAGGTGTTTAGGCAAGGGCGTGTAATTGGTTGATCTATGCACTCAATAATATTGTAACCTTCATTTATCACAGGAACTTTCTTTCCTTATATAACAAATCTATATTCAATCCCATACTCCATAGTGGCACATTCTATGTGCAATTGCCTAGGCACTCCAGATTTACATACTCCTTGTTATCGGCTATTTCATACCCATAAATTTTCCCTGTGTAGGTCCATTATCTACAGAAGCAGACCCATTGTTAATATATAGGGTACCTCTAAAAATTCATTAGGATCAGAGTAGATATAAAGTGCTATAATACATTGAATATGTTATATAAATAGTGGTTTTTGATAGATTTTGAGGGGGTTAAGATGAAGCAGCTTGGGTTGTTTGATATTGAGAATAGATATGACCGGATAGATAAATGCGGAGACCCGCTTATGAAGTTGAACGAGGTGATAGACTGGGAAGAGTTTCGCCCGGGGCTCATGAAGGTGAGGGAGAAAGAACGGAAGAGCAATGCTGGAGCGAAGCCGTACGATGTAGTGCTGATGTTCAAGAGCTTGATCATCCAGTCTCTGTACAATCTTTCTGATGAAGAGCTGGAGTATCAGATGTTGGATCGGTGGACATTCATGAGGTTTTTGGGAGTTGGACCTGGGGATCGGATACCTGATGCGAAGACGATCTGGCTTTTCCGGGAGCAGTTGAAGGAGGCTGGGCTTGTAGAGGAGCTGTTTAAGATGTTTGATAGGCATCTTCAGGTGAGTGGATATGTAGCCCGGAAGGGGCAGATTGTGGATGCCAGCATAGTGTCGGTACCGAAGCAGAGGAACACCAGGGAGGAGAATGCATTGATCAAGGAGGGCTCTGAGCCAGAGGACTGGAATGAAGCGAAGCGTCGGCAGAAGGACACAGACGCAAGGTGGTTGAAGAAGAACGGCAAGAACTATTATGGGTATAAGAACCATGTCAATGTGGATGTGAAGCACAAGCTGATACGGGGCTATGCGGTTACGGATGCAAGCGTGCATGACTCTCAGGTTTTTGGAGATCTTCTCCATGAAGGGAACCGGAGTAAGGATGTGTATGGTGATAGTGCCTATCGATCTGAGGAAATCCTGGAGATGCTGAAGGGGCAAGGATATCGTGAGCATCTACAGCGCAAGGGATACCGTCATCGTAAGTTAACAGACTGGGAGAAACAAGGGAATCACACCAGGTCAAAGATACGATCCCGCATAGAGCATGTATTTGGAGTGCAAGCCATGATGGCTGGAGATCTGATATTACGGACAATAGGGATTGCACGTGCACGGGTAAAAATAGGGTTGAGGAACTTGGCCTACAACATGTTTCGTTTCCATACGCTTGCTGCTGTCAGGTGAAGTGCGTCCAAATGGTTGGAATCATGTTACAGAGGGATCAGAAATCGCAGATTACCCCCATAAAGAATCGCTTCAGTGGCTATGATTCACAGGTAATGCATGGACAAATCAATTCCATTATAATGATTTTCAGAAAAGTGAATTATTAGAGGTGGCCTATATTCATTGCCGTTTGGTACAACAGAGAGTCGCTTTTCCTGTGAATCGAGGTATAAAGAGAATGTGTCCCTGATTTCGTTTCCCTCAGCCCTCAGCAGTTCCTTGTTTCGTGATAGTCAACTCAAATCCTTTGGCATCCGGGTCCGATCAGGCTGCTACGCCCCCCTGTTTCGGGGATTACCTGTATCTGAGTGCTGATCCGCTCCTTCAGAGCCGTGACATGTGATATGACGCCGATCAGCTTTCCGTCCTGGCGTAGGCCGGCAAGGGTCTCTAGGGCCATTTCAAGTGCATCTTCATCAAGTGTCCCGAATCCTTCGTCGAGGAAGAGCGAATCCACACGAACCTTGTGGCTTGCCATCTGGGAAAGGCCCAATGCCAGAGCAAGGCTTACAATGAAACTTTCACCGCCTGAGAGGTTCTTAGTCGAACGGATTTCTCCTGCCTGATAGTTGTCGATAACATTCAACTCGAGCGGTTGTGACACGTCACGTATGAGAACATAGCGATCCGTCATCTTCCTGAGCTGACGATTGGCATGCATGGTCATCATCTCAAACGTCAGGCCTTGGGCAAAATTTCTGAATTTCTTACCGTCGGCCGAGCCGATAAGTTCATGTAAGGCATCCCAACGGGTACATTCAGTTTTCTGGGCGTCAATGTTTTTGATTTTTTCCTGCTGCTTTACCCGTAGTTTTTCATTCTCGCTCAAGCTATTTATGATGCCGCCGATTTCTAGCCTTGTTTGTTTCAAGCTCGATTCGCATGAATTGATGCTTTCCTTAAGCGTCTCCAGGGGCTGATCTGTCAAATGTTTCTCTCGCTCCGCCGCCAGGGCTGCCGACTTGTCCTTCCGCCGGGCGTCAAGTTCCGTCTTCTCCCTGATCATGGCCTTCTCTTGTTCAGCGAGCCGTTCCCTCTCTTCTTCATTCATACAGGCAGACAGATAGTCGATCTCGTCTTCGAACCCAGTCCTCTTGATCCGCGCCATCAGATTTTGTTCCGCCTGTAGCAATTCGGTTGCTCGAAGGCCTGTTTTTTTTATCAGAGAATCTATCTTCTCCTTAAGGGCACTGATTTCTTTTTCTATCTGCACATGTTCTTCACGTGCTTTTTCAAAGGCTTTATTGGCTTGATCCACTACATCCGCCAGGAGTTTTTCCTCTTGGTCGGCGTTCTTCTCCCCAAACAGATCACGGCGGGAAGCGCCCAAGGACTCATACTGTGCAATCAGATTATCGCGGTCCTTGCGCCTGTCCTCCGTATCATTTTCTAGTTTTCCCAGCAAGGCCTTGTCCTTATCAATTCCAGCTTTTACGTCATTGATCTTTTTCTCAAGACCGTTTTTCTCTTCCTGCTTCGTCTGCCATGCATCTTTGCGCTCCGCAAGGTCTTTTAGGATGGATTCAAGATCGGTTGAGGGGATCTCCCTGATCCCAAAAGGCTCGACATCCTTAAGCATAGTGATGCGAACTCTCTCCGTCTCTTCTTCTATGACTTCTATGTCTTTCTTCAGCCGCTCATGCTCACGACCGGCCGTATCGAGTCTATGCTTGGCGTCTTGTAGAGCCTTGACTGAGTTATCCAATTGCGTTCTTAATGCTTCCAGTACGTTTTGAGCTTGCTTATGCTTTTGGCCCATCTCTTCGGCTGCGGCTACAATTCCCGATATTTCAGCAATTCTTGCTTGAACATCTGCAATCTCATCGTGTACTTTCCCGGCTCGATCTTCAGGGCTGGCCTTGATATTCAGTTTCAGCATGTTTTCGTCACATTGTTTTTCATCAGCATCCAGAGCTGACTTTTTCTCCTCCTGCTCTTTTTCAGCATGCCGTATATCCGCAATCGTCTTAGCTTGTCCGGTTTCCAGCTTGCTCAGCTTCTCAGAGACTCGTTTGAGTTCAGCCTTGGCTCTCTTTAAATCTTTTTCCGTTTTGTTCAATTCAGGGACATTACCCTTTGCATAGGGATGATCGATAGCACCGCACAGTGGGCATGGTTTACCGTCTTCAAGTCGCGCCCTCTCTTCTTCAAGGTCCCTGATACGACTGAGGAGAACGACTTGTGTCTCCAAATTTCCAATATTCCCTTCCAAAAGAATCTTTTTCTCGGCATGGGATTTTATCTCATCCGATACTTTCTCTTGATCAGTCGTTAATGTTTCAAGGCTTTTTTTCAGACTATCCAAGACCGAGCAAGTCTTGTCGATCCGATCAATGATTTCTCCTGTCTGTTTCAGAATACCCTCACGTTCTTTATGGGCATTATTTTCCTGATGCCACTGGCTGATCTCTCGTCCCTTGAGAGTGGCTGTGATCTTGTCGGTCAGAATCTTAAGGTCGTTTTGAGCCTTTTCAAATTCCTTGAGGGATTTTTCATGGTTGACCTCTATCGTCTTACACGCTGCAAGAGAAGACTTGTTTTCCTTGTCAGCGGCAGTAAGTGCTTTATGAGCTTTGATATTCCTTTCAT
>Ga0208689_1000784_pt1 | contig 19211 bp, 22 predicted proteins | sample June2015DPH_8_15_FD_184700 | JGI IMG/M metagenome (GOLD analysis project Ga0208689, IMG submission 184700) | Peatland microbial communities from SPRUCE experiment site at the Marcell Experimental Forest, Minnesota, USA - June2015DPH_8_150... | ecosystem: Environmental > Terrestrial > Soil >... | reverse complement strand
TGGGTTTCCACCCATGGCATGGGGCAGCCGGCATAGAGTGAAGAGGTGGAAGCAAGTACCTGTTTCTTCACTCCGAATCTCCGCTGGCATTCCAGAACGTTGAGGGTTCCTTGGGTGTTGGTCGAAAGGAATAGGTGGGGGTTCTCCATGCTGGCACGCACGCCCGCCCGCGCGGCCAGATTGAAGACCGCGTCGAATTTGAACTCACGAAAGAGCTCCTCCAAAGCGCCGAGGTTTTCAATGTCGAGCGGCACAAAGGTGAAGGTATTGGTGTTATTGGTCACTAGCTCTCTGCCATCGGAATTGGATTCTTTCCTCCTCAACCGCAAACCAGGGCAGGACAGCCTCGCCTCCGCGAAGATCGACTTGTGGGAATCTTGACCTAATCGTTGACCAGTCTGACCCAATAACCTCGCGAGACGGTAGTCCTTTAGCCGGACATCATAGTAGTCGTTGAGGTTGTCGATGCCGACCACATTGTGCCCGTCCGAAAGGAGGAACTCGCATACTCTTGAAGCGATAAACCCGGCGGCTCCAGTGACAAGATAGCAGCGTGGAACCTTTTGAGCGTCCCCGGTGATTTCAGTGTCAGTACTGCTCATAGCCTAAGGAAAAGCCTCGGCCACTCGAGTTTCAGGGGCGGAGAACACCAAAGCCCTGTTGTTGGCGATTGAGCAAATGGACAATTGAATCGCTAGAGATCAACAATCCAGAGTGGTCCGGGAACCTGCACGACATGGTGAATGTGTCTGGGGTAGACTCGTGTCCTCGGAGCAATGGACACCTGAAATTGCGCGGTGAATCATACCTGAGGACGTTTGTACGCATCGTAGAAACCCAATCCCGTGGCCAAATGCGCTGGCAGCGGAGCCTCCTCATCCAATTCGAGACACACGAGTTTTCCGGGGGTCATTTCACGATAACGGTAGCCAGATTCTGGGCAGCGAAGATCGCCATTGGAGTCCGGCTGCAATGGATGCCCGTGGCGACTCATCCAACCCGCCTGGCGAGCGGGCACACCTTTCATCAAGGCATAATCCGGAACGTCTTTTGTGACAACGGCTCCGGCGGCGATAAAACAGTAGCGGCCGAGGGTTACACCACATACAATGGTGGCGTTAGCACCAATCGTGGCCCCGCGGCGGATGAGAGTCTTTTCGTAAAGGCTGTGGCGGTTGACCTGGGAGCGCGGATTGGAGACGTTGGTGAGAACGCAGGAGGGACCGAGGAAAACGTCGTCTTCAATCACGGTGCCGGTGTAGATGGCGACGTTGTTCTGCACCTTGACGTTGCTGCCAACGACAACGCCGTCCGCGACGAAAGTATTCTGCCCAAAGATGCATCTCTCTCCGATGCGCGCGCCAGAGCTAATGTGCCCAAAATGCCAGATCTTTGTACCATTACCAATGACCGCACCGGCATCGACGACTGCTGTCGCGTGGGCATAGTAGTTGGGTTTGGAACCCAGCACTGCTGCAGCAGCAACAGCCTCCCCATCCCGCTCCAGGCTGAGTTGAGCAGCCTGCAGTGTCTTCAATACGCGAAGTCCTTCTTCCCCATCGGTACGAGGCGCGTGGCGTTCTATGCAACAATCAATGAAATGCTGACACTCTGAGCGCAAAGGCTCAGCCTCCGGCACACTAACGGCTTCACCGGCCACTTTATTGGGCAAGGGCACCTGACCTTCAGTCCAAACCAACGGCTGTCGATAGATCATCAACTTTCCCACCCATGGCTTGGTGTCATCAAACACGGCCATGGCATGCGACCCCACCACAGTGAGTTTCTGCTCCTTGAATGGGTTCAACCAGCTCACATACACGTGAGCTCTCACTCCGGCCGCAAACCGCAAATTGGTCAGAGTCGTGTCTGCAACGCCTTTGGTGAGATAGGCTTCACCCGTACAACGAACCTGCTCAGGCAATTGATGGCCAACGAGAGAGAGAATCACGGAGATATCATGCGGGGCAAAGCTCCAGAGCGCATTTTCCTCGCGACGAATCTTACCAAGATTCAGCCGATGCGAGGAAATATAATATAGTTTACCAAGCTCACCCTCTGCTAAGAGTGCATGCAAACGCTGCACGCACGGATGGTATTGCAGCAAGTGTCCAACCATCAAAATCCTGCCCTCTTTCTTCGCCATGGATATGAGTTCTTCGGCTTGGATGGCCTCCAAGCAAAGTGGCTTCTCCACAAAAACATCCTTGCCTGCCAGCAGCGCGGCTTTCGCCAACGCGTAGTGGTGCACCGCGGGTGCCGCTATGGCGACCTTGGCGATGGCTGAATCAGCGAGCACGGCATCGATGTCGCCGGTCTTGCGGACTGCTGAGTAGTCGGCACTGTAGCTATCGAGCGTGGCCTGACTCAAGTCACACAGCGTGTGCAGCGCCTCCAGCGCATTGAAATTGCGGGCGAGGTTTTTTCCCCAGTAGCCAGCGCCGATGAGGGCAAGGTCGCGGGTGCTCATGTTCGGACGGATTTAGTCGGCCGGAGTGGCGTGGCGGCGGACAGCGGCCACGATGTAATCCTGCTCGGCCTCGCTGAGAAAGGGATGCATCGGCAGACTAATGACCTCATGCGAGGCTTTTTCGGCGACCGGAAAATCTCCCCAGTGGTAACCCAGTGGGACAAACACGGGCTGCTCGTGGAGGCACTTGGGATAGTAGACTGCGGTTGGAATGCCTTCAGCTTTTAGTTTGGTCCCAAGTTCGTCGCGGTTTGCCACCCGGATAGTGTATTGCGCATAGACGTGAGTATTGCCAGACATGACTTCCGGAACGACGCAGCGATCGCGCAGCGCCTCGGTGTAACGGGCGCCGATTCGACCACGAGCCTGCACTTCTGATTCGAAGTGCGGAAGCTTGGCTAGCAACACGGCGGCCTGTAGCGTGTCGAACCGGCCATTCATGCCAAGATAGGGATGATGATGGCGTTTCAGGCCTCCATGCGTGCGAATGGCACGCATTTTCTCGGCCAGGGCTTCGTCGTTCGTAAAAAGTGCCCCACCGTCACCATAGCAACCGAGTGGTTTGGCGGGAAAGAAGCTCGTTCCCGCTATGCAGGTAACGGCACAACTCTTGCGTCCGTGTTGTGTCGCGCCAAAGCTCTGGGCAGCGTCTTCGATTATGGGAACGCCGTGTTTTGCTGCGATCGTATTGATCCATCCATAATCCGGCATTTGCCCGAATAGACTGACTGGCATGATCGCCTTCGTCCGGGGAGTGATAGCAGCCTCCAACTTGGCGATGTCCAGGTTATAGGTCGCGAGTTCGATGTCGACAAAGACGGGTTTGGCACCGACAAGCCCGATCACCTCGGCTGAGCTGATCCAGGTAAACGGCACCGTGATGACTTCGTCTCCGGGCCCGATGCCGAGCGCGCGCAGAGCGATTTCCAAGCTATCAGTGCCACTCGCTGCCGTAAGGCAATGCTTCACGCCGATATTGCGGGCCAAAGCCGTTTCCAACTCGGCTATCTCTGGCCCCATGATGAAATGCCCGTGGGTCAGAACTGCGCTCATACGAGCGTCAATTTCCGCTTTGTATTTGGCGTATTGGATCTTTAGATCGATGAATTCCATGTTGGAGCGGGGAATGGCAAAACGTGGGATGGCGCGGTCCCAACCTCTCTCAGGGCGCCGGCACCTTGGAAATACTGTCCTTGATCCTCTTGATGTGGCCGCGGCCCATGCCCTTCACTTCGCAGCCGAGCTCGAGGTAGCGGCGAATCCGGTCGTCATCCAGGATGCAAAAACAATCCACGAGCGCAAACGGCCGCCCGACACTCTTGAACACTGTGTCGGGATCGAGTTTCAAATAGGGCTCGTGACGCACGGCGAGGACGATCGCGTCAACTCCCTTCATCGCGGTCCACAGATCCTTCTCTATGCGCAGATCCTTGAGCTGTTCCTGCCGGTGGAAGAACCGCGAGGCGCTGTAGCCGGGATGCGGGTAGGTGTCCTGCGCCTCGAATTCCCACCAGTGATCCAGATAGGGATCGTGCACCCGCACGTTGGCGCCCATTTCGGTCAACTTGCGCACCATGATCTCCGACCCGCTGTATCGCGTGTCGCCGACGTCCTCCCGGTAGGCGGCGCCGAGAAGGAGGATCTCGGAGGCCGCGAGGGGTTTGCCCATGTTGCGGAGCGCGTCGCGCACCAACTGCGGTGCATGGAGCGACCGGGTGTCGTTGATGTCGATGGCCAGCGGCGTCATCTTGAAGATCTGGTCTTCCCAACCAAAGATGTGCTTGTAGGCCCAGAGTCCGAGCCCGCCATCCTTGGGCAGGCAGTACCCGCCTATGCCCGGGCCGGGGAAAAGCATGTTCGAGTGGGTGGGCCGCACTTTGATCGCCTCGATGACCTTCTTCAGATCGACTCCATTGCGCTCGGCGAAAAGCGACCACTCGTCCATGAACGCGAGGATCGTGGCGCGGTAACTGTTTTCCACAATCTTCGCCGTCTCTGACTCGATCGGACGATCCAGCACCGTCAGGGGGAATTTCTCTGTATTCAGCACATCGGTCAGGAACTGGGTCACCCGTTGCCGTGCCTCGAGGTTGACCCCGCTGCAGACGCGCCAAAAATCGCGAATCGAAGCGATATAGTTCTTGCCCGGCATGACGCGCTCATAGCTATGCGCCAACAGCGGGTCGGATTTTATGCCCCGTTTCTCGAAGATCTTTTTCATGATCGGGTAAGCGACCTGCTCCGTCGTCCCTGGAGCGACGGTCGTCTCGATCAACACCAGCGCCGCGGGCGGTATGTTCTCGGCAATCGTGGCCAGTGAGGCCTCGAGCGCAGCCATGTCGGCCGAACCGGTGCGGACGTCACCGAGCGATTCCTTGAGATAGTCGCATTGGACGTCCACCACCACGACGTCGGCCAGCTTCAGCGCCTCGTAGGTGTAAGTGGCCACCAGTGTTTTCTTCTCTTTCACACAACGCGCGATCAGCAGTTCAACCTCAGGGTCCTCAGCCTTGACCGGAGAAATCCCGCGGTTGAACAGAGGGATTTTCCAGAAACTCCGGGGACTGGGACGTTGCATCCCGATGACGAATTTGCCCGGACGTCCCTTTCGTTCGGTGGCATCCGCAATCACGGCAGCCATTACCGCCCCGACATAACCGAGGCCCACGACGACAACTACTTCTCTGCCGGCCTTGCGCTGTGCGGCCGCGAGTCTTTCAAGGCGGATGAACTCGGTCTGGTATTCATCAGGCGTCGGCAAGCGGAATTGTTCACCGGTGGGGCTGACTGAGACGGATTCTTTCTTCATGGTTTGGTTGAAAAAGCTGAGGAACTTATGGAAAATGCGGACGGAATATGGTGAGGCGGTTACAGCTTCGCTCCGTCACTTCCGCGGACGAGAGCGACCGGAGATGGTTCTTGGCATTGGTCACAATCACCGTTTGGGTGATTTCAGCAGTAGCTTGAGCACGGGCATGACCAGCGTGGCCTGGCGGCGCCAGGTTTCCAACTGCTCCACTCGTTCCAACTGAAATTCCTTGTGCGCGCCATCAGCGGCGGCTTCGGCCAGCTCGCGCAGATGCCGCATCCGCAGCCTCCCCTGCCCTACTAATGGCTCGATCCTCCCTTTGATGATCCCGCCGAGCAACCGGCGCAGGCCCAGCTCGGGCTCGTAGTAGTCGCGGTGCGGCACAGCCGCGCCGCCAGCGTTAGGCTTAAAGCTTAAAGCGTTAAGCTTGGCACCCGCTTCCCGCTTACCGCTTAGCGCTTGGCGCTTCGCGTCAGCGAGGTTGATTGCGCCGAGCGAGCGCAGCAACTGCAGCCCCTGGCTGGCGGAGCCATTGCTGATTTCCAGCCGTTCCACGATGTCCGAGAAACTCAGCGGCTCGGGCGAAGCAAACAGCAGGCCGTAAATCTGCCCGACCGATTTCGGCAGGCCGAGGGCATACACCACCTCGGCAAAAAAAGCCACGCATTCGGACTGGAAATCCGCGCGATCTCCTGCGCGGTAGGCTTTAGGCGGAAAGCCGGAGGCAGCGTTTGCTGGTGGGCTCGTAGGCAAGGCATGCATTGATATGGTTCAAATTCCCGAGTTCAAGCTAAAATGAACAACCCGCCCAACGGGAGGGGAAAAGTGAAAGGGAGCCGCCGTCGCCCCATTCGACAAGCTTAGCCTGACTTTCGCTACTGGAGGGGGTCGGAGAACGACCTGAAAGACGGATGCCAGAAAGCGTGGTATGAGCGCTGAGGGTCGAAACTTGGCAAGCTTCCCGCTCGCCTATTTCCGCGACGTGCTACGGCGGCTCCCGACAATGAGGAGATATTCCGGTCTTTGCAGACCTCGTTGATGTTCTTGCCGCCGTCGGCGTTCCGCAAAATGGGGATCTTTCCCTCGGTCGTGTGGCGTATGCCTTTCATGGTCTGGTTTCTTTTTAAAGGCCTCCAGACTAACACTGCGAGCGGATCAGTTTCGGGGCATCACCTCAAGTCATACAAACTTCAACTTTCTCGCCGCAAAACCAAGCATTCCCAGAAGCAGGAACCCGTGCCGAAAGCGAGAGATTTGCGTCGAGCCGTAGGTGCGGTCGCGATAGCGAATCGGGATATCCACAATCTTGAGCTGTAACTTGTCCGCCCCAAAGAGCAAATCAAAGTCTCCAAACGGGTCAAAGTCTCCGAAGTATGCGCGATTCGCGACGATGCGTAAATAATCCGTGCGCCGCAATACTTTGGTGCCACACAGAGTGTCTTTGACAGGTTGGCTAAGCACCCAAGAAAATGCGATCGCGAAGAACTTATTCGCACACAGGTTTAAGAATCGCATAGCTTCGCCTTCCATCGGATAAACCAAACGCACGCCATTCGCAAAGTCTGCAAGCCCGCTGTTCAGCGCGTCATAGTATTTCGGTAGTTCCTCTGGCGGCATGGTCAGATCCGCATCGAGGATCATCAGGATGTCGCCCTCGGCGAGTTCAAATCCCTCGCGTACGGCATTGCCTTTCCCCTTTCCGGTTTGTTTATGTGTCTTGATGCGATGGTTCGGATACTCCGCCACCAGTTTCTGTATTTCATCCCAAGTTCCGTCCTTGGAGTGCCCCTCAACAAAGATGAACTCAGTCCAGGAACCCATTGGCGGTGTTCGTGGAATCACTGCGGCAATATTACCGGCCTCATTCCTCGCAGGAATGAGAACAGATACTGAAGGAGGCCTCGGTGGGGCACTTGGTCGCAAGGGGCGCGCCACTTGGAATACCGTCATGCAAAACCACGGCAGAATCGGTGCAAGCCACCTATTCAAGATCGTCGACACAAGCGGGATTCGCATTGGCACGAGAATCCGGGCATTTTGACTGACCATGTCCCAGCCCGAAAGCGCCATGAGGTTGTGAACATCGTCCGCGCTCAACCAACTCGATGGCGGGGTTGACCCCACTAGGCCAAGCAGTTCCGCAAGCGCCCGTATGGGACGCCACAGGGTGCTATGAAAGTTCACCACAAGTCGGGTTTCAGAATGCGCCATTCGTAGTGCCTGCCTGAGCATGGTCTGCACATCGGTGGCAAGGTTGAGCGTGTCGGAAATAATGATGACATCAAACGTCTCCTGAAGAGAAAATACCTCTCCAGCCCCCTGAAAAAACCTTCCGCGCGGCACGCGCTTCTTGGCAAGGACAATCTGCTCCGCACTGATATCAATCCCCGCCACATCCTCGTTGGGAAGTTCTTGAAGAAGTGATCCACTGCCACAGCCAATTTCTAACACCTTGGCATTTGATGGAATCGCGAGTCGGTAATAGTGCCCAAGAACACCGCGATACGCGCGCGATCCAACATTGAGTTCGTCGGTAGCTTGTGCGTAGTGTGTAGCTGGTTTGACCAGATGCGGTTTGAGGTATAAGTGTTGCTTTGCAGTGGGCGACATTATTGTTTCTCCAACACGACGAGCATTCGGCCCGCGAAGGTCGACGGGTGAATCCGAGTGAATAAGCGATCAAGAGTTTCGATCCACGGAAGACAGATTGCGGGATACATAGCGGGCTTGGAAAACCCGCCGCTCGCAAGATAGGCGAAGTCGGACCAAGCAACACATTCTCGCACCCGCCACCCATCAAGGTGGCTCGTGCCTTCGCCTCTGTAAAAGATCCGCCAAGCACGAGCTTGTGAGGCGAAATATGGCGCGTTTCCCAGATCCATGGTATTTGGCGGATTCCAGTGAATGTCTTCCCCAAACCCAAGTGGCTCATGATGGAAAAGTCTATACACCACGCGTGGGAGAAGCCCCATCGCCGGATCGAAGATCAGAATCTGCCCGCCCGGCTCAAGGACTCTTCTGCACTCTCGAAGCGCGACACCCGGGTATTCGAGATGATGCCAGACATCAAAGAGGATGATATTCCGCAGCGATTGATCTTCAAATGACAGAGAGTATGCAGATTCGACGCGGTCGATTCCAGGGTTTGGGAACAGGTCGGAAGTGATGCAGTCTGGGATAAACTCTTTGATCTGACCAATTCCAGAACCAAGTTCGAGAGTCAGCCCAGGTTGAAGTCGAGACTGAATCATCCCATAGAATCGTCGGTAGATCGCCCGAGGCAGCGGCTTGCGTTGCCAGTGCTCTCGGTTCTCTTGAATTTCAAGTAGATGCTGGATCTTATCAACGGACATGTGTGGGGTAACGATGTTTATACGAGCAACACATTGATGCTTCTGCCGTCACCAATGATCTCGGGCAGTCGGTCAAAATCGACTCGTCTCTGAGCTGGAAGCAGTTGACACTGATAGCCCATTGACGCGAGGAGGCCGGATAAATCACGCAATGAGTACCCAAACTCCGCATACAGATATGGAGCGAACTCCATCAGAATGGGGGGGTGGTTCTCTGTGAGGAAGGTTCGTGCGCCTTGTAGCACGAAGAGTTCATTGCCATCGACATCGAGTTTGACCAAATCGATGGCCTTCCACACCAACTGCCGTGCAACATCATCAAGCGTTGTAACACAAGCCCCTTGCAGCGACTTCGCCTCGCCCATATGAACGGCATGTACTGTGCCGGTTGACTCAAGGGGCCAGCTTGAGCAAATGCCATTCGGTTTCGCCTGATCGCTGGATGCGGCAAGTAACGCTTGGAATGCATGAATGCGAGGTACAAGATCGGGATTCAACGCAATATTGCGAGTGAGTTTGCTAAAGGCATAGTCTGTCGGCTCAAAGGCGAATACCTTACCGTGTGGACCAACCAACTCTGCGAATCGGAGCGTGTGAGCGCCAATATTGGCGCCAATATCAATGACTGTTCCGTTCTGCCGAACAACTCGAGAGGCAAAACCAACAATTTCTGGTTCGAAGGTGCCGAAACAGTAGATACTCAAGTCAATCCCCTCAGCAAGGTCAAGTTCCCAGCGCAAGCCGCTTCGGCGACAAGTGACGATATTCCCGCGCCCCCAGATGTGCCTTCCAGTACGAACGACGCGAGAAAGACTTCGAGCAATGGTCAACTTTGTTTTGGTTTTCATTTGAACAGTCCCCATTGATCGGACTCACCTTTGGGGACCAGGGTTAGAGTCGGTCTGGAAGTGATAAGGTTGGCTTGTCGGTGGTGTTTGTCCATCCTTGGCGGAGGGAGGGCGAAGCCCGACCAGAGCCAAGGATAGAGGAAGTGGGGCGGCGAAGAGGGCCGGGCTTGGGTAACGCAGTTTGCTGTGCGGCCGGCGTGTGTTGTATTGCTGACGGAAGTCCTCGATCACGACGCGGGCTTCGGAGAGGGACCACAGTTGCTCGCGGTTGAGGCACTCGTCGCGGAATCGGCCGTGAAAGCTTTCCACGACGCCATTTTGCCAGGGGCTTCCGGGGTCGATGTAGATGGTGCGGACGCGCTGTTCCGCCAGCCAGCGCTGGACGATGTGGGCGATGAACCCTTAGCCGTTGTCGGAACGCAGGTACTCCGGGGCGCCGTGCGCCTGGATGGCCTTGTGCAGACACTCCAATACGTCTTCAGAGCGCAGGGCCCGATCCGCCCGCAACACATGGCACTCGCGGGTATCCTCGGTCGAATATCTTTTGCCTTTCATGGTCTGGGTCCTGGTTTAAGGCCCAGACTGTCACCCAAGGCGGCTCAAAAAAGCGAGGTCACGTCACAGGGCCGTGTCTTCATTCGTCAGCGAATCTACCTTCTTTTACCCGGAAACAGCCCTCCGAACGCCAAATGCGTCACGCCCTGTTCGAGCTGCAACCACTCAATTAAGTGATGTTTACGAAACCCCATGAGTCGTTATTCCGGACAGCCGTGACGCTCTTTTTACCTTGATTCGCCGCCAAAAGGTCTCGTTGAGCGTACGATCATTTTAATTTTCCACCATCGGGAATGGTCAATTTCCACACATCATTCGTCATCATCGGCGGCCACATGTCGCCGCCCACAAGCCATAGACTGTCCTTAAAAATGTAGATCGTCGGCTGGTGCCGTGGCGACCACATGGCTTCAAACTTGAACTCTTCCCACTTCATCCCGTCCGTCGTCGTCCAGCAGTCGGCGAAGTTCTTTGTCTCACGGTTCGAGAATCCGCCAATGATCCAGAGTTTACCGGCGTACTCGCAAGCGAGTACCCACATCCTCGGCAACCAGGGTGCGTGTTCGATTACGCGTGTCCAATTAGCTCCGTCGCTAGAACACCAAACATCGTTATACGTGGCAATATTCGTGTAGTGTTCTTCTAGCGGACTGCAACGCGTCGTGGAACTCCCACCGCACAGCCAGAGTTTGCCGGCATAGACAGTCACGGCCGAAGCCGTGCGTTGGCCATAGGGCGCCTTTGCAAGGACCCTAGTCCAATTCACACCGTCGCAGGAGCACCAAATGCCGTACCCAAAATCGAGCCGCCAGAGTTTGTCTTGGAAAACCACGAGTTTGCCGAAGCCGCGCGGGCCGAAAGGCGTCTTGTTACAGACCTGTGTCCACTTAACGCCGTCGGTTGAATTCCAGACGCTACCCTTGACCGCCCAGAGCTTGTTTTGGAAGACGGCCATTTCGGCGTAGGGATCATAGGGAGTATTGTCGAGAGCTTTGGTCCAAGTGACGCCGTCACTTGAATTCCACAGGTCCCGGACGGCACCCTCGACACGGTACGCGTTGCTGATCCAGATTCCGCCAAGGAAAACGGCGCCGTCTGCCGAATCGCGTTCACTGAAGGCGGCGTGGTCGGCAACTCGCACCCATTGTGAACTGGTTGCTGCTTGAACAGCATATGTAAATGTCATGAGAATGAACACTCCAATAGATATGGACGTCAGTGCTGATCGGGTAATATGTGAATTGTTCATGTGACCTGTGAAGTGGACCCCGTTGGTTGGACAGTTGGGACGGTAAATTAAGCTATGGATGATCTGATCCGCTCCCTTTTACAGGACAGGTTCTAGTGTTTTAGTTTTGCCGGGTTGGGCGTAGTTTTGGGTGGGGACCTCATGGCTCGCTGGGCTGGCTGCCTCCGGCAGCCTTCGCTCAGCGAGCCACGAGGTTGGAGAGTGTTATAGTTTTGGCACCACGCTTCAAGCTTCTCGCGGGCGTCAGCAAGATTGAAGAACAAGTTGGCGTTCAGGCATTCGTCGCGCAGACGGCCGTTGAAGCTCTCGATAAAGCCGTTCTCTGCCGGCTTGCCAGGCCGGATGAAATCCAGCTTCACGCCCGCTTGATGGGCCCAGGCATCCACTGCCCGGCTGCAAAACTCCGCGCCGTTGTCCACGGTGATGGCCTGCGGCACGCCGCGGATCCTGGCGAGTCGCTCCAGGCCGGCGACGATCTTGATGCCGCTCAACGAGACATCGGCCCAGAGCAACGGGCACTCACGACTGAACTGGTCGATGATCGTCAGCACCCGAAAGTAGCTGCCGTTCTCGAAGCGTTCAGACATGAAGTTCATCGACCAACGCTGGTTCGCCCCAGTCGCGACGGCCAAGGGCACGCGGGCCTGGACCGCACGCTTCCTCCGCTGCTTGGTGCGTACGAGCAGGTTTTCCTCTCGATACAGCCGGTAGATAAGCTGCTTGCCCACCCGCCAGCCTTCGCGCTGCAGCAGGATCGTCAGCGGGCGGTAGCCGTAGCGCACCCGGGTGAACGCCAGCTCCTTCAGCCGCAGGAGCAAGGCGCGCCGGTCCTTCGGATGCGGGTGATACCAGTAGCTCTACGCGCCCAAGAGCATCAACCTGCACGCCTGGACCTGGCTGGCGACGAACGTCGCCGTCAGCCAGTCCACGATCGGGCGCTTGCGCGCAGGCCTCAGACTTTTTTTGCCAGCACCTCCTGGAGCATCCGCTTGTCGAGGCTGAGGTCGGCGACCAGACGCTTTAGGGAGTTGTTCTCGTCCTCGAACTGCTTGAGGCGCCGCAGCTCGCTGACGCCGAATCCATCATACTGCTTCTTCCAACGATAATACGTCTGCTCGGCGACACCGAGCTGGCGCACACATCACCAATCTTCGCGCCGGTATCGACCGAGCGCAGAGCGTAGATGATCTGCTCTTCCGAGCATCTTTTATGAGGCATGGAAGCGGGGTTTTGAGGTCTACCCACCCCGGAAGCCTGACACAAGGCCACTCCAGTTTCAGGGGAGCACGTTACGATCACCTTCAAATCGCGCTTCAGCCCTTCCACACCGCGGCCGGCGGCGCCGTTCTTCCCGGACGCAATTGAGCTCATGCCTCCGTTCAATGCCGAGTCGCGGCACATGTCCAGCCAAGCCCGAGAAACCCTCTCCCCGGATCCATCTCCCGCTTCGTTGGCCTGCTCCCACGGCCTGCTCGCGCTCCGCGACTCGCCGGCAGCACGTCCAACGACCTTCCCGAAACCATGTTCGCTATGAAGGAGGAAAACCACCGTTCCTTTCCCGGGCCACTTCGTGGCCCTCAACCACAACCATAGATCTACCAAAACCGACCTTCCTCCGTGCTACCCGGTTACCAAATGTGCGCAACTTGACGGATTGACGGACACTACCAGACGTTTACGTTTGACTGATATTGAACGGGACTACATTAGCGAAGTCTTCGATTCGCATTTTCTTAACAAAACGATCGTGAAGCATAAGACCGCCTTCATCGGTATATCGAAGGGCGACAGCAAAGCGGTGGAGCCAATATTCGATTCCTTACCAGTTACCGCTTTCGATGAGCTGATTCTACTCGAGGCGTCATCGGGCGAAACGGATCGGATCCCCCAGTATTGGCACGGGACTCGCATTCTTAAGACTGTACATCCGGGAATTGAAGCGAGGGTACAATTGCAGACCATTCGAGTCAGCGCAAATGAGCAAATGATGTGCAGACAACGAAGGTAAAATAATTGGAAAATGTCAGCTCAAGTCAAATAAACATCCTTTATGCATTCCGTTATGCTTTCATGTAATCGCTGGCATTTATTTTGCCATCTTGCTGTCCTTTTCGTACTAGCGCTGCCGGCAACAATATATAGACACTCTTTTATTAGAAACGGCCAACGGTCGTGGTGGTACTATTCGCAAAGCGACTCATGTCAGGCATGTGCGGCGCAATCAGTGTCGCAGCGTTTGGGTTCGTCGATCGAAACGGCGGTTTGGCCCGGGGCAACCATATCGACACCATATCTCTACTATCATCTTTTATCGGGGAAACCATCATCGCACAACGTATCGGATGTCGAAGCTCTGCTTTCAGAATCGGTGTATTTCCATTGGAGAATGTCGCACATTTATACGTTAGCGTTCATCTGGATATTTTATTTGTTCTTAGCAAGGGTGACCAAAAGTCAAATCATTGCTTTTGCAGCGGCGATTCCTATCGCAATAAATCGTTCTTACGCATTTCAGGATTCTCAAATTCGTCCGGAAATATTGTCTCTTGTTTGGCTATTTGCGGCCGGACTGATCGCTGTAACCCAATTCCAATCAAGATACAGATCTTATGATTCGCTTATTCTAGGAGTATGTTTTGGCTTTGCGGTACTTTCCAAGATTCAAGTAATACCGGCAATGCCGTTTATTCTGCTGCTATTTTTTCTACATCGTTTCAATCTATGGCGTGTTCCCAATTATTACGGCAATAATTCCGCGCCTTCAATTTACTTGTGCGTAGTCCTTAGCCTCTGTGCTTCTATCGGCTTTCTAAAAACAACGTTGATTGCTGGGGCGACTTATGGCCTTCCCGGATATGCAAATACAGCTGCGAAAGCGAGTTTCATTGTCACGATCATTTTAATCATAACGGGGGGTTTACTGGCACATTGGGGAAATCCTTTGATAGGAAACATTGGAAGGAATGCTGTCTATTTCACTGGCGGAAGTGCAATTTCTTTGTTTATCACGACGTTACCACATCTTTTATATGGGGGGATCCGAATTTTTCTTTCAGCGGTCAACACTACTCTTTTCGGGATGGCGTCTTTCGGCTATTACGGGCTCGGTCTCCCTAATTCATCAGGTTGGGGGTTTTCAAAATCACTATATGATAAATTAGAGGCATTCGACTCATTTCAGAAAACGTCATTTATTGTTGGAATTGGTACTCACAGTCTCGCGTTGGTATCGCTGGTGACAATTTCTCTATTGATTTTGTTTCTAATATTAATTAGCTTGATAAATTCTCGCGAGAATTTGGGTGGCTGCACTCGTGAATCGGGAGGAAAACAAACGTTTCAGCCTCATAGTTGGGAGTGGTTAGCCGGTGGGTCGGTATTGTGTCTGCTTACTGCTCTAATTTTCGACTTCAGCATGACGAATCGAACGGTAAATGGAAGTATCTATTATTTTTATCATATTTATACGATACCATTCTATATGTTGGCGTTTGCGTTAGGTCTGAGCGCGGTAATAAAAAAAACATGCGGGAGTTTCCTCACTACTTTGAATTCACCGCTTTGCTTGATTGTATTTATGCTACCTGTTTCGTATACGGCGTTGAGAATTGCTGGTGGCTCTGATATGGTAAAGGGTTGGGAAACTCCAGAGAACCCTGTGGCAGAATACATGCGAAATCTTGAGATTATTGAAGGCGTATCGCCGAATTTTTTTACTCTGACACACTCTACTTTTAACGACTTAAAATCGGATTTACTTAGAAAACATGGGTCAGGGGCGCGGTGAACTCATCGGTACTGCGACGATGAGTTGGTGATATTCTTGTGCTGACACACTTATGGGTAGCGAAATCCGATTCACGCGACGGGCTCTGCTTGGTAACAGTTGTTTTTCCTGCTTGCGTGGCGGGCTCTGGTTGTCGGCACGAGATACTTAACCCGTCTGACGAAGGCGCCCAGTGATCGCTCCGCACAAGGGGCGCCGATCTTGGTCGAATCAGCGGCTGGAAGGCAGGAAAACGAAGGGTCGGATTACCCCGAAGAACACGGTCGACACACTAGGCGTGCTTTCTCCGCGCCGTGCGTGATGATTCCGGGCAATCCCCCGATCGCCGCGCGTCACGCCGCCTGACGCGTGTAGCGGTGATGCAACCCGCCGACCAAAGATAACTCGATTATCTTGCCTTGGTCGGCAGCTTCAATCGGACGCAAGACCGGGCAGTTGCGTTCCAGCGCCCGTTGGGTTCGATGGTGGTGGTAGTAATCCAAGAACTCGCGAATCACCGCATCGAGATGCCGTTCGTTCAAGATGATTACATGGTCCAGACATTCCCGGCGCAGGGATCCGATCAGCCGCTCCACACAGGGATTTTGCCAAGGCGATCTTGGCGCAATCACTTTCTCTTCCACGCCCAAGCTCGCGGCACGGCGCACAAACTCCGAACCGTAAATGCCATCGCGATCACGCAGGAGAAACCTCAGTGCGATCTCAAACGGGAAGGCATTGACGAGCTGTTGCCCAGTCCAAAATGCCGAGGGTGCTTCAGTGATAGCGAAGTGCACCACCTTCCGGCGTTCATGAACCAGAACGATGAAGACGAACAACACTCGCTACGTCACTGTCGGGACTGTGAAGAAATCGATCGCGGCGATCTGCTTCGTGTGGTTGCGGAGGAAGGTCTTCCAAGACTGAGAAGACGAGCGCGGAGGTTGGGGACGGTATCTCCGGACGGTGGAATCGGAAACCTGAAGCCCCAGCTTCGCCAACTCATCGCGGATGCGGGGACTCCCCCATGTAGGGTTGGCTTGCCACACTTGGCAGATCAATCGGATAAGCTCGCGATCGATTGGCGGCCTTCCGCCGCCACGCGATTTCCAGCGCCAATAGAGGCGAAACCCGGCGCGATGCCAGCCGATCACCGTTTGCGGTCGGATGATCACCAACGCTCTTTCCCAGCGAGACTACACGGCGCGCCAAGAGACAAAAACCTGAGGCTGCAGACCCCCAAGTCGCATATCCAGAGGGTCGAAAGCTGGTGAAAGGAGACTGGGCAGCTAAGCGGCCGAAGTTTCGGAGTTCAAGCAAAAATGAACCCTTCGGCAAGCTCAGGGCAGGCACGGGCACACGGTACCCGAATGAGGGTGGTTCGACCCCTTCGACTCTGCTCAGGGCAGGCTTGCTCACCACAGGTGAAAGTGAAAGTGAGGGTGAAAGTGGGCCCGCCGCCGCTAAGGCGGCGGAAGTTCCAAGTTGCAGGTTCCAAGTATCAAGGAAGGTATCCACTCACGCTCTGCACTGCTATCCTGGAAAATCCTCGCGTGGTGCGACGAAAGTGGAACCGAAGTTTTCGCCTCACGCCATGGACCAGCCGTCGCCCTCAGGCTTGGCGGGGTGTCGCGCTTTGCGCTCGGTACGCCGTCGCCCGTTCGACAGGCTCAGGGCGAGGGAGTGAGGGAGGGGCAGAAGGCGAAAGTCTAAAGTCGAAGGCCGAAAGTCAAAGGGCGAAAAGCGGAAAGCGGAAACGGGGACCCGCCTTCATGGGGCAGAGGGACCCGCCTTCGTCCTGCGACTTCGGCGAGGCAAGAAGTGAAGCGGGAATCGGAAGTCACAAGTCGAGAAGTCAAAGGTCCAAGGTCGGAGATCCGAGGTTGGAATACAGGAACGCCAACGGATGCCGGAAAAGAGGGATCATACGCCAGGTGTGGCTGACGCAGAAAGAAACAGGGGCCAGGCCCGTCGCCACACCTCTGATCCGTTCAGCAAGGCTCAGGAAAACGGATTCAGCGTGTTGACTCCGGAACGTTGGAAGTCGGTCGTATTGCGCGTCACCACCGTCAGCTTGTGTTCGAGTCCGGTCGCCGCCAGCAGGCCATCAGTCACCGGCATCGGCTGGTGTGGGCACAGCCGGCCCCAGCGGTCAGCGATCGCGGCGGTGATCGGCAGGATCCGCTCTGCGTAATGGGTCTCCAGCCCGAGCAGCCAGCGTTCGAGCTGGCCGGCCTCCGCCGGGTTCTTGAGCCGGTGCAGTTCGATTCCTCGGCGAATTTCGCCGAGCGTCAGCACGCTGAGGAAAGCTTCGGTCGGTTGAATGCCGGACATCCAGGAAGAGACGCCGGGATTGCCGTGCCTCTTCCGAAGTTCGGAAAGAACGCAGGTGTCGAGCAGGTAGGCCATCAGAGTGCGATCTTGCGGGGCAGGCCGGCAGACCGGGGAAACGCAATGGAGCCTCCCTGCGGAATGCTGCGGAGATAGGCAATGAAGTCCCGCTGCGGACCGGGTCGGTTGCCGACCAAAGCCGCCCGCAGGACGCGCCGGTGAGCCTCTTCGACCGAGACGCCTTGTGAAGCCGCGCGGCTGCGCAGCTGCTGCACGACGGCCGGTTCGATGCCACGGACGAGAAGTTGAGCCATGCCGGCAGGGTGCTATCAATGATAGCTGCTGTCAAGCGCATTGAGGCCGCGCCTCTGGTTGGTTCAGCGGGGGCGTTTATTCCGTTTCACATCGAGCTGCCGCAGGCGCGAAGGGCCAAGCGCAAGGGGTTGGGCGCGGCGCCTGCTTTCAGCCTGGAAAACGCAGACGGGTTTCACAAAGAGCACAGAGGGCCGACACAGGGTCCACCGAGGCAGTATCTTCGGACAGCGAGCTTCCCCCGGAGAGTCTTCACCTGCGGCGGTGAGGGAGAAAAGCGACGCCCAACGATCCGCTTCCCTCCGTGCTCTCGGCCTTTATCTCTGTGACCTCCGTGTCCAACTGCGGAATTTAGCCATGCAGTTGTAGGAGCGAGCTTCCGCCTTCGCATGAAGCTACGGCGGACAGGTGCTCGCGATGGCAGAGGAGAAATCGCCTGCAAGCAGGCTCCTATATCATTCACCGAACGGTTTGAGTGCTTGCGAGCAAGATTATCGTTCTACTGCATGAGTCCGTATAGGATGATTCGACGCGCGTCAGGGAAGCATCAGGTGAGACTGAGCCGAGTCCTGTTCAAAGGTATGAATCGCCGGCGAATGTTTCCGCAGGAAATCGGCACTATGCGCAACCGAGCAGTTGCCAAGGCGCAGCCAGATGGATTTGGGTGGCGCACCCAGCAGCAGACTGCGTTGTTGGAAGTCGGAGTCCTTCGAGACGATCGCGAAGCCGTGCGCCTTGGCGTAGTCCCATATGACGTTGTCATCGGCATCACGGAGGCCAACCTCCCGGACGTGAACACTGCCAGGGTACAGGTCAGCCAACAGGCGCGGCAGCCGAGGCGAAAGGTTCTGATCGAAGAGCAGCCTCATCCGGGCAGCGTCGCCAGCCGGCGTTCACGATCGGCGGCAAACGCCAGGCACGCGCGGATATCCGTCTCCGTGAGGTCAGGGAATTCGGCCAGCAGCTCTTCGTGGGACATCCCAGAGGCGAGGTATTCGAGGACGTCGGTCACGGTCATGCGCGTACCGCGAATACATGGCTTGCCGCTGCGTTTGCCGGGTTCGATAGTGATGATGTCGCGGTAGTCCATGGAAACCAGTGTGCCGCTTGTTCCAAGCCGGTCAAGCGCGTGCACGAGAAGGCCTGAATCGTTGCGGCATCGGCGCGGCGCCTGTTTTCAGGTCTGCGCCAGCGCGTCGGCCACAAACTGATTAAGGCTTTCCCCGCGGGCCATGGCCTTCAAAGCGGCCTTTTTGTGCAGGTCCTTGGGTATGCGCACGACAAACTTTCCGCTGAACTCCTTGTTGGCGGTGGACGCCGGCAGCGGCTTCCCATCGGTAAGCAGGATTTCGACCCACTCCTCGACGATGGTGTGAAGCTGCGCCAGGACCGAGTAATAGCCGAAAGTTGTGGATGGCGGGTTGGGCGGGCAAGTTGGGGGTGCTCAAACCACAACCAAAATGCCCATCCACAACCCACCACAGGAAAGTCACCACGAAGAGGAACGATTCACAACGG
>Ga0208689_1000782_pt1 | contig 19284 bp, 16 predicted proteins | sample June2015DPH_8_15_FD_184700 | JGI IMG/M metagenome (GOLD analysis project Ga0208689, IMG submission 184700) | Peatland microbial communities from SPRUCE experiment site at the Marcell Experimental Forest, Minnesota, USA - June2015DPH_8_150... | ecosystem: Environmental > Terrestrial > Soil >... | reverse complement strand
ATCTACACCGGCACGCCGATCATGACGACGTTGAGCGGCGCGAAGGCCGCCGTCCTCGGCATCGCCGCACTCAAACAACGCGGTTACGGCATCAAGACATTGCAGGAGTATCACTAGCGCGCTTCAGCTTCGCGACTTCAATATCCGCCTGGCGCGTCGGTTCGGGAATGCGATAGCGCATGCAGCAGGCCAGAACCAGTTTGATCGCCGACGCCAAATCCACACGATGCCCGACGCTCACAAAGACCGGTCGAATTCCCTTCTGCGTCCGCAACACAACGCCGATTTGTTCGTCGTCATCCATGAGCGGGGTGGTCGCGCCGGCATTCGCTGCCAGCTTGCCAAACGTTCCCAACAACCGGCTCTTGGCGACGCCGACGCCGGGTTTGTCCAATTGAATCGCCAGGTGCGACGCGATGCCGCAGCGGCGCGGATGGGCGAAGCCCTGTCCGTCAAAAAGAATCGCGCTGAATTCATGCCGCAACGCGCGGACCGCCTGCATCACCGCCGGGCCTTCGCGAAAGCTGAGAAAGCCGGGTACATAGGGGAATTCCGCCGGCCGGGTTGCGTGCGCAACTTCGATGATGCGCTGCGTTTCGCGGTCATAAATGACGGCGGCGGCGAAGATGGTTTGTTTATCTTCGGAGAACGCGCAATCCGCCCCGGCGACAAATCGCGGCAGCGGTTCCAGCGGCGTGACCAGCATCCACTTCCGCAGACGCGATTGTTCGGCTTTCCAATTTTCGACGAGTGCAGACCAATCAGAATCGGATTTGCCGCGAAGAGTCACGGATTTATTTTTTATCGCCGGTGGGTGGCTCATTAGTTGCAGCCGAACTGGACGGTGGCGGATTTGTCGCGTCGGATCCAGCGGCGGCGGGAGAAGACGGATTGTTTTTTTCAAACGTGAGCGCGGCGGAATTGATGCAGTAGCGCAAGCCGGTCGGCGCCGGGCCGTCGTCGAAAACGTGGCCGAGATGGCTGCCGCAGTGCGCGCAAATCACTTCCGTCCGGTGCATGCCCAGGCTGTCGTCATCGCGCAAAATCACCGCCTTGGACGACGCGAGATCGGAGAAACTCGGCCAACCGCAGCCGGAATCGAATTTGTCTTTTGAGGTGAACAAAATCTGTCCGCACGCGACGCAGCGATAAATGCCCGGCTCATGACTGTTCCAATAAATGCCGGTGAACGGTAGCTCCGTGTCGGCCTGGCGCAGCACGCGATATTGTTCCGGCGTCAATTCCTTGCGCCATTCTGCGTCGGCTTTGGTGATTGGGAATTTCATGGTCGTTGTTAAATTGGTTGTGGCCAGCGGCACGTTGTTCGTCGGCGCGGCGTTGCAGCCTGCGATTAAAATCGCCGCGCCCAGCAGGCAAAAACTCATAATTCGTTTCGTCATTCAAAGTTGTAGCGGCGCTCTATGAGCGTCGCCGGGTTAATGCGGCGGTCAAAGGCCGCCGCTACGATGCTTGCGGCCGCAACACGCGATACCGGTGCGTCCACGGATCAATCCGGCACACCGCGCGATAATCACAAAACGCACACGGCGTTTCGGTGCCCTTGCGATACGGGTCCACCCTGGCTGCGCCGGAAAAAATCGCATGGCTCATTCCGCGCAATTGCGTTTCCACACGGTCCAGCAACTTTTCAAACTCCGCGCGCGGCAACGCCTCGGTCGAACCTTTGCGCAGCGTGCCATCCTTGTTCAACCGGTAGTTGAACTGGTCCGCCGCTGCCAGGCGGTCCAGTTTCGGCAGCGCGCTGGCGTCAAACCGGCCCGTGTGGCGGTAGGCGCGTTTGCGTGCGTCCGCGGCATCCGCCAGCGCTTCAACCCGCGTGCCGCCGTTTTCGTATTGGCCGCGCAAGTTCACGTAAAATACACCCGCCGGTACCAGCTTCGCCACCCCGAGCACCCTGCGCGGGTCCGCCCAATATCGCAACACACCCAGATACGCCAGCAATTGCAACTGTACGCCTTGCTCCACCAGAATTGCGTCAAGCTTCCGGTTGCCGGACTTGTAATCCATCACCACTGCCAGTGCGGCATCGCTGCCCGGCTCGTGCCACAAATCCACCCGGTCAATCCGCCCCTGTAACGCGAGCTTGCGCCCAGCGCTCAAATCCAACTCCCATGCCGGGGCGCGCGCACCTTCGCCACCGAAGTCCAGTTCCGCCGCCGCCGGGTCAAATTCATTTTGGCCGCGCAACCACGAGACGACGACCTCAATGAAGTCCTGCAGCGATTCGGTCAATGCCCGCGCCTCAAATTCAGTCTGCGCCGTGTCGCGCAGCAATCCCTCGTGGAAATTCTCCGTCCATTCGACAGCGATGACGCGAATCCGTTCACGCGCCTGGGACGGGGTCAAATCGCGCCAGCGTTTGCCTTCCTTCATCAAACTGTCGTGGAATTTTTTCAAAACCTCGTGTTGGAAACTGCCGCGTTCCCGCGCGTCCAGTTCGAAGACTTTCCGTTCCTCGGCGCGCAGGCCGCTGCGGACAAAAAACCGGAATGGGCATTGGGCGAATTCTTCGAGCCGGCTCACCGATGTTCGCAGCACGGAGCCGAACAATTTTTCCGGCAGCGCCGGCGACAGATTTTCCGCCGGATCGGGTTCGCGCAACTGCGCCAGATTTTCCGCGAGCGCTTTCAGCGCGGGCAGCTCGAGCAGTTCGGACCAATTTTGTTGGCAGGGCGCGACATCCTCATCGCGCCGCCCCGGCGGGCTGGGGACAGCCTGCCCTACCTTAATATTTAACGACGTCACCAGCGGCGTGACGAGTTCGCCGGGATGCTCCGCTTCGCGCCAATCTCGGCACGCCTGAAATTCCTCAATTTCGAGCAACGGAAAAATTCCGCGCAATTGTGCGATGAACGGTGATGGGTTCAGCGTTATGCCGTCGGCATCGTGGCGGGCAAAAGTCACGAACAATTTCTCGCTGGCGCGGGTACAGGCGATGTAGCCGTAATAACGTTCCCGCGCCAGCCGTTCGCGCAAATCCAGGCCGAGCTTGATGCCGTTTTGTTCCAATTCGTCGCGGTCGGCGTCCGTCAAGATGGGCGGCGCGGCGGGCGCGGCGGGGAAGATGGACTCATTCACGCCCAGCACCAGTGCAAATTTCAAACTGGGATTGCGTGCCCGGTCAACGGCACCGATGAGCACTTCGTCCAGCACGGGCGGAATCACCCCCACGGTCAGGGTCGCCAGCCCCGCTTCCACAATCGGCAGCCAATCGCGCAACGGCAGCGGTTCACGTGAAAACGCGAGCGCGAGATTGTCGAGCCAGGCGTTCATCTGCTCGAAAACGGTCTGGTGGATTGGCGATTGGCGATTGGCGATTGGCGATTCACCGGAGTCCGACAAGTTCCATTGCTCCAAAGTATTTTCAACATCGAGTTCGTCCCAGAGTTGACGCAGCGCATCGGCAAGTTGTGCGCCGGTTGGTTGGTATTTGGGTCCCGCAAGCTGTGCGGCGAGTTTTTCAAATGGCGGCAGGATTTTTTGGCGAAGACGTTCGAGCCGATGGCCGTCGGCGGACAGCGGTTCACGCCATTTTTTGCCGCGCCAGCCGAATTCGAGCGCGGCGTTTTCGAGCCGGTCAATTTCGGTTTCTTCAACGCCGGAAAAACCGGCCTTGAGCGCGGCGAACCAGTCGTCGTGCCGCCAGTCGAAGGCAACGGTGCGGAGCGCGCTGCGGGTGAGTTCGGCCAGCGGGTGATGCGCGACGGACTCCCGGCGGTCCAGGAAAAACGGGATGCCGTAACGGCGAAATCCACGCGCCAGCGGCTTGTGATAGTTGTCGAGGTCCCGCACCAGCACGGCGCAGTCGCGGAACCGGTTGCCGCAGCGGGCAAATTTCAAAATCTCACGGGCGGCAAACACAGCTTCGGCTTCGGGATTCGCGCAGGCAGCGATGTGAATCGAATGTAGCGCAGACGTCTCGTCTGCGTGAGGTTTTGCCGGCGGAACGCCTGCGCGACTTTGCCAGCCGGATTCCACATGCCACAAGATGGAGTTTTGGCCGAAGCGGTTTTTTTGCGGCTCACGCTTGAGTATTTCAACATTGATTTTGCAATCCGGCAAATTTGCGATTCGCTGGCGGCACTGTTGAAAGGTCTTGCCGACCGACGACCAGATGGAAAGCCACGGGGTCTCAACTTGCGTTTCGTTTTCGAGGCAAAACGCCAGCGTGGCGCGTTCGCAATGCGGCAGAATGGCAGCGAGCAAATCCAATTCCTGCGGCGTCATTTCGGCGAAACCGTCAAGCCACAAATTTTGGATCTGGCTTCCGGGGTCTGGCGTCCGGGGATTTTTGCGCAGCGCGTTGGTGGCGCAATCGAGCAGGCGGTTCGCATCTTCCAATTGATGTTCAGCCAGCCAGTGCGCACAAGCATCGAGCAGCAGGGCAAGGTCGTGGAGTTTGTCCTGAAGCTCGCGGCGTTCCGCAAGGTCGGAAGCGAGGGCGCGAAGTTTGGCGGAGGTGAATTGATGCTGCTGCAATTTGCGGAGCAACCGGCCGAGTTGCTGGGCGAAACCGGGCCGGCGGGCGCTCCGGCGGAACAACTTCAATTCGTCCTCATGCCGCATCAGCAGCGCGCGTAGAACCATGACGCGGCCTTCCTCGGTGAGCACTTGCGGGGGCGCGACCTTCAACCTTTCAAATACGAACTGCGCGAGCCGCTCAAAGGAGAAAATATGGAGACGGGTGTAACCTGAAAGCTGGCGGGACGAGCCGCTTTGGGATTGCGGTGACGTGTCACCGCTTTCAAAAGCGCCGACAGGTTGCCGCACTCCAAGATTTTCCGGCTCGGGAGGACACCCGCCCCACCATTCGGCGTCAAGCAACTGCCGTTCGAGCTGGAAGGTGGCCTGTTTGGGCGCCAACAAGATGAGCGGTGGACCATCCGCGCCTGCCCGCAAGGCGGCGCGGATTTCGGCAAGGCAGCGGAAGGTCTTGCCGCTGCCGGCGGGACCGAGGAGGAAGCGCACTTGCACACCGGATTTTTCGCGCAAAGTTGCGTGCGCGGAAAGAAATTAATTGGGGTTGGGATGGATTTTCCGCCATGCATTTTTTGTTTCCTTTTGGGCGGATTGACTTATCATTTTCTCCCGTCGGGAAAATCGCATTTGATTCAACCAATTAAAAACGAGTTATGCCACTGACACACACCAGAGAACTTTTTGCGAAGGCGTTGAAGGGCAAATACGCTCTCGGCGCGTTCAACGTCAACAACATGGAGCTCATTCAGGCCATCGTCGAGGCGTGCGAGGAGGAAAAGGCGCCGTTGATCCTCCAGATTTCCAAGGGCGCGCGCCAGTACGCCAATCCGGTTTATCTTAAGAAACTCATCGAGGCGGCTGTCAGCCTGTCCACCATCCCGATTGCGGTGCATCTCGACCACGGCGACACGTTCGAGTTGTGCAAGGATTGCATTGATGAAGGATTTACCAGCGTGATGATTGACGCGAGCCACGAGCCGTTCGAGAAAAACGTTGAAATCACAAAAAAGGTCGTGGAGTACGCGCACAAACACAATTGCGTGGTGGAAGCCGAACTCGGCCACCTCGTGGGCGCGCAATTCGATGAAGGTGAAGCTGGCGGCACCTACTCGAAAACCGGCCATTACACGCACCCTGACGAAGCGGTGAGATTTGTCAAGGAATCCGGCTGCGACTCGCTCGCCGTGGCCATCGGCAACTCGCATGGCGCCTACAAATTTAAAGGCGAGCAACATCTGGATTTGGAACGGCTCAAAGCCATCAAACAGGCGCTCATGGACGCCGGTCTCGGCGATTATCCACTCGTACTGCACGGCGCGTCGAGCGTGCCGAAAGACCTGGTCGAGGAAATCAACAAATACGGGGGTAAAATGCCCGATGCCCAGGGTGTGCCCGAGGCCGACATTGAAGTCGCGCGCCGCACTGGTTGCACCAAGGTAAACATTGACACCGATCTGCGCCTGGCCATGACGGCGGCCATACGGAAAGTAGTCGCGGAAAGTCCGAAAGAATTTGACCCCCGTAAATACCTCGGCCCGGCCCGCACCAAAGTCAAAGACCTCGTCCGGCACAAAATCAAGGACGTCCTTTGCTGCGCTGGTCACGCATTTGATTAATCGCAATACAAGAAATCGCTGAAAGGCTCCAAAGCAAATCGCTTGGAGCCTTTTCTTTTCCCCCGGATTGTAATTCAGCTTGTCGTTTTGGCACAATCTGAGCAAGCTAAAATCGCTTATTGTGCCATTGCGACACATTTTTCCAGAATAATAATTCGCTATTATTATCCTAATACATTGCTATTCAATAAGATGTAGATTGAATGAAGTTTTGGCATGGTCTGCGCTGAATATTAACTCGAACAATTAACGAAAGGAAGATTATGAATCTGATACGATATCAAAGACCTGATTTGGCTTGGCCGACATTCGGGCGGCTGTCGAGTTTGCGAGACGAACTGGATCGCCTGTTCGAATCGCCGTTTGCCGGGCTGACGAACGCTTCGCAACTGTTGAGCGGCTGGACTCCGGCGCTCGACGTTTATGAGGACAAGGAAAACTTCATCGTCAAGGCTGAACTGCCCGGGATGAAGAACGAGGACATTGACGTGTCGCTCCACGACGGGAGCCTGAGCATTTCCGGCGAACGCAAGAGCGAAACGAAACACAAAGACGCCGAGGTGTATCGCGCCGAACGTTTTTTTGGCCGGTTCCAACGCACCGTGACGCTGCCCGCGCCGGTAGCGGCGGACAAGGTCAAGGCGCAATACAAGGACGGTATCCTGACGGTTACGCTTCCCAAGACCGAGGAGGCGAAGCCAAAACAAATTGATGTTTCGGTCAGTTGAAACAACACGGCAGGGCGGGCTCTCCGCAGCCCGCTGCGGCGCGCTGGGGATCGCCACAGTGCGAGGCGGGCAGCGCGCCCTGCCAAAACTTGTTAACCATTTGGAACTATGAAACCGACACTTGAAAAGGAAATTCCGAAGAATGTTGAGCGCGCCCCGGCGGCGGAATACGTTTTGCCCGGAGTGAACATCTACGAAACAAAGGATGGCTACCTGCTCGAGGCGGAAATGCCCGGCGTGGGCAAGGACGGCCTGGAAATCACGCTCGAGGGCAACGAACTGACCATCACCGGCCGGCGCAACGTTGAAAGCGTGGCTGGCGAGCAGCTTTTCCGCGAGCGTTCGCGGGTGGATTTCCAGCGCACGTTCGAGCTGGACCCGGCGATTGACACCGCCCGCATCAACGCGAAGATAAATCAAGGATTGCTGACGCTCACACTGCCAAAATCCGAGCAGGTCAAGCCGCGCAAAATTGCGGTGAGCGAATAAACGGCTGCTGGATGGCAAAAAACAAATCCCATGGTAAAAACCCATGGGATTTTGCTTTACCCCGGGACAACATTCCCAATTGTCAAACGCCAATCGTGAATCAAAAATTGAGGAATGGCTGCTCGGAGAACGCCTTTGTCAAAAGGTGGGGCTTGCTGCATTTCACGCAGCGGCTCTCAAAATCGGTTTCCGAGAGGAACCGATTTCCCGAACTAGGTTCTCCGAACGACAACATTACTCTCGTCACAAATCCAAGCGCATACTCCGGCGGCGCTGGTTTTGACATACTGCGTCAGATTTTCTAGGCTGGTTGCGGTTCATGATTCTCGAGATTGTTCAGCTTGCAGTTAAAAAACCATGACGAACACGACCAGGACAAAGTTGATCGCAGCCTTCATCGCGTTTTCGCTTTGTGTGACTTGGTTTTTGTTTACACGCGCCTCGGCGAACGGCAACAGCAAAAACAGCCTCACGCCGTTTGTTTTCGTGGCGGATTCCCATATCCGTGGTCATTACGACAAGCTGGTGGATGTCTGGCAGCCACGCATCGGCGGCAATTGGATTGCCGGAAGGCTGGCTGACGCCTTTGCCCATGATGGATGCCTGGCCGATGCCGACTACCAGAACGTGTTCGGGTTTTACAACGCCGCGTGGCTGTTGCTGATTTTTGCCGCGTTCATCTGCCTTGCGGACAATCCCGTGTTCGTCATCCCGCTGGTGTTTGCGGGCATGTGTTACTCCCTCACGCCGCCTGATGATGTGACGATTTTCCCGTGGGATTTGCCGAGCATGTTTTTCTGGACGCTCTCGTTCCTCCTCTGGCAACGAAAGAATTATCTCTGGATGCTGGCGGCCATTGTGCTGGGCACGGTGTTCAAGGAAACGGTCGCGGTGACCGCCATTCTCTTTTTCTTCACGACGATAAGTTGGCGCCAGCGGTGGTCATTTTTCGGCGTGGCCTTTATTGCGTGCCTGTTGCTCAAGTTGTGGATTACTCATGCGGTAATGGGACAGGCCCGGGTTTTTACGGCAGACTTGCAAGAGCATCTCAGTTTTAACGTATTGAAAGGTTTATTTACGCCACGTCTGAATCATTTCATCTGGGTCAATGCCGGGACATTCATCGTGGCGCTGTTCCTGCCCATGAAAGCTCTGATTGATAAGGGAACCAAATTTGTGTTGGTCATTTTCCTCGCGGGACTGACTGTGGCCTGGGTTTTGGCGGGATCTGACTTTGAGTCTCGTCAATTTTTAGATGTACTTCCCATTTCGGTCCTTTATTTAAACCGGACGATTCAAAACTGGCGGACCAGCGAAGTTGGACCAGGCGTGTTGCTTCCGCCTCAGTCGTAGATCGCATTACACAAATCGGCGTGCCATTAAAGCGCGGTGTTGGGAATGCGTCGGATTTGACCGGCAAGCGATAGCCGACTGCACCGGCTGGGCGTGTCCACTCGCAAAGGCTGTCAGCGTGAAATTGACGAGCGGCGCGGCTGCGTGGCTCGGTTGCTCGCTCGCGGTGTGCCAAAAATGACAATCCACCGATACATCAGACAAAAGTTCAATCGCCAGTGGCGCACAGTTGACCGAGACATTACATGGCTCACACACTTGGAATGGGAACCGGAAGAAAATTGGGATTATGAGTTGAGTCGGTAAGGCATAATCCCATCAAAACGCGGGAGATGGGGGACATTTAATTGTTTGTAGAACGGCAAGGGGAATTGGTTTGATAAAGTCCAATCTCCGTCTGTAATTCATTTGTCAACCCCGGGTTGGATTGAGCCATCGCTAATGCCAACGCCTGTCTTGCTGTCAATACCGCTTCGGGAAATCGCCCCGTTTCCGCATAAGCCGCCGCCAGCGTGCGAAGAATGAGCGGGTCTTTACCCCTGGAAAACTGGTTGGCCTGCTCGGCCAAGGCGACGGCCTTGCCTCCATTGCGAACCGATGGCGCCGGCCAGGTCGCCAGCATCCAGGCCAGGTTTATTTGTGCCGGGATAAACTGAGGCTGAAGTTCAATGGCTTTTTGATAACAGGCCATGGCTTCGGCGGCCATCCCTTTTCGACGAAAAGCATTGCCGAGATCGTTGTATGCCTGCGGAAGGCGCGGCTGAAGTTCAATGGCCTTTCGATATTGAACAATTGCTTCATCCACCCGCCCTATCTGGAGAAGACTATAACCAAGATTGTTATGGGCTTCTGCGAAGTTCGGGTTGATTGCCAAAGCTTTTTGGAAATGAGTAATCGCCTCGTTCACCTGCCCTATCTGGAGAAAACAAGAACCAAGATTGTTATGGGCTTCTGCGAAGTCCGGGTTGATTTCCAAAGCTTTTTGGAAATGAATAATCGCCTCGTTTGCCCGCCCTGTCTGGAAAAGACTATAACCAAGATTGTTATGGGCTTTTGCGAAGTCCGGGTCGATTCCCAAAGCTTTTTGGAAATGAGTAATCGCCTCGTTTGCCCGCCCTATCTGGAGAAGACTATAACCAAGATTGTTATGGGCTTTTGCGTAGTCCGGTTTGATTTCCACAGCTCTTTGGAAATGGGTAATCGCCTCGTTCACCTGCCCTTTCTGGAGAAGACAAGAACCAAGAGTGTTATGGGCTTCTGCCCAGTCCGGGTCGATTTCCACAGCTCTTTGGAAATGAGCAATCGCCTCGTTCACCCGCCCTAACTGCAAAAGAGTAGAACCAAGATTGTAATGGGCATCTGCGAAGTCTGGTTTGATTTCCAAAGCTCTTTGGAAATGGGTAATCGCCTCGTTCACCCGCCCTTTCTGGCCAAGACTACAACCAAGATCGTTATGGGCCTCTGCGAAGTCCGGTTTGATTTCCAAAGCTTTTTGATATTGAATAATCGCTTCATCCTCCAGCCCTTTTTGGCGGAGAGCATAGCCAAGACCGGCGTGGGCATTCGCGCATTCAGGCCAAATTGCCAGTGCCTTTTGATATTGAATAATTGCCTCGTCCACCCGCCCTTGATTGAAAAGAGTATTGCCGACAAGGCAGTTAGCCTCCGCATAGTCGGAGGCACTCATCAATAGGTTTATTACAACCGAATAGGCCAACAGCAGACACCAACCCCAGCGGGCGATACGCCGCCAGACCGGCGAACCCGCCAGTGCACGCTCCAAACCAAAAATGCCAATGACGGCCAGCAACATCAGAGCTGGTAAAAAATCCAAATCATAGCGGCTGGCAGCTGCAAAAAACAGGCAAAGGGACAACGCACAAATCACAAAAAGCAAAAATACAGTCGCCACAAACCAGCGTAAGATTGAAACGACCTCCAATGGTCTGCCTCTCCAGGCCAGCGGCGCGGCCAGAGCCAGCCACAGCAGCGGACAATTGGTCAGGATCCCACCGTAAGGGTCTCCGACCGTAACATAACCCGATGGCATAGGCGGACGCGGGACCGCCTGTAAAAACGGGTAATGGCCACTCCATCGTATCGGTTCTAAAAAATAGAACCGAAAATTGAACCAGAGGTAATGCAGACTGAATTGTCGGGCGGTAGTCGGCCGGTAGAGTCCATTCAACTGATAGTGCCAGCCAAACTCGAATGGGCTGTCGAAGCGCAAGGTGTTGTAGAGCATCAGCCCCAATCCAATCAGCATCACCGGACCGACCGCCGCCCCTAACAGCAACCAAACCCGCCATCGTGAACCCGATTCAGTCGCCGCACACCATGCCTGAGCCACCGGCAGCAACAGGATTATTACCCCGAACAACAATGACGGTCGCGACCCTACCGCCAACCCATAAGCCAGACTGGCCAACAGCAGCCATAGAACTTGCCGTTTTGGTTCATGTAAGGCACGCCAGATCGCACCTAATGCCAGCATGGTGAATGCAAACCCACAAACTGTTGCAACTTCAAAGAAGGAACACCACATCGTTAAACCTCTCTGCGTGCCTACAACAAAGCCCAGCATGCCGACCGTAGCCACCCAAATACTTACTTCTGGAAAGTAACGCCGCCAGACCGCTCGTAATAGACCCGCTGCAACCAGGAAGCCCAACGCAAAAAAAGTCACCACCGCATCGTTTTCTGGCAGATAGTGGCTCGTGAGGGTCACATATGGCCAGAAAAGCACCAAAGCGGGCGTCACTCCAAAATACAGGTATAACTTCCCTTTGTAATAACTCATGTCACCCACACGCCCTATATATGCTTTATTGACAGCGGGATCGTAGGGATCGGCGAGTTGGGCAAGTCCGGGTGGTGCTTCTCTTTTCAGGTTGAGTTGCCCGGCGCGAAAACCCTGCACCAACAGATTATAGTAGGAATCTTCCGCACGTGGACTTTTCAACTCCAAGCGAGACATTGGTTCAGCAACCAAGGCAAAAATTCCAATGACCAGGGCGCAAACCATGCCAAAGACGACGTGCCGCATCCAAGGGATGTCACCTTCAGGCGCGCGCGCCCTTCCGGTATCCAGTTTTCTGCCCATCATCTAAGTAAAAATTACGAAATACCGCCGGTTCCGGCAGTGGTAAAGCATAAATGGTAACTGTCAAACAGACTTTTATGCTGAGGCGAGCAGTCGAACCGGCTATACTTACCTTGATTGTATCAAAGCCCGGGAAGCGCGGCCGATATGTTCCGGGTGCGTGAGGGTTTCGGCGCGACGGTCTTCGTTATACGCTGTGCTTCGAAAGTTGGTGGCTCGTCGAGCCGTAGCTCGGAGCGTTGCTTGTATGTGGGTCCGCCTTCACTTCGTTTCCGCCTTCGCCGGGTTACGGCGAGCCGAGCCGGCGCGACAGCCCCGAAAGCTTTCGGGGCTGGTGGTGGGAGAAGGATTCGAACCTTCGTAGGCGTAAGCCAGCAGATTTACAGTCTGCCCTCGTTGGCCACTTGAGTATCCCACCACGGGCGTCCGACAAAAGGCCGCACAGTAAGCCATGCCGCGAAGCGAATGTCAATTTCGTCTTCACCGTCGTCCTCGTTCTCGTAATCGAAATGTGGAAATCGAGGGCGAGACCGGGAACAAGTACGAGGAGGATTTGATTAAATTTTTTCTCTGCGTTTCCGCGTCTCTGCGTTAAAATTGGCAAATGTTCGATTCGTTAAGCGGCAAGCTCCAGAACACCTTTCGGAACCTGCGCGGACTCGGAAAAATTTCCGAGGCCAACGTTGCCGATTCCCTGCGCGAAGTTCGCATGGCGTTGCTGGAGGCTGACGTGAATTTCAAGGTCGCCCGCGATTTTATCGAGCGCGTCAAGGCCAAGTCCATTGGCGCGGAGGTCGTCCAGAGCATCCAGCCCGGCCAGCAAATCATCAAAATCATCTACGACGAACTGGTGGACCTGCTCGGCTCACAAAACGCGGGACTGAATCTCAGCGGCAACCCCAACTGCATCTTGATGGTCGGCTTGCACGGTTCGGGTAAAACCACCTCCAGCGGCAAACTGGCGCGTCTGCTGCAAAAGCAGGGACGCCAGCCGTTGCTGGTGGCCGCCGATGCAAACCGCCCAGCGGCCATGGACCAACTCGACACGCTCGGCAAACAGCTTGAATTGCCGGTTTTCGTGAAGCGCGGCGAAACGGACGTTTTGAAAATCGCCCGCGAATCCTTGGACTTTGCGAAAGCCAGCAACCGCAACGTTTTGATTTTTGACACGGCGGGCCGTTTGCAGATTGACGAGCCGCTGGTGCAGGAACTCGTGCGCCTGCGCGACCTCGTGAAGCCGCAGGAAATCCTGCTCGTGCTCGACGCCGCCACCGGCCAGGAAGCCGTGAACGTCGCCACGCATTTTGATCAGGCACTGGGCATCACCGGCTCCATCCTGACCAAGCTCGACGGCGACGCGCGCGGCGGCGCGGCGTTGAGCATGAAAGCCGTGACTGGCAAGCCCATCAAGTTCGCCGGCGTGGGTGAAAAACTCGACGAGTTCGAGCCGTTTCATCCCGAACGCATGGCCTCGCGCATCCTCGGCATGGGCGACGTTGTCAGCCTGGTTGAAAAGGCCGTCGAAGCCGTGGATTTGGACGACGCGAAGCGCATGGAAGAAAAGATGCGCAAGGGCCAGTTCACGCTGGAGGATTTTCTGGGGCAGTTGCGTCAAATGAAAAAGCTCGGCTCGTTGGAAAGCATCGTCGGCATGTTGCCGGGCGGCGCGGAGATGCTGAAACAGCAGGGCGATTTGTCGAAACAGGAAAAGGAATTCCGGCACATGGAAGCGATGATCTGTGGCATGACGCCGCAGGAACGCAAAAATCCGGCGATTCTAAATGCCAAGCGCCGCGTGCGCATTGCCAAAGGCAGCGGCGTGAGCGTGACGGAGTTGAACACGATGCTGAACAAGTTTAGCCAGATGCAGCAAATGATGAAAAAGATGGGGAAGTTCTCGAAAATGATGGCCAAGATGGGCGGCGGCTTGCCGGGTATGTTGCGGAGGTGAAGTGGCACAGGCGCTTCCAGCCTGTGCGCTCTCGAAAAGTCTCTCACGTATTGAGAAAGCGAGATTACCGCATGAATGACAAAACGGTTTACATCTTGGGAGCTGGGTGTTCAGCAAATTACGGTTACCCATTGGCAAAAGACTTTCGTGCTGTTTTAAGCGAATACGGGGACGGGTTGAGTCAGAAGCCCGGTTATACGGAGAACTTGGTTCAGGCAGCCAAACAGATTTGGGTGATTGGATACTCATTCGACCCGAACAATCGAAAGGCGATGATCGAACTTCTACGAAAATCGGACTGCGAGATTATTATCCAGAATAGAACAAAAGAAGGGGCTGAAGCCATTTGCGAAGAATTGAAGCCGCGTTATGATGATTTTGCCCCAAGACTCAAGCCATTCGGAAAACCGTTTTGAGCAACAATGCCCGTTTAAGTTTTCAGCTGCCTGCCGACATTGATTCCGTGTTTCAGGCAATAGGCGCCGTTGTCCACGTATTTTTCCGCCCACAATTTTAACCCAGCACGTTCTTTCTGTGTCAATTTGCGGACGACCTTTGCCGGCGCGCCAAGGACGAGTGAACCAGGTGGAATTTTCATTCCCTGCGTCACCAGCGCCTTCGCTCCTATGATGGATTGTTTGCCCACCACCGCGCCGTCCAAAATCACCGCGCCCATGCCCACGAGCACTTCATCGCCGATTTTGCACGCATGAACAATCGCGCCGTGGCCGACGGTCGTCCAGTTGCCGACAAGGCACGGGAAATCGTCCGCAACGTGCAGCACGGCGTTGTCCTGGATGTTGGTGTGATGGCCGATGACGATGCGGTGGATGTCGCCGCGCACCGACGCGCCATACCACACGCTGGAGTGCGCGCCGAGCGTCACATCGCCGAGTACGACCGCAGTTTTGGCGATGTAAACGCCTTTGCCGAGCTTCGGCCGTTGGCGCAGGAAAGTATCGAGTTGTTTCAACGTGTTCTTCATGCGAAGAATCCGGGGCAGATTACGCGGATGGGGCGGTGATTTCAAATTTGTTCAAGGCACACCATCTGCTAAAATGAAAGGGCGCATGACAAAACTGGTTTTACAACATCCCGCGCCGACGCGCCGGAGGCTGCCGCGCTCGTTCAAGGATTTGACGCCGTCGAAGCACTTCAATCCGCGCACGTTCTTTCGCGAACTGGTCTGGAAAGCACTGCTGACCCGGCGCACGGGACAGCATCGGCATCCGATTTTTCCCAAACTCAAACGCGGCCAGGTCGCCTTGACGTGGATTGGCCACGCCTCGTTTTTGATCCAGTTCACCGACTTGAACGTGCTGATTGATCCGAACTTTGCAAACTGGCTGTTCCTCCTGAAACGCATCAAGCGCTCCGGCCTGAAAATCCGGGACTTGCCGCGGATTGATCTGGTGCTGCTCACGCATGCGCATTTCGATCATTTCCACAAACCGACGTTGCGCCGCTTGCCATACCCGAAAATCGGCGTGATGCCGCGGGGCGTCGGCGATCTGGCCCAGAACCTCGGCTTCGCGCGCATTATCGAGCTGGAGTGGTGGGAGACTTTTTCGCAACGCAATTGGGAGGTCACCTTCACGCCCAGCCAGCACTGGGGTGCGCGCACGCTGCACGATCACCATCGCGGATACGGCGGGTTTGTTCTGGAGCATCAAGGCCGGAGAATTTATCACGCGGGCGACAGCGCCTATTTTGAGGGCTTCAAGGACATCGGGAGAAGGCTTTACCCGGAAATCGCGTTGCTGCCCATCGGCGCGTATCACCCGGAATCATTCCGCCGCATGCACATGGGACCGGACGAAGCGGTGCGGGCATTCCGGGATTTGCGCGCGCAGTGGCTGGTGCCCATGCATTACGGGACGTTCAAATTATCGTTCGAGGAAATGGACGAGCCGCCGCGCTGGCTGCGCGCCATTGCCACGAAGGAAAATCTCACGCACAAAGTGCGAATGCTTGACGAAGGCGTGCCAACAGTGTTTTGATTTTCAAAATTGCACCGCGCCCCCATGACCGACGACAACGGCAATTCCGACGCATCGCCCCTTGACGCTCTGCGGCGTTACGTGCCGCTGGCGGTTTGGGCGATGGTCATTCTGGTCATTCTTTTCATTCCACTGAGGATCATCCAATACGGCTATTTGCCGGGCGACGACGCGTTGCGGCACGCGGCGAAGGCGGTCAGCGGCAAGCCGTGGTCGGAAATCCTCGTACTCAACCATACTTACCAGATCGATCACGAGTTCGGTTGGAATCTGTTGCTCAGGAAAATCCATTTTTGGGCGGATTGGGATGCTGACAAGCTGGTGATTTTTTCCGTGGTGGCGCTGTTCGTTCTGGCGGCCTGGTCGGTGCTGCCGTGGCTGACACGCCCGGAAGCCTGGCTGATCACGCTGACGCTGGCGATGATTGTTTCGGACATCCCGCACCGGTTCACGTTGGGGCGCCCTTACCTCGTGACCATTTCCATTTTGATGACGTTGCTCCTGCTATGGCAGAGGCACGGCGCGGCGCCGCCCAAAAAATGGATGATATTTTTAATGACCGGGTTGATTGCGATTTCCACGTTTGTGCACGGGGCCTGGTATTTATGGGTTTTGCCGCTGGTCGCATTTTTTTTCGCCGGCCAATTTCGCTGGGGGCTTGTCCTGGGCTTATGCTGGGTCGTGGGGGTCCTTTTGGGTGCTGCCCTCACAGGTCATCCACTAGCCTACCCGCTTCAGGCCGTGAAACTGGCATTGCTCGCGGTGGGTACGCACGAAACGAATCGCACCCTGGTTTCGGAATTGCAGCCCATTAACGGCGACATTCTGGCGCTGGGCGTTTTGGGTGGTTTGCTGATTTTGCGCCGACTGGCCAGATTAAACGCCGTCCGACTCGTCCAAAACCCCGCGTTCTGGCTCGTCGGTTTCTGCTGGTTGCTCGGTTTCAAAGTCAATCGCTTTTGGTCGGACTGGGGCTGGCCGGCGCTGATGATCTTCATAACCTGCGATTTGCAGTTGCTTTTGCAGACGCGGTTCGCGGCAGACTCGTTCAAGCGACTGGGACTGACTTGCGGCGTGGCCCTGGCGGCCTATTTGTGTTTGACCAGCGACCTTAACAGCCGTTGGTCGGCATCGCTGGTGAATCAATATCTGACGACGGCGGACCATCCTGAACTCAATGGCTGGATGCCTCAAAAGGGCGGCATTCTTTATTCGGCGGACATGAGCATTTTCTACCAAACGTTCTTTAAAAACCCCAATGGCAATTGGCGATACGCACTTGGTTTTGAATCCACCTGGATGCCGAAGGAAGATTTCGAGGTGTATCACAAAGTGCTGTGGAATTTCGGCGACGCCAAAGCCTACGCGCCGTGGGTGAAAAAAATGCGGCCGGAGGACCGGCTGGTCATCCGCGGCGGACGCGGCAGCCCGCCCAACATCCCGCAGCTCGATTGGTACTACGGTGTCAGCGGCATCTGGATTGGGCGATTGCCGCACACCAACGCCCCGCCGCCCGCGCCGACCGTCCCGGCGACGGTGCCGCGCGAAAATTCAACGGAGTGACAATTCGTCGAATTTTCGCGCCAGCACGAAATCCTTTTTTGTCAATCCGCCCGCGTCATGGGTGGTGAGCGTCAGCGTCACCTTGTTCCAGCGGATGTCAATGTCCGGATGATGCCACGCCTGTTCGGCAAGTTCAGCGACGGCGTCCACGAATTTTATCGCCGTGGGGAAATCCTTGAAGGGAAACGTCCGCGCGATGGTGGCGTCCTTTTTTTTCCAGTCTGGCACCGTGGCGAGTGCGGACTGAATCTGTGCGGCGGTTAATTTTTTCATGGCTAACCATTCGCACAGCTTTGTTCCGCGGTCACGGGGAATTTTTAACCGTTGAAAGCCGCAACCGATGGCGGATTAAACCGTAGGGCAGGCGTCGCGCCTGTCTCCATCTTCAAAAGACTTGCTCACGGTTTGAGGGTTGCGTGTCCGACTTGGGATTCCCGACCGCCAAAACGGAAAATCGAGATCAGAGACAGGCTGGAAGCCTGTCCTACGGCATCGTTCCGGCTAAAACCATTCCTTGCGTCCGTCCACGTAAATGCGCACGAACTCTTCGTCCGATTTGCACAGGTAGATGATGCCTTCGATGAGGCCGATGATGTGCATGAGCGGCGAAAGGATGAAACAGGAGAGCACGGAGACCAGCAGCATGACCAAACCGGCGCCGGTGTAGCCGAGGATGAATTTGTGGATGCCCAGCGAACCGAGCAGAATCCCGAAGATGCCCGCTGCGATTTTATGCGAGGCCCGTGCGGCCACGGCGCCGGGCGGCAAAATGACTGGCGGCGGAACGGCATTCAAATCAGCGGCAAATTCGGCCAGTGACCCAAGCGGTTTCCAGTCCGGAACGCCTTCCATTTGAACCAGCGTTTGCGCGTGAAGGCGGTTCTCGGCGAGCCAACGCCGGATTTGCTCCGCGTTCACCGGCCCGTATTGCCGGCCATCGGTTCCAATGATTCGATACATAACGTGCCTTTCCGTTTTTGGTTACGGTCACGAAAACTTCACCGCAGTTTCGGCGGTGGGCCGGCCGGGTCCGATATTCGTGGCGGGACGGCATCTTGTCCGGCTGGTTTGTCCGATTTCGTCTGACGCCACAAACTTAAGCTCGTGAACAGCGACCACAACCAACCTGCGCCAAAACATACCGAGCCCCACTTCCACATCCAATCAATCGGCGTATTCGGGACCGGCTCATCCATTTGTTGAAGAAAGATGCGATAGTAAAACCCAAACATCCAGCCAACGATCAAACCAAAGCCGGCCAAGGCCAACAGCAATTGACCGGTCCCGGCCCAAAACCGGCGGGCGATCAGCGAACCCAGGCCGGGCGTGGCAGCCAGATTTACCAGAATGCAGCTCGCGACGCGGGCACGGCTTAATGGTCGGGCTGGCCGGAGTGGCATGGTGCATCAGGTGAAATGCGATTTTACTTCCGGCCGGTTCAAGACCACCAACGCCCAAATGCCAAAGGGAAGCCCAAGCAGACAACATGGTGTCAGACATGGAATCATCGCCAAAATCGCGGCGGCAAACGCAAATCCATAGCTCCGCAGCGACTGCATTTTTGACGCGCCGATCAAAACCAAAATGGAAATTGCCAGTCCGAAAAGATCGCTCATTACACCGAGTGGTCCGTAAGCCAAGTTGAGCAAACTTTGAATCTGCGGATCATTGAACTCCGGTATTCCGGCAAACAGCTGCTGGAAGTTTACATGGAAAAAAGTCAATTTTACCAAACTCCAAACGGCCAGCAGGATGTTGAGAATAGCCGTGACCTTCAGGGCGATGGCCGGACCTTTGACCTGTTGCAGAGCGGCGTCGCGGTTCCCGCCGCCGGCGGGCAGGCTGGGTGCTTGCGCGGGAGTCGGTCCTTTGGCTGCGGCTGCGAGCGCCGCCACGAATTCCGGAAACCCGCCGAGCGGACGGAATTCCACGTCCCCTTCCGCTTTCGCCAAAGTGTTGGCGTTGAGCCGGCCTTCGGCAA
>Ga0208689_1000760_pt1 | contig 19666 bp, 22 predicted proteins | sample June2015DPH_8_15_FD_184700 | JGI IMG/M metagenome (GOLD analysis project Ga0208689, IMG submission 184700) | Peatland microbial communities from SPRUCE experiment site at the Marcell Experimental Forest, Minnesota, USA - June2015DPH_8_150... | ecosystem: Environmental > Terrestrial > Soil >... | reverse complement strand
CCTGTTTCGATTTGGAAAGGACGTCAACCGTTTTGTTCCCAGTGTTCGTGAGTTTGATGGAGTAGGAACTGGAATTGCCGATCTGCACCTTGCCGAAGCCGTGATCGCAAGGGTGGCATTGGAGTTGATGCGCCCACGCCGACAAAGGCGCCAGCCAACACAGTAGCCATGCGATTACGACTAGGGGGAAGGATCGCATGGACACATCTTCACGAACCGCTCAGTTTCGACGCAAACTCGGAAGTGCATTCGGCGCAATTACTGGGACTGGTCCGCTTTGGGAACGGGGCCGCAAGGATACGAGTTGCTAAATCAACCGGACATATCATGTGCTAACGACAATGTGTCTCAAAGTCGTTGACACGCGCCGAAACGTGTGGCAGGGAAGTTGTGTCCAGAATTGTGTTCAATACGCGCCAACAGAGCCACACTTGTCCCCTGTGGACTCGCTCTATGTGCTTGATTTGTCGTTCAACGAAGGGTTGGCTGTTCTTGGTTCAAGCGCTTGTTCGCGCAATTGCCGCCTGCGGTACCGCGCATCGAGATCGGTCAGAACCGCTTGACAACAAACGGTAATCAAATGTGACAACGGAAGTCGGCGACTGAGTGACCTATCATGGCAATGTAGCTAGCAGGAGTGACAGCGTGGTAAAGAAGTTCGCTCTTCTTTGGTGCTTGGCGATTGCTATTCGGTTGCCCGTTTCGCAGGCAACCGCGCATACCCGATCCATCACTATCGGCAAGTTCACCTACGTAGGTACAGGCACCCAGACGAACGGTGACGGCACTGTCCCAGGGGTGAGTAGTTACGAACTCCGCCTTGACACAACAGGTATCACGATGGAGCCGATCTCTTTCAGCAACGTGATCTTGTTCGTCAAGGGAACCAAGCAGGGTAGCGGCGCAATCACCACTGGCCTCGGATGCGGCCGATCACCTTATCAGGCTCCATGCGACTTACTTTTCGTGGGAGGCCCAAGTTCGGCTGGCTTTATTCTGGCGCCGTGCGCAAGGCTGAACAAAGAGCAAGACTGGGCGCAAACCTGCATTTCCATAGCAGTGCAACTGGTGTCCTTGACAGGGAAGAATTTCAGCTTTGCCTTAGCTAATGGTGAGCAGTTCTGTGCCTACGGAATAAACAACATCTTCCTGCTACCAAAGCCGGACCGGGCGGCACTAGAGCCTCGGTGCGATGCGCAAGGCTCCTGCAAGGGTGCCTCAGTACCGATCATCTTGCATGCCGCACCAGCAAGAAGCTGCAGTCAGTAAACGCTAAGTCTTGCTACTGCTCCCTCTCCCCCCATATTCAGCTCGTCCGGGACGGCGAAGAGGTGCTTGTGTGCGCCCGCAACAAGCCCGTGGCGCGGATCGTTCCCTGCCGTCTGGAAGGCCACTCCGAGCAGGAGCAGCGACTGATTGCCCGTGGCGTTCTCACGCCACCCTTGAACAAACGGGCTGCGTCTGTCTCCTGGCCGGAGCCCCCCGGGGAATGTTTCCGATAAGGTCATGGAGCAATTATGGCGGGAAGAACGGGAAAGCCGGTAACGCGGGTTCCGGCCTTCTGGGACGCGAGTGCTCTCGTTCCTCTCTGCGTGCGGCAGGGCATGACGCCTCGGGCGATTGCCCTGTATAAAACCTATGACGCCGCCGTCTGGTGGGCGACGCCGGTTGAGATTGCGAGATCCTTGGCACGCCTTGTTCGTATGAAGCAACTCAACTCCAGTGACTGGGCCAAGGCTGGTAAGCTCGCCACCGCCCTTGCCGACGCCTGGTCTGTCATTCAGCCGTCGGAAGCGGTGCTCGCAAAGGCAATGCAACTTGTGGATCGTTATGATTTGCGGGCAGCCGACGCGCTGCAGTTGGCAGCGGCGCTCGTATGGTGTGAAGATGTCCCGCAAGGCCGGGTCTTTCTGACCGCGGATCAGAAACTGCAAGAAGCGGCCATGCTGAGCGGTTTTGACGCCAAATAGATATAGCACGTTGATTCTTGCGAGTTGACAAGAACGCCATTTGTCGCTACTATGTGCGACATAATGGTAAACGAACTGCGAGCTGTGGTGGAGGAATTAGGGGGCGAACAAACCCTTGGCCGCGCTCTTTCTAGCGATCATGATATGCGCGAGGCGATCCGGGAGGGGTTCCCTCCTGCGGTAGTGAAGGAGTTGATGCGAACCTCTGGTTTGACTCTGAAAGAACTCGCCAGCGCACTTGACCTTTCGCCTCGAAGCTTGCAGCGCCGCCGTCGCAGTGGAAGGCTGGCACGTTATGAATCCGACCGGCTTTACCGATTGGCTCGCATTGTAGCGATTGCTAATGAATATCTTGGTGACCACGAGCGTGCCATGCGCTGGCTCAAGCATCCCAACCGTGCCCTCGGTGGCCTCGCACCCGTCGCTGCAATTGACACAGAGCTGGGAGCGCGCCAAGTGGAGAGCATCTTGGGCCGCATCGCCTACGGCGGAATTAGTTGAGCCGACTTTATCGAGTCTTGCGCAAGACGTATGCCCGTGCTCCCTTTGACGGCGAAGGGGCATACGGCTACGCTGGACGTTGGTCGAGCCCCGGAACCCGCCTCAGCTATACCTCGGAACATCAATCTCTCGCCATGCTGGAGTATTTCGTCCATCTTGATGTGGACGATCCTCCCGGTGATCTGGTTTTAGCGGTTGCGGAAGTCCCGGACGATCTAGCCCGGAAGCGGGTTGATACCAGCAATCTGTCTGCAAACTGGCGCGAATCTGCGGCTCCTCCCGAACTCGCTCGGCTGGGTGATGAATTCGCGCAACGAGGAGAGAATTGTTTGCTACTGGTGCCCTCCGTTCTCGCCCCCAACGAAAATAACTGCCTGATCAATCCCGCGCATGCCGACTACAAGAGGATTGTCGTGCGAGAAGTGGAGCCGCTCAGCTATGATCCGCGTGTGTTCCGGAAACAACGCCGCCACCGCCGGCACTAATTATCGCCTTGTGACCTGCTGGATCGCGATTTTGCGAAACGAAGCCAACAAGTCATTTGTTATCAAATGGCAATCCATCCCTATTGCGTCAACTCTTCGGCTGAACCGCGGCGCCGGGTAGAACGCCGACGAGGCCGGACAACCCGCCGCAAGACCCGCCGGCAGCAGCAGCCTTACCGGAAGGCAATCACGCGCCAACGAATGGGCCCCGTGAAGGCATTCCAGAATTCGATTCTGCATGTTCGGCTGCCTCGCCAGAGGGAACGGGTGGAAAAGCTCCTGCACGTAGCGTGTTGAACTACAAAACGAAACGTGTTTGCAAGTGTTAGATTGGAAACAGTTCCACGAAATTTCACTAGGTGCGGCGTCTGAAACGGGGGCTGGCATTAGGCAGTAACGGAAATTTGAAACCCAGAACGCGAGACATAACATGACGACACGAAATCAAGTTCTGGCCTTCGCCTTTCTGTGTGCTGTCTCGATCTTGTTCTGGTGGCGTCCCCTGGGAAACACGTTGGGGTTGGCGCTGGCGAACGATGCCTACACTCACATCCTTTTAATTCTTCCCCTGAGTGCAGCGCTTATTTACCTCGATTCGAAATACATGGATTCGAAAGCGCTCCGGATCGATCCGCAGCCGAGCCCTCGCATCGGTGCGGCTCTGCTGGCTCTGGCGTTGCTGATCGGTTGTTATGCGAGATGGGGGATGGGTGCCACGCCCGACGATCTGCGGCTGTCAGTCGCCATGTTCGCTCTCGTGACCTGGTGGATCGCCAGCGTGGTGTTCTGTTTCGGCCTGCGCGCCTTTCGGTCCTTTCTGTTTCCTCTCTGCTTTTTGTTTTTTCTCGTGCCGGTTCCGGGAGTCGTGCTGAGCGAGATCGTCCGATGGCTCCAGCACGGATCCGCCTGGATGGCCGCTTTATTATTCCGGGCAGTCGGCGAACCCGTCCAGCAAGATGGGATTTTGCTCTCCCTTCCGAAACTGGATATTGAAGTTGCGAAGGAATGCAGCAGCATCCGCTCCAGTTGTCTGCTGGTGATTACGACCATGGTTCTGGCGCATCTGTTCCTGCGATCCTGGTGGCGGAATCTTGTTCTTATCTTGCTCGCAATTCCACTTTCGGTCGCAAAGAATGGTCTACGCATCTTCGTGATTGCTGAGCTCGGAACTCGCGTGGATCCGGGATTCCTGGATGGGAGGCTTCATCGCCACGGCGGAGTCGTCTTCCTCGGCATCGCTCTGGGTGCAATCGTTGTGCTCCTTGCGATTCTGCATCGAGGCGAGACGCGACTGCAGTTACTCAACGCCTCCACTGGGCCGCGATAAGTGCCCTGGGCCATTCAGCCAGTTTCAAACGAACAACTTAGTCAAAGCAGGACAAAGCGGGAACTGCAAAAAAACACGAGGCCTACTTTGCGAGCGAACACACTCGCAAAGCAGGCCCATTTTTGTGAGGTCTGAATTTACGATTGCGCGGATTTTGCGATCCTAGACCGCAGGAACATGGCCCCGACACATGTGAGCCCGGCTCCGAGAAGGTAGATCGCAGTGGAGCCACCCTCCGGCACCTGCCACCGACACTCCTTCCGCCAACGCGAATCGCGTCCGTGATCGTAGTCCCGATCAGCAAACGCTGCGGGAGCCAGACAACACAGCGCGACAACTGCCAGCAACCATTTTGTGTTCCGATTGTTCATACAGTACTCCCTTTAAATTCAGTAAGTTAGCGAACCATCTTCGGAAGGGGAGTATCGGGGAGGTAGTACTTCCAAGCGATTCTTTTGAACCTCTTACATTTAACTATTTCTGTAACCTGCTGTCAAGATGATACTTTTTGCGACAGTTGCATGAAAATGCAACCTCCGCATCTGCCTCGCGGTGGCCCAGTTCCACAGAAGGTGCAACCGGCTCCGGGAAAATCCGACTATAGTCGATAGACAGCAAGCGATAGGCAATCAGCGATAGGCAATCCAATGAGAACCAACCCATTCCGGCACTTGCTGGCGGTATGTGCTCTGCTTTGCGTTGGCCTCGTGTGCTGTCACAAAGCCCCGCCTCACGGCGTTACGCTCGTGTGGGAAGCGCCCCCGGCCGCCCCCGGGAGTCTCGGTCGTTGGCTACAACGTGTATCGGAGCGCGACCTCCGGCAGGCAATTCGTTGAAGATCGCTTCCCGAGTCCCAGGCCCACCGTATGAAGATCGCTTGGTGGTCAGTGGGCGCACTTACTTCTACGTCGTGACCGCTCTGGATCGAGCCGGCCACGAGAGCAGGTTCTCCGGCGAAGTGCGCGTCACGATTCCCTGAGTTGGCTGGGCGTACTTAGCTGGCCAAAAGCTAGCTGGCCAAGAGTTAGCCCGCCATGCTGAGCGCGACGCTTACGGATTCGGAATGACCGCCGGAGCTTGATTCGAGTATCCGCTCTCTTTCGAGCTGCCATCCACGGCCGTGGCTACGTAGTAGTAAGTCGTGCCGGAGACAACCGTGCTGTCGGTGTATGCGGTCGTACCATCCAGCGAAGAGTTGATCATCGTGTATCCACTACCAGACGTGGTGCTGCGGTATATGTTGTAGCCGACGGCGTTAGCCGAGGCGGTCCAGGTGAGGCTCACGGTGTGCTGAGTTGGCGCCGTTCCCGTGCCGGTCATCGATTGCACGGCTGGCGAGTTCGATGCGTTGCTGGAGAACGACAAGGATGCCGAAGTGGCTCCACTCGCCTGCGGTGTGAAAGTGACGGTGAAAGGAGTGGATTGACCGGCGGCGAGCGTCGCCGGCAGCGAAATTCCGGAGAGCACAAACTCACCGTTGTTAAGGCTTGCCGATGTAATTGTGACCGAAGCGCCGCTGGCGTTCAGGCTGCCGTTGAGCGACGAACTCGATCCGTCGGCCACGTTGCCAAAGCTGAGACTGGTTGGAGACACCGCCAACTGGCCTGCGGCCGTTCCGGTCCCGGAAAGCGCGATATTGAGCGTCGAGTTCGACGCGTTCGACACCACGGACAGGCTTCCGCTCACCGCACCGGCACTGGTCGGCGCAAAGGTCGCAGTGAACGTCACGCTTTGATTTGCCGTGAGAGTGAGGGGCAAGGTCAATCCACTGACCGAGAAGACCGCCCCGGTCAAGTTCGCTTGCGAGATGGTGACCGTCGACCCACCGGTGTTGGTGAGCGTTTCAGACACGTTCGTGCTGTTGCCGACCTGAACGCTGCCGAACGCAAGGCTCGTGGGATTGGCAGCCAGCGCTCCCTGCGTCACGCCAGTTCCAGACAGTGGAATGCTCAAGTTGGGATTCGCGCCGTTGGAAGTGATACTCACGCTGCCGCTGGCGGCGACGTTCGCGTTCGGAGAAAAAAGTACGTTGAAAGACGCGCTCTGGCCGGCCGTTAATGTCAAAGGCAAGGACAGCCCGCTCAAATGAATCCGGTACCACTTGCAGTGGCGGCCGAGATCGTGAGGCTCGTTCCGCCGGAATTGGTAAGCGTCTCAGACAAGTTCGCGCTGTTGCCGATCTAAACGCTGCCGAACGCAAGGCTCGTGGGATTCGCAGTCAGCGCTCCCTGCGTTACGCCAGCTCCAGAGAGTGGAATGCTCAAGTTGGAATCGGAACCGGTGGAAGTGATGCTTACGCTGCCGCTGGCGGCGCCACTCGCGGTCGGATTAGAAAGTACCGTGAACGACGTGCTCTGGCCGGCGCTCAATGTCAAAGGCAACGCCAGTCCGTTCAGGCTGAATCCGGTGCCACTTGCAGTGGCGGCTGAGATCGTGAGGCTCGATCCGCCGGAATTGGTCAAGGTTCCGGTCAGCGATTTCGAAGTGCCGACTTGGATGTTTCCGAAGCTGAAGCTGGACGGATTCGATGCCAATTGCCCTTGTGCAACACCCGTCCCGGAAAGTGGTATGGAGAGCGTCGCGTTGTTCGCATTGGAATTGATCGTCAGCGCGCCGCTCACCGCGCCCGTAGCCGAGGGAGCGAAGACCGCATTGAATGTAGCGCTCTGTCCGGCGTTGAGTGTGATCGTCGGACCCGTGAAGCTAAACCCAGGGCCGGTCGCGGCCGCGCTCGACAACGTAACGCCTTTCCCGCCTGTATTCGTAACCGTCACGGGTACGGTTTGATTGTTTCCCACCGTCACATTTCCAAAGTTTGCACTGCCCGGATTTGCGGTCAGCGAGCCAGCCGCCAGACCCGTGCCCGAGAGCGGAATGCCGAGCGGCGAGTTGGACGCGTCGGAGACGATGCTCAGTGCTCCACTCGCGGTGCCTGCGCTGGCTGGAGCAAAGTTCGCGTTGAAAGTGACGCTCTGATTGGTGGCGAGGGTCACCGGCAGAGTCAGTCCGCTGACGAAGAAACCGGCTCCGCTCGCCGTCGCCTGTGAGATCGTGACGGTCACTCCGCCCGTGTTGGTCAAAGTTTCGGACTTGCTGCTCATGCTGCCCACCGGGATACTTCCGAATGCCAGGCTGGAAGGATTGGGGGCCAGTGTTCCGGGCGTAACCCCCGTGCCTCCGGGCGTAACCCCCGTGCCAGATAAGTTAAGCACTATCCTGTTGGTTACCTGGTCTGCTGCGACGGTAGAAAACGAGACGCTGCCGCTGAAATTTCCGCTCCCGGTGGGCGCGAACGTGATCGTAACCGAAACCGCTCCTCCGCCGGGCACCGTGAATGGCACCGCCAGGTTGCCCATCGCAAATCCTGCGCCGCTCATCGTTGCCTGGGTGACGGTGAGATGGGTTCCACCATAGTTCGAAAGAGTCTCAGTGATGGTTTGGTTCGCCCCAACCTTGGTGTATCCAAAGGCGACCGGCGAGGGGCTCGGTGAAAGCCTTTCCCGCATGACGGCTCTGCCGGAGGCGTACAACGAAACATAGGGCTGCGCATTCTGGCCAGCAAAGGCAATCGTGGTGGTCGGATTGCCGGGATCTGTAGGTTGGAACTGGACGTCGAATTGAGCTTTTTGTCCCGCAGCCAACACAACTGGCAATGTGATGCCAGTGACTTGGAAGGCGGGGCCCAATCCTTGAATCGAGCTGATGGTAACCGCGGACGAGGTGTTGTTCGACAGCGTGTCCGGCAGCGTCTTGCTGTCGCCGATCGCCACCGTTCCGAACTCCAGGTTACCGCTCCGGACCCCGACAGTGCCTCCGCCGTTCGAGCCTGCGGCTATGCCTTGGCACCCTGTGAGCAGCAACAGGCTGCCAGCAATAACTAGGAAGGTGGCCAAGCGACGATGCAACCGGTGACCGTTCAATGCGACCTCTGTTTGCAGTCTCCACTACTACGGCGGGGATTTCGGGTCACCGGAGTTCTGAAATTCCAACTCCGGCAAGACCAGTGTCGCTTCCGGCTGCCGCGAGCCATAGATTGCTAAAGGCCCAGCTGGGCGCGGCATCTGGCCAAGTGGCGCCGGGCCAAATCCCCCTTCCTGGCATGGAACTGCGATGCAAAAGGAAGAACAAGCCGCTATAGCCTATAAGCTATTGCTGATAATATGGATAAAGAGCGTTCACGCCGAGATTGAAGTTCCTGGGTCACATTTGCGCGGATTTTGCCTAGCGGACAGGAACTCGACGGCAATGTGCAGAACATTGCATATCCCCCACATCCTGCTCAAGGTGGCCGACGTCGCCAGCGGACCGCTTCCTGACTAACTCGTTAGCCTTCTTTTTGTTCTCGCGAGTGCTTTCCGGTGGCGGCGGGTTTAACATAGGAGAGATGTGAGAGTTGTATGGCAGGGTGCGTGCATCTAAAGATAGGTGGCTAGAAGTTCCGGAGCATGGGATTACGGGCAGGGGATCAAAAAAGATGAGATTTTCGTTGGCGGTTGGGGTCGTACTCGTGGGTATCAGCGTCAGCGGCCTGGCGCAGCAGAACAACACATTCAAGGTTAAGCGTTCAGCCCCCGAAAAGGCGACGAAAAGTAGCGTGCCCATCGGCAAGACAGCGGGTCCGGCAACGGCTTCCGCTGCCAACTCCAAGGATTTGCAAACTCTGGAGCATCAGACCGTCAAGGCCTCCGCGCCGTCTCGATCTGCCGGAAAGAGGACGACGGGGACTGCCTCCGCGCTGAAGCCGGTAAAGGAAAAGCCTAATCCGCCGATCAACTTCGGTGGAACGGGCGGCGGCAAAAGTGCAGGCTCGACCAAACAAGGCTCGAACCCCTACGCAGGGCGGCTCAAGCAGAAAGGCGCTCACCAATAGCAGGGACCGCTTCACGCAAGATTTATCGCGAAGCGGTTGAGCGATCCGGAGCCGGAACTGCCTGCACAACTGCTTTTGTCCTCGGCTCTTTGAAGGAGTACTTCAACAGGCAATACAAGGCTCGCACTCCGTCTTTCCATCCAATCTTTTTGCCTTCCTCGTACGTGCGCCCCCAGTAACTGATTCCCACCTCATAAATGCGTAGGTTTCGCCGCGCAACTTTCACCGTGATCTCGGGCTCGAATCCGAAACGATTCTCCTCAATCGGGATCGCCTGAATCACTTCGCGCCGGAAGACCTTGTAGCAGGTTTCCATGTCGGAAAGATTGATGTTGGTGAGGCAATTGGAAAGCAGGGTGAGGGCCCGGTTGCCGACCGAATGCCAGAAGTACAACACGCGATGCGGCGCGCCGCCCAGGAAGCGGGAGCCAAAAACCACGTCCGCCTTGCCCTGGATCAAGGGCTCGATCAGCAGCGGATACTCCGCCGGATCGTATTCCAGATCGGCGTCCTGAATAATCACGAAGTCGCCCGTGGCCTCCTGAATGCCGCGGCGAAGCGCTGCCCCTTTACCCATGTTGTGCGGCTGAAGCACGATGCGAATCTGCGGATGCTCGGACTGCAATTCGGCCAGGATCTCCCGCGAGCCATCCCGCGAGCCGTCGTCCACGCAGATCAACTCCAACTCCATGGCAACCGAGAGAACCTTCAGGACCACCTCCCGGAGCGTGGCGTGTTCGTTATATACCGGCATTACGACAGAAAGTTTCATGGCACGCCTGGTTTGACGGCGAGAGTCCTCCTGAATTCATCACGATTGTAGCTGAAATTTTCAACACACTACGAAACAAGAGCAGCCCAAACTGTGGGAACCTCGGCAAATTCTTGTCATCGGCGTGCAGTCTGCTCGCGCCATCATGCAACGACGCAGGGGCTGCCGCCGCTCTATGTATTGTATTTGCGAGTTCTTCGATACCGAGTATGCCTCGGCATCCCCGCCAACTGTGTCCTCCAGCGCCGCGCCGAGCCCCGGCGCAAACAACTGAGACGGCCGCTATCGCCGCACCCGATTCCCCCAACGCTGCTTTACCAGCTTCCACCATCGCGCCCGCAGTTGGCCGCGCCTGCGCCGCATCTCCTGCGAGGCGGGCACACCGCCGAGGGAACCAAGCTGCGCTTCGTTATTACCTACGTGGCAGACACTTGGTCCTCACCGGGTGGACTCAGTGCCGGAGACAGCTTCTCCACCACGACCGTTATCGCCAGGCCCGCCGACAGCCAGACCATCCAATCAATCGGCACTCGATACCGATTGATGTACTGGACAAAATAGTACACCAGCGGATAGGTGGCGAACGCAATGCACCATAGCCGGAACTGGGTATTTCCCACCCGTTTCCGAATCAGGCCCAGGCCAGCCCACCCCAGCACGGTGTAGAAACTTATGGCCAGAAGATCGAAGGGATGCTCGATCGGTCCAAACCAGAAATAAAAAAAACGTTCTAAGGATAGGAGGACAAAACTCGCAGGATGGGTCTCGATCCATTTCACCGCCAGGTTAAGTTGACGCCGGTTAAATTCGAGCTCTCCCATACTCTTCACCTCGCTCGCCGCGGCGACACTGTTCGACGGATGGCGGCTCCACGAGATCGGATCATGATTCAGAAGAGTAGAGGAGGGAGCGGCATGATCGTGGTTGTCAAAACTGAGTTCGAGGCCCAGATTGTCGCGCATCAGCGTCCAGCCATGCAGCTGCCTGTGATTGCGAAGAATCCATGGCGCCGTGACCGCAACCACGGCAACCATGGTCAGACAGGCATCGCGCACGATCCTGGGTTTTCGGTTGACCAACAGATCGAAGATGAGCAATCCGGCTAGGACCGCAAAGAGAATGAAGCTAATATATAGAGCCGCTCCCCAGCACAAGCCCAAAAAAAATGCGCCCTTCGCATCGCGGTTCGGCGACTTCCATCGCTTGAGGGTAAGAAGCAGGAGAAAGGCGAGGGCCATGGCAGCATAAGGCTCCTCCCATCCGCGCCAAATTTCAGCCGATCGCTTCAGCGGCACCAGGGCGGAGGCAAGGCCGGCAATCAGCCCTGCCGCATAGGGGAAACCAAAGGCAGAGGCGAAGCTGGGATACAGAGCATAGAGAAGTGAGTAGCTGAAGACCACCAGCAAGCACCGGACAAAATTCCCCCGGTAACCATTGCCAAAAACCTCGAAGACACCCGCTGTTACTACTGGGAAGAAAGGCGTGGTATGGGCAGTAGGGCCTGTGGGTATGACATAAGGGTCAGCGAACTGACCCTTCGAGACCAGCGCATGCGCAATTCTGGTGGCCTCGCCGCCCGTGTTAAAAATCTCACTCCGCGGAACGCGTACCAGGAGCGAGAAACGGATCAGAAAGGAAAGCGAAAAGATAGCCAGAAAAGCGACAAGCCGATGTGCGGCAAAGTATGCGACGAAACGTCGGCCCATGATACCTCCAAGTTGGTTTGCCAACAATCCGAACAGCCGCGCGCTGAGGCTTGTTATGAACCGGCTGTCGCATCTCTGCAGGGGCGGATGTTTGAAACCGGAATCTCCTTTTTGGCTTCAAAAACGGTATCCAGTGTACACGCATGTTGCCCGTTCGCCGGATTTATGCTGAACCCGCAGCGTGCCCCGCAAGACCACAGTGTACTCGTCAAATTCCGGAGTCTGGCCCGGCTCCTCCTAGCCTTCCGGACTGCGCATGTGGGCAACACTAATGCCGGCGGTCGCTGTGTTGACACGGCCGACGTATTCTTCAATGATCTTCGGCTTGTTTCCGGCGGATTCGATGCGCGTCGGATGTGGAATGAGAGGCATGGTGGTGGAAGATCGTAACAACCTGGGAACGCTCTGCACAAGCCGGCGTCGCTGCGGGCGGACGCGGCCCGGGCTATACTCGGATTTTACGAGGATTACCAAGGCCGGCGTGCGAGATATCATCTTATGAAAATCGTGAGCGCAGCGGAAATGCGCGAGATCGATCGCGTCACCTCGGAGCGCTTCGGCGTCCCTTCGCTGGCGCTGATGGAGAACGCCGGCGCGGCCGTCGCCCGTTTCGTCCTCTCCGATTACCCGCAAGCGGAGCGCGTCGGCATTCTCTGCGGCAAAGGCAACAACGGCGGCGATGGATTCGTCGTGGCCCGCAAGCTCGTCGAAGCGGGCCGTGCGGTGCGCGTTCTGTTGTTGTGCGATCCCGAAGAGCTTCGCGGGGACGCGGCGGCCATGTTTCAGAACATGCTTCGGACGCTCCAACCACTGAAGATTGCGCCCCTGATCGTGCGCGATGCGAGTGGGCTCGATTCATCCGATGCGGCGGAGATCTTCGCTGCGGACGTGATTGTGGACGCAATCCTCGGCACAGGGTTTCGTCCGCCGGTCAGCCCGCTCTATGCGGCAGCGATCGGCAAGATGAATGCGGCTTCGGCTCCAATTGTTGCCGTCGACATTCCCTCAGGCGCCGATGCCGACGCCATGCGGTCAGCAAGCGCAACTGACTGCCGTGCCGGTGTAGGTGACGGTGCACGTAGTGAGGCACGTGCCGATGCCATCGTGACCTTCACCGCTCCGCGTCCAGCGCACGTTTTCGCGGCACTGATCAGCAGACCCAGCGGGCCCACCGTGATTGCGCCCATCGGTTCACCGCCCGAAGCAATCGTCTCGCAGCTCGGACTTCATCTCAGTACTCCCTTCGATTTCGCTCCGCTGCTCGCGCCCCGAGCGCGGGACGCCAACAAGGGCAGCTACGGACACGCGCTGGTGATCGGCGGATCGCTCGGCAAAGCGGGCGCGGCGGCGATGGCGGGATTTGCGGCGCTCCGAGCGGGCGCCGGTCTTTCGACAGTAGCCACGCCAAAATCCGTGCTCGCGACCGTAGCGGCCTTTCATGCCGAAGTCATGACCGAGCCGCTGGCAGAAACCGAACAGGGCACGATCTCACTGCGAGCGATCGGATCAGGCCTCGATGCGCTGCTGGAATACGGGACTCTCATCGCGATTGGCCCGGGCATCTCGCGGAATTCCGAAACCGCCGAATTTGTGCGCACAATTGTCGAGCGCCGCGACAAGTCGATAGTTGTGGATGCGGACGGGCTGAACGCCTTCGAAGGAGCGGCCGGCAAGCTGAACGGCCGCGGGCGAACCCTCGTCATCACTCCGCACCCGGGCGAAATGTCGCGCTTGACCGGCTTGAGCATTGCCGAAATTCAAGCGAACCGCCTGGAAGTCGCGCGAAACTTGGCCCGCGAGCATGAGTTGATTGTCGTACTCAAGGGACATCGCACCTTAATCGCAGCGCCCGATGGTACCGTCTGGGTAAATCCGACCGGCAATCCAGGCATGGCCACCGGAGGCACGGGAGACATCCTCACAGGAATGGTAGCCGGCCTAATCGCGCAACATCCGCAACATGCGCTTGAAGCAACTGCTCTCGCTGTCTATCTTCATGGACTGGCGGGGGACCTGGCCAGCGAATCCGTCGGCGAGAATTCTCTGGTGGCGACGGACTTGGTGCGCTTCCTGCCCCAGGCGTTCGAGCAGACGCGGAATCGGAAATCTGAGGAGATTCGCCTTCACGCCTGATTAACTAGCGCGGAATGTAACTGTCAAGCAGCGGAAGGAACTGCGACCCAAGCTTCATCACGCGCGCCTGGGCGGCACCGGGAGACTCGCCGTTGAGCATCGGGGTCATCAGGCGCACCAGCCCGCCGTCGCTGCGATTCATGCGAACCGAATCGGACACCAGATAGTACTTCGCCCAGTACTCGCTGGCCACCACGCGGCCATGGGCCTGAAACCAGTACAGCACCAGTTGCCGGTCTCCGGATTTTGAAACCACGTAGCGGTTGACGGGGAACGAAGAGCCGTCGGGACGCCTAATCCGCACCACCTGCCGCGAAGTCGGAACCCATCCCGCGCCCGGCAGGCAGTGGTTCGGCGAATGGATCGTATCGCCTGTCTTTTGCGACGGAAAGTAGGCAATGTAGAGATCGATCCACGGTTGCGGCTGGCTCGCGTTTTCGTAATCGCGCACCAGAAACTCGCCCGGCCCGAGGATATCGAGGGTCTGCTGGTCGAGAACGCTGTCGGTTCCCGTCCAGCCATCAATCTGCAGGGGTAGGGAACTCAGAGACGCTCGCGGGGGAAAATACTCGCTGCGCGAATGGGCCTGAAGCACGAGCGCTGTGGCTAACATGAGCACAGCCGCAATCCCGAAGCGAAGCGACCCGGCCTTCATGCGGATTTCACCTCCGGGCCGGTTCTCGGGATGCGGATGCAGATGAGCGAGATCACGCGGTGCACAGCGAACATCATGATCAGTGCCACCACGAAGATCAGCCATCCCGAAAAGGTGTGGAAAAATCCTTCTGCTTTATCCGGATCCCAGTACTGCACCAGCAACCCTGTGCCAAAAACGCGAAAGCTGTTGGCCGCCACTGCGATCGGCACCGCCGAGCATGCCAGCACCACCCGCACCCAAATCCGAGTCTCCATGAGGTAGCCGTAGATGATGGCCAGTGTGACCAGGGTTAGAAGCGACCGGATTCCACTGCATGCTTCCGCGACGTCCAGCGGCATGGAAGCAAGCACGATCACATTCCCCTGCCGCAGCACGGGAACTCCGACCAGTTCCAGCAGTCCAGTGGCCAGCTTTGAGGCCAGCAACTGAAGGGGAAAGGTGACCTGCTGCAGAATCAGGGTCGGGATCGGGATCATCAGAATCAGAAACGCCCAAGGGAACAGGACGACGCGAAGGAACGTCCATCCCTGAAACAGAATGATCAGGCCCGCGAGCAGGATCAGCAGCGACACCCGCGAGAAAAACAATTCCGCGCCCAAGACTCCCAGAACCAGCATAAGCAGGCTCATCACCACCAGCGGAAGACCCGCCCAGGATGGGGCCGATGCAATTACGTTCAGTTTCTTGCGGTCCTGCCAGAGAACAAACAAAGCAAAGAGGGGGACGAAGATCCCGTGCTCGAAATTCGGATCGTGGGAGGGACCGACCCACTGCAGGAAAAGGCGGGCGAGAATCGAGGCGTAAAGCCAGGCGATCAGCAGCAGCAGCGCCACCACCTGCCAACGGGGCAAGCCGGAAGACCAGCGACCCTCCCTCGTCGAGACGAGCGGAGCTACCTCTACTGAGTTACTCATATAGCGTGCGCTTGCATCTGAGAATATGCGAAAGCGCGTCTTCGTGCAAAATAAAACCAGCACTTGGGGCCAGCACTTCGGGCGACGAGCAGAAGTGACCTTCGGGCCGTTCCCCTCCACTCGGACACGAGACCGGGAGAGCGCCGTGTGCCGCAAGAACGAAAAATCATTTCCCATTCCAGCCGAGCACATCGTCAGCCGCTCTCGTCCCTTTAGGCGGACTCCAATTTGCCAGTGCTTACAGACATTAGGACTTTATCCCCAAGACAGTGGAAAGTAATGCCCACAGATTACCTAACATGTGGGCAATAAATTTCCCATTTGTCCGCAATGTGGTAACGTATAAGCGATGCTGCCAAACAGGGTCTCAATCGCAAGTCATTGAAACATAGCCATATATTGTCCCAGTGACTCGCAACCATTTTGACCGGATTGGCAGCGCGTGTGCTCTAGATTGCATAAGTCTTTGTCCAAGACGTCTCCCCCGCTGTCTTGGGTCGCGAAATAGTGAATCGAAATAGATAGTATGGGTCTCAACAGAACCGAAATCCTGGCAAGTGCCGGAGCAGCACAGAACGGCGGCGCTCGGGTCTGGCTCGAAAGCGTCAGCGCCGGCATGCGCACCGTCGAAGCCGTGATCCGCGAGCTGTCGCAAAATGATGTTCCCGTGCTGGTGGTGGCCGAGCACGGTTCCGGCAAGGCGGCAGCAGCGGCGCGTATTCATGCTCTCTCTAGCCGCGCTTCCGAGCCGTTTCAATTCTATCAGGGTCGTGAAGCCAGCGAAGAAATTCTGGCTGCTTGCGAGGGCCAAGGTGGAACCGTCTATCTTCAGGAAGTGGGAGACCTCACGGCGGCGGCCCAGAAGGAACTGGTGCGCCAGATCGGCTTGAATGGCAGTGGCGACGAGCAGCGCCGTGTGCCGCGCTTCATCTGCGGAACCTCTTGCGAGTTGGAGCCCGAGGTCAAGGCCGGCAAGTTCCGCGAAGACCTCTATTATGGAATCAGCGGAGTGTGTTTGCGCCTGCCTCCATTACGCCAGCGGAAAGAAGATATTCCCGTTCTGCGCGACTGGTTTCTCTCGGCCGCTGCCCGTGATTTTTGCCGGGCCGTGCCGGTGCTCAGTTCCGAGACCCGAAACTTCTTCCTGGAATACAACTGGCCGGGAAACATTCGCGAACTGAAAGACGCCGCTCGAGCCATTGTCGCGCTGGGCGATGAAACGCTGGCCATGGGAGGATTGCGCTCTCTTTTGCGGCGCGTCGATCGCGGCGGCACCGGCGAGAAAATTTCTCTCAAAGATGCGGCGCGTGCCGCCTCCCGTGAAGCCGAGAGGGAAATCATCCTTCAGGTTTTGGCTCGCACGCGCTGGAACCGGCGTCGGGCCGCGCAGGAGTTGCAGATCAGCTACAAGGCGCTTCTCTACAAGCTGAAGCAGATCGGGTACGAAGAGTACGGGGCCTGATCACAGCGCTCAGGGCCTGAGAGCAGTAAAGGAGTTTATAGGAGAAGATATGAAATTGACATGGAAAGCGACGGTTGCGGCACTAGCCCTGATCAGCAGCATTGCGTTGGCGCAGGATGCGCCCGCCCAGCCCGCCGCCAGTCCCGCTTCCGACAAGGCCGCTTCCGACAAGACGACAACGATTGCAGCTTCCAACAACCAAGCCGGACCCGAGTATGTCATCGGTCCCGAGGATGTGCTCCACATCGCAGTGTGGAAAGAAGCCGACCTGACCGCCACTTTGCCGGTGCGTCCCGATGGCAAAATCTCTCTTCCCTTGCTCGACGATGTGCAGGCCTCAGGCCTAACGCCCAAGAAGTTGGCCGAGTCGGTGACGGAGAAGCTGAAAAAATATATCGCTGACCCGCGCGTCACGGTGGTGGTGACTCAGATCAACAGCAAGCGGATTTACCTGGTCGGCGAGGTGTCGCGCGCCGGAGCCACGCCGATGTTACCCAACATGACCGTTCTCCAAGCATTGTCCAGCGCCGGATTAAGCCAGTTTGCCAACACCAAGCGCATTTACGTCCTGCGTACCGAGAACGGCAAACAGCAGAAAATGCCGGTGAACTATCGCAAGCTGGTTAAAGGTGAGCAGATCGAACAGAATTATGTATTGCAGCCGGGGGATACAATTGTCGTCCCGTAAAGGATATGCGGTCCTGTTGAAGGATCGACGGGTGAAAAGCATGGGAAAAATACGAACAATCCGGTTGACGCTGCTGGTTGTCGGCATGAGCATCTGCGCCGCGGCCCAGGTTAATTCCCAATCTCAGCCAGAGACAACTCCGGCGCCGGCCTTCGGCCAGAACGCGCCGGTGCTGAATCCGGAGAACCCGCCGGTATCTGGCCTGGACGAGCCCGGGCTCGAACTGCATACGGCCACCCGCAGCTTCGTCTCGCCAGCTTTGCAGGTGAGTGAATCGGCGGACACAAACGGGGGCAACCAGCTCGGCAACACCGGTTTAGAATCTACCACCCACGTTCTCGGAGCTCTCGATCTCCAGCAATTCTGGCCCAAGAGCGATCTTTTTCTCGAATACCTCGGCGGCGGAGAGTTCTATGCCAGTCCTTATGACGTGCAGCAATTGCAAGCCGCCGGCCTTGAAGCCGTGACGCGCTGGCGAACTGGCCAGGTGACGCTGCGCGACTCCTTCAGTTACCTGCCCGACGGTTCCTTCCAAGTGGGCTTTGGTGGCGTCCCGGGGATGGGTCTTGCCACCGGCGGCACCGGAGGGCTGGGGCTGGGTGCTGGTTTGCACCTCTTCGGCAGCGGTCAGTTCGGTTCGGTTGGAGACATTCCCCGGCTCGCGAACACGGCGGTTCTCGATGCGGTTCAGGCTCTCAGTCCGGTCTCCGCGATCACCGTGGCGGGCGGATTCAGCAACGCTCATTTCTATGACCCCACGAATATTCTGATCAACAGCGACCAGGTCACAATTGAGGGAGGGTACAGCCATCTGCTTTCCCGTCGCGATCAGATCGGCGCAATCTACGCTTTTGAGCTAATTCAATTTCCGCAAAGTACCGGCGGCCAGATTTATGTCCACGTCGTCAATCTGCGCTGGAGCCATACCATCACCGGCAGGTTGAGGCTCGTTGCCGGAGCCGGTCCGGAGTACACCGACCTGGAAGAAGGTGGCTACTACACGCATTGGTCGGTGAGCGCGCGGGTTCAGTTGAGCTACAAGTTTGGCCATTCGTCGATGTTTGCCAGCTACGAAAGATTCACTTCGCCAGGATCGGGCTTCTTCGCCGGCGCCAATACCCAGGCTGCGCGGCTCGGGTATACACGCCCACTGGGGCGCACTTGGAACTTCTATGGCGATCTGGGCTACTCCCATAACACGAGACTCCAGAGTGTGGCGGATTTTGGGGCCGTGAATGCGGCGAGCTATAACGAAGGCTCTGTCGGAGCCGTCTTCCGCAAACACCTGGGACGTTCCTACGACTTTTTTGCCTCTTATCGCTTTGGCGAGGTGGCCTTCAATGCTCCGGTTTGCTTTAGCGGCAGCTGCGGCAAGATTAGTCAGCGGCAGCTCGGCACCGTTGGGGTGGAATGGCACCCCAGGCCGACTCGTATCGAATGATTTCTTGGCCGCCTCGGGCGGCCGGATTGGTGAACAGTATGAGTGAAAATCGCGAACTGACGATGGACGATTACCTGGCGATGCTACGGCGGCGCCTTAAAGTTATTTTGATCCCGGTCCTGCTTGCCCCGCTGGCGGGCTTCATGGTCTCTTATGTCTTCCCGCCGAAATACACCTCCCAGTCGACGGTTCTGGTGGAAGGCCAGAAGGTGCCCGACAACTACGTCATGCCGGTCATCACTTCCGATTTTACCCAGCGCGTCCAGACCCTCAGCCAGGAGGTTCTGAGCCCCACCCGCCTGCGTCCCGTGATTCAGAGCCTCGCGCTCGTCAAGCCTGATGAAGAGGACAAGCTCATCTCCGACATCCAGCAGAATATGTCGGTCGAGCCGGTGATCACCTCGATGAGCGCTGCCGCGGCAGCTTCTCCCGGCGCCAAGAAAAGTAGACCCTCTGCTACCAACGAGCCAGTGCCCGGATTCACTGTCAACTACACCGACAGCAACGCAGTCCGCGCACAAAAAATCTGCAACGCCGTGACCTCGCTGATCGTGGATGAGAACCTGCGCTCTCGCGCCGGGATCGCCCAGAGCACCACCGAGTTTCTCGGCCGCCAGGTCGAAGACGCCAAGCGCGCCATTGACGATCAGGATGCCAAGCTCGCCGCCTTCAAAAAGCAATACATGGGTCAGTTGCCCGGTGACGTCGACAACAACATGCGCATGCTGATGTCGCTGAA
>Ga0208689_1000759_pt1 | contig 19688 bp, 19 predicted proteins | sample June2015DPH_8_15_FD_184700 | JGI IMG/M metagenome (GOLD analysis project Ga0208689, IMG submission 184700) | Peatland microbial communities from SPRUCE experiment site at the Marcell Experimental Forest, Minnesota, USA - June2015DPH_8_150... | ecosystem: Environmental > Terrestrial > Soil >... | reverse complement strand
TCTTTGAACTGAGAAAACTCTCTACCATTATCGACCGTTAAGGTATGGCGGAGTCTTCTAGGAATTCTCCAGAAGCATTTTATGCTCTGCGCAGCCATTGTCGAGGCCTTCTTGTCGGTGAGTCTTGGGCCATAACAGGGACGTTCTTCACTCGTTTCACTTATGGAGCAGTTTCGCCGATCCCGAACAAGGACAAGGGGACGTAGTTCCGTTGATTCCGTTTATCCCTCTTGAGCCCTCTCCTTGGCGATCCCGCGTAACCATCTCCCCTGTCACCATATGTGTTAATCATAGCCACCAGTAATGTTGTATTGCAAGAAAAACATTCAATCGCTCGCTTTCAGGCAGTATTGAGTTTGGGAGAAGGGGACATCCTATATCCCTCCTGTCAACAGAAAATTCATGACATAATCATTTCACGTACTTGCCCTTCCACCCCTTCTTAAGCACGCACCTCTCCCCTCGCTTTTTCCTTGAGCTCTTCTCATTGATCGGCGAGTCTCTCACCTAGTTGCGAATCCGCACCTCAGCGTTATCATGGGCATTTAGGGGACGTTGGTTCAAAGTGAACTTTCGATGTAAGACTCAAGACTCGGCTGCCTTCATATTAGCCAGGTTGCATTGAGGCGTGCATGCCAGCGCATAGGCATCGTCCCCTATGTCTTTCGTCAAGGGCATAAGTTCACTTTGAACCAACGTCCCCCTGTCCTTCCCCCAGCTGTGGTCACTTGCATGACACCCCAGCAATTTGGCCGCACCGTTGCCAAGTGATTAAGCAACTCGGGGTGACCTGTGTGGTCGCGTTTAAATCGGGAGAAAAGCTTTCACACTAGCCCCGTACGGCAGTGACTTCTAAGTATTCGGCTTCAAGCAAGGTGGTTCCATCCGTGGCGCGATTGTATGCCGCAAACAACTGCTCCAATTCGCGAAGAAATGCTGTTTGCCTTTCGCCATCCAGTGCAGCCAACAATAAATTAGTCGGACCGAGGTGTTGACGCCAGAACTCAACAAATTCAGGCACACTGGATGGATATCCGAGTGATGGATAGATTCGCCGCTCCATCCGTAATTCGGCAACGCGATCGCGTAATCGCTCCCGCACGGTAGCTTCATCACCCCATAACGTGAACGACGGAATCCCAGGCCGCGGTGGGCTAAACTTCTCGTGGAGTTTAATCATCTGACCCATGCAACCTGTGGGGGTCCAGTTGACCATGATGATGCGCCCGCCTGAACGACAGACACGTATAAGCTCGGTCGCCACACGGTCTGGATGTGGCGCATACATCGCCCCGAGCATACTGACGACGGTATCGAATGAAGCGTCTGGATAGGGTAGTTGCTCAGCATCGCCTTCATCAAATTGAATAACCAACCCTTCTTTGGCCGCTAGTGCACGCGCCTGCTCAATCAGATTTGTGGCAAGGTCAATGCCGACCACCTTGATACCTGAGCGGGCGGCAGTGATGGCAATCTGGCCTGTGCCACAAGCAACGTCGAGCATGCGACTGCCCGGGGTAACCTTCCAACTCGCAAAGATTTCCAAAGCCCCCGGCTCAGTGTATTGGGCAACCACGCCATAGTCGCCTGCCATCCACGCGACCTTCATGCGGGCCTTTACGGCATCTCTATCGGGTGGTGCACTCATAGTTCACCTCCTTCAGTTTACTCTCTTCGCGCTGGCACTGGGGAGCGAGAAGGGGACGTTCTTAAGAAAGTGATTCCTGAGAAATAACTGCCTTCCCCGCAACTATCAAATTGGTAAAGCCCCAGGCCGTTGCATCCATAGGGAAGATGCTGTTCTTTGAAGAAAGGATATCCTAACCGGACCGGACGGCCTCATACGAACATAAATAGACGATAGGAAGCCGTGCAGCAGCCTTTTTAGAGAGGCATGGGCCTTGGCCCATCTCTTTATGTTGCAGGCGGTCAATTTGCATGCCACGGCAAAGCATACTTTTGCCATCCGGCGAACGCGGAGCTTGCCGATTCCGTGTGACCGCTTCAACTCCGAGTTAGTTGCCTCGATCCCTGAGCGGATCCTGTACCGGTTCTTCCATTCGGTTGTCTGCTGAAGGGCGTACATCTTATCCCTAAGGCGAAGCTCGGGGGTAATCTCAAGACGGAAGCCCCCGACCGTGTCACGGGCCTGGCAGCCTTGGCTGCGATGGTTGGGGGCTCGGACAGGACACTGATCGAGCATCGTGCATGATCGACAGAGGTCCCCGTCGAAGATCGCATGTAAAGAACGCCGTGTGGTATTGTTCCCGCTCAGTATGCGATGGTCCAGGGGACTATGGCCCATGGGACACTTCGTAACAAAACCATTTGAGTCGAAGGTAAAAAGGTCTCTGCCCACTGTATCGTCGGATAATCGACTGCGGTTGACGGGTGTCATGAACTCTATGCCTTGCTCCGTAACCTTCAATGCGGAAGGAACGGACGGATATCCCCCGTCGGCAAAAAGTATTTGAGGCTTACACCCGGCAGCATCTAAGCGTTCAATGACCGGAAGGGCTTTGCCGATGTCCGATCGGGCAGCGCCGTGCACCTCATAGTCGGTGATGATTTCTGTTTTGGGATTATTGCACGTCTCGGTGAGATGAAGGCTGTATCCCGGTCCTTTATGCCCGCAGGAGGCATCCGGATCGTAAGGGGATTGAAGGGACGCCCCTTCGCTCTTCTTCTTCACCTGGACCTTGGATGATTGTTGATCGGTTCCAAATTCGCATTGCTCTGAAAAAAGGCGGTTGAGCAATTGATAGGGCTCTGTGTCTGCAAACTCTTTAAAGAGGAGAATAAGCTCATAGAGATATTGAGCCAGTTCTTGCAGTTTGATTTTCTGCTCGGCAGGACCCAATCCGAACCAGCCCTCGGGCTCGCTTGCCTGCCATTCCAGGATCGCTTTAGGGACCCTTGCCAATTGATCCTGATTGAGGCTTTTCAGGAACAGATCGAGGGTGTTTGAGAAGAGTGCCAGTCTGCCCCGTACCCGTATGTTTGAGATGATATGGGTAGAATCGAGGCGTTGGTTGGCGCATGATAAGCCGAGCTTCATAACGGCTGCATCCCTGATATTGTCGAATACGTTGCGGATCAGCTTCATCTCGGGGTCTTTGGCTGCCAACCGCCTTCGGAACTCAACAAGGGAGCGGCGGGATAGATAGTCTTCTTCCTCACCGACATCCAGGGCGTAGCGCCACCGGATGTCGAAGCTGAATTCGTCCAGAGCTTGTTGATCGCCAAAGTCGTTCAGCTCCTGCAGCAGGCACAAACCCAAAAGACGGGCAACGCTGAAATTGGGTCTGCCTGTTTTGCCGTAAAGCATGGCATATTGATCTTCGTTCTTAAGCAGAAGTGGAAGAACTTCGGATCTAAAAAGGCTGGCCCATGAAGACTCAAGACGCGTCCGCAACGAGGGGGATACCTGCATCTCTACGCCGAACAGCTTCATTTGGGGTGATGTTTTCTTATACATGCGGTATTCTAGCATTTATCCAATGTAATACAATAGTTTTCTTGGGAGTTACTTCTCAGGAATCAGAAAGTAAATAACTTCCCTTTCGGAATGAAAAACGAAGCAGCTCATCCTTGGTGTGCCCCCTTCGCCTTCTCCGCTCCCGCCATATGCGTTAATCATAGCCACCAGTAATGTTGTATTGCAAGAAAAACATTCAGCAGCTCTCTTTCAGGCAGTATTGGCGGGTGTCGAATATCCGCCCCGTCGGGAGATAGTTTATAAAAAAATCCGGGAGATGCTTTTTGTCACCTCTGGTTGTCACTTTGACAGGGGAAAAGGAATGAGAGAAAATTTTACTGTTAGGGCCGCTCTTTGACAATTGAAACTTTATTTCGCTTTCACAAGACGGAAGCGTGCGCCCGCCAGAGCGGCGGCGGTTGCCGCCGCCCTGGCCCCCAAAAACGTACACTTTCGTACACTTTCGTACACCCCCTACCCGAAAAACCAAGGGAGTACAAGGGGATAGGGAGGTTTAGCCTTTTCGCTAAAAGTACACTTCCGACCCGAAAAGAGGGCTATTTGGACAATTTTGACCGGTTTTAGGATGTGGGCGAGGCGGTTAAGTTCGGCGGAGTTGATGCGAAAATATAATATATGGTGAAGATTGCTCCCGGTATCGCCGTCAGGATTGTCGTCGAGACAGACGGCCGGGAGGGAACCGCCCTCGTCCTTGAGTCGAAAGTCTATGAGGCGGACGGCTCCAGACTCGTGCTCGCGCAGACAGAGCCGCCCATGGACGCTTCAGCCTGCAGCGGAGAGGTCACGGTGACCTACCTGGTGCAAGGCGAGAACCGGACCGAGCGATTCGGCTTTCCCGCATCTGTGGTTGCCTGCCTGCCCGACTACAGACTGGCAGCCGGCGGGACGGCACAGGCCCTAGTCGTCATGCAAAAAGGAAAGGCCGTCCCTTTCAGCGCAAGGACGTACCTGCGCGTGACGCCAACAGCCCCTAGCCCCCTCACCCTATATGTGGACGGCGTGCTGGTGCGCATCGCCGATATTTCTCTGGGCGGTGTAAAATTCAGTTACGACAGGACTCTTCGGCTCATGGCAAAGGAATCGGTGAAGCTCCGCTTCGATGTGGCCGGCAAAGACTACATCGTCGGCGCCACCATCTTGAGGACCTCCCACGAAATGGGGAGGTTCCGCCTTGCCGTGGCCTCCTTCACCTATACGACACCGTCCTTCGACCGTGCCCTTGTGCGTGTAACGCGGTTCATCGAGTTGTCCGCCCGCCGTACAGAGCAGGAATAGGGGCTATTCCTTTCCAGCCGGCTCCCGGCCCGCCCGGAATAGGCTTGTTTTCTCAGCCCGATTCGCCGTATATTAACCACTGTACGTAAGAAGGAGGGTAGGACCGTGAGCGAGGAAAAAAACGGCGGCAATCATGATGCCCCTAAGTCGAACGTTGTCGCTGAAACAAGCGCGCCTGCCAGGGCCTCGGCAGTGCCCGAGCTTCTGGAATTCGTTGCAGCTATCGAGAGGCAGGAGGGCTTCAGCGCCGAAAGAATAGAGGAGATAGCGGCAGCCCTGAGAGAAGCTCTGGAGATCATTGCGACCAGAGCTTACAGGGAAAGGACCGGCGAGATCACGATCACGTGCAAGCACGACCAGTGGGGAAAGCTCGTCATCGTAATAACCGATGCGGGCGAGCCGCTGAACATACTTCTCTCGGATGTCGTATTCCCCGGTGAGGAGCCGCTGGGCGACGGCGCTTTAAGGGCATCGGCCCGGCTGATCAAAAAGATGATCGACAACATCGAATACAAGAGGGTGGATAGGGAGAACACCCTGAGCTTTTTCCTCTCACCGGAGCTGCGCAGGCGGTGACGAAAAGGGCGGACTGGGAGAAAGAGGCATGAAGGGTCTTTTCCTGGCGATCCAGTTCCTCACCGTCATCCCCGTGTGGGTCGATGGAAAGGTCACGGAAAAGGAGATTGCCCGCTCTGCAGCGTTCTTTCCCCTTGTGGGGGCCTTGCAGGGCTCCATTGCTGCCCTTGGCGCCCTTCTCATGGCCCGCTTCTTTTCCCCTGCCATCGTGAGCGGCCTGGCGCTCTTTCTGCTGATAGCAGTAAATGGCGGCTTCCATTTAGACGCCCTCGCCGATACGTTCGACGGGATCGCCGTAAAATCGACGGGTGATGCAGAGGCGGACCGGAGAAGAAGGCTGTCCGTTATGAAGGACAGCGCGACGGGCGCCATAGGCGTCACGGCCATAGTAATGGCCATCCTGCTAAAGTATCTTTTCATCAGTGCCCTCTTCAGCGGATACGGGAACGGGGGGGCGGCCTATCTCATTTTCCTGATGGCCGTTTTTTCAAAATGGTCGCTCACACCCGCTTTGTTCCATGGAGAGTCGGCTAGGCCCGACGGGCTCGGCAGGATCTTCGTGGAAGGGGCGGACTGGCGATCATACGTCCTGTCATGGGTCCTTCTCGCAGCGATCGCACTGGGTGCCGCGTGGCTCTGGCCGTCCTTTTCCCGGGCGGCGCGTTTCCGGTTCCTCCCCCTTGTCTGCTTGTGTCTTTACGGCTTCAGCGTAATCTGGGTTTTTTTCTGCCGAAGGAGGTTCGGCGGTCTTACGGGAGACACCGCTGGAGCGGTCGCGGAAGTTGCGGACCTGCTCTTTCTTGCAATCGCACTCTTATGGTTCTAAAGGAGCTGCAGTGGAGATGACGAGACTCTTCCTTATCCGGCACGGAAACACGATCGACGAAGACACGAAGCCTGTATACAAAGGCAGGACGGACATCCCTCTATCCGCGACAGGCGTAAATCGCATACAAGGGGCGGCCGCCTTCCTTTCGGCCTTTAAGCTGGACAGGCTCTACACATCGACCCTTTCGCGGAGCATAGAAAGCGGCAGGATCATCGCGGCTGCGCAGGGAATCGATTTCGAGCCTGTTTCCGCTTTCGACGAGGTGGACTTCGGGGTTTGGGAGGGGTTTACCTTCGATGAGATCAGAGAGCGTTATCCCGAGGAGCTCCGGCGATGGATCTCCGACCCGGGCATGAACCCGCCCCCCGGTGGGGAATCTTTCCGGCGCGCCCGAACAAGGAGCGTCCGCAGGCTGAAAAAGATCATAGGGGAGCACAGGGGAAAGAACATCGGGGTAGTGGCCCACGCAGGCATCCTGAGGATCATGATTTTTTCTCTTCTCGACCTGCGGCTCCGCAAGCTCTTCAGGATGGCCCAGGGCTACGGTGGCATCAACATCCTCAACGTGTACGAGGACGGGCGCATCGTGGCGGACCTGCTCAACTTTACTTACTACCCCATATAAGCCAATATCCCGGACAGGGGAGAGCGGGCGCGGAAAGAACCCGGCCCCGGCCCGCCTGCGACGCCCCGCTTCTCCATTGTTTTGTGCTAAGATATGGTCCGCACGGACGCTCAGGCTGGGCCGGAGCGGAAGATAGATTTATAAGGATGGAAGTATGGTTTTTGATAAAAGAATGGCCGGCGCACCGCTTGCGCGACTCGTTCGGGCAAGAAACAGGAAGAAGTACGAAAGCATACCGCCCCGGGTCGGGGGACCGGATGATGGATCGTTCCGCATAGTGACATACAATGTCCACAGGTGCAGAGGTCTCGATGGGCGCTTGCGGCCGCAGCGGATCGTGGAGGTGTTGAGGGAAGTGAACGCCGATATTATCGCCCTCCAGGAAGTCCTGAACATCCCATATGGCAGCAGAGAGGACCACCAGGCCGACTTCATCGCCGAGGAGATGGGGATGCATTACTCTTTCGGGGAGAATCGCAGGTTCAGGGGGGGCGGTTACGGCAACCTGATACTAAGCCGCCTGCCGCTCAAATCGAGGCATAACTTCGACTTGAGCCGCCCGGGCCGCGAAAAGCGTGGGTGCCTCCGCACCGACGTGGTGGTCGACGACGGCTCGGTACTCCACGTCTACAACGTGCACCTCGGCACCTCTTACCGTGAGCGGCGTCATCAAGGAAGAAAACTTGTCGAATCGGACATACTTGCCGGGGAGGACCTTCAAGGCCCCCGCATCCTGCTGGGAGACTTCAACGAGTGGCTGCGCGGTCTTACCTCGCGCTTACTGACCGAGCATTTCGGAAGTGCCGATATCCGGCTGCACCTGGGGCGCAGGGCCACCTATCCTGGCCCGCTCCCTCTGGTCCACCTTGACCATATCTATTTCGACGAGGCGCTCCATCTCGAAGGGGCGGTCCTGCACAGGAGCCGCACAGCGCTTATTGCCTCGGACCATCTCCCCCTTGTGGCCGATTTCCGCCTGGACGAGGCTGATTCCAGGGTCGCGGGCTAGCTAGTCGAGAGCTTTGACGGCCCTCCTGACCCTTTCCAAACCTTTCTGGATAATCTCCATTGACGTGGCGAAAGAGAACCTCAGGTGCCCTTCCATGCCGAACTCGCCCCCTGGCACTACAGCCACGTGGAAATCTTCGAGGAGTATCTCCGCCCACTGAGCTGTGTCGGTCACCTTCCTTCCTTTGTAAGTCCTGCCCGCGAGGCCCTTGAAGGAAGGGAAAACATAGAAGGCGCCCTTCGGGTTAAAGCAGGCCACGCCTTCCATTGAGTTCAGACCCGCAACGAAGACATCCCTTCTCTTCTCGAACTCCCCGACCATGAAGCCTACAAAATCCTGAGGGCCGGTTAGCGCTGCGAGGGCCGCTTTCTGCGAAATCGAGGTGGGATTGGAGGTGCTCTGGCTCTGGATGCTGCCCATGGCTTGGATAACCTCTCTGCTGCCGGCAGCAAAGCCGATCCGCCAGCCTGTCATGGCATATGTCTTAGAGACGCCGTGGGTGATGATGGTCTTCTCCTTGATCGGCTGGCCGAGAGAGGCAATGCTCGTCTGCTTGTAACCGTCGTAGACGATCTTCTCATAGATCTCATCGGAAATTATGTAGAGATCGTGCTCTACTGCCAGTTTGCCTATTGCCTCGAGCTCGCGCGGGTAATAGACGGCGCCGGAGGGATTCGACGGGTAATTGAGGACGATCCCCCGGGTTCTGCCGGTCAGGCGTTCTTTCACCATCTCGGCGCTCAGCCGATAATCCTCCTCCTCGCGCGTCTCCACGAAGACCGGCTTTGCCCCGGCAAGCTCGATCATGGCCGGGTATGATACCCAGTATGGCGTGGGCACGATTACTTCGTCCCCTGCTTGAAAAACAGCCTGGAAGAGGTTGTAAAGCGCGTGCTTTCCGCCGCAGGTGACGATCACTTCTTCCCGCTTATACTCGAGATCTTTGTCCTCCTTGAATTTCGTTATAATCGCGTCCTTGAGCTCGTCTGTGCCGGAGGCAGGGGTGTACTTGGTGTAGCCGTCCATGATCGCGTCTATGGCGGCCTTCTTGATGTGGTTGGGCGTATCGAAATCCGGCTCACCCGCGCCGAAGCCGACGATGTCCAGACCCTGGGCCTTGAGGGCCTTCTCTTTTGCCGCGATGGCAAGTGTCGCAGACGGTCTCAAAGACCTTGCTCGATCCGAGATCATGGGAACTCCTTTAGGGACTATCCCCCTTCGCAAATCCTGCGAAGGGGTAAGTTTGTTATTATACTTACATCCGCGGTGGTGTCAAGAATTCCGGCCGTCCCTTGCCCGGGGCGCCTCCGGGCCGTTCGCCCGCTTTGCACCGTGCCCCCGTCCATCCTTGCCATCGTTTTCCGGTTGTTTTTTTTGCCTCGATAAGATGCTACAATGGGGATGAAGCCGGTTTGCGGAAGGAGAGGGGAATGGCAAAAATACCTTTCGGATGCCCCATCTGCGGCAGGAAGAAGGATTATCCGGTCGAGGACCTGGTAGAAGGCGCGCTGCTCGAATGCCCTTTTTGCAAGCTCAAGCTTACGCTGCACGGCCATATGCTGCAGGAGGTCCAGGAACAGATCGGGAAGCTGGAGGCCGAAGGGGAAGAGGGACGGAAAGGATGAAGATGGATTGGCGGCATATACGGCTTCTCGGGTGGTACGACCATAGGGGCAATGCCTATCTGGTCCCATGGAACGAAAGCCGGCCCACGGTGAAGGTTGTAGTCACCGGGGTGAGAGAAGCCGACATGCCCCTTCTCGATATACCCGTACCGCAAGGGGCCGGTATACGCCCGGTCCCGGAAGACAGAAACCCGTACGAATACGCCAAGGAGATCGGCGGCTTCTACGCAGTTGGGGTTTATGTCGAAGAAGGGTTCGAAAGGATAGGGCCGTAAATGGGTTGTCTCTCCTATGCGCCGGGTGGGGCGGCAGCGCCCTGTCTTGCGACGAATCCTTGAGTGTTCAGTCCGGTGCTCGAAGGGGTCCCCGCGATCCGGGCAAGGTATGCCTGGCCTAACTTCTCGATGTGGTCGGCCACGTTGTCGAAGTAGTTGTAGTGGATCTGCTCCTCGTCGTTGATCTGCTCCAGTAGTTTTACGCTCGTGTTGTCGCCGTTTTCCCTGCATATCAGGATGAACTCGTTGTAGTAGGCCATGGCGTCGTCCTCCAACCGCGCGTCAAAGGGGAAGACGTCCTCTACAGCCTGGCCTCTTTCCACCTTGGCGGCAAGGTCGCTGGTCGGCTGCCCGCTCAGCTCTTCGATCCTGTCGGCCAGCATCTCGGCGTGGCGCATCTCGTCGATGGCTATGAGCTTCACGTTCATTGCCATCTCGCCGTAGTCCATGTTGTCCAGGTTATAGTGCTGGATCATGTACTGGTGAATGGCATGAAGCTCCATGGATCTGGCAGTATTCAGCGCTTCTATTACCTTTTTCTTCCGTTCTTCCTTCACTGGATCTTGGGGCATCCGGCACCTCCCGTCGCATTTCGGCCCTGCCCGAGTTCAAGAACCGGCGCAGAAGCTCTTTCATATTATTATCGCTGAAAGGCCGCGAGGCAAGAAAAAAAGTCGCAGCTTTGCTTGCCCTTGACATTCGAACAGTAGGAACTATATTGCGTTCAGGTGGGGAGAGGGTAGAGTAACCGAGAGGATCCGGTCCTTGTACAAGGGGCAGTGCAGGCCGGTGGCGAGAATCTTCTCGGTGAAATATGGCGAACAGACCGATCCCCAGGGTGTTTCGCCCGAGCCTCCACCCACCGTCTTTTTTTGCACACGGGCTCGAGCCGTAGTCACAAGAAAAAACTTTTATATCTGCCCCCTTGACACGCAAAATGACGGACTACTCTGTTTAGGCCTGGGGGTGGGCAATAGCCCGGGAGAATTCATCATGCCAGCGTTGCGCCGTCCTCTCCCGGGGAAACCCACCCCCTCTTCTCGGGGGCGGCCCATCGAAGGGCCGCCGGGTGCGCTCCAAGGGTCTAATCGCTGGGCGGCTGCCACTCGGCTATGTGCTTGAGATAGGCCCACCGCCACTTGATAGTCTCCTGGGCCTGCTTCATGAGTTCTTTCGCCAGCTTCGGGTTGCTCATCCGGAGGGCGCGGTACCGGTTCTCCCCGTAAGCGTACTCTTCCAAGGGGATAGACGGTTCCTTGCTGTCGAGTATGAGGGGGTTCTTGCCCTCTTTCGCGAGGTCCGGGTTGTATCGGAAAAGGGGCCAGTGGCCTGAGGCGACCGCCCTGCGCATTTCCTCGACCCCCTTGCTCATATCGAGCCCCTGGGCGATGCAGGTAGAATAGGCCACCACCAGGGACGCACCCTTGTACGTCTCAGCCTCGAGGAGGGCCCGGAGCGTCTGGGCGGGGTTGGCGCCGAAGGCCACTTGCGCAACGTAAACATAACCGTAAGTGGTCATCATCAAGGCGAGGTTTTTCTTAGGTATCGTTTTTCCAGCCGCGGCAAACTCCGCTGTTGCTCCGATGGGAGTCGATTTCGACATCTGGCCGCCCGTGTTCGAATAGACCTCCGTGTCGAGGACGAGAATGTTCGTGTCCTGCCCGGTGGCGAGCACGTGGTCGAGGCCCCCGTACCCTATGTCATAGGCCCAGCCGTCTCCTCCGACGGCCCAGACGGATTTAGGGACGAGGTAATCCACAACGCTCAGGAGGTGGCGTGCGTCGGGCGATCCGTCGTCGCCAAGGATCTTCTTCAACTCCTCTATCTTCTGCCGCTTTCTCTCGATGGCCTCCTGTGTCATATCGTCCTCGAGGAGGGCGGAAAAAAGCGCTTCCCTCTTAGCGTCGGCGGAGGCCGTGAGCTTCGCGATGAGCCTCCTGGCCTCTGCGTTGAACCGCCTCACCGTCTGCCCCATGCCGAAGGCGAATTCCGCGTTGTCCTCGAAAAGCGAGTTTGACCAGGCCGGACCGCGGCCGTCGGCCCTCTTCGTGTAGGGGATCGTAGGGAGGTTCCCGCCGTAAATGGAGCTGCACCCGGTTGCGTTGCCGATCAGGAGACGGTCGCCGAAGAGTTGGGTGAGGAGCCTGATGTAGGGTGTTTCGCCGCACCCGGCGCAGGCGCTGTGGTACTCGAAAAGGCTTGTTGCAAACTGGCTCCCCTTCACGGTGCGCACGTTGTAGCGCGATACGTCGAGGGGGGGCAGGGAGCTGAAGAAGGCATAGTTCTCCGTTTCCTGGTCGCATATCGGTTCGTTGAGGAACATGTTGATAGCCTTGGAGTCCGGTATCTGTTTCCCCGAGGCGTCCTTCTTGTAAGCGGGACAGGTATAGACGCAGGAGCCGCACCCCGTGCAGTCCTCGGGTGCCACCTGTACTGTAAATTTGAGCCCGGAAAGCTCCTTCCCTTTGGCATCCGCCGATTTGAAGAGGGGCGGCGCGTCCTTTAGAAGGGCAGGGTCATAGGCCTTGATCCGGATCGTGGCGTGGGGACAGACAAACGAGCAATGGCCGCACTGTATGCAGACGTCGGGTTCCCAGACAGGGATGTGCACCGCGATCCTGCGCTTTTCGTACTGGGTCGTGCCCGTGGGCCAGGTGCCGTCGTCCGGCATGACCGAAACGGGCAGGGCGTCGCCTTTCAGAGCTATCATCGGTGCCAGCACGTCCTTCACGAAAGGCGGTGAATCGGGCACGACCGGCCCCCGCATGGGCTTGCCCGTTACACGGTCCGGCACCGGCACTTCCACTATATTCTTGAGGGCCGTATCGACGGAAGCGTAGTTCATCTTGACGACCTCTTCGCCTTTCTTCATGTAAGTCTTCTTGATCTGCTCCTTTATCGACCTGATGGCGTCTTCCTTCGGCATGATGTCGGAGATCACGAAGAACGCCGTCTGCATGATCATGTTTATCCGGCTTCCCAGTCCCAGCTCCTGGGCAAGGGCCACAGCGTCGATGATGAAGAAGCGCATCTTCTTTGCAATGAGATGCTTTTGCGCCTCCATGGGAAGGCTGTCCCACACTTCTTCTTTCGACTGGGAGGTTGTCAGAAGGAATATGCCGCCTTCAGCTGCGTTTTCCAGCATGTCGTAGGTCTTCAGGAAGGAGGGGTTGTGGCAGGCGATGAAGGTCGCCTTCGAAAGGAGGTAGGGGTTGCGGATAGGCTCTTTCCCGAATCGGAGGTGGGAGACGGTTATGGAACCCGACTTCTTGGAATCGTATACGAAGTAGCCTTGGGCGTAATTGTCCGTCTCTCCCCCTATGATCTTGATCGTGTTCTTGTTCGCGCCCACGGTCCCGTCCGCCCCGAGGCCGTAGAACATACCCCTGAACACGCCCCTGCCCTCGATGGTGAAGGCGTTGTCGACTTCGAGGCTCTTGTTCGTGATGTCGTCGACTATGCCGACGGTGAAGCGCTTCTTCGGGGCAGAAGCGGCCAGGTTGTCGAAAACCGCCTTTACCATGGCGGGGGTAAAGTCCTTCGAGCCCAATCCGTATCTGCCGCCGACCACCAGCGGATACCTGTCGAAGGGGGCGGAGCCGGACTCGATGGCCTCGCCGATGGCCGTGCGGACGTCCAGGTAAAGAGGCTCGCCGGGTGCCGCGGCCTCCTTCGTCCGGTCGAGAACCGCTATCGCTCTCACGCTCTTGGGTATGGCCCGCACGAAGTCATCGACGGAGAAGGGGCGGAAAAGCCGCACGGTGACGAGGCCCAGCTTTTTACCCGCAGCGTTCAAAAAGTCGACGGTGCTTCTTGTCGTTTCCGACGCCGAGCCCATGAGCACGATGATGCGGTCTGCGTCGGGCGCGCCGTAATATTCGTAGAGCTTGTAGAACCTGCCCACGATGGCCGCAAAGCGATCCATGGCGCGCTGCATGATCTCCGGCACTTCAAGGTAGAACCTGTTGACCCTCTCCCTGCCCTGGAAGTAGACGTCGGGGTTCTGAGCGGTGCCCCGGATGACTGGATGGTCCGGGGAAAGGCCCCTCTTTCTGTGCGCAAAGACGAGATCGTCGTCTATCATTGCGCGCATGTCGTCGAAGGAGAGCTCTTCGATCTTCTGTATCTCATGGGAGGTCCTGAAGCCGTCGAAGAAGTGAAGAAAGGGGACGCGGGATTCGAGGGTCGCCGCTTGGGCCAGCAGGGCGAAATCCATCGCTTCCTGGACGCTCGATGAGCAAAGCATGGCGAAGCCCGTCGGCCGGACCGTCATGACGTCGGAATGGTCTCCGAATATGGAGAGGGCCTGGACAGCAAGTGCCCGGGCCGTTACATGGAAGACGGTCGGGATCAGCTCCCCGGCTATCTTGTACATATCGGGTATCATGAGGAGCAGACCCTGGGAGGCGGTAATGGTGGTAGTCAGGGCGCCGGTGCTCAATGAGCCGTGGACTGCGCCGGCTGCCCCCGCCTCGGACTGCATCTCCGTAACCTTCGGTATGGAGCCCCATATGTTCACCTGGCCCGCAGCGCTCTTGCTGTCGCATATCTCCGCGATGGGGGAGGAAGGGGTGATGGGATAGATCGTTATTATCTCGTTCGTCGCGTGCACGACATGGGCGCATGCCGTGCATCCGTCTACAGTGATGATTCTTCTGCTCATGGAAATCTCCTCTTTTCCTCAGTGTGGCCTGCTCGAATCGCTTAATCGAATGTTCGACTTGAAGCTGTCCCTGTCAAGAGCCTGATAAGGGGTCCCGTTGCGACCGGGACAGACGGCTCTTTCCGGGCGACCCACCAAGGTGCGACGCCCTATGGGCGACCCGCTGCGCGGGTGTCCCGCGCAGACCCCGACACAATGCATACTTTTTCATAGAATCGCAAGTTTGTCAATACGTCGGCGCACAGCGGCGAAAACCACGGCGGCCGCCGGCAGGTGCATTGAAGTGTTGCGAAAGGGCGTCAATAGAATTGGAGAATCTTTGTTTTCCTTAGATACCGCTTTCTGATAGAATAAAGGAGAAAGGGAAACTTGCCCATGCTGGAAATGGCGAAGAACGGCGTAAAATCGATGGGAAGGGGGCGGCGTGGCGGGCGATGCTGAGATAGTCGCGCGGCTGCTCCTTGCCTCGGCTCTAGGCGCCGCAATCGGCCTGGAGAGGGAAGTGCACGGCAGGGATGCGGGGATAAGGACCTACCTGCTCGTGTCCCTGGGTTCCGCCCTGATAATGGTTGTCTCCGAATATCTTGGCTTCAAGTACGAGGGGACGGCGCCCGAATTCTTCCGGGCGGACCCCGGACGTATTGCTGCTCAGGCGATTACCGGCATAGGATTCCTCGGAGCAGGGGTCATTATCCGGTACAGGAACTCCATACGGGGCCTCACAACTGCGGCCTGCATGTGGGTAGTCTGCGCCATAGGGCTGGCAATCGGCTCTGGCTACTATCTCTTCGGCCTGACGGTCACCGGGATTACCGTATTCTCTCTCTTGGGACTGAAGGGCATGGAGAGGAAGCTGAAGAGAGACTGGTATAGAGACCTTCTGGTCGTCTCCGAAGAAGTGGAGGGGCAGTTCGAGCTTTTGCAGGCTATACTCGACAAGCACAATGTGACGGCGAGGAGCTTCAGCATCAGCAAAGACAGGCAGAAGAAAGAGCTCGTCGTACAGTTCAAGCTTCGCTTTCGCACAACCGAGCCCTTCGACTGGCAGATCGTGAGGGATACTTACACCATCGCCGGCGTCAAGCGGGTGGAACTAAGGTGACGGGCCTAAAGGCCCGTGAGCTAATCATCAAGGCTGTCCTTTGTAGTTCTCATTGCGACGGCAATTCCCGGGCTCGCCCGAGTCCCGAGTCTATCCTTTCTTAACGCGATCTCCCTGCGGTCGGAAGGCACAGGATTGCAGCAGGCCGCACCCGTGATTACACTATTTTTGTCGTCGTTTTCCTTGAAGGGCGGCGAAGACAAGGAGAGGAGGTGTGCTATGCCTTTACTCGGGGAGAAAGAGATCAGGGCCTATCAAACCAAAAGGAAAGAACTCGTCTGTCCCGTGTGCGCCAGCGACGAAGAGAGGGCGGACCCCGGGACCGAAGAGGTTTACGCGGAGGACATAATACACGATACGGGCCCCCTCGAATGCGTGAGGTGCAAGAAAAAGATCAAGCAATAGGAAGGGGACGTCAGTAATCCTCCAGGTGGTACCACTCGGCGTCTTCCAGCCACTGCTCGGGTCTGGAGACAAAATCGATCATTTGCTGAATGATTCGAAAGTGCTTGTTTTCCTCGTCCGCAACCCGGAGGAAAGCCTCGTGCTCCGCCCGGTCGTCCACCTTCGACCCTGTTTCCCTGTAGAAGTCCTCGCTCATCTTCTCGATGCCCTGGGCCTTTCTGTAAAGCTCGATCTGTGACGGGCCGGTGGCCTCAAGGCCGCCCTCCTCCTTCATTTTGACGAAGACGTTTTTCACGTCCTTCAACAAAGTGTTGTCGGGCAAACGGAAGGCGCTGTGTTCCTTCATGCTTTTGAACAAGTTATAGTGGTTGACTTCCGCGTCGGCGAGCATGGTAAGTATGGCGGCCAGTCCCTTGCCGGCAGACGAGCGCGCCGCCTCCCTGTACAAGTTTTCCCCATCCCTCTCCATTTGCATTGCGTAGTCGTAGACGTCCATATTATGCTCCCGGTCTTGCGTCTGCCAGTCTGACTTCTTTAAGTATAGTGTCCGGACGACGATGGGGCAAGCCCACAGGGCAGGGTCCTTGTGCTTCGCCTCGAAAAGCTTGCGCCGGCGCCGATTCGCCTAGCCGGCAAAGAGAAGCGGGTTGAAGCGCGTCGCATGATCGTACACGTCCACCCCTTCCCGTCGCTTGAGGAAGCCGACGATCCAATATGTGAAGGGCGTCACCGCCGTCTCGTAGGCCGACTTGAGGAGCCACTGGGTGATAATTGCCGAGGCCATGGCCCCGGGGGGGATGGCGCCGGTGAAGGCGATAGTCATGAAGACGGCCGAGTCTAGGGCCTGTCCCGCAATTGTCGATCCTATAGTCCGGGTCCAGAGCCATCGTCCCCTTGTGGCTATCTTCATCTTCGCGAGGACGAAGGCGTTCACGAACTCGCCTGCAAGATACGCCGCAAAGGAGGCGGCAAGCAGCCTGGGAGTATAGCCGAGTATCCGCTCGTAGGAAACCTGGGCGTCCCAGAAAGGCGCGGGCGGCAGAACCTGGGCTGCCCAGATTGCGGCCACCGTGATAAGGTTGCAGAAGAAGCCGAGCCAGATCACCTGTCTCGCTCTGCGATACCCATACACTTCGGTCAGCACGTCGCCGAAGACGTAGCTCAGGGGGAAGATGACGATGCCCGCGGGCACGACCAGGCCGCATACGCGGATCAACTTCACCGCAACGATGTTGGCCGTGATGAGACATGTGGTGAAGATGGCGACAATGCAGACGAACCAGGCAGAGTACGCGCCCAGGCCATTATTCTTTTTATTCTCCATGCCCACCTCTATCGGTATTCCGGGCGCTAAATACTATACTACGTAAGATCGCGATTTCAAGGCCCCGGATCGGGCGCTTTTTGCGCCTGACCTGGTGGAGCCCGGGGCCGTCCTGAGGCGTCCTCAGCCTTCTTTGCGCCCGATGGTGTGGGCCGCCATCTTCTCGATGACCTCGATCAGGGCCGAGTGGTCCAGGTCCGCGCCGTTCTCCGCGGCCTTCGCAGTGAAGAGTTGTTGGACGACAGCCGTGTTGGGCAGGGGCACTCCCAGCTCCCGGCCGGCCTGAAGCGCCAGGTTCAGGTCCTTCTGATGGAGCCTTATCCTAAAGCCCGGCTGGAAGTTCCGCTTGATCATCCTTTCACCGTGGACTTCCAATATCTTGCTCTGGGCAAAACCGCCGAGGAGCGCCTCCCTCACCTTGGCGACGTCCGCCCCTGCCTTCGAGGCAAAGACCAGGGCTTCCGAAACGGCCTCAATCGTCAGGGCGACTACGATCTGGTTCGCCACCTTGCAGGTCTGGCCGTCGCCCGCGCCCCCGATGCGGACGATATTCTTCCCCATTTTCTCGAAGAGCGGCCGCACCCGCTCGAATACCTCTTCTTTTCCTCCCACCATGATAGAAAGGGTCCCGTTCTCCGCCCCTATCTGCCCTCCCGATACGGGTGCGTCGAGCATCTCAACGCCCTTTGCGCTCAAAGCCTTGGCGAACTTGCGGGTGGCGATGGGAGAGATGGAGCTCATGTCGACGACTATGGAACCGGGACGTATGCCCGAGGCCACCCCTTTCTCTCCGAAAAGGGCAAGCTCAACATCAGGCGTGTCCGGGAGCATCAGAAAGACGATCTCGGATCTCCCGGATACATCGGCGGCGCTCGCGCACGCCGTAGCGCCCTTCTTTGAAAGCTCCTTTACAGGCGGCTCGGCCACGTCGTAGACGAAGAGCGTATGGCCCGCCTTCAGGAGGTTTTCGGCCATGGGCTTGCCCATGATGCCCAATCCGATAAAGCCTATCTGTGCCATTATAGCCTCCTTCTATTCTAAAGATACGGTCTTAGCCAGGCCAGACCTTCCTCCGTTCGTCCAGCCGGCTTGTATTCGCAGCCTATGAAGCCCCCGTACCCCGCCTGGTCGATAAAGCGGAAGAGGTTGGTGAAGTTGATCTCACCCGTGCCCGGTTCGTGCCGCCCCGGGACATCTGCGATCTGGATATGGCCTATCCTGTCTATATTGGCGCGGATGGTCTCCGTCAGGTTGCCTTCCATAACTTGCATATGGTAGACGTCGTACTGGTATGAGAGGTTAGGGTGGTCCACCTCTTTGAAAAGGGAGAGGAGGTCCGACGTCGAAGACAGGTGGAACCCGGGCATGTCGCGGGTGTTGATCGTCTCGACGAGGAAGCGGATCCCCTCCGCGTCGAAGGCGCGGGCTGCGAAGCGCAGGTTCTTCACGAGGGTCTGCTGCGCAACATCCGCCGGTAAGCCTCTGGGCGTCAGGCCGACAAGGCAGTTGACGCGGCTGCAGCGAAGGGCCTTTGCGTATTCGATGGCCGAGCCCACCCCGTCTTCGAATTCACCGACCCTGTCGGGTAGAAGGGCTATGCCCCTCTCGCCGGCCTCCCAGTTGCCGGCAGGCAGGTTGATGAGGACCTGCTCCAGGCGGAAGCGTTCGAGCTTGTCCGCAAGCTCCTCTTTCTCGTAAGGGTAGGGGAACATATACTCTACGGCCTTGAAGCCCGCGGCCGAGGCCCTTTCGAACCTGTCCGGAAATTGGGCCTCGCAGAACATCCACGTAAGATTTGCGCAGAAACGAGGCATGAGCCACCTCCCTTTCTTCTCTTTCGTTCTTTCCAGGCGGTCCTTCCTGGACCGCCCATCTCCCGGCGTCATATAGGGTACATCGAACCCGCCGCCCCCGTAAATGTTTTTTTGCCGACTTGACACGAGGGTGAAAGCGGTCGGTTCTTCAAAAAAGGGTGTGGAAGTACCATGCGCAGGAAAACTAAGGCGTCGAATGAACGTCTTCAGCCGGCATTGTCTCGTGCACCGGGGCCGGGCCCTTTTCTCTTGACTTCTGTTAAAGACCCCCGCCAAAATCCCCCCCGGCCGCACCCCTTTCTTCTCACTTCTTTTAAATACCCCCCCTCAACAACCCCCCGGCCGCTCGCACCTTATTCTTCCGCTGACCCGGCGCTCCCGGACTTACCCGTAATTGGTGCTCCTTCCACTCAAATCCGGAACTCGCAACATATGTGGGTATCTCGTTTGATTCGTGGTCCCTGGAGCTATTTAAAAGGACTTGCGTCTGCCTCGTCACAAGGCTGCGTCGCTCAGACAGCCGGATTTGTGCACTTCTCACTATTGTTTTGTTGTCTATGGAAGTGCACCGCTCCTTCCGCACCAATCGGGTGCCAAGTCCTCCCGCGATGGTCGCGTAAGAAAAGGTCCTCCCGTCCGGGGTAAAGAATAACCAGACAAGTAAGAG
>Ga0208689_1000755_pt1 | contig 19706 bp, 13 predicted proteins | sample June2015DPH_8_15_FD_184700 | JGI IMG/M metagenome (GOLD analysis project Ga0208689, IMG submission 184700) | Peatland microbial communities from SPRUCE experiment site at the Marcell Experimental Forest, Minnesota, USA - June2015DPH_8_150... | ecosystem: Environmental > Terrestrial > Soil >... | reverse complement strand
TGAACAGGATGTATTCCTTGCAATCCAGCAAGTAAGCGGTATTCTTCCAGATCTCGGGGCGCTCCTCCTTGAGCCACAGGATCTTCGGGATGCTGTCCTTGGCGGTCGGGATGTTCCCGGTGTTGTCGAAAAGGAATTTGGGCATGTCTCCAGCGTAGAGCCGGTCCGCCTGCCTGACACTGCGCAGGTCGAGCCAGCTTAGCATGGGAGTCAAAGGCCGGCCCTTTTCGTCGACCGGGAGCGTGTTCCACATCTGGGCGGAGACCCCCACCCCAATGATCGCCTTTGGGTCGACCCCGGACTCCTGGATCACCTGCCGCGAGGTTGTTGCGACCGCCTGCCAAAGCTCATCCGGGTCCTGCTCGACCCACTCGGGACGCGGGTAGGAAATCCCGTAGGACTGATAGGTGGAATGGATCACCTGGCCGGTCAGGTCGCATAAAACCGCCTTGTTGCCGCCCGTACCGGTATCGTGAGCCAGGATATATTTCTTGGTTGCCAAGTTCTTTCTCCGCTGGTGCAGGAATGGGTCAAGCAGAATGGTTCATTTATTGGTGACTTCCTTGACGTACTCTTTGAAAGTAGCAATGAAGAAGCGGTTTTGTTCGGGCGTGCCCACGGTGATTCGGATGAAGCCGCGTGCCATGTTGTGCCCGCTCATCGGCCGGATGAATATTCCCCGCCTGGCAATGCTATCGCGGATTTCCAACGAATCTTTCCCCAGGACACTGGCATCGATCAGGACGAAATTGCCCTCCGACGGGAAAGCTTTCAGGCCGGGAATCTTGTTGATCTCCTGATAAATAGTATTGCGGCCTTCAATGGTATTCTTCCGCTTGCGCTGCTGGTCGGCGTGGTCCTCGAAACCGGCCATGGCGGCAGCCAACGCCAGCAGGCTGACGTTCCAGGGGATCCGCACACGGTTGAAAAAGCTGGCCAGCTTGGGATCGCACAGCAAGTAGCCGATACGGCAGCCCGCCAGGCCGAAGGCCTTCGAGAAGGTGCGGTTGACCAGCATGTGGGGGTACTTGTGGATCAAGCCGGCGCGTGTGATGACTTCGTCTTCCAGTTCGTAATAAGCTTCATCGAAGAAGGTCGGAATGCCCAGTGCAAGAATCTGCAGCAGGTCCTTTTCTGCCATTTGGAGCCCGGTCGGGTTGTTGGGGGAGCAAACGAAGATCAACTTGGTCTTGGGAGTGACTGCTTTCAGGATGGCTGGCATATCCCAATAGAAATCGGGTTTCATCGGCACCTGGACCGCCACCCCACCGGCAACCTTGACACGCGCCTCATACATCGGGAAAGTAGGTACGGGGATGACGACCTCGTCACCGGGTGCAACAAAGGTGTGCACAACGAAATTGATCACATCCGTGGAGCCGTTCCCCAGCACCACGGCATCCCCAGACAGGCCGCTGGCTTCTCCTAGCTTCTTGCGCAGGTCAGGGCCCGAACCCGGGTAGAGGTTCCCAAGCCGGGCAGCTTCCACTATGGCATCCAGGACAGACTCGGATGGTCCCAATAAATTCTCGTTTGACATCATGCGTATCGTTCCGGGATTCTCCCAGGCGACGTCCATATGTTTGTCACTATAAGGTTCCGCACTTTTTACCCATGGCACGATAAAATCTTCAGCAGTTCTCATCACAAAATCTCCATAATAATTCAAGATATAGGGGCGTTACCCCGCCTGTCAGCGTTCGAGTTCTTCGACGCTCTTGTACCATTTCATTTTTTCGCCGATCCTGGCACGCGCTTTCCATTTGAGGGTCTTCGGCGCCGCCTCGATCATTTCCTGCAACTGGTGGATGCGCGTGCGCACGACCTGGCCATCTTCGGCCGATAGGGCCTCGTATTGGTCGAGACGATCGTCCAGGATTTTCAGATTCCCGGTGACAGTCCGCCAGAAGCCCCAATCATTGCCCAGGATTTTTGCGATTAACGCCGCATTGACAGTCTCTTCGTCCCGGTCACCCATGGGATGCTCGCGCAACAACATGACGGTGTCGATCAAATCCTTTTCGTTGATCTGTACGATCTGCATCTTCTCAAGCAGCAACTCGGCCAGCGGCAGGGTGTATTTTTCCAGCTCGAGCCGGCCGACGAAATTGATCGGGTGACAGAAATCAAGCACATTGTAAAATACGTCAATGTGACGGCCGAAGGCCAGGTCATGGAACAGCATGCGCCGGTCTCCGAACAACTGGGTAACCTGTTTGTCTTCCTCATAACCGAGCTCGCCCAGCACGCGCGTGATCTCACGGGTAAAGCGCGGATAGGAGGCAAAATCGAAATCCGTGAACACGCGCCCCAGCTTGTCCTGGATGTATCCGAATTTTTCACAATGCGTGCGGAAGGCCAGGGCGCCGATCAAACGCATAATGATATGCTGGTAGGGTTCGTCGCCGATGGCTCCCAAGATACGGGTCCGTTCGGAATAAAAATCCTCTATGATTTCGCCGTATTTTGCCATGATCACGCCTCTTTTAATCAGCCGGAAATAAGCAGATGGCCTTTCACCTTGCCGTTTTCCAGGTTAATGATGGCTGCTTTCATGATTGCCTCCGCGTACTCGCTCCCGGCGTTGATTGCCAATGTACGCCCGATATGGACATGCCCGGGCGATTCATGGATGTGACCGTGCAACGACAGCATCGGTTGGACTTTCTCAATGAACGCCTTGACCGCGGAAGAACCGGCCGACTTCATCACCACCTGTCCACCCGAGGTGATCATCTTCAAATTCTTGTCCAGGTCGGGGCAGGTGTCCAGCCCGGATCCAATCGGCGGTACGTGCAGCACGGCGATGGTGCGCTCCGGGTTCTGGATCAAACCAGCCAGAGCATCCAGTTTCCTGGCCAGTTCGTCTTCCTCGATATCCCGGGCGCACGCCCAGGGTGTCATATTCGCATTCGAGAGACCGACGATCTCATAGCCACCCTCGATCTCAAATCGGACATTGTCCGGGTTGCGGATCGTTTTATATTCGGCGATAACCTCGTCAATGGAATACAGGTCATCGTTTCCGGCCATGAAATACAGGGTTGCATTCCGGGGCGCAAGCTTTTCTTCTGCCAAAGCCATCCACTCGTGTACGCGCTGACACATTTCCTTCTCGAAGCGGATGGCCATTTTTTCAGGCTGATTCTCGAGTTCCTCAGCTTCATCCTTTTCCAGTACGATCGGATAAAAGCCAACCCGGCTGATTTCCTTCTTGATCTTTTCCAATTCATCGGGGGTGCAGGCAGTCTCTTCCTTCCCAAACCAGCTGCCCACGTATTTTCCGTTCCCCTGGTGGATGACCGGCACCATCGCCTTGCCGGTGACATCCCCACCTACAATCAAAACCGACGCCTGGTATTGCAGGCTGGAGGCGATAAACTTTCGGAAAACCGCATCCGATCCATGAAAATCCGAACCATACAGGATACGGGTTAATTTCCCGGACTGGAATATATTGGCAAGTTTCATTTCTTTCTCCAAAAAAACTTCTTTTTATCAGTGGTTCGGCGGGCACTGCCCGCCGAACCACTTTTTTCCCTCATCCGTCCCGGATCCACATTGTTCCTGAGACAGAAAAAGGAAAGCGTATATTAGACAGGCGGTACCGACTGGAAGGTCCAGTTAATGTCAATGCCTTCCTTCCTGAGACGATATGTGCGCGCAATGTAGAAGACAATCAGGCCGCTGAGAATAAAACCGATCAAGGTTCCCATGACCCCTAATCCGATCCGTCCACCGACTGCCGGGTACAGGAAGGAAGCGATGATCATCCATAACAGGTAAAGCATGGTAATCACCCCGATGATCGTGATGACCGGCACGCGGCCAAGCTTGCGCTTGACAAAGGCGCTGGCATTCTCGAATATATCCGGTTTGGTGAACGGTAGGAGAGTAATGGCCAGCACCGGGATCAGCTGGGTCCAGGTCGCGAAGAACACAAAGTTAAGCTGGGCACCCATCACGCTGCCGGGCCAGAACAGGCCGGAGGCGTCCAGGGCACCCACCTCGGCGATCACGGCGATGATGGCGATGGCAACGATCGGGCTGTGCAGGGTCGGATGGATGTAGCTGACCTTCTCCGGGATCAGGCGGTCAAACGACCAGGCGAAGATGATCCGGCTGCAGTAGAAGAAGTAGGTCTGGGCCAGATTGATGAGGGTATAGAACCAGGCAATTGCCACGATCCACAGCAGGATGAGATTCGGCTTCAGAATGGCCGCGTAGAAAGTGATCCATGGCATCGGGTTGGCACTCGTGACCCCGGCATTGCTCAGGTACGACTCAGCCGCGATCCATTCCAGCGGAACCAGGCGCTGCAGCAGGATCGCCGCGACTACAAAGATTGCCCAGGTCACCAGCAAAGAAGCCCAACTTCCGGCCAGCAGGGTGGTATCGGCCTGCTTGACTTCACCGGCAAAGAAGGTCGGGATATAGTAACCGTAGAAGATCCAGAAGCCCATGATCAGGCCGGCCAGGGTCATCATGGCCACGTTCGGGTTGGTCACCATCCCGTTGTCTTTGGCAAGCTGGATGCGGGCCTCATAACTGCCCGCGCCCATGAACTTGTCCCAGGCAGCCGGGAAGGAGCCCTTGGCAGCCGAACCCAGTTGGAAGTAGAGGACAACCCAGGCAAGCAGGCCTAGGAAGAAACCCACTTCCAGGATGCGCAGGATCGTGCGGGTGGGCAGGATCATCAGAACGAAAGTGATGATGGTGCAGATCGTGCTGATCAGGGCGATCCCGAGCGGGGTCGAAGACCAGTTGGCGAAGTTGGTGAATCCCGGATTGTTCATAACGATGCCCATGGTATGGAAGAGCACCGGGAAAGCGGTCTTCGGGATCCAGGCAATCAGGGAGCCCGCCACCATGGCGCTGAAGATGACCAGAGTCCAGCTTGCTGCGAAAGCGAGCGGAGCGCTCAGGGTCCGGCTGGCAAGGGTGTAGTCAGCCGCCGAGCGAGGCATGGTCGCGCCGATGACGGAATAAGTGTAGGCGTGGAAAAGGCAGAAGAACATCGCCACGGTCAGGACGCCAATGATACTGCTTCCAGGCCAGACGCCTGCCACCCAGGAGAACGGGATCAAGCCGGAGGACGACAGGCTGATGCAGTGGACGCCGAAAACCATGGCGCCAAAGATGCCGATCGTCCGGACGAGGCCCGAACTCTTGCGTGCATACAGTTTTTTGTCTGTTGCCCCTGCAGGGGCAGCCATTTCAGTCATTGTAAGTTCCTCCTTCACATAACAAGATTGAGGTTAAGGTGAGACACGACGGGTGATGTCAACTCTCTTGGCTTTGTTCGGCAGCCTCCTTTCCCAGTACGTTCTCACGGTTTTGATCCTGGCTGGTTTCCAACTCGACATCCGTGTGGAGACGGGTGTAATCGCTTCGTAAGAAATCCTGTGAGAACACGACCGGCGTCTTGGTTTCGTTACTGAAAATGATGCGCGAAAGCATGATTAGAGGGAAGCCTTCTTCGACCCGCAACTGTTGTGCCACCGTTTCCACCGCCGCGACCGCTTCGACGGTCTGGGAGATCAGACCGGGTTTGATGTTGTACACGCTGGTCAACAGGTCGAGGGTTGAACTCTTCTCCAGGTCCCAATCCTCCAACTTGGGGAAACGCGCACATGGAAAAAATCCGCGCTCCAGAATAACTGGAACGCGGTTGGCAAATCGCAGCAGGGAAACACGATAGATCGGATTCCCAATTTCGATCTTCAGAATATCGGCCAGCCTGCGGCTGGCCACCATCTCGCTGAATTCCAGCAACTGGCTGGCAGTGGCTATGTTCCGACGCTGCATGGCTTGAACGTAGTTGACCATTTCCTTGGCGTCATAAGTGATCTTTGGCTTGGCTACGTATGTCCCCGAACCGTGTTTCCGTTCCAGTAGCCCTTCGTTCACCAGTTCGGTAAGCGCCTTGCGGACCGTCATCCGGCTGACGCCCAAATCCTCGCTGAACTCCCGTTCCGATTGGATCTTGGTCTCGGGCGTCAGCTTGCCGGTCAGGATTAAATCCGCAATATATTCCTGGATTCGGCTAAAAAGGGGCTTGTTGATCTCGTCCGACATCAACCACTTTCCTTTTTTTAGGTGTTTTTTCCTTGATATTCACTAAGTGGTATATGGTATAGGGGTGGTAAGAAGAGCAAAAAGGCTGTCTGGAAAACGATAATAATAAGAAAACGGCCTTATTTTGGCTGTTTTAAGCTGGCTTTAATTCATTATAGGTCGAGTTTGTAAAAAGTCAAGTGGGAAATGGCATTAACTTGCTTTTTTAAGGTTGTTTTTCCTGCCAAACCGTAAAGTGGTATATGGTATAGTGCCGCAGGAAAATCGTTCTCTGGAGCCATAGCACCCAGTGACAATCACCGTTAAACAAATAGTCATAAATGATATGCAAGAAAAGGGTTAAAATCCGTTTACGATTTTCTAACGCATTTTTTGTCATGCAATGACACGCATCGCGTATAATTACTGTAAAGACACGTTGGTTTCTTAAAACCCGGGATTTCAGGCTACCTTTATCCTGGAAGGTTTCACGCAGTTGCTGGTGCTCCGGGATGAACGGGGCACTTTAATTGTATCGTCTCAATAAGTGGTAAGAGAATAGGGGGTGTGCGGGCGGCGGAGCCGCCCGCACACCCCCGCTCCCCAGTGTATTGAGATGCTACATTTGATAATTATGCAGGAGGCATAAATGACCGAACCAACCCCAACCACCCGCCGCAATGAAGCTGAAAGTTTTTCCTTCAAGGCCGAAACCAGGCAACTCCTGAATATATTGATCCATTCCCTGTATAAAGACCGGGAAGTCTTTTTGAGGGAGCTGCTCTCGAACGCTTCCGACGCGCTCAACCGCATCCGCTTCGAGATGCTGACCGACCACCAGGTACTGGATCCGGGCGTCGAGTTGCAGGTACGCGTGACTGCGGATAAGGAGAATCGGCTGCTCACCATTCAGGATACCGGCATCGGCATGACCCGGGACGAGATCATCGAAAACCTGGGAACAATTGCCCAATCCGGGGCGCGCAAATTCATGGAAGCAACCCAGGCTAAGAAAGCGGATTTTTCGCAGGTGATCGGCCAGTTTGGGGTGGGTTTTTACTCGGTTTTCATGGTGGCTGATTGGGTGCGGGTGACCAGTCGATCCTACAAGCCGCGCGCCAAAGCGGTCAGTTGGTATGCCACTGGCGAGGACACTTTCGAGGTCGGCGCGGCGGAAATGACCGGGCGCGGCACGAAAGTCGAGATAAAACTCAAGGAAGACGCGGCCGAATTCGCCGAGGAAACCCGCCTGAAGGCGATCATCCACAAGCACTCCGATTACATCGGTTTCCCAATCTATGTCGGGGATGGCAAGGAACCGGAGAATAAGCAGACCTCGCTCTGGAGAAAACCCAAACAGGAAGTAACGGAAGACCAGTACAAGGATTTCTATCGCCAGGTGACCCTGGATTTCGAAGAGCCGCTCATGCACATTCACATGGTCACGGATGTGCCTGTACAGTTGTATGCTCTCCTGTTCATTCCGACCAAATCCGAACGCGCCATTTTCTCCCTGCGCAAGCAGGATGGGCTTAAGTTGTATTCCCGCAACATCCTGATCGATGAATATAATAAGGATCTTCTGCCAGAATACCTGCGCTTCATGCAAGGTGTGGTGGACTCGGAGGATCTGCCGCTCAACGTCTCGCGTGAGACGATCCAATCCACCGGTTTGATGGCCGGCTTGAAGAAGGTCTTGACCAACCAGGTCGTCAAGGACCTGGAAGCCCTGTCTGGCAAGGAACCCGATAAATACCAGGAATTCTGGCAGGAATTTGGGGGGTATCTCAAGCAGGGTGTGGCAATGGTCCCGGCGGAGGCCGATTCGCTAATTCCTCTGCTGCGTTTCAAGACCAGTTTGCAGCCTGAAACCTGGAGCTCCCTGGAGGATTACGCCGGGCGGATGAAACCCGACCAAAAAGGCATCTACTACATCGTGGGGGAAGATCTGAAGTCGGTCTTGCGCAGCCCGCACCTGGATTATTTCCAGACGCAAGGTACCGAGGTGCTGCTGTTGACCGAGCCGATGGACTCTTTCATGCTGATGGGCTTGCATAAATATAAGGACTTTGAGCTTAAGAATGTGGCCCAGACGGACCTGCCCGAAAAACCCGCCGAGGACAAAAAGGCGGAGAATATCCCCGCGGCTGATTTCAAAACACTGGTGGAACGCTTCAAGCAGGTGCTGGGCGAACGCGTTGTGGATGTGCGGGCCAGTGAAAGACTATCGCAATCGCTGGCGCGCCTGGTTGACCCGCAGGGGGCGCCCGACCCGGAATTGCAGCGAGTCTACAAGTATCTCGGCAAGGAGGTCGAGATTCCGAAAAAGATCCTGGAGCTGAACCCGGCTCACCCCATCCTGAAGAACCTGCTTAAGGATAAGACGGACTCCGCCTTGCAAAACCTGGTGATCGAGCAGATCTTTGACAGCGCCCTGCTGGTGGAGGGACTGCATCCGGACCCCTCCAGCATGGCCGCGCGTATCCAGCAGATCATGGAGGCCGCCCTGGGGCATGCGGAACCGCCTGCTTCATCAGCTGTCCTCACCCCGAAGGATGAAAACCCGTTACCGGACTCCGAAGTCTCCTCATCGTCCCCGTAGGGGGGACTTCGGAACCTCACCATCGTCCCCGTAGGGGGAACTTTGGAATCTCACCATCGTCCCCGTAGGTGGATTCTGGACTCCGAAGTCTCCCCATTGTCCCCGTAGGGGGGACTTCGGTGACTCCACATCGTCCCCCTTGGGGAGCCCCGTGCGTGTACGTGCAACCCACTGGGTCGCCTTAACGGGGTGGGTGCTTCCTTTCAAATCGGGAAAATACCTTTTGCGCCTTGTTCACATTTGTGATAACATGGGGATATGCGGACGGTAAACTTTTATCGCCTTCACAATGGCAATTGCCCTGTTGAAGAATTTCTTGATTCTTTGACTGGCAAACAAGCGCAAAAAGTTTTGTGGGTATTGCAATTGATTGAAGAGTTGGATGGTATACCTCGGCAGTATTTCAAAAAGTTGGTTGATAGCGAAGGTATTTGGGAGGTCCGCATACAGTTTGGAAATGACATTTTCAGATTGTTGGGCTTTTTTGATGGCGGCACTTTGTTGATCCTGACAAATGGCTTTACCAAGAAAACACAAAAAACTCCTGCACAGGAAATTGCGCTTGCTGTTCGTCGTAAGGAAAAGTATCTATCAAGGAGAAAGAAGTCATGAGCGACGTAAAACGGTATATTCAAAAACGGGTTGAATATGATACAGAATTTGCACAAAACTATGTAGCAGGTTATGCTGATTTCAAAATTGGTGTTATCTTACGTCAGGCCAGGGAATCCGCTGGGCTAACGCAAGAAGAAATGGCTCGAAGGTTGAAAACGAAGAAGTCTTCTATTTCTCGCATTGAAAACCATGCCGATGATGTGCGTCTTTCAACATTGCGACGCTATGCTGATGCGGTTGGCGCTAATCTCCAAATCCGGTTGGCTCATTAAAAAGCAAGAACGCACCTAACACCGGCTCCACCTGGCCGCTTTCGGCAGAGGCACGCGGCGGCCATTCGCCAATTTTCGTGCTAAGATGATATTGTCGCCTTATCAGCCCAAAACCTGACCGGTTTTTACCGCCGCCGTGGAACGCAAACCGGCGGGATTTCTCCACCGGGAGGGCTCGCCAATCATTGGTTAAAACTCGTCAGGTTTTTATATACTGTGCAGGCAGAGCTGAGCGTGGAGATCCGGGGGCCATTCGACCCAGACGGCCATGAAATAGCAGCTCCCAAAGGCCTGGGAAATGCAACCGGACACCGGGGCGCTGGATAAATTGGGAGTGGTGAATTACGTGGGTTTATTTTGCCCGGGCAAAAGGACGCTAAAGCTCCTGTGGGGAAACGCCCTTGGGGAAGCCCCGCAGGGGCTTACGCGCTGAGCCCGGACATTCATGGGCGATATGGATGGCAAGCCCACCAATCTATCTATTCCCGATAAATTTGCAAATCTTTGGGGAATTAATCACCCAATGGACTTTTTACAGCGCCAAATCCACGCTGGAGAACCTGGGGATAAATATACTTACCTTGCAGAAAAAAAATATGCTATAATTTTTTCATCCACCTTTGATTCAATGCCGCATAAAAACCTAAGTGTTTGGAGTTTTATACCCTACGGGGACACGCTACGGATCGTCTAAAAGCTATTACGAAGTACCACGAAGTGGGATACGATCCGCTTATACACAAGTTAACCGCATATGAGAAATGACCAGCGTATTTTTGTATTGAGAATCAAAAGGAGATGTTCGAATGATAATCGACGGCCACGCTCATGCCGCAGGCAGATACTTGACTGCCGAATCGATCAAAGCCGCTTCAACAAAGTATGGTATCGATAAGATTGTGCTCTGTCCAAGCCCCAAGAACAATTTGGACTTGAAAGAGCCGCCCAATTTTCCTTTTTTAAAATCCCCCAGCAGCATCTTTTTTCTGAACCATATGATGAGAATGACCACCAAATCATTCAAGGATTTTGGAGATGGCAACAAATATGTATATGAGTTGAAGAAGCAAGTCCCAGAAATTGTTATTCAATTTCTTTGGGTGAATCCTCTCGATCCGGAACAGATGGCTAACTTGGAAAAGAGAATTCGGGAGTACGCTGTCAAAGGTCTGAAACTTCACCAAGTTTGGGATCCGTTTACCATCGATGGGCATCATTTCAATCAATTGGTGGAAGTCGCCAGGGCACATCATCTTCCCCTTTTCATCCATCTATATTCGAAAAGAGAAACGCAGAAGCTTCTTCATTTCATCTCTAGCCATAAGGATGTGACATTCATCATCGCCCACATGCTTGGCTTGGATATATTTGAAGAGAAACGCAACAATCTTGGAAATGTATATTTCGATACATCGGGATCGGAAAGGGTTCGAGTAAGAGATATATTAAAAGCAATCAGTTTATTTGGTCATGAACATGTAATATTTGGTTCTGATACCCCGTATGCAAGGATAGAAGATCAAATCGAAAAGATAGAAAGTTTGAACACGTCTGACGAAGTGAAGGAAAGCATTTTCAAGTTGAATATTGAAAATGTTTTATCGTTAACCACGTAAACTGCGGCTAACACCGGTTCCAGCCGGACATCGTCTCCGCCGCTCATAACTAAGTTGGCTTCCTAGAAATGGTGCATAATTATGTAGGAGTCTCGCCTGTCCCGCCGCTGAGCCGAATCGGTATGTGCAAGCAAAGATTCGTTTAGGAAGGCATTGCGTGGCCATATCAAAGAAGGGAATTCCAATTGGGAACATCTGGTGATCTACCCAATACGATACAAAAGTTCTTACTTGCTTGTGGCATCTTCGCTTCATTGCTTTATGTCGGCACTGATATCCTCGCGGGGATGTTGAAGAAAGGCTACCGCTTTGATTCTCAATCCAGCAGTGTACTGAGTGCTTTCGGTACTACAACAAGGCCATTTGTACTTCCGCTTATACTTATGGCTTACATTCTTTTTATTGCGTTCGCGGTAGGCGTATGGTTCTCAGCTGATCGAAATTTGGCCATGCGCGTTACGGCGGGCCTGTTAGCTGGATACGCGGTCTTCTCAATACTGGCAATTGCGTTCTTTCCGGCGCACCTTGATGAGGCTGTGAATACACGTGCAAATACCATGAACGTAATTATCAGTGCTGTGAGTGTTCTTCTCTTTTTGTTGGCCATAGGCTTTGGAGCTAGTGCAAACCGGGATTGGTTCCGTTACTACTCTATCGGTACACTTCTGGTATTCCTTGTATTAGCCATTTTTCGGTTGTCGGGCGTTTTTCCGGTTCCATCAGGACAGTCATTGGTTGGGGTACAAGAACGCACAATGATGTATGGTGATCTGCTATGGCTGGTCTTACAGGCCATTGTCCTGTTGCGGGCGTAAAAGGGATAAAGTACATTCCTTGCGCCTAACACCGGCTCCAGTCGGACAGCGGCTCTGCCGCTCCGCGCAGGCGCGATTTGCCAGAAATGTGCAATAATTGATTAGGAGTTACGGCAGTCCCGCCGCTGCGCCTGAGCCAAACCGTTGAAACTGTCGAAAAAGTATATAGAGGATTCGCGTAAAAGGATAAGGTTCGGTATACTCCTGGTAAGCATAAAGTGTGGAGAAACCGATGGCCAAATACAAACCCTACAACTTCGACCAACTGGTCATGATTCCCATTTCGCTTGAGGATCAACTCGTACCTGGGACGCTGGAATACACTATCAATGAATTGGTGGAGAAAAATATAGATCTGTCAGTGTTCGAGGGGCGGTATCAAAACGATGACACGGGTGCGACGGCGATCAACCCCAAGGTTTTGCTCAAAGTGATCTTGTTCGCTTATTCCAGAGGGATGATCAGCTCGCGACAAATCGAGCGAGCCTGTGGCGAAAACATCCTCTTCATGGCGCTCAGCTGCGGCTATCGCCCGGACCACAGCACCATTGCCCATTTTGTGTCTTCGATGCAGAAGGAGATCGAGAGTATCTTCAGCAACATTCTGCTGGTGTGCGCAGAGCTTGATCTGCTGGGTGGCACTCATTTCAGTCTGGACGGGGTGAAGCTATCCTCGAATGCTTCCAAGGAATGCAGCGGGACATTCAAGGAACTGAAGAGAAAACGAGACAAGCTGCAGGATAAACTACAGCAGGTGCTGGTTGAGCACATCCGGGCAGATGCACTGGAGAGGCCCGAGTCTGAAAGGCGCCAGAAGCAGGTGAAACGGTTGCAGCATCAGGTGGAACGGTTGAGCGAGTTTCTGCGAGAGCAGAAGCCCAAAGTTGGGAAGAGTGGCAAGGAGATCCAGAGCAATGTGACCGATAACCAATCGGCGAAGATGCCTACCTCGCACGGGGTGATCCAAGGGTACAATGCTCAGGCTCTGGTGGACGCCAAGCATCAGATCATCGTGCATGCCGAGGCTTGCAGTTCCCAGGACCATGAGAACCTGGCGCCAATGCTAGCGGGAGCGAAGAAAAACATGCAGGCAGTCGGTGAAGATGAGAACTATTTCGAAGGCAAACAGATCACCGCAGACAGCAATTATCACAGCTACACCAGCCTGGCCTTGTGCAAGGTCGAGGGCTTGGACGCCTATATTCCCGACATCCAATTTCGCAAGCGCGATGAGCGCTTCGCCCAGCAACAGAGATTCAAAGACGGGATCCATCCCCGGCAGCGAGTCACAAAGCAAGAAAACAGGAAAGAGGGCTTTTTCACCAAAGCTGATTTCTTCTTTGATAAACCCAAACGAGCGTATATCTGTCCACATGGCAAGGTCTTGAGTTGCAATGCTCATGGCCATCGCATTCGCCATCGGGTGTATGACATCTATCGCGCCCGACAGGAAGATTGTGCGAGTTGTCCGCTAAGACTCAAATGTTTGAGCAAGCCGCACATGCTGCGCAAGTACCTGGTGATGCCGCCTGAAAGCCAACCGGCCACCTTGGTGGATGAAATGAAAGCCAAGATAGACTCTCCTCAAGGCAGGCTGATCTATGCCAGGCGCCTGGCCATCGTCGAGCCAGTCTTTGCCAATATACGCATTCAAAAAAGATTGGATCACTTTACTTTGCGCACCAAATCCAAGGTTGATGTGCAGTGGAAGTTATTTACCCTGGTGCACAATATCGGCAAAATCCACAAGTATGGGCGGGGCAATTGAGTACGTTTTAATCGGAGACGAGTTCACCAAGCGGTGCACATGCTAATGAATTGGATAACTTAATAACAGTGCATTGAAATCTTGTGTTTGGATATAATCTGAGTAGTCAAATGGATGTTATTCGACAGTCTCGTTGGGTAGAATAGTTGGGTTCTGAAAGGAGAGAAGATTATGAAAACACCCCATCATGATATCTCTGCAATGGAAACTAAAGATCAGAATTGGAAAGGATTGTACATTGTCAGCGGGATACTTATGATAGTATCGGCAACCCTGTCGTTCGTTGTAGCTTATGGTGGTAGGATTCTTTATAGCTCGGGATATCCAAGTGATCCCACTTCTTACTTGCTGCTAGTCTCACAACACCAATCACTGGCTACTATTACCTGGAGCCTTTGGATTGTTCTCGATTTTATTAGTTTGCCCCCTTTACTTGCGTTATGAATTATTCTACAAAGGCATAATAGAACTTTTGCCATACTTGGTTTTCTATTTTGCATTTTTTATGCCATATATGATGTCAGTGTGACTGAGCTTAATTCCCTCACGCTCGTAAGTTTATCTCAAGGCTTTATCAGTGCAACCACAGGTGCTTTGAAGGCTTCCTTCGTTGGGGCGGCTACTTATGGTTATTATGCACTACCTCTTGAGACTGTCCTAAGCTTTGCCATAGGGCCTATCGGGTATCTCCTGTTCTGCGTGCCTCTGGCAAAAAGCTTCTTTGGACGATGGATGGCAATCTTCGGAGCCATCGTAAGTATCATAGGACTTCTCGGGTCAGCAGCTCCCGTAGTCCCATCCTCTTATTTTTTAGGCCTTTGTCAGTTTATATGTGTCCGTGCGATTGCGATCTGGATATTAATATTGGGAGTCCAGCTATTTCGCTATAGTATTCATATTCCTGCAAACGTTAAAATTACTACAGATTAATAGAATAATCATGAATACAATCGTTGAAGGAAACAAGAGCAGTTCTTATTAAACCAAAATGTTGTACCGGTATGAGTTGAAATAATTCTGCCCAAACCCGGCTTCACCCCGTTCGGGCCGATAGCGCCGGCTCGCCGGGGCGAAACGGCCTGACCACCTTCCCCTCCGCTGCGCCTCGCCCCTTCGCGGTGCAGGCGGGGATGCTTCGCAGCCAGCGCGCAATAGCGCCGGCCATTTGGCAGAAAAGGCGCTTTCAAGCCATCTCGTCTCGCCAGCCTCGGCGGCAGGCCTGCACCACGAAGTGGCGTGAGCCAAACCGGTAGGCGGCCAGAGCGTACAGAAAGGAGACCACGATGAGAAATGAACAAACAGCACTTGAGACGAAAGGTGTCACGGTGAAGCTGCTAGCAGCGCTTGACCTTGGCCTTGAAATCGAGGGCATGGCAGGGCGCCAACTTCGAATGCGTATGGTGACCATCGAACCTGGAGGCGTCTTCGGCCCGATTCACGACCATAAAGACAGGCCGGGCATGGTCTATATACTTGAAGGAACGATCACTGACCATCGAAATGGAGTGGCTAAGAAGTACGGGCCGGGAGTGGGCTGGCCCGAGGATAAGAACACCACACACTGGCTTGAGAATAGAGGAACGACGCCGGCGGTGGAGATCTCGGTCGATTTAGTCAGGGTAAGCTGAGGCCCGACATCTAACCCGGTCGCCGCCTAACAACGGCTCCGCCTGACCGACTTCCCCTTCGCTACGCTTCGCCCCTTCGGGGTGCAGGCGGGGACGCTTCGCAGCCGGCGCGATCTGCGGCGGCCATTTGGTAGAAAAAGTGATTTTACGCAATCTTGTCTTAGTCAAATCGGCGGCAGGTGTCCCCTTCGGGGATGCTGCGCGATCAGCCAATCCGTTGGGCGTCTGGTATTAGTTTTGAAGCAATGCTGATCTTGGCTATTCACATTAGAAGGAGCAAAAATTCCATGGAAGATGAAATCAACTACGATCCTGATTCCTCACCACGTTACACCGGTCCTGTGACCTTCATGCGCTTGCCGGTGGTTCGCGATCCCTCCAGGTTGGATATCGCCCTGATCGGTGTACCGTATGACGGCGGAGTAGAAAATCGTTCCGGCCCGCGTCATGGGCCGCGCGAAATCCGCAATATGTCAAGTTTTATGCGGACGGTCCATCATGTCACGCGGGTCAACCCATACAAGCTCTGCCGCATCGCTGACATGGGTGACGTAATATTTACCAATCCTTTTCAGATCGAGACGAGTCACGCCGATATCACTGCGTTCTTCCGAAAAGTTCACGCAGCTGGTGCGTTACCCCTGAGTGCCGGAGGTGACCATTCAATCACCCTGCCGATCTTACGCGCGCTGGCAACCGACGGGCCAGTTGGTATGGTGCATATAGACGCCCACACCGACACCGCTGACGAGGAACTGGGCTCCAGGCTTTCCCATGGCACACCCTTTCGACGGGCGATAGAAGAGGGGATCCTCGATCCGAAACGAACGGTACAGATCGGCATCCGGGGCGCCCAGAACTCGGAAGAAGGCTGGGAGTTCTCCCTTAAATCCGGCATGCGTGTCATCTTCATCGAGGAGTTTACGAAATTGGGTGTGGAAGCAGTGATTGCTGAGGCTCGCCGTATCTCAGGCACTGGCCCCACCTATATTTCCTTCGATATTGACAGCCTCGACCCGGCCTTCGCTCCGGGCACAGGCACGCCGGAGGTTGGCGGGATGACCCCAATTCAGGCACAGGGGCTGTTGCGGGGCCTGCGTGGTCTTGACTTGATCGGCGGCGATGTGGTCGAAGTATCGCCGCCATTCGACCCGTCCGGGATCACAGCCCTGGCCGGTGTCACGATGATGTACGAAATTCTATGTGTTCTGGCCGATGCGGTCGTTCAACGAAAAAGCCGGTAAGGAAGGTCAAGAGCCTTTAATGGAGTAGTCCTGCAAAGTCGAAAACGCCCAACAAAGCGTACACTGGACACTGGGGACTGCCGCTTTGCGGCGTGCGCCATCTCAAGCAGTTTTCTACGCCTCAGCCTTTTCCCGCTCGGACGGGGTTCCCCTGTCCGTCCGCCCCAGCGCCAGTAGCGCAAACCATAACCTGTTCTTCTGAAAGAAAAACCGGATCAACGGAGAAGTTATGAACATTGTTGTTTTCGGGGCCAATGGTCCCACCGGACTTGAACTGTGTCGTCAAGCACTCACGGCAGGTCATCATATCACCGCCGCCGTGCGACGACCTGACGAATTTCCGCTTCAGGATAATACGCTAAGTATTGTTAGAGCAAACGTCATGGATGGGTCTTCCCTTGCCCCTGTAATTGGCAACGCCGATGCCGTTCTGTCAACACTTGGGGCTCCGTACTCACGTCACGAAATCCACCTGTACTCCGTTGCAACCAAAGCCATCATAGAAGCAATGCGAGCCAGCGACTACTGTCGCAGGTTGGTAGTTGTGAGTGCGGGTCTGGCTGCGCTCAACGCTAACACACCGAAGGTGCGCGGCTTCTTCCAAGACAATATTATGTTGCCATTCCTGCGCAATGTCATCGGCCGAACGTTGTACGAGGATATGCAGCGTATGGAAGATTTCATCGCAACCTGCCACGACATTGCCTGGACGATCATTCGACCGGGCCGTCTCATCCGCGGCCAAGCTGTGTCAGATTATCGCTTAACTGAGGACTTCCCTGTAGGAAACGTCACGACGCGTCCTGATCTCGCGGCTGCAATCCTTGCAGAGCTTGGCCCAAAAAGACATGTACACAAGAAGGTGGCTCCCACCACGCGCTGACATACTTCAGTGACGCTCTCCACACCACAACAGCCTGACACCGGCTCCACCTGACCGCCTCCGGCGTCGCCCTGCGTATTTCACGACAAATCTGATTCTCGACGATGAGTTGGAGGCAATCAGGCCGGCGACTACCTCATTACCGGGCCTGGCTGGCAGGGGACGGTACCGCAGGGCGTGAAGAAGATATCCTCGCCTAACAACAGCGTGCTCGTCATCGGCCGCGTGCTCGTGGAGAACGATAACGATCTTTTGACCGCATACGGTTTGGCAAAGCAAATACAGCTCACGCCGCTCAACGGTTCAATCCACTAAAGCGTATAATAAGCGCATGACAAATATCCTCTCAACGCTCTCATTCTCTAGCGGCTTCTCTGGCGTCGTGCAAGGGATCATCATCGGCGCCGTGTTCGCGTATCTCACGGCAACCATCATTATGAACGCGGTGTTCAAAGGCATGACAACGACCGTCAACGGTTGGAGCATCACTATGAAATGCGGCCAGCCCGGCAATGGCATCCTCCTGCGGGCCGCATCCGCCAAAATCCTGCCGGCTGTCAATGTGGTGGAAGAAGCTGCGTATTGGACCACGACCAGCGATAGCGCGGGGCAGAAACTTAACGGCCGTCACGATTACACCCTGCATTTTCCTGCAGGACAACTCCCGCCGAACGAGGCATTCTGGTCGCTCACGCTGACCGATGTTGCAGGTTTCATGCTGAGCAACCCGATTGATCGCTCCAGCCTCGGCGGCCGATCCGGCCTCGTGCCGGACGCGGATGGCTCGATCGACATTTATATGCAGAGCACGGCTCCGGCAGGCCATGAATCCAACTGGCTGCCTGCGCCGGCAGGCAACTTCAAGTTGATGCTGCGCGCGTATCTGCCCGGCCGCGCCATTCTCAACGGCGAGTACAACGTGCCACCAGTCATGAAAGTGCAATGATATGAACAGGTTTATTCTGAAACACGGTTACCTCGTTACATTCGTCATACTGGCAGTCCTCGCATGGGTCGTCTATAGGCGGGTCTCTGCGGGGGGCAGCGCTCTCATTATGCTCGCCGTAGTGGCAGTCATCATATGGGGAATCGGCACGTTCGTTTTCCTTTATTTTTGGCCGTCTATTACGTACAGTGCCTACAAAAGAGCCGTCCTTCAGCATGGACTCGGCGGGGGTCCAGTCCCCGTCAATACGCTTTACGCCGCGCCCAAGCTCTCTTCGCCCTCGGCGTCAAACGGCAGCTTATTGGCAACGGGAACCAACGAAGTGCTCTACGTCGGCGGCTGGCTCGACCTCTCCAAAGGGTCGTTTATCCTGCACGTGCCGGACATGGCAGACCGTTACTACAGCGTGCAGTTCACCGATCCGTCGGATGGCGCCGACTTCGCCTATGTCGGCACGCGCACCACGGGTACGCAGGCGGGCGACTACCTCATTACGGGACCGGGTTGGAAAGGACAGCTGCCGGGCGGCAAAGTGCCGTTAGGCATAACGCAAATATCCTCGCCGGGCAATTCGGTGCTCGTGGTCGGACGCGTGTTCGTGGAAAGCGACCGCGACCAGCCGGCTGCCTATGCTCTTTCGAAGCAGATACAACTAACACCGCTAAACGGCTGGCAACCCGGCCAATAGCACATAAATACGGACATGCGTTTTGTAGTGCAAGGGTTCGGATGGCGTATAACACACACTGCACCCGCCAGGTGGGATTAGCCGCGATTTAAGAGTATTTTCCTGGCTTCAGGTTTATCCTGCTCTCAAGCGTTATCTCCTTCCACCCACTTGCGGGTAGTGTAAACCGCTAGCGGATTCCTATTCCTGATGCGGCTGCCCCGCTGCAAATGCATGTCCATCCGGCTCTATCTTTGTTCATTCCCGTTCCCATCGTGAAAATCATTCAGGAGTCCTCCGGTTAAATATCACCTCACATCGGGCGAAGCCGCGTGCGGGAGGGTCGGGGAAGCCCCGCAGGGGCGTACGCTCGTAGCCCGGACATTCATGTCCGGGCGATATGGATGTCTAGCCCCCAGACATGGGGGTGGGTGAGGTATTACTCTTTCCAAAAAAGAACGTTTGTGCTAAAATCCATCTGTACATGTTTAGCGTCCGTCGAGAAATAGAGTCAAAAGGCAGGCGAAATTGAGTCGAAAGGCTCTATCGATAGTGAAAAGGAAGCAGTAGACTGACTGGCATGAGCCATAGCC
>Ga0208689_1000739_pt1 | contig 20132 bp, 24 predicted proteins | sample June2015DPH_8_15_FD_184700 | JGI IMG/M metagenome (GOLD analysis project Ga0208689, IMG submission 184700) | Peatland microbial communities from SPRUCE experiment site at the Marcell Experimental Forest, Minnesota, USA - June2015DPH_8_150... | ecosystem: Environmental > Terrestrial > Soil >... | reverse complement strand
TCTTGGCCGGATGAACGAGTTTCGCGAGCAGCTATCGCAGCAGGCGTCTACATTCCTGACCGTGGATCGCTTCGAACGCGAACATAAGGTACTGCTTGACCGAACAGAGGTGGCTGCCAAGGCTCTGAACGAGAAGATCGAGACGGCCATCACCAACCTGGGTGAAAAGGTCGGTGTGGAGCGCGGTGTCACAATCCGGCAGGACACAACTCAGACGGTCCTCGACAAGATCACAGACATTAACCAGACTAATCGGCGCTGGCAGATCGGGCTGGTCATCGGCGTGATATTGAGTTTGTTCGGCTCTATAGCCGCTATCGTGGTAGTGTTGCAGCAGCACTAAGACGGGGGTTTTGTATTGCAAATCTGCACGGTCTGCGAGGAGATGTTTCAACCGCCCAAGGAAATAGCGAAAGCTGCCGAGCTATCGCCTAAGGATAAACGTGCCTGGGTGGAATGCGTCTGTGAGGAATGCCTCGTGAGGTGTCTAGAAATGGAAGCGTGGGAGAAGGCCGCACACATAGGACCGAAGTGGGCTGACTGATGGACTCCAAGTTGCACGATTACATCCTCAAGCGCGACGGCGGATGCATTGGCAGGTTTGTCAACGATCCACGCTATGCGGATGAGTGGCCGATGCTCATGGGCTTGCCGCCTCACGGCGTCTGTCGGAACCAGTGGGGACAGATAATCGAGCCCTTCAACCTGCTGGCTATGACTATCGACCATGTCAAGTCGTCTCCGCGCATGGGCGTGCGGGCAGAGGACGACCGCGACCACGCCTGGACCTGCTGCCCGTTCCACCACGTCAACGACTCGTGGGTTACCCACAAGGACGTTCGGGCCGCAGCGCGCGAGTACATACCTTTAGCCAACGAGAGGGCCGACAAAAGAGGACTTCCGCAGCCATGAGACTTGACCGTTGGTTCGTTCGCCGCAGTCGGTACAATGCATCAGAGCACGGCTTAGACGTGGCGTCCCGAACCATTACGTCCTTGAATGAAACGACGGAGCGTCTGAACCTTGAAGTTAATCGTCTCTACGGCGAGAATGATGCTCTTGAAGACGATCTGACACAAGCACGAGACGACGTTTCGCGTATGACTGCGCAACTCATAGACCAAGCCACCGAACCGATTACACAAGAGGAGCACGACAAGCTGGTATCCTCTAGGTGTCTATATTGCGGCGGCGCACATATCACAACGTGCCCTCGACTAAAGCGTATAAGATTCAGGGGCGACGGTCAAACACCTCTGGAGGTCGAGTTCTTCGAGAGCTTTGATTTCCCGGCCGACACCATCGTTTGGATCGAGGAACACCCCATACTTGATATCATTACTCCATGAAGCCGGATGAGAGTCAGTCGCTCTGGTCAATTTGCGTGACTGCGAGGTTCCCATGGCCTTCGGTTCTCCCCCTCTCTTGGCCCCGGCTTCGCCTTATTCGCCGGAGGTAGTTTCTGGCAAGCCCTAAGGCTATAGCGAACGCTCTGTCGGCACAGACCCAGACTAATACCTCCGCTCTGGTCCCGGGCATAAGCCCGCTCGTAGGAGGTTTCAATCAATGGGTAGCAGGGCATGCCGTTACTCCGGCGCTGCCGCGTCCTCTGGCCGACTTCCTAACCGGCGCGTTTGGTCCTCTGTCGCCGATTGTGCCTATGCCAATCGACCAGCCCACGGAGGAGACCGGGCGGCCATATCCTCGCCGCTGGCAGTATCCCGTAGGTTGGAACCTGCCGATGGGTCAGCCGGGGTCCGAAGGCTTAAAATTGGCGTCTTTTGAGGTGCTAAGACGCTACTCGGACATGTATTCCGTAGTTCGAGCCTGCCTTAATATTCGCCGCGATGAGATGGCGGGCATGGACTGGGATGTTGGTCCTACCTCTGCCGCACAGACGGCTACCAAGGGAGACAAGGGTGCCGGAGAGGAACTGAAGAATCGGGCCAACCAGATCGTGGCGTGGTTCAAGCGCATCGACAGTAACTACTATGGATTCCAAAGCTGGTTTACGGCGGCACTCGAAGAGCAGCTTGTAATTGACGCTGTTTCGATGTACCTCGCGCCGACACGTGTAGCAGGCAAGGGACTGTTTGGCAGCGATCTATCCGAGTTGCAGTTACTCTCGGGTTCGACCATTCGTCCGCTACAGGACATGACTGGTGCAACGCCTCGTCCACCATGCTACTCCGCAGATACGGAAATCCTGAGTCGCCGAGGATGGGCAAGGTTCACAGATCTCTCCTCGGACGATGAGGTTGCTACGCGATCTAAGGATGGCAAGTTTGAGTGGCAGCGTCCGACACGCTTTATCGATGCCCCTCATAACGGTTTGATGGTCCATTTCACCGGCCGCTCTCTTGACTGCCTCGTGACGCCGGATCACCTTATGCTTACGACGGTCGGACCCGATGGCTGGGATAAGGAGATGCGCGACCGGGATAGCCTCGGGCGCTTTGCGGGCTGGAAAGACGGAGGCGAGGCAGGCGTTCAGCGAGAATGGTTGATTCCGGCGTCCGCGCTATTGGCACGAGATGCCAGCCTCGCTACCCCCGGACGACTCGTAGCCAAGAGCGAGTGGGATGCCCCTGACCTGACTTCGGTCGAGTTCTCTGAAGAGGGGTGGAAGTTTACCTATCAAACAGAGACGGTAGAACATGGACGTGTTGCTGAATCACATAGCGGACCACGGGCTCGCAATCTGGTCATGTCAGGCGATGATTACGCCGCGTTCATGGGGATGTGGTTGTCCGAGGGGTGCGTTCTAGGGCCAGAATATGATGACCGAGTAGTAGTCTCCCAAACGCCTGCCGGTAAGGGGTACAGGCAGTATCGAGATGTCCTGTCTAGCATCCTAGGACGAGATGTCGGTGACAAGAAGCAGGGGTGGAACATCTATCGTAAGTCCTTGGCGCTCTATCTAAGGCAATTCGGAAAGTCTCACGACAAGTTCATTCCCCGAGCAATACTTGATCTATCTCAGCGTCAACTCCGCATCTTTTGGGAGTTCTATTGGCTAGGAGACGGCACAACAGCCCGGGAGCAAAGAACCGTTGCAACCACTAGCCGTTCCATGGCCGATGGACTACAAGAGGTCCTTCAGAAGATAGGGCTCTCTGCATCCGTCATGCTGGGCAGGGATGGTATCTATCATCTTGGTGCTCGGCAGACGGCATATCCCGAGTACAACGTTTGCGAGAAGCAGTATTCCGGCCACGTCTACTGCGTAACCGTGCCGAACGGTGTGGTCTACGTTCGAAGAAACGGCCATCCGATATGGTCTGGTAATAGCCCTGCCTACCAACAGTACCTCTGGGGCGTACCTCGTTCAGAGCTACAAGCCATCTTAACGGATGCCGATCTCGACATGATGAAGCAGGACCTGCAGTCGGCAGGAGTAGACGACGATATCGAGCCGGATCAGGAATATCGGGCCGATCAACTGCTCTACATTCCACGCCTTCGCAGACCGTGGACTCCTTACGGATTCAGCCCTGTGGAACAGGCGCTTATTCCGATCACTCTTGGTATGCAGCGTCAGAACTATTTAATCGACTTTTATACCGAGGGTTCGGTCCCAAGCGTCTTTGTCGTGGCCGGTGACCAGTACGTCACCCCGGCCCAGCAGCGGCAGTTGCAGGACAACCTGAACGCTGTCGCGGGTGACGTGGCGTGGAAGCATCGCGTCATCGTGCTGCCGCCAGGATCGAAGTCTGAGGCTCAGAAGAACATGGACGGTCAGTGGCAGGCAGACACGATGGTGGCCGAGCAGGTTGCCATGATCCTGCACATCCAGCCGCATGAGATCGGAATGATCCCAGGTGGTCGGTCAAGCAGTCTCGGTGGTGGAGGCAAGGGACAAGCCGAGCAGCAAGCCGCCTCTGCAACCGAGTCGCGTACCGAGCCAGATGCGAAGTGGTGGAAGGAAGTCTGCTTCGACTGGATTATCCAGCGCGTATTCAAGCAGCCCGATCTAGAGTGGAAGTGGCTTGACTTCGAGGAGGCCGAGGATGACGCGACACGCGCCCAGACTGATCAGGCGTATATCAGCATGGGCAAGTCGTCCATTGACGAAATCCGCATTGAGTCCGGCCAGGACCCGTGGAACTTCCCGCTGACTAGGACACCGTTTCTCATGGTGCCTGGTCAGGGCATCGTTCCGCTCGATCCAACCGTTCCACCTCCACCAGCGCCCCCTGCTCCCGCCCCCACGACTCCTGGGGGCATGCCGGGCGGCGTTCAGCCTGGTCATCCGGCCGTAGCGGCTTTGTCCAATGCGCTACAGCCTGAATTGGGTAAGAACCCCGATAAGCCAAAGAACGATCCTGCCTCGGCCCTGCTCTCGGACAAGAAGAAGGACCGCAAGAAGGGTCGCGCCGAACTGACCGACCGCTTTGCGGACAACCTCAAGGACCTTACATCCAAGAAACCGCCTGAAGATCAGGCCCCGGCTCCTGCGGCGCAATCTCCGGCCCAGAGTCAAACGCCTGCACCCAAGCCGCCTCAGGGTGCCGTAGGCAGTGAGACAGAGGTGAAGCCAGGCGAGGGAGCCGCTCAAACGGCCCCAGCGGCTGCCACAGCCACGCAGACGAGCGGAATGCCTACCAGTGGCGCGCCTACGCCTCCTGTCGCACAGCAACCAACTCAAGCGCCGCAGGGCAAACTCACCGTGGCGGACATCGTAAAGGCTAGGATTAAGTACAAGGACTCCAAGTTGCCCGAGATTATCGAGGCATACCTGCTGCGTTCCTATCCCTCTAAAGATGTGCAATGGGTTCTGGACTCTCAGATCGAGTGGGAATACGACCCGCACGTCAAGCTCTCTGATATCAATATGGCCCGTAGGCCCGGCGGACGAGACCCAGCCAAGGTAGAGAGCATCGCTGACACGCTCTCAAAGGGTGCGTCTACTGATCCGATAGTTTTAGCGGACTTTGAGACGCCGAATCCAAACGGAGAGACTATTGCTGACGGATGGCATCGCACCTTGGCAGCCGAAAAGGCTGGGATAGACGATATACCTGCATTTGTGGGCCACAATGTCCCCGACAAGTACCTCGATATGGTCACGGGCAACATGCAGGACGACAGCGCAAGCAAGGAGAAGGCGGCTCTGGCCGAGTTGGCTGTATTGCGTCGGTTTCTACGTCGTGGCGGCGATGTGACCAAGTTTGCGGCTGCTGCGATTGATTCCGACACTATGGCCCTATTTACGGCCGAGCTTATGTCAAGCGAGGGAACGCTAGAAAATGCCCTTGTCAAAGCACGCGGCTGGGTTACGGGGCTGCTTCCGAAGTATGTCATTGAGGTGGAACAGGAGAAGTCCATCTCCACAGTCGAGCCGCTAGAGTCCGGCGTCGTTCCATTTGACCTCTCTGGCGAGTCTGTACCGCAACGCTGTCCGAAGTGTGACCTACCTCTGGCCGAGGATGGCACGTGCCCAGTTCACGGCACGGCGGTCACAAAGTACAGTGAGGACCAGCCACGGGACGATCATGGGCGCTTTGGTGAGGGTGACGGACAGATCGCATTGCCTGGCATTGGAACCAACCAATCGGCACTGTCAGAACATCTAACCAACGCGGGGCTCGCCCGTGGAGGAGTGACACGTCTGACGGGTGAAAATGAAGGGGGCGGACGTTATCAGGCTCCGGCTCTCCGTGACAATCATGTCTTGGACGGCAAGTGGGCTAAGAATCCTAGCGGGTCTGTGAGCGTCTATGCCACGCGGGTAGTACACGAGACACAGGCCGATGCTGCGTGGCAAGAAAAGCGTCAGCAGGCAGATGATCTGCTTGCCGCCGTGGAGGCAGAACTCCTGAAACGAGGCGTCAACCCTTTTGAGGTAACACTCACCAAGGACATCGAGCACGCGCCTGCCGGATCACCTGACGGTGGGCAGTTCGTCTCAAGCACGACCGGCCCAGGAACATCGGACGCAAAGCCAGCCGCGACAGCCAAGCCAGCTACAACTCAACCAGCCGCTGCCCCCGCTGCGGCTCCAGCAGCCGCTCCTGTTGCTACGGCAGGGTCCACTGCTCAATCAACGCCTGTTGTTACGGCTGGAACGACGGCTCTTCCTGCGACCACGGCGAAACCGCCAGCTACTGCTACAACTACGGCTCCCACTAAGCCACTGACTCCGAAGCAGCAAGCGGCTGCCGACAAGAAGGCTGCAGCGGCGGCTGTCAAGGCAGCGGCTAAGGAGGCCAAGGCTCAGGCCAAGGCGCTAGCGACTGCTGCCAAGGCTAAGGCGAAGGCGGTCGCTGCAGCGGCCACGGCTCAAGAGAAGGCGGCTGCCGCTGCAGCAAAAGCAAAGGCCAAGGCTGCCGCTGCGGCGGCGAAGGCACAAGCCAAGGCGCTGGCGGCTAAGGAAAAGGAGAAGCCGCCTAAGACTGCGGCCAAGCCGAAGAAGCCACGTGGTACTGACGCTCGACTGCTTGCCTCGTCCCGAAAGGTCTCCGACCCGAGCGAGATCTAAATGAACCTCGACTCTGTTTCGACCACCGACCTGCTAGAGCTAGTTGCGGTTCTACGCAAGTACTCTGAGGATGAGGCACGCGATACGGGTGGTCGCTGGACAAGTGGGGGATTTGTTGGCAGTGTCCACACACAGAAGGCTACCCGCACCGTCACCATCTCCTCAGGTGGCAAGCGTCGAGACGACACCCTCAACCCGATAGTTCAGAGAGTAAAGAAACAGCTAATCTCACTGGTGTCGTTGCATTCGAACCGTGAGAAGATCGCACAGGCTTGCACATGGGTTCTCAAGGTCAGCGGTGCGTCATTCGCCGACGCAGCCAGAGGCATCCTGACGGCTGGTTATGCGGCTGCCTACGTGGCGGGCAAGAAAGACACGACAGCCGCACCTGTGCCCGTCGTAGCGCCTCCTACGGCTATTCCGTCGGAAGCAGACCAAGGCGACACCAGCGAGGCCGCGCAGGAACGCCGCGACGAACAGATACAGCAGTCAATCGAGGACCCGCTCGATGACATGGACGAAGAAGACGCCGCATTCTACGGTGACTCACTGGACGATCTCGATTCCGATGGACAACAGGCGGTAGGCAGCGCCTCAGATGGGCTGAATGACCGGCTGTTGGCACTTGGCGCTCTGTTGATCGGTGGTGCTGTCAGCGCGGCAATGCTCGATGCATGGATGGGAACGTATGCCAACAGCCTGAATCCGTTGTACGAGAACGGCTTTGCCGATGGCGTGGATCAGCTAGGGCAGATTTTGAGCGCGACTTGGGAAACCGAGGACGAGGATGCCTGTGAACTTTGCGATCCCAGGAACGGACAAACGTGGGTGGCCGACGATATGGATGGCATGCCGTATCCTGGCGAGGGAGGGTTTGGTGGGCCGGTGTGCATGGGAAGTTGGCGATGTCGTTGCAGCGTCAACTACCAGTACGTTCCTGCCGCAGATGCCGAGACTACCGGGGATGTAGAGGAGATGTCCACGGCGGACCTGCTCAAGGTCTGGTCGATACTGGCGAAGGCAGAATAGTAAACACACTCTCGGCCTCGGGCGTTCCGTCCGCAGCATGCAGAGTGAGACCCATCCCCTGCGGCCATAGAGGCGCAATCCCCACGTAGCCACCGGGACCACTGTGCTTGGTCCAGTGCTCCGCGTCGTCCTCGACAGCAGCGTTGCGTGCGCCACGAGCATGTCGGATGTTGTGGTAACGACCGATCTCCCACACGTGGGTACCCGAGACGTGGCGGATGATGCGAACGACTATGTATGCCATTCCGTTCCTCGAAGTAATGAAGCCTCCCAGGAGGGAGGGCCTGGGAGGCTTCGAATGCTCTCTCGATGGAGTGAGGGGCTCCTCCACAGAGAGCGGGTGAATGCTAATTCCCGAATTCGGGCCTGATTGACCGCAATCCTACCGGGTCGTTCGGGGTCGCCGGAGCAGACGCGATGCCGAGAGAGTGCTCTGCCTCGTAGTCGTGGCGAGCATCCACAATTGACTCATCGCGATCCCGCTGTGCCTCCACATCCTCGCGGTGGCCTTCCTTGGTGCAGGCATACCGCCGGAAGCCAGTCAGATCACGGCCAAGGTCCACCACTCCAACCGTCTGTCCGCAACGTGAACGAACGGCGCAAGTTGGTTCGTTCGGAGGAATGCGTGATTGACAGCGGGGTGCTCCGAATGCTCGCAGGAGTAGGCTCCCCTCGCGTAGATCGATACGTGTCTCGGGATATCCAGTGTCTGTGCTCATTGTTGAGCCTCCCTTTCTGCCGCTAGACTAGCACGGCTGTCTCAGATATGTCAAGGAATTTCTTGGCGGCGTCCATCATCGCAAGGGCTAGTGGCCCCGCTACGGCTACCCCCGTCGCGACCGGGATCGGCTCTGCAGAGCGCGCCGCCTCTTCAACTCTAGCACGGTTCACCCAGACAGGTCAAGGGTGTAAACTAGGCGTCCACAAAACATACAGGAGGTTCAATGATGGATCGACAAGCTGGCAAGAGGGGCCGACTGCCCGTAAAGCCTGTCGGCAAACGCTTTGCTATCCAGTGGGCGCATGAGTATCTCGCCGCGCCACTACCGCCACCGATCTACCCTATCGACGTGACCGGGGGGATCACGGCCTTTGAAATGCTAGGTAACGATAAATTTGGGAACTGCGGAGAAGCCGGAGAGAGGCACCTAGAGATGACCACTGCTGCAGGTGCTGGCGCTCCGATTCCCAAGTTCACGACTGCGGAGGCAGTCAAGGAATACCTTGCCTTCACGGGTGGAAAGGACACGGGCGTCAACCTCGCCGAATTCCTGCTCTGGCTCTACAATCAGAAGCGCATCCTCGCCTTCGCGCCGCTCGATACCAGTAACACGGCCCAGTGTGACGCTTTCATGGCCGCTGGGTATGGCACTTACGATGGTGTCAATCTGACTGACGACGCAGAGGACCTGTTTAACTCAGGTAAGCCTTGGACGATAGCTAACGGCGAGCAGCCTGATCCGTCAGAGGGTCACTGCATTGTGAGTGCTGGGGCGGCTGGGCCTAATGACACCGACCTCGACACGAAGATCACTTGGGGTGCCAAGCAGTCAGCTACTCGTGCCTGGTCTAAGGCTTGCACCGACGAGCGCTGGCTCGTGGTCACCAATGAGGAGCAGGCGGCTAAGTTCACACCTGCTCTCTTTGCCGATATCGAGGCTCTCAAGGGAACTGGTGGTCCGGGTTCACCTACTCCGACTCCTACACCACCCCCAGCGCCTAGTCCCGCCGCAGGATGTCTCCTGTCAGCCATCGCTATCGTGGTCGTAATGTTGCTGGTCGTTTTCGTAGCTCTGGGACTCTAAATGGTTCAGGAATACATAGCCCCGTTTCTGAAACCGTATTGCGAACGGTACGAGGGTTCTGTCTGGAATGGATGCTGGGCTGAAACTACCGCTCGGATGATCGACTGGATCACTCTCGGGCGGATCAGTGGTCTAACAGAGGCAGACATCCGGGCCGCAACTGGCAAGCCCGACCACAATCTCTCCACTGACGGCGGCACGGTTGACGATCAGGTGGTGGCTATTCGACACTGGGTTCCGAACGCGCTTATCACCCTACGTCCAACTCAGGCTCAGTTGACTGACGGTCTAAATGCGGGCTGCGCGGCTTTGCTAGCGGGCAACGAGCACGAGGCTCCGTCCTTCGACCGTCCTCTGGACCCACACTTCTACGACCTCCCCAACGCTGGCCATTCGGTTTTTGTCGAAGGCTTGGGCAGTGGGAACGTCCTATGGGGTAACCCCGAGGAGTTCTTTGGAACGCCCGACCCGACCGTGGACATGGCTACCATCATCAAGTTTGTTTACACTGCCTCTGGTGGTCGCCTTGAGACGGTCCTCGTCGCTCCGTTTCCGACTCCAGTCTATACTCCGAGGTCAGCTATGAACTTCACCGCTATCAATCCCACCCGCCTGTTTGACAGTCGCAAGACCGGCGGCAAGCTCGTGGCGCAGGTTTCTAAGGTGGTCCCAATTACTGGCGGCGTAGTGCCGACAGGTGCCACGGCGATCACTGGCAACCTCTCTCTCATTACACCTGCCGGAGGCGGATGGGCGTCCATCAGTCCCATGGCCGAGACCCCTACGACCTCGATGCTCAATTGGGTTGCAGGCGCATACGCTATCCCCAACGGCTTCACGGTTGGCCTCACACCAGATGGCACAGTCGCTATCTACTCTGTAGTCGGTGCCGATTTCGTGCTCGATGTGACTGGATACTTTACGCCATGAACTTACTGCGGGAGTTCGTTCAACCAGCCCTCGACTGGCTGCTCTGGATGATCTTCCTGCTGTTTGTTTGCCTGACGGCATCGAGCGTGTTCATTATCACGCTCTGGTTCATGTTGACGATATGGCGGGCGGTGCTGGTGTGAGCGACCGTAATGCCATTCGGCTTGCATGGGCTACCGTCCTCATCGTCTTCTGGAGTTGTTTCGCCTACATAGCGTGGCAAGTGGTGACACTGCGATGAGAAACGCTCTGAGCACTATCGCCTGGGTCGTCTGTATGAACGGAGTGACCTGGATCGGCGCAGCGCTTGCCTTCGCATTGTGCATATGGCTGGAGCGATTATGACTTTTGGTATGGTGGAGATTCAAAGCGTACAACCGCTTGTAGCAGCAGTTTTCGGTTTCATCGTGGGCGCGATTTATGCTGCTGTGATTACGGTGTGGCTGGTTTCGTTCGAGAAGATGCACATTACGACGCCATGGCTTACGCCTGCCAAGAAGGCTGGATTTCGGCGTAGCGCCAAGCTCATCATATTCCCCGTCGGCGGCGTGATCGTCACGAATGCTGCGGGCTGGGCGACCGAATACTTCACCCACGCTGGACTGGACCCGACGACGGCCAATGCTGCCGGACTGATCCTTGGCGCTGCCGTTGGCGGTGCTCATCAGACTTTGACGTGGGGCAACCCATCCGTAACACCTCCAGCCTCCCCTCCGGTGACTCCAGCAGCTACTCCACCTGCCGAGTCAACCCCTCCGATGCCATAGGAGGCTCTGTGAAAACGCTACTCGGCGGTTCCTTTCTCGGCGCATTGCTGACAATTGCCTTCTGTGTGCTCGTCGCCACCTGAATGGCAGTTTCCGGCCGCGCTCGTAACGATGTGCGTCTGTGATGTCGGGACGTGCTAACGTGGAGCGATGGGAACGTAGGGCAGCCGACCGGGATCGCAAGCTATCCGCTCGACGGTCAGCAAGGATGGTAGTGTCCAACCGCTCGATCAAGGACGTGATCCTTGGCATCATAATCAGAAAGGGAAGGGAATCTGGTGGCAGCACAGGGACAAAAGAGCAGCGGTAGCAGGAAACACGGTAGGAATTCGCGTTCGGGCGGGATCACCCACTCGGTGAGTCTGTACCGCTCCAGATTCCATAAGATGAAGTCCACTCGTGGCAACATCTTCAGCCGTCCGACTGGCGTGTGTTCCAACTGTGGCACGAAGCAAGGGCCATTCGGTGCCGGGCCGTTGCCGCGCCTGCGTGTCTGCAAGGACACGACAGACTGCGGCAAGCGCCGTGCCAAGCTGGATTTTGACAGGTATCCTGCGGTCAAGGTAGCGTGATCCCACTGGTCGTGCCTTGGACCAACCTCCGTTCCGAAACGTTTTTTGCTCTGGCGGACGAAGGTGCTCGCTACGTAGACGTATCCGGTAGTGACGATTCCTACTTCTGGCTGCTCTCTGAGCTATGGGAAGGGCAACAGGGTGCGATAATAGTGGAGCATGATGTCGTGCCCCCGTCCGGCTCAATCGCCTCACTGCGAGCCTGTGAGCGTCTCTGGTGTGGTCAACCATACCTTGTCGGCAAGAACTGGGACAGTTCGTTGGGCTGCGTCAAGTTCGCGCCCGAACTCATGACTCATTTTCCTGACACGGTAGATCGCGTCGAGAACACGCACTGGCGCACACTCGACGGCCAGATCATCGGATACCTGCGACCCAAGCTAGGGTACGGAGCCCACCTGCACTGGCCTGCCGCACGTCATCTCAATGACTGCGGCGACGAGTCACGGGTGCTAGCCAACTGCGGGGATTGCGGAGCGCCGATCCGATTTGCCGAGGCACGGGGCGGACCGAACACGGTGCGCTGCGTCAACGGACATTGGGTCAACTACTTCTCAAAGGGCTAGAGTCCGCCGATCACGTTGGTGAACGCGCCAAAGAAGCTCACCACGGCCAGCCCGCCAATCAACAGCTTCGGCCCTCGTGTATCGAGGGGGTACTGACGCCTCATAAACAGCAGCGCCGTCATGAGAAGTACGAAACCGATCACCTTAGCTGCCAGTGCCGACTCAAGCCCCGGGCCAAAGGTTCGGGCAATGGGCGAGACTTCGAGAGTCGCTACTTGCTGCGCCGTGACAAACATCGCGTAGGTTATGACATCAGCCACGGTGCCAGCAGCAAGGGCGAGTCAGTACCGTATCATGGCAGCTTCGCGTCCAGAGCGGCGAGGGCGGCAGAAAGATTATGGCGTTGCTTCTCGCGAGTTCCCACTATTCGATGCTCCCACTGCTCCAATGACTCGCCCAAGTAAGGGCCGTCATCGTTATCGAGAGTCAAGTTCTCCGCCGCCGCGACAAGCGCCATCAGTTCGGGGAGAGCGTTGCGAAGGGCGGCGATAGAGTCGGCGTCGGGTATCTCCGTGTCGTCTGACATGCTTGGCATGAAGGCAACGTAGAACTTCGGAGGGACGGTCGTGGTGGTGTCTTCTGAGATCATTGGCCGCGATACGTAAACGCGAGGATGGCTGCCGTCAGCCATGAGCCGCCTAATCCACGGTCCCGGCGTCATGGCCGCGTCGAGGGCGTCGAGCTTGGCGGAGGCGGTCATAGCAGTCTCCTTCCGATCACTTCGATGACCTGCGGGACGACGGCGTTTCCGAGGGACCTAAGTCGGTCCCCCCGAGAGGGAACCCCCGATGCGACGCGCGCTATTCCATCTTCCCAACCTGGAGCCCAGTGGCTCAGAACAGGCTCGGCATTCTCCCGGCGATAGGCAGCCCAAGTCGACTCAGCGTCGCGTGCCAGAAGTTGTGACAGTGCATGCAGAGCGTTTGCAGGTTGACCAGATCGTTGTTCGACGGGTCGCCGTTGACGTGGTGGACGTGCAGCGCCTTCGTCCGTCCGCACGCCTCGCACGCCGCCTTGCGATACTTGCGCGCCCGCCAGTGGTAGGTCCCCTCTTTCGTCGTCAGTCTGGAGTTGGCACAGGTAAGCGAGCAGAACTTCCGACGGAGAAACGCTGACCGATCCTCCAGCCGAGTTCCGAACCGCTGCCTCGTCAGCACCAATCCGCATCGCTCGCAGTGCCGCTCGGGGTCCACCATCAATCGCATGAGCCAATGATAACATATGGGGCGTCATTCGGCACCGTCCAGATCGGTCCAACCAGGCGGGAAACCCATCAAGAGTTCCACCCACGTCGGGTTCAGTGAGCCACCAACCGCGTTGACTCCGTGGCTCTGCAATCCGTCCCATCGATTGGCTGTCGGCCAGAGTCCATGCCGCGCCATCATCGCCAGCGTCGGTCTGATCGCCGCGCCTGAACTCGCCGAACGGTTCCGGCCTTCGGCTACCGTAGGTGTCGGGAAGCGCACTATATCCGCGAGCCCAACCGAATGGGTCCGCCCACTGCCAGTCAGCCGACGCCCGCTCTCCAGCTCCATCAACGGATGCTCGAACTCCTGAGTTGTCGGCGTGGGCAACGATGTAGACCCGATAACGGAGGTGAGGGGCACCGACGGCGGCAGCAGGTATGCAGTCCCACTCCGCGTCATACCCGAGCGCGGCCAGGTCCCCGAGTACGTCTCCGAATGCCCGAACAAAGTCGTCTGCGCCCGCATCCAGGTCCCGCCCACAAGATGGGCAAACGGTACTAGGCCCCGCTCCTCTTGCGTCTCGCTCGGACCCTTCCGATTCAGTTCCATGATCCGCAGTCGGATCGCCTCGGCCTGAGCCTTCGTCTCCGGCGTCCAGCCAGAGAGGCGGACCTGTTCGAACGTCAAGCCGAGCCTCGCTTGCTCCGACTTCAACCGGAGGTAGGAGGTAATCCGTGCTAGAAAGTTCGCGGCCTGTGATCCGAAGACGCTCCAGCAGATCGCCGCCTCCCAACGGTCCGTCGCCTCCCGTGTCTCGCGGATCGTCCCGCCGTAGGTCGCCTGCATCTGCTCCAGCAACGGACGGGCCTTGACCGTCATCCCCATGTCCATCCGAAGGGAATGCCAGCCCCGACTCTTCGAGATGTAGATGCAGCCCTCGCCGTCGACGAGGCCAGCCGCATAGACATCGATCTGCGGGTTGCTCATAGCCAGCGGAGAGGAGGCCGGGGACGTTCTCAATCAACACCACCTTGGGTCGTAACTCGCGAACGGCGCGTGCAAACTCGGGCCAGAGCCATCGCTTATCGGCCTGGGCGAGTTGCTTTCCGGCGACGCTGACGGGCTGGCAGGGGAAGCCGCCAGCGAGGAGGTCGACCCGCTTGACTCCGCTCCAGTCGATGGTGCGGATGTCGCCGTAGCGGGCCACGCCTGGCCAGTGCTTGGCGAGGATGCGGTTGCAGAAGGGGTCGATCTCGACCTGCCAAGCGCACGTCCAGCCCGCTCGTTCGAGGCCGAGATCGATGCCACCGATACCGGCGAAGAGGCTGCCAAAGGTCGGCACGTCATCTCTCTCCTTCGAGCAGGGCGGTACAGGCTAGACGGGCAAGGTCACGTATGCGAGCCGGGGGTTCGTGCCCACAGGCAACCAGCACCGTTTCGATCCGCTTGACGCTGAACTGGCAATCGCAAACCTCAGCAGCAGGCACATAGCCGCCGCACTTATCGCAGATGGTGGTACAGGATTTGAGCGCCGCCTCCGCTTTCTCGCAGCGATCTAGCAGAGCGAGAATGACGTCGGGAGAGACGGCGGCGATGTAGGCGGCATCGGGAGTCGGTGCTGAGAGACGCTCGCCAATCTGCTCATGTTCGCTAGGAATGTAGTGAGAGTAGGGACCGATCCACACATGGGAGCCCCAAATGGGTCCTGTGGGGGGCGGTGAAACACGGTCGCAGACATTGAACACGTCGGCCTTCCAGGGTCCCGGCGTGGCAGCCTCGGCAAGCACCCGGAGTTCAGTGTCGGTCATGCCACGCGCTCCACACGGATCAGCGCGTCATCGCTTTGCCAGAGATGGTTGTCCGGGCCTATCTCGTCCATCGCCTTCTTGATTGCCTCCCACGGCTCGGGACCGTCAACGACGACGACCCGCACGTAGCGCCGAGGGCCAATGGGAACCCCCGGTTGTAGCGTGACTTGATAGCGCCACTTTTCGTCAGTCATCGGAGTGCCCTGAGTATTTCCAAGGCGTCGAGTCCATCGGGTGGCCCAGGCATTCTCTCCCGCAAATCAGGCCAACCTTTGAGCCCTACTGTCCGGGCACAATCGGGGCAAAGACGGCCAGAGCATCCGTGACGGCACCAGACCTCATGCCGTCTGTAGTCGTCGCAGTCAGTCATGGTCGGGGTCCTCTGAGGAAAACCTGAGTGGTATGGGTTGAGGACCGGCATGTCTGCCGCCCACTGCGCTAAACTCCCAATGGTGTCGGTGGCAACGGACGCAGTAATACAAGCCGGTGTCGGGCGGCAGTGGGTCGTCAAGCCAATAGGCATCCCGGTGCCCCTTGAACCGGGCCAGCACCTCGGGCGTCATCACATCATCGATGATTGGGTCAGTCATGGTCGGGGTCCTCTGAAAGCTTCTTGCTTGCCCGTTCGCTGGCGATAAACGCCGCGACCGCCTCGTGGGCCACGAGGGCGTCGTGCTGCGCTGCGAGTTGGGTCCATAATTGGCCTTCCTCGCTCGTGATCCGGTGTTCGATAAAAGCCAACTTCTCCGCGGCCCCGCGTTGATGCTGACGCCGCGCCTCTTGTCCGTTTTGGGCAGCAAACCGTACCTCGCCAAGCAACGCAGCCAGCACCGCCACTTGCGCCTCGGCGGCGTCGAGCGCGGCTCGCAGCCGCTCGATCTCTGCCGTCTGAGCCATTGCTTCCGGTCTGGCCATATCGACCATGTTCCGCTCCGCGTAGGACATGGCCTCGGCCTCTATACCTGGTAGCTTTTCTCTCACAATAACTCGGGCACGAGCCAATCCACGCAAGTAAGCATCATTCAAAAAGCCATCCGGGTAGTAGAGATCTGGTTCAGCCAACTCATCGTTCAGCAGCCGCTTCCCAGCTTCGGTCGTAGGTTCAATCATGGTTCGATCCCCAGTAATTCGCAAAGCCGCCTCGGGGTTTGCTACTTGACACAACGCCCTTTTCATGTCATCATTCGCTTATGGACGGTTTGGATTTGCGAGATGGGCGCTTCGGGACTCGTTCCTCGTGTTCCTTGAGTGCACGCCTTATGTGGTCGGCACCCTCGGGCGTGAACAAGTGCTCGATGGCTTCCTCGGATGTCATCTCGCGCGGGTGCTTTGGGGGCTTGGAGTTCTGAGATGGCTCGCTCAATGCGCCAACCTACTTTCACTCAGGAAGTCAACCTTACTGATCTGCTCAGCAGGTTTGCCTCGGATGACCGATGCCGGGCGTATCTGGAAGTTCTTCGCTGGCCCGATGGTGCCCGTTGCCCGCGATGTGAGTCTGAGAAGGTCCGTCGAATCAAGCGACGACCGCAGTTCGATTGCCAGTGTGGGTACCAATTCAGTGTCACCACCGGCACGATCTTCGCTGACTCTCATTTGCCGCTCTGGAAATGGTTCCTCGCGGTCTATTTGATTGGCGAGTCCAAGAAGGGCATTAGCTCGAACCAACTCAAGCGCATGCTCAGCGTTTCGCTCAAGACGGCGTGGTATCTCACGGGTCGTATCCGCGCGGCGATGCATGACGAAGCCGCACCGCTTCTGAGCGGGATCGTTGAGGCCGACGAAACCTACGTCGGCGGCTACATGCGCGGGCAGCGCGGCGGGCGCGCATTCAACTCCAACAAGACCGCCGTTATCGGCGCAGTCGAGCGCGGGGGCGAGGTTCGGCTCAAGGTCACGGATCGCGTCAACAAGGCCCGACTGCATGCCTTCCTGCACGATGTTGTCGCGGACGAGGCGGAAGCGATCTACACGGACTCCCTGGGGGCCTACAGGGGCATTGGGGACGAGAATACGCGCCACGAGTACGTCAACCACTTCCGCAAGGAATGGGTTCAGGGCGACGTTCACACGAACACCATTGAGTCTGTTTGGAGCCTGTTCAAGCGGGGCCTGATTGGTTCCTACCATCACGTCAGCGTCGATCATCTTCCGGCATACCTAGACGAGTTCGCGTTCCGGTACAACCACCGCGACGACCCGTACCTGTTCCGGGACACGCTGCTGCGACTCATTGACGCGGAGCCTCTTCGGTACGCGGAGCTAACAGCAGCGAGCTAGTCATCGAAGACGACCACGAATCTCACCAGATCGCCTTCTGTGTCGTTCTCTTCGACCACGAAACCCTCATCTGTGAACTTCCAGAGGGTCAGTTCCCCCTTGCCACACTTCATGCGCACAGGCAACCGATCATCGCGTTTGACGGTGCGCCAGCGGCCGGGCTTGCCGGTCGGGAGGTCCCATTTGCCCGCGCCGCCGTGACAGGACGAGCCGTCAGCGGCCGTGATCTTGTAGAGCATCACTTTTTTGGTCGCGGGTTCAGTCATACGTCACCCCTTGACTACAGCAATGGGCCGTAGCCGCGTCACCGGCTCGACCAGATCGGCGCTATCCGCCATAACAGTTTCGATGCTCTTGTACGCTTCGGGGTGCTCGTCTATGGCCTCGGCTGCGTGTCCGCCCATAAGGATACCCCTGTTGCCCATGAATGTCGAGAGGTTTTCTAGTTCCCCAGCGGCGTATCTTCGCTCGGCGTCCTTACGTCCCATCGCCCGCCCTGCACCATGCTGGCATGTGTCGAAGCTATCGGGGTTACCAAGCCCGCGTCCGATGTAGGAGGCAGTGCCCATTGAGCCGGGGATCAGCAGCGTCTCGCCCAGTCGAGCACGAATAGCTCCCTTGCGGTGGACAATGCCGTTACGACCCTTGTGGTTCTCCCATGCGGCGAAGTTGTGGTGAACGTTGACCATTACCTCGGGTGTAGCTGTCGGCCAGGAGTTCAGAATCGCCGTAGTTACCTCGGCCAGCATGAGGTCGCGGTTGACCTCGGCGTACTTGAGACCGAAGTTCATGGCGGTCAGGTAATCCTCGTGCTCTTCTGTCCCGAGAGGGAAGAACGCCAGATCATCAGTAGGCAACTGCGTATGCCATCGGTGACACTCCTCGACGGCCATCTTGTGGTAGTGGTCGCCGATCATCTTGCCGAGCCCGCGCGAGCCCGAATGGAGCATGACGTAGACGTTCCCATCGGGGTCGGCCTGGAACTCAATGAAGTGGTTGCCGCCACCGAGCGTGCCAAGAGACGCGATGGACTTCTGCCACCACACCGGGAAGACAGACTCTGGAAGCTCTGCGCCCACGGCCTCGAATGCCCGGTCGCTAGACATGGGCTCAGCCTGCTGTCGGAACCCCGTGGGGATGCGAGCGGCGATGAGATTGAGCGTCGGCTGAAGCTTGTCGCCCAGGTCCTCCACGGTGAGCCCGGTCTTGAGCATGGCGACTCCACAACCCTGATCAACCCCGACAGCGTTTGGAATGACTGCCCCGTCGGTGAAGATGACGCAGCCTATTGGAACGCCGTAGCCCAAGTGTGTGTCAGGGCAAAGCACGATATGGCTTTGCGCTATAGGCAGATTGGCCACATTGATAGCCTGCGCTAAGCAATCCTCCTCGATGGAGGATGCCCAGGACTTGATCGGGATGCGTCCATCCGTATAGACCTTCATTGCAATGTCCTCCGCTTGGCAGTTTGCCAAGCGACAAACGCATTGCCCATAGCCTTGAACTCGTCTGCTATTCCGCTACCTAGAAAGCGGATCATTCCGGGGATAGACCCCGCCGTGGGCGATTGGTCGGTGGGGTACTTACGCTCCGGCTCCTCAAGTCGTAGGTACCGCACGAGCGCCTCGGCGTCATCGAACCAAGCTGCCGTGTCGCGCATGATGGTGTCTATCTGTTCGTCGGTGAGATCGCGGTCCGACCACTCGTCGCATCCCGAGCAGGACCCATAAGTCCACTCGTAATGTGCGAAGCGACCATCGGCGGTGCGGACGAGGATATTGGCATGGCCTTGGTAGTCGGCCTTGCTATCCTCGAAGATCAACTCGGCATCCCTGCCAAACACGTCGAGCGCGTTGTCGCCGTATCGACATTCAGCCGCCACGGACTCGCCTAGCGTTTTCATGTCTCCTTCTTCTTTCGCTGTCGTCTGATCGGCTTAGTTGGCGATGCAGGATGATGGTAAGGATTGAGAAGCATGTGTCCCCAGCCGTAGGTCGTCATAATGATCGGGTCACCGCACCAGCAGGTAGCACGCTCGGTCTTATCGAAGATGCCGAGGTCCTCTAACCGTTGACGTTGGCGCTCGATACCTCGAAGTTCGCCTACCAGCACTTCCCACTCAAGCTGACGGAACTTTGTCACGAGGTCGGCGGTCATAGGTAGTCTCCGTCCCTGACTGCATGCCAGATACGACGGATGGAGGCGAGTGCCTCGCGATCTCTCCACTCATAGGCGAGGTAGACGTTGGTCATGGTGCCCATTTCCTGCCCGGGTGGGTCTAACTGAGCACAAGCGCGGGCATTGCGATACCACCTGTTCCTTGTTTGCCATGCCAATGCCATCTCCCTCACGATGGTTAAACGGGGCTCCTCTGCCGCCACAGGTTTCGGCGCGAACTGGTGGTGCTTCTCAGGCTTTAGGCACGGCTCGTTCTCTCTGTTGCACGTCTCAAACGGCTTGTGGTTGTCGTGACTGCGGTAACGACCGCAATCCCTGCACACGGGAAACTGCTTCCAGTGGTAGTTCATGACTTACCCGATCCAGACCATGTTCTGATCTCCCCAATCGTAGAGGCGATCTAAGGCATCGTTGAAGTCGTCCGTGTTCTCTGTCTGGGCGATGGCCTCGGCGATGTCTTGAAGATCGTAGGCCACACGATAGTCCCTCGTATAGTCGGGAGCCTGCTTGATCTTGGCTACCACGGCATCAC